>Ga0247825_10000443_pt1 | contig 26233 bp, 24 predicted proteins | sample 13C_Vanillin_Day_FD_194413 | JGI IMG/M metagenome (GOLD analysis project Ga0247825, IMG submission 194413) | Soil microbial communities from agricultural site in Penn Yan, New York, United States - 13C_Vanillin_Day48 | ecosystem: Environmental > Terrestrial > Soil > Agricultural land | place... | reverse complement strand
GAGCCGGGCGTCGTGGCGATGCCGAGCATGACCATGACCCCGGCCGGCCCGATCCCGGATCCGCTCATGTAGGTGGTGAGGACGTCGGAGACGAGTAGGTTGGCGGCGATCCGGTTGCGTCGGCGGTACAGCAGCGACGTCAGCGGTATGTCGCCGGAGAGTAGGTCGTCGGTTCTCCTCTGCCGCAGGGCGTTCAGGCTGACGATCTTCTGGTCGTCAGGTTCAGAGGTCGGCACTGGGGTTCCTCTCGTTGGCAGGCAGGAATGGCGGATCAGGCGCAGCGGGGTGGTGTTCGCGCCGGCCTGACGTGTTCGGCCCGCACTCCCCGCGCGCCGTATCAGCTGCCCAGGCGCCGAGGGAGGCGGGCGGCGAAGACCGCGACGGCGCCGACGACGGTGATCTCGACCTCCTCGAACGCGGCGGCCAGGGCCGTGCACAGACCGTCGAGGTCGTTGCCGCGGTTGTGGAACAGGGTGATCGGCCCGTTGTAGAGGCTGTTCAGGGCGCGGCTGAGACGGGTGTGGTGCGCACCGGTGTCGAGGATGGTCGAGCCGAAGAACACCCCGTCGTCGGCCATGACCTGGGCGATGTGCCCGAACGCGCGGCCCTTCTCCGCCCAGGTACCGGGCACGCAGTGCAGCACGAAGTTCGCGGCCACGGAGTCGAACACACCGATGTCCGCGGGTAGTGGGGCGAGGATGCTGCCGGTGTGCGCGGCCGCGGTGATGCCACGGTCGGCGAGACGTGCGGTGGTCATCTGCAGGGTGTTCGGGTTGAGGTCGAGCAGCTCGATCATCGGGTTCGGGGTCGGGTAGGTGGCGCGCTGGAGGTACCAGCCGGTTCCGGGGCCGATGTCGAGGTGCCGGCCACCGAGGTGGGAGTTGTAGTGCGCGAGCAGGCGTTCGCTGGGGCAGCGCCAGACGAGGGTGTTGCTCCCCGCAGCACGACGGTGTTGTACATCGACAGCAGCGCCCGACTGTATGGGCGGCGCCGGCCTTCTCCGCCTGTGTGATCGCACTTGCAGGCATGTGTGTTCCCCCTCGTTGTTCGCGTGATGGCGTTCCCCCGCCATCACCAAGCGTAAACGGCACCGACTTCAGGGACTCGGTCGTTTCGTCTGCCGCGCGCTACTGTTGGTGTGGATCGGGAGATTGTACGGTGCTCGATGCTGTCGCGGCGCGGACCGCGGACGGCTCGAACGACAGGATCGCCAGGTCACGGCGTCGGGGCCGGTTCGCGTGGTGATGAGGGCGCGCATCGGGGTGGGTGAGGATTCGTACCGGCACGTCGAGAAGTCGGGCCAAGGCCACGGTCTGATCCCAACGGGGATACACCCTGCCGAGGCCCACCAATCGAATGCCGGTTCCTCTGCGTTGCAGGCGATGTCGGCGGTCGGTGGCCTGATGAGCGTCACATGACCTGATCCGACCACTCCGACGAAGGCACGGGGTGCCGGTCGTGGACGTATTTAGCGGGCTCCACGCGGCCATTGGTATCCCCGCAGCGCCGCGGCATCGGGATCGGACGGGCGACGGCCACAGGGTCGAGGTCAATCTGCTCTCATTGTTGTTGTCGGCACTGGTCAACCAGTCTGCCGGCTACGTTTCCGTAGGCGTGGTGCATGAGCGATGGGCAACCGGCATCCGAGCATTGAGGTCTACGGGGTGTTCGAGATCGACGATCCCCGAAGTTACGCTACCGGTCCGGCAGATCGCGAATCCGATCCGCCTGAGGGCCTACGTCGGCAACCTGCCGGATTGCGCCACCCGACTCGGAGAGAACGGGTGAGGTAGTGCCACCGAGCATTCCGCGCAAGCCGCAGGCCACGTTCGGAGGCTCGAGAAGTCCTATGCGCCGAAACCGCGAGTCGGTGAGAACTAGCGGCGTCGCGCTTGGGTGGTCAATTCGTTTGCGCCGTAGCTGTTGTCGTCGGGGTTGACTGTTACGCCTGGGCGGACGAGCTGGTCGATACGGTCGAGTACGTCGGCGGGGAGTGTCGTCTCGGTGGCGGGCAGGTAGGAGTGTAATTGCTCCATGGTGCGGGGACCGACGATCGCGGCGGTGATTCCGGGGTGGTTGATCACGAAGGCGATCGCTAGTTCGATCAGTGAGATTCCAGTTTGCTCGGCTAGTTGTGCGAGCTCTTCGACGATGTCGAGTTTGCGCTGGTTGGCACTGTTCGACATGTCGAACCTGGCGTTCGGACGGGCGCTGGAGGTTGGCGCTGAGGCAGCATCTTTGCGCCACCGTCCGGAGAGCCATCCCCCGGCCAGCGGACTATAGGTCAGGGTGCCCACTCCGTGTCGCTGCACGGCTGGGAGCACGTCTTCTTCGATGCCGCGTACGAGGATCGAGTACGGTGGCTGCTCGGTGACGAACCGGGCGAAGTGATTCTCCCTGGCCACCCACTGCGCCTCGACGATCTGTGAGCCCGAGAAGGACGAGGAACCGATGTAGCGAATTTTGCCGGCGCGGACGAGGTCGGTGAGCGCGCCGAGCGTTTCCTCGATGTCGGTGTCGGGGCTGGGCCGGTGGACTTGGTACAGGTCGATGTGGTCGGTGTTCAGCCGCTCGAGGGAGGCTTCGACCTCACGGATGATCCAGCGGCGGCTTCCGCCGCGGTGGTTGGGGTCCTCACTCATCGGCATGAAGAACTTGGTCGCCAGGAACACGTCGTCACGGCGGCCGTGGAGGGCTTCACCGACGATCTCCTCGGAGACGCCGGCGGAGTAGACATCGGCGGTGTCGATGAAGTTGATGCCGGCCTCGAGCGCCGAGTGGATGATGCGAATGGAGTCGGCGCGATCGTCGTTCCCCCAGGGGCCGAACATCATTGCTCCTAAGCACAGTGGGCTGACCTGGACGCCGGTGCGGCCGAGCGGACGGTACTGCATGGGTTTCCTTCTCTCGTCGGGTCGCTGTTCTCGACAGCAGCGTCGAAGACACGATCGTGTTTCGGGGACCGTGCAGTCATGGGTTGACCGGGACCGTGCCCGTGGCGCCTACTGCAGCGGTCGACAAGGTGTGGCTCGCGTCCGACGGCATAGCGCGACGGCATCGATCTTGAACTCCGCCGGGTCCGCCTTCATCGCCATCAGTGACATCTCTTCCTCTGGGACCTTCACTTATCAACCCAGTGTTCACGATGTCCTCACTCAGGGGGTGCCCTCTTGTGCGGAGTGTGCGTGTGGGCCGGCACCGGCCGGTGCCAGACACCTGCACAAGGGCTGGCACCAGTACCACCTCACTCGGCCGGTTATGGACGTTGCGGGAAGTAGATGGTGCGGAGGAGGGTGGCGATCCGAGGATCGCAATCCGGCATCGAGATGGCATCGGCGAGAACCTCGAGAAATCGCTCGATTGTCATGCCGTATCGGACGAAGATTTCTTCGCTCGGTGCCTTTCCGTAGGGCGCCCATGTCTGTGCGAAGCGTATGAGATCTGTGTTTTCGCTTGGCAACTTACGGTGCCGGGCTCGACGTAGCTTGTCGGTCATTCGTGCGCGGCGTTGGCGGCGGTAGGCGCCCAGTTGCGCAGCGATTATGTCCACGGACATGTGATTGCCACCAGGGGTGCTACGTTCGGGACTTCTCGAAGGGTCATCCCGTTTTGGTTGTTCGGACATGAGTCACTTCTTCTTTGCTTGCAGTAGCGGTGCTTCTTTCGCGGTGCAGTCGTGCCGAGCAGTTCTGTCGCAGTTCGTCCTTCTCTTCGGGCGAGAGGCTTGTGGTTGCAGGGGTGCTCAGAATTTTCTTGTCGCGCAGAAAATAGTGTCGTGGAGTCAGGCCGAAGTGAACGAGGATGCCCTCGTCTGCACCCCCGCCCCCGGGCTTCATTTCAGTGTGAACATGAGTGCCTTTTGAGGCTCACTCGGCATTTGGTTACATTGGGCAACAATCTGGTGGTTCCCGAGTTCAGTCGGAGCTTGTGCCCCCGGGACGAGGGTGACCGATCGTCGCGCGCGGTGCGAATGCTGCCGGAATGTTTTTGCCGGCCATCAATGGCGGGTACGGCTACTGGGGTGAGCATGCTTGCCATCCGGGGATGTGGACGTAGGGATTGGCAGGTCATAGGCTCTCCGGATCGATACGCGGATTGTCGGATGCGATGAGCGGGTGGGGGTTTTCATATGCAGAAGCAGATGTGAGTCGCAATTGTCGGTCGTGGCGGATCTGGCGCCCACGGGTTCGTGTATGCGTATGCATGTTATTCTGCTCTCTGAGTGGTCGTCAAGAGTGCTCTACCGCAGTCGATTTCACTCATTGACGGTTTCAGCGAGATCGATGGGCGTGTCGGGGGCTCGATCTGTCGACACGCCCGCTTCCGACAGGAGTGAGATGGCGATCACGAGTCGTGACGTGGCCAGGCTAGCGGGGGTCTCGCAGCCGACGGTTTCCCGTGCGTTGCGCGGAGACCCTCGTGTCGCTGCGGAGACTCGAGCGCGGGTGGAGAACGCTGTGGCTGCCCTGGGGTATGTTCCCAGTGAGGCAGGTCGCAACCTTGTCACACGGACAGCCAAGCGCATCGGCATCGTGGTGAGCGATCTCACTAACCCCTTCTATCCTCACCTGATCGGCCCACTGCATGATGCGCTCGAAGATCATGGCTATCGAATGATGGTCTTCACCGAGCGTTCTGACAGTCAGGTCCCTGTCGAGCAGCTCGTTGACGGCTCGGTCGACGGCGTGGTGCTGTTGACCACTGATGTGGGCTCTGTTCTGCCTGCGGAGCTCTCTCGGCGCGGTTTGCCGTTCGTCTTCCTCAATCGCGAGAGTGGGTCAGGGATCGGCGACTCCTCGGTGGTCGACAACGACCTCGGCGGCCGGCTCGCCGCGAATCATCTCACCGGGCTTGGGCATCGGCGGGTCGCCGGCATCTTCGGCCTGCCGACGACCAGCACCGGCCGAGACCGGGAGATAGGCTTTCGGCTGGCCCTCGCAGATGCCGGAATCGGACTTGCTCCAGAGATGACCCGCCACGGCCCATTCGAGTTCGACACCGGTCACCACGCGCTGCGGGAGTTCCTTGTCCTGGCTTCGCCGCCGACGGCGGTGTTCTGCGGCAACGACGTCATCGCGATCGGAGCGCTCAACGCTGCCTTGGCCGCGGGAGTCCGAGTACCTGACGAGCTGAGCTTGATCGGTTTCGATGACATCCCGATGGCAGCGTGGGAGGTGTTCAAACTCACCACCATCGGACACGATCTCGAGATGATGGCGCGGTCCGCGGCGGGCCTGCTCGTCGATCGGATCAAGACCAAACAAACAGATCCGCCGCATCGAATCGTGTCGCAACCGCACGTGATCGAGCGGTCGACGACAGCATCCCCGCCGCCGCAGTTGTGCCCCTGATTGCACCAGTCGTACGCACCGGATTCCGTCGTGGTATTCGATGCCATGGGACCCACGGGTTGATCCCGCGTATCTCTGCCGGGTGAGCGGGGTACGCATGGCAGGGCCGTTGCTCACCAGGCGGTGTAGCCGCCGTCGACCAGCAGCGTGTGGCCGGTGATCAGTTTGGCTGCGTCGCCTGCCAGGAAGGCGACGGCGCCGACGATGTCTTCCGGTTCCCCGAAACGGCCGGCAGGGATGCGGGAGAGCAGGGTCTGCCCCCACCCGGGTCGGTCAAGGGTGGACGCGGTCAACTCGGTCCGCACGAACGTCGGCGCGACTGTGTTGACCCGGATGCCATGAGGCGCCCACTCGATGGCGAGCACCTTGGTGAGCTGATCGAGTCCGCCCTTGCTGGCGCAGTACGCCGCACGTTCTTCGATACCGACCGTGCCGGCCTGGGATCCGATGTTCACCACCGCGCCGGCACTTCCAGCGGCCAGCCAGGTGCGTGCCAGTGCCCGGGTGAGAAAAAAGGTGCCTTTGAGGTTCGTGTCGAGGACGGCGTCCCACTGCGCCTCGGTGACCTCGATGGCTGGTGCAGGGTGGTTGACGCCGGCGTTGTTGACGAGAATGTCGATCCCGTCGCCGATGCGCTCAGAAAGTGAGTCAGCGAACGGTGCGATCGTCGCCGTGTCCTGAATGTCGAGGATCAACCCCGGTGTGCCCAGGTCCGACTCGATCTGGTCGGCGCCGGACTTGGTGCGGGAAGTTCCGTAGACGGTGGCGCCGAGTTCGGCGAGGGTGCGAGCGATGGCCTGCCCGAGGCCCTTGTTCGCGCCGGTCACCATCGCGCGTTTGCCGTCCAGAGTGAACGTGACCATGACAGGTCCTTCTCAGTCGTGTCCTGATACTGCGGGAGTGGAAGGCGACGAGGCACCCAGGGAGGCACCCACCGAGTGCCTCGTCGCCTGTCCGGTGGTCAGAGCACCGCGGAGTCCTGCGGTGCCCACGTCAGCGGGGTGCCGGCGTACTTCGCCGCCCGCACGTCACCCGAGCGGGCGTGTCCTTCGAAGAACTCCACACGCCCTGCCCGCCCGCACAGGGCACCGAGTTCGGCGCTCGCCGCTTCGGAGGTGACTTCCTGGTAGGTGACGGTCTTGAGGTACTTACCCACCCACAGTCCGCCGGTGTAGCGCGCGGCCCCCCGGGTCGGCAGGGTGTGGTTGGTTCCGATCACCTTGTCGCCGTATGACACACACGTCTTCTCGCCGAGGAAGAGGGCACCGTAGTTGTTCATCACCTCGAGGGCCCGGCGTGGGGTGTCGGTGAGAATTTGCACGTGTTCGGAGGCGAAGGTGTCTGCCAGCGCGTACGCGGCCTCGATGTCCTCGACGACGATGATCTGGCCGTGATCGCGCCACGCCGGTCCGGCGAAGTCGCGGGTCGGCATGTCGGGGAGGATCGCGTCGATGTGAGCGAGCGTGGCTCGGGCCAGGGCTTCGGAGTCGGTGATGAGCACGGCGGGGGAGTCCGGCCCGTGCTCGGCCTGGCTCAGCAGGTCCACGGCCACGATGAACGGGTCGGCGTTCGAGTCGGCGACGACCAGGACCTCGGTCGGGCCGGCGAACAGGTCGATGCCGACTTCGCCGAACAGTTGCCGCTTGGCTTCGGCGACGAAGGCGTTACCGGGGCCGGCAAGCATGTCGACCTTGCGGATCGTCTCCGTGCCCAACGCCATGGCGGCGACGGCCTGCACTCCGCCGAGGAGGTAGATGTCGTCGGCTCCTGCCAGGTGGAACGCGGCAACGGTGGCGGCGGGAATCTCCCCGCGGATGGGTGGGGTGCAGGCGGTGATGTGCGGTACCCCAGCCACTTTCGCAGTAACGGTGGTCATGTGAGCGGACGCCACCAGAGGGTAGCGGCCACCCGGTGCGTAGGCGCCGGCCGCAGAGACCGGCAGGTTGCGCTGACCCAGGTGCACGCCGGGCGCGGTCTCGACCTCGAAGTCGGTCAGCGAATCCCGTTGGTGCTGTGCGAACACCCGCACGTTCTGCTGCACCGTCTTGATGTCGTCGATGACCTCGGCGGGGACACGAGCAACGATCCCCTCGATCTGAGTGTCGCTCAGCTTGAAGCTCTCCGGCGTCCACTTGTCGAACTTTTCGGAGTACTCACGCACCGCGGCGTCACCGCGCTGCCGGATATCGGCGATCACGTTGGTCACTGTGTCTGCGACGGCCGGATCGCCGGTGGGTGCAGGCGTCGTGAGGGCGGATTTGAGGTAGAGCGGCTCGGACACGCGGAGCTCCTTCACGGGGGACGAAAAGATTCGGATTGACGATGCGCGGTCTTAAGCAACCGATACGCAGCTATGAATACGTATGAATTTCGTATCTCCACGGTACCTTTCCTGGCGCAGAGATGGCAAGGATGAAGAGTGAAATCTCTATCGGTCGATCTTGCGAAAGATGCTTATACTACGTATCTTTGGAAAAGTTTCGCATCCCGATCCGCCGTGGCGGTGGCGCCCAGCACCACAAATGGGCGCTGCAGTTGCGAAATGACGCTCAGGAACAGTATTCGGCGCGGAAATTCATTCGAATGAAGAGCCTATCGACCACGGACTCGGTCGTTATCACGACCTACGGCGGCGTCGAGGACAGTGCGATGCTCGCCGCCGATGTCTTGATCCCGATCGTGCAATGGTGCGGACTCGCGCCGGTAGGGCGCGCATCTGTTTGGTAGCAATCCGTGTTCTCTGCGCTGGAACGATTGCCATTGTTACGGCGCAATTGGACGTATGCGGGAGCTGCCTGATGGAGGGTGCTGCCATGTTGCGATACGCGACATGGCAGCACCGTAGGGAAGCGAGCGCCCCATGGTTCATGAGAGCAGCTCATCCCACCTCCTCATCACTGTTCGGTCGGGCCAGGGCCTGTTCATCGCCCACAAGATATCGATACACTTTTGTAAGATATTACGCGGAGACTGTGAGTATACTAACATTGCGTCGACCCGTCAGTAGGAACTGGAGAAACATGTACGAACGCCTACCCACCCTCGAACTCTGGGAACGGACCGCCGCACGGCGCGAAGCCGGTCAGGTCATCGTGCCCATGCAGGGAGTCCCGATGCTTCCGATGCCTGAGCACGTAATCAAAGCCGTGTCGGAATCCGCTGGGGAAGTCTTCCCTCGCGCCACGCGCGGACGGATGGTGTTGAAAGCTGCTATCGCAGAACACCTCAACGTGCGGTACGGTCTCACTCCGGAGCCGGACACGGAGCTACTCGTGACGCACGGCGCGCAACATGGCATGAGCGTCGCTCTACGCGCACTTCTCGCTCCCAACGACGAGGTCCTCATTCCAGCGCCCACCTACTTCTTCGACGCGCTGGTGCGAATGGCCGGTGCACAGCCTCGATACGTGCACGCGAGCGCCGACGAGGGGTGGGCACTACCTCTCGAAGGTCTGGAAGCTGCCATCACGCCAGCGACAAGAGCGATCATCCTGTGCAACCCGAACAACCCCACGGGCTACGTCCCCAGTAAAACCGAACTCACATCCTTGCTGTCCTTCGCCAAACGGCATGACCTGTATATCTTTTCAGACGAGTCTTACGAGGACTACGTGCACGACGGTCACGGATACACACCACAAATGACACTGTCCGAAATCTATGATCGGCTGATCACGGTCACCAGCTTCAGCAAGAACTACGCCTTCTCCAGCTGGCGCGTGGGCTACATTCATGCCCGCGCGGACCTACTCGGCGCTATTTGGCGCACCTTCGAGTGCGACTCCATCAACGTCGGTGATATCCCACAACTGGCTGCTCACGCTGCCCTCGTCGGCTCCAGAGACTGGCTCGACGTCGAGTTCGACACCTTCCGACACCGTCGCGACATCCTTCTCGAGGCGACCCGCGACGCAGGATTCGATGCGGTGACACCCGCCGCCGGCGTTTTCTGTTACGTCGATTTCGCAAAGACCGGCCTGGCCGGTCGAAAACTCGAAGAGGCTTTGCTCGATGTCGGGGTGCCGGCGTCGACCGGTGACCGCTTCGCAGGCCGGGCCGCGCACTACGCACGAATCATGTACGGCGGGACGCAGGAGAACATCCTTCGAGCCGTCGAGCGTTTCGCTCTTCTACCCAGGCTGTGAGGCACGCAGGCCGAACCATCCGCCTCGCGGCGACCAAAGCCTAAAATATATCAAAAATGACTTTGTAATATCCTGTAAGTATCGTCACTCCGTCGGCGCTCCCCGAGGAAGTTCGACTGCAGTGCATCAACCTCAGTGAGGAATACCTATGACAAACACATCTCAGGCCACGTTGGGAGAGGGGCGCCCTGGCTGGCTGATCGCCGCCGACATCGGAGGAACGTTCACCGACGTCATCGCGCTTGGCCCGCACGCAAGCGTCGTCCCGGTTAAGGTCCTCTCAACCCCACCAGATTTCGGAACCGGAGTCATTGACGGCGCCGTCGACGCTCTGGCAGAAGCAGTCGTGCAACCGCACGACGTAGCCGGCGTCCTGCATGCAACGACCGTTGCCACCAACGCGATCCTCGAACGCCAAGGCGCTCGAACCGCTGTGGTGACCACCAGGGGCTTCAAAGATGTCCTCGAAATCGGCCGCCTGCGGCGCCCACTGCTGTATGACCTGTCGTGGAAGAAGCCCGAACCCCTCGTCAAGCGACGCGACCGCCACGAACTTACCCAGCGGATCGGTTGCGACGGCGCCGTCGTGACGCAGGTCCTGGACAGCGACCTCGAGACGCTGGCCGAACAACTGACAGTGGACGGAATCGAAGCGGTGGCGGTGTGTCTCGTCAACTCGCACGTCAACCCCGAAGAAGAGCGATCGGTCGCCAGGAAACTTCAGAATCTGCTACCCGGTGTATACATCACCGCATCAGTGGACATCTCGCCCGAGCAGGGAGAGTTCGAGCGAACCAGTACAGCAGCTGTCAACTCGTACGTGGGACCGGTAGTGCACAACTACGTGACAGAACTGAGTCGAAATCTCCACGATCGAGGCATCGACTCCCCGTTCTCGATCATGCAGTCCTCCGGGGGCTTGCTCGACGCACAGGCTGTTGCCGAAAAGCCCGTACAGATCATCGAATCCGGCCCCGCAGCAGGGGTCATCGCGGTGCAGAAACTCGCTCAGCTCCTCGAACTCGACAATGTGGTTGCCTTCGACATGGGGGGAACCACCGCGAAAGCATCATTGATCGAGAATGGGCGTCCGTTCGTAGCAAGTGATTACGAGGTCGGTGGTGGCATGAACATCACTCGCAGCATGGGGAAAGGCGCCGGATACACAATCCGGGTGCCCTCGATCGACATCGCCGAAGTCGGCGCCGGCGGAGGCAGCATCATCAACGTCGACACTGCGGGCGCAATGCACGTGGGCCCACAGAGTGCGGGATCGCGACCAGGTCCCGCGTGCTATGGCCAGGGCGGCGAACGCCCCACCTTGACCGACGCCAATGTCGTGCTCGGATACCTCAATCCTGAATCGATCGCCGGCGGCCGAGTCGGCATCAGTCCCGACCTCGCAGCCAAAGCGCTCTCGCAAGTCGCCGATCAGGTGAACAAAGATGTTGGCGATGCAGCACGGGGAGCATACGAAATCGCCGTATCGAACATGACTTCCGCGGTGAAAGCTGTAACAAGCGAGCGCGGTAGAGATCCCCGTCATTCTGTCATGGTCGCGTTCGGAGGCGCCGGCCCACTCTATGGTGCTGCATTAGCGCGGGAACTGGGAATCAAGACTGTCATCGTTCCGGTTCACACGGGCCTGTTCAGTAGCCTGGGGCTTCTTGTGGCCGACACCGAGTATCAAGTGGTGGCGCCCTACACATCGATCTTCGACGACATCGCGGTGCTGGCCGATCAGTTCGAGTTGTTGGAAAAAGAGGTCGTCGATCGCTTGTCCTCGTCCACGACCAAGGATGTCTCGATCGAACGCCTCCTCGACATGCGGTACCGGGGCCAGCGTTTCGAGTTGCGGATTTCGCTACCGGATGGCGCTGTAGACGACGATCTCATTGCCGCGGCGTTCGCTCGCTTCCACGCCGAGCACTTCAAGACATACGGTCGCGCGAGCGGCGACGATCTCGTCGAGATCGTCAATCTGCGCATCCGAGGATCGATCGTCAACCCCATCGGAATCGACAAGGCTCTCACGCTTCCGGCCACGGATCCGGGCCAGCAGTCGACTCGAACCTGTCGCTTCGCTGACGATATCGAGACCCCGATTCTGCGGCGCACACATCTGACAGCAAACCCTCTGAGTGGACCGTTCGTCGTGGAAGACATGGACTCCACGACTCTCGTTCCTCCGGGCGCTACAGCACATCTAGACAAGTTCAACAATATCGTTATCAACTGGAACAACGCCGAGGTAGCCGAATGACCAAGCGAATTCTACGAGACGCAGCGACCTTCGAGGTATTCCGCAACGCGGTGTCGGGGCTTGCGGACGAGCTGGCCATCACCATTCTGCGGACAGCGCACTCCCAAATCGTCGCGTCCAGTATGGACTTTTCCGCCGCACTGTGTGATGCATCCGGTCGAACCATTGCCCAGGCAAATACCTGTCCGGTACACCTTGGGTCGATTCCTGATGCGATGGACGCCGTTCTGAAAGCGTTCGGTGACGAGATCACCGACGGGGACGTCTACATTCTCAACGATCCGAGTCAGGGTGGTATGCACCTACCCGATATCTTCATCATTGCACCGATCTTCTACGAAGCGGCGCTACTGGGCTACGTCGTTACAGTGGTCAATCACAGCGATGTAGGCGGTTGGTCCGCCGGGTCCATGGCATCCCAGTCGACCAGCATCTTTGCTGAAGGTATTCAGATACCACCATCGCGTTTGATCGCAGCTGGAACGGTCAACGAGACCTTTTACGACATCATCTTGCGGAATGTGCGCGAGCCGTCGATGCTGCGTGGGGATTTGGAATCGCAGATGGCAGCCTGTCACGCGGGTGGCGCTGGCATGATCGAGCTCGCGGTTCGCTACGGAGTCCCTGAATATCAAGCTTTGGTCGACGAATTGCTGGACTACTCCGAAGCCTTGGTGCGAGCCGCGCTCGAGGACGCGCCCGACGGCGTCTATCGGTTCGAAGATCAAATCGACGAAGATGGTCTCGGGTCGGGACCGATTCCTTTCAAAGTCGAGATCACGATCACCGGATCTGACATTCATTTCGACTACACCGGATCGTCTCCTCAGGTCGCCTCGGCATTGAACGCTACAGAGTCATTCACTCGATCGGCGTCCTACGCCTCGCTTCAGGGTGCTCTGGGATCGAACATCCCCGCCAACAGCGGCTTCTACCGTCCGTTCAGCTTCACCATTCCGGAAGCATCGATCCTCAACGGCCAACGACCTTCTGCACGCGGAGCACGCGGTTTGGTTGCCTACCGTCTCGTCGATCTGGTGCTTGGCGCACTTGCCCCGGCTCTGCCTGACCACGTCCCGGCCGCAGGTGATGGCGGACCTGGTTCCATCGCGCTGGGAATTACTGAGCCGGATGGGTCCCAGGTGGTCATCTGGGACTTCATGATGGGCTCATGGGGTGCCACACGTTCTGGCGATGGAAACGACGGCATCAGCCCCCTCGGAGCCAATATGGCGAACATTCCGGTGGAGGAAGTCGAATCCTCGGGCCATGTCCGGATCGATGCGTACGGATTCGTGCCCGACTCTGCCGGTGCCGGTCAGTTCCGCGGCGGCCTTTCTCTGTTCCGCGATATGACGCTACTCTGCGATGAGGCCACTATGCAGATCCGGTCCGACCGTCGTACATCGCAGCCATATGGCCTTCATGGAGGGCACCAAGGCGCTCCGTCATTGAACCTCCTCGACCGCGATACCGATCGCGAGAAGGTCTTGGATACCAAACCGTTCCTGGTCATCAAACAGGGCACGACGCATCGGCACATTACCGCCGCCGGCGGTGGCTACGGACATCCGTATGACAGAGAACCCAGGCTGGTTCTCGAGGACGTGCTCGAAGGAAAAGTGACCGTCGACGGTGCACTGCGCGATTACGGCGTCGCTATCGAGGTTCAGCAAGGCAAACCGGTCCTGCTCGATGCAGAAACCAAGCGCGTCAGAAGCAAGTAACACCACCCGCCTCACCCATACGGATCCGCACTAGTCCGAAAGGCCTCCGCCATGACTGATGGCAAGGTTCTTCCCCATCTCACTCCAATCGCAGAGCGCCGAATGTGGCGCAAAGTGAGCTTCCGCATCATGCCGCTGATCGGTTTGGCTTTCATAGTCAGCTACATCGACCGAGCCAACCTCGGCTATATCGCGAAACCGCTTTCCGCCGATCTCGGCCTGACCTCAGCGGCCCTGGGGCTTGCAGGCAGCTTATTCTTCATCGGTTATATCCTGATGGAAGTACCCAGTAATATGATGTTGGAACGTTTCGGCGCGCGAATCTGGATTTCGCGCATCATCATCAGCTGGGGTCTAGTAACTGTCGCAACAGCTGCCGTACACTCCCAGACGCAACTCTTCATTGCCCGCATCGCACTCGGAATCGCAGAAGCTGGACTGTCAGCCGGTATCATTCTGTATCTGACCTTCTGGTTTCCGAAGAAACAGCGCGCCTGGGCGATGTCGACCTTCTTTCTGATGATTCCGATCTCCAACATCGTCGGCGCCCCCCTCGCTGCCATATTCTTGAAATGGGGGGAGGAATTAATGGGTATGACCGGCTGGCGCTCGTTGTTCGTCGTCGAGGGCCTTCTGACCGTCGTTGTTGGGATCGTTATCCTGGCGCTTCTTCCCAGCCGTCCAGCAGATGCCAAGTGGTTGAACCCGAACGAGCGCGCCTACATCACCGAGGTGATCAAATCGGAGAACGAACAGCATTCGGCTCACGGGGCTTTGACCGGAATGCGTCAAGCACTGACTAGCGGACGGATCTGGGCGTTGGCTGTGGCATTCTTTGCGGTAGTGTTCGGCATATATCCATTCGCCTTCTTCCTTCCCACGATGATCGATTCGCTGAACGAGACTCTCGGATCTGACGGAAACATTTCAGGTGTGCTGCTGGCCGCAATTCCGTATGTCTTCGCCCTGGTTGCAATGATCATATGGAGCCGAATCGGAGCCAAGCGATCAGCGGTATTCTCGACGACGATTCCGATGGGTGTGGGAGTCGCCGGTCTTGTAGCCGCTACGCTCACACAGAACGGGATTTTGTTCATCATCGCGGTATGCGTAAGCATCTCCGGAATCTACTCAGCCTTTGCGCAGTTCTGGAGAATACCTGCTATCGCACTTAGCGGGGCAGCTGCAGCCGCTGGTATTGCCTTGATCAACTCGGTCAGCAACACCAGTGGGCTGGTTGCGCCCTACGTCACCGGGTTCATCGAAGACAGGACGGGCAGCTATAACTACGCCCTGTTGCTGATAGCTGCCGTCATGATCGGTGGAATGGTGATCCTCCTGACAGTAGGACGACGAGCTGAGGGAATCGGTGCAGGACACACGGATGCCCCAACTGCGAGCAAGGTAGGCTGACCGAACAAGCCTGCTGTCCGAGTCTTCGCGTACGCCGACCGGACGGCAGGCTTGTTCATGCCTGTCGAACACAGTTATCCTGAAGCCGCTTCTGGGACAACTGGGTTCGTCGTCAACGCCGGCACGGATATCTGCGCCGTCGATACCTCCGGACTCCTGCTCAACGCATCGAGCATCTCTCGCTTGCCGGACTCCGATCGACTTTGCATCGCCAGTCTGGCGGCACTCGGGTCCCGTCCTGCTATTGCATCGACGATCGCCTTACGTTCGGCGCTTCTCCAAGGCGGCATGTGCGGCTCCAGCTGGACAGTGATTCGAGCCACGCGTTCGATCTCGTCGAAAATTCTGACAATTGCCTCGGCCAACCGCTCATTTTTCGAGCCGTTGGCAATGATCGATTCGAACTCGAAATTGGCTCGTAGCCGTTCGGCCATCAAAGGCCCCGCCAACTGCCCGTACCCCTCATCGGACCCCAGCTCGCGAAGACGCTCGAGACGATCTGGACCCAGGCCGGTGTGAGCGCACCTCGCGGCTGCCTCGCCCTGCAGCAACGTCCTCATATCACACAAATCCGATACATCCCTAAGCGTCACCGGGGCTACCACATACCCCGACCGAGCGATCGGTTCCACCAATCCGTCACGATGCAAGCGGGCCAGAGCTTCTCGAACAGGCGTCTTGCTCAAGCCCCAGGCGGACGCCACCTCCTGCTCGGTGAATTGGTCGCCAGGCGGCCGCCGCAGCTCGATGATGTCCCGCTTCAATCGGTGATACGCCTGATCCATCAACGTCTGCCCCTTGACGGGCCTGACCAACTCAGGGAATTTCTCCATTATCTCCTCGATCGGGTAAGTGACGAAGTGCCGGTACCCAAAGATATTAGTCCGCCACCTACGGCGACTGCACGAGAAGCTCTCCGGTGTACGAGCGGCGCTCCTTCGAGCAGTTGGGCAAACTCACAAGAATTCGCCGAAGGCCGTGGCGTATATGACCGGCGCCAGATAGTATCTTACCGAGTTGATTGTGAGATCTTTCGTCAACCGCAAGTTCCCTACACAGGAGTATCTGCCATGGCTGCCATATCGACGTCGACCTTCGACACCTGGTCCAGTGAACAATTGATCTTGTGCCGCGACGACAGTCTCGGCCTCCGCGCTGCAATCGCGATTGACGACACGACCTTGGGCAACGGCTTCGGCGGCGTCCGCTTCAAATCGTATTCATCCGCGGAAGCTGGAATAACCGAAGCGCGGCGCCTCGCACGGGCCATGACCTACAATAACGCTGCCGCCGGCCTGAACTACGGGGGTGCCAAGTCCGTTCTTTTCGCCGGACCCGAACCAGTATCCGACCGCCCAGCTTTCATGAGACGGTACGGCCAGTTCATCGCGCGTACCGGATCCGCGTACATGCCCGGAGTCGACATGGGCACAACGACGGATGACTTGAAGTGGATGATCGAGGGCGGAGCCGAGATCCTATGGGTCGACGATGATCCCTCGCCTGCAACCGCAACGGGGGTTCTGCACTCCATCCGGGCAGCAGTAGCCACCATCCAGATGTGTGAAAGCCTCGCAGACGTCCACATCTTCATTCAGGGCGTCGGTCATGTCGGTGAAAGCCTCGCGCGGAACCTGGCGAAAGCCGGCGCACGGCTCTCGCTGGCAGACACCGACCGCGACCGAGTAGAAACTCTCGCGACCGAGCTGAGCGCAAAGGTCGTCGTGGACTCGTCCCCGGCTGAGGTCGACTGCGATGTCTTTGCGCCGTGCGCAATCGCCCGCGTAATCGACCAGCGCACAGCCGAACGCATCAAATGTCGAGTCATTGCGGGGGCGGCGAACGATACGTTGACCGACGATTCCGTCGCCCAGACGCTGAAGGATCGCGGAATTCTCTATGTGCCAGATTTCTTGGCCAACGCCGGGGGAGTAGTTGATGTCGACGGTCGCTATCGCGGCAAGACTGATTCCGAAAGGCAGTCAGCACTAGCAGAAATCGGTGAACGTGTCAGAGATGTTATTGGAACAGCACGTGATTCGACGCTGACAACCGTGCAAGCTGCACAGCAGTACGCATTACGCAGAATCGAAGCCGCCCGAGTTCAACGCGACAGCGCAGTCCGCTCATGACGGAGAGCCCGCCTGCATGCATCGCATCCACCGATGCTGGCCGCCGAGACCAAGACCGTGCAGAGCGAAGCGCTCCACACCCGCCCCACTCGACACCCGAACGGGATCTCTCGGGACAACCTGGCCTGGGATCTGTAATTCGCACGTACTACGATTTTGTCGATGCCAACTGTATCGAGGATATGCTCGCTCTCTTTGACGACCAGGCCATCTACCGCCGGCCGGGCTACGACCCTCTGAATGGCAAATCTATGCTGCGGTCTTTCTACAACAGCGAAAGGCTAATCGAGCACGGAAGTCACCAGATTACGCGCATCATTATAGAAGGCTGCTACGCAGCGGTAGTGGGGTGCTTCGAAGGAAAGCTGAAATCTGGATCGAACGTCAACGTCGGCTTCTCCGATTTTTTTTCCGTTAACGAGAAGCGTCTCATCGTCGAGCGAGACACATTTTTTTTCGCGCCGTCCATATAGAAGCAGAAGCCGTTGGCTATCTCGCATCCGAAGATTTGATACGCACTCGGCGTTCGAGCATCGATACGTTGGCGCGGCATATCGTCGCAGGTAGAGAACATGCGTCGGAAAGGAATGACCGTGAAACCCACGCTCTTCAGGATCTCTCTTGCAGTGGCCTTGCCGGTAGTTCTCGCTGTCGCGGGGTGTGCGTCCGGGCAGTCTGCCGGTGGGCCCAGCAGCAGGTCTGATACGAGTACCATTGACAATGGCTCGGTCATTGAAAAAAGCGGGAACCGCATTGTCGATTCTTTCGAGTATTCACTGGGCGATACCCCCGAGAACATCGTGATAACCGATAGATCCAACGATGAATTCGTTGCGACGCTTCTCGATAACACCGTCTGGTGGTCCGATGGACACACCGAACAAGTTGTTCCCGGAAGCTCGGATGCTGTCACTTTGGGAGTCGCCGAGGACGCCGAAAGTCGACTGTACGTGGCTGTTCGGAGTCAAGACCAGTCGGTGGCGGGAGTATGGCGCCGCGGCACAGACGGCAACTGGACTCGATACGCCGCCGTCGCACCCGATGTCGGATTGAATGGGATTACCTTCGGCGCTGACGGGACTCTATTCGCGGCCGACTCGGTCAACGGCAAGATACTTAGCGTCAGACCGGGTGAATCATCATTCGATGTCTGGCTCGATGATCCAGCACTCAAGCCGACATCCTCCGCAGACCCAGTCGCGGCATCAGGCGTCAACGGTCTCAAAGTCTTCGATAACTATCTGTACGCATCTAATACAGCACAGAAAACACTGCTTCGGATTCCCCTTTCGGAGCGAGGATTCAACTCTCCCGAACTAGTTGTATCCGGTTACGCGATAGACGACTTCGCTATCGACAGCAGCGGAGCCTTCTACCTCGCCGTTCATCCCGACAACAACGTGGTACGTGTCGATGCAACGGGACAGCACAGCACGCTCGGCACAGCCGACGACGGTCTCGACGGACCGACCGCAATAGCTATTGCTCAGTCGGGCATCTTGACAACCAATCTCGGATTTCTGGGCACAAAGCATCAGCCGGCCATCATTTTCCTTACAAGTCCGGTGGCGGAGCCGGTTCTACCGCAGCCGCTTGTTCCTGCATAGCGCCGCTGTACAACCTGCGGGGGATTCTCTTGACGGCATCGTGATGCGCTTCGGCCCAATCGATCCCGCAGGTGATGCGCATGTAGAACCTCCTTCCCGCGGCGCGTAGATTGCTGTGAGGTCTGTTTCGATCGCGATTGGGTGGTGCCGGGTGCGCCTCCGCTCTCGGCGATCACCTCCAGCAGCGTGGTCACTGCCCCGTATTCGCCGACTCCTCGTCGGCCCACCGCTACTGGACGGATGTTCCGAGCGGTGAATGGCTCATGTCCGCACCGCGTTGCGCGCCGGTGCCGAACGACTCACCGACCAGCGCCGTGTCCTCGTCGACGCGCTCATCGATCAGGACCATCCCCACGCTGGGCAGCCTGTACGAGGATCTGGTCGTCGTGCGCCGGATCGACGCGGAGGCCACCGCGCTGCAGCGTCAGGGCGAGCTGGGGCTGTGGGCACCGCTGCTGGGGCAGGAAGCGGCGCAGGTGGGGTCGGCACGCGCCCTCCGTCCGGACGGCTTCGTCTTCGCCAGTTACCGCGAACACGGGGTGGCGTACTGCCGCGACGTCGATCCCACCCACATGCTCCGGTTCTGGCGGGGGTCGACGCACTCGGGCTGGAACCCGTTCGAATACAACATGACGACCCCAGCGATCATCGTCGGCGCGCAGGCGCTGCACGCCACCGGGTACGCGATGGGCATGCAGTTCGACGGCTCCGACGGCGCCGCGATCACCTACTTCGGCGACGGCGCCACCAGTCAGGGCGACGTCTCCGAGGCGTTCGTTTTCGCCGCCATCTTCTGCGCGCCGGTGGTGTTCTTCTGCCAGAACAACCAGTGGGCGATCTCCGAGCCGGTGAGCCTGCAGTCACCGGTCAGCATCGCCGCCCGTGGCCGCGGATTCGGGGTCCCCGCCGTCCGGGTGGACGGTAACGACGTGCTCGCGGTGCTCACGGTGACCCGGGCGGCGCTCGAACGCGCGCAGCACGACCTTCGGGTCGTCCTCCAGGGCGCGTCGCAGGCCGGCGTTGAGGGCCTTGCCCAGCGGAAGGGTGGGCGCGGTGGCCGTGGCGGTCATCAGTGGCTTCCTTCCAGGGTGTCGAGGTAGGACGCGAACTGGCGGCGTTCCTCGTCGACGAGGGGGTGCGGTTCGGCGTAGACGTGTCGAACATCGACATCGGGGTGGGTTCGACGGTCTCGAGGCAGCCTCGGCGCAGCGCGGCCGCGGTGTCGTCGGCCCGCTGTTGCACGGCGGCAAGGTAGCCGTCGTCGATCACGCCCGCCGACTCGAGTAGGGCGCGGAGCCGGTCGAGCGGATCCTTGGCCTTCCATTCCTCGTCGAACGCGGCCGGGCGGTACCGGGACGGGTCATCGGAGGTGGTGTGCGGGCCCATCCGGTAGGTGACGGCCTCGATCAGGGTAGGTCCGCTGCCCTCGCGGTCGGCCAAGGTGGCGAGGAACTTCGAGCCCTGCTCGCCGTCGACGAGGCGGTGATCGAACGTCAGGCTCAGCGTGGTGATGGACCGCAGCGTGATCTCACCCTGGTACTCCCACGGGCGGCGGTGGATGGATCCGAAGCACAGAATCGCTGCCTCACCTGGGTTGAGGATCGGGGTGCCGGCGTCGACTCCGAAGACCCCCACGTTGGTGATGGTGATGGTGCCGTCGGCGAGATCGGCGGGGCCGGTCTTGCCTTCCTTCGCCGTGACGGTCAGGGCGGTTGCCAATTCGCGCAGCCCGAGGGTGCGCGCGCTTTTGATGTTGGGGACCATCAGCCCGCGGGGGGTGGCGGCGGCGATCCCGAGGTTCACGTATCGCTTCCGAATGCCGCGCGAGGCGCCATTCCGTCCGCCTGGCTCCATCGTCGGATACCTGCGGTACGAGTTGCGGCGATATCCTGAACTTCTAGCACGAAGCCCCGGACGCGGTAGTCGCCGTCGGGCTTCGCGGAACGAACCCGAAGGACGGGTTGTGGTCGGCTCGGCGCTCCTTAGTGAGCGCCCGGTCCGTCGCAACCTCCGGAATTGCGGTAGTCATGGTCGACCCTGCTCGAGAAGATACCCAGCGACCTCTGGCGGGGACAGTGACCAGCGAGCTCAGTGCAGTGGGTTTCGACGAGGCGCAGGAGATCTCCCGGGGTGGCTTCGGAGTCGTCTATCGGTGCCGCCAACCCGCGCTGGACCGCACGGTTGCGGTGAAGGTGCTCACCACCGACCTCGACGAGGTCGGTATGCAGCGGTTCCTCCGCGAACAACGCGCCATGGGCCGGCTGACCGGGCATCCGAACATCGTCACCGTTCTCGAAGCCGGCGTCACCGACGCGGGCCGCCCCTTTATCGTGATGCCGTACCTACCGCAGAATTCGTTGCACAGTCGAATCCGGGAGCAGGGACCGCTGTCCTGGCAGGAGGTGTTACGGTTCGGAGTCGGGATAGCCTCGGCATTGGAGACGGCACATCAGCTCGGCATACTCCATCGTGACGTCAAGCCCGGGAACATTCTGATCACCGACTACGGGGATCTTCAGCTAGCGGACTTCGGTATTGCACATCTGGCCGGAGCGTTCGAAACGGGAGCCGATGCCGTCGCCGGCTCTCCCGCTTTCACGGCCCCGGAGATACTTCGCAACGAACCGTCCTCCGCCGCCGCCGACCTCTACGGCCTCGGGGCCACCTTGTTCTGCGCCCTCACCGGCCATGCTCCGTTCGAGCGGCGTGACGGTGAGAACCTCGTCGCACAATTCGTCCGCATCACCACAGATCCGATTCCGCAGCTCGATCGCGCCACCATTCCCGATGACGTGTGTGCGGCAATTGAACAGGCCATGAGCGCTGACCCGAAGGACCGCCCTGCCTCCGCGGCCGCCTTCGGGACGCAACTGCAGCAGATCCAACATCGGCACGGCTGCGCAATGACCGAGATGGCGCTGCACGCCACGGATCGGAACCGCGATTCGAACTTCAGGACGCATGCGCCCGACCGTCTCGGTGGGCCTGTCGGAGGGCATCCTCCGCAAACCCCGGGGCCAGGAAACCTGCCGATCGAGCTCACCAGCTTTGTGGGTCGCCGTCATGAGATTGCCGAAGCCCGCACCCTGCTCGGCGGCGGCCGGCTTTTGACGTTGACCGGTATCGGGGGAGTAGGAAAATCGCGCCTCGCGCGGCGCGTTGCGGCGGAACTGCGCAGAACCTACGACGACTCGGTTTGGCTGGTCGAGCTCGGCCAACTCAAAGAATCCACCCTCCTGGCAGAGGTAGTCGCTTCTTCGCTTCGTCTTCGCAGCGAACCCGGCTTGTCCGTAACAGACCTGCTGGTGCGCCATATGTCGCCCCGGCAGCTCCTTCTCGTCCTCGACAACTGTGAACAGATCATCGACGCGGTCGCGGTGCTGACGGAAACACTGCTGCGAAGCTGTCCACAACTGACGGTGATGGCGACCAGTCGCGAACCGTTGGGCATCCCCGGTGAATCCGTTCTCCGGGTTCCTCCCCTTGCCGTTCCCGACCTCCGGCACCACGAGCCGTCGTCGCGCGGCATGCCCCAGTACGATGCTGTCCGTCTCTTCGCTGAACGCGCATCCACCGCGGTGCCGACGTTCGAGATCACCGATGACAATCGGATGGCTGTCGCCCGCATCTGCCAGCGGCTCGACGGGCTCCCGCTTCCCATCGAACTCGCCGCTGTGCGGCTGCGGGCGCTCTCGGCCGAACAGATCCTCGACAGGCTGACCGACCGATTCCAGCTGCTCACATCCGGAGGACGCACCGCACCCTCGCGGCAGCAAACACTCCGGCTGAGCATCAGCTGGAGCTACGACCTTTGCCATCCCGACGAGCGACGCCTGTGGGCACGTCTATCGGTTTTCGCGGGCAGCTTCGAGCTCGATGCGGCGGAGGCGGTGTGCGGTGAGAACGGCACCAGCGGAGGGTTGTTGGATCTGCTGGCCTCGTTGGTCGACAAGTCGATCCTGATCCGGGAGGCAGCCGGGACCGTCGTGCGGTTCCAGCTGCTGGACACGGTGCGCGAATACGGTCGCGAGCAGGTGGCTGACGCCGACTACGAGAAACTCCGGCGACGACACCGTGACTTTTATGCGGATTTGGCAGCAACGGCAGAGAGGGAATGGATCAGCTCGAAACAACCGGGTTGGATCAGCAGGCTGGACCGCGAACAGTCGAATCTGCGTGACGCACTCGAATACAGTCTGATTGATCCGGCGGACGAGGCCGGTCTATCGATGGTCACTGCGTTGTCCGTCTTCTGGCTGGCACGAGGGCAATTCAGCGAGGGCGAACGCTGGCTGGCCCGTCTGCTGGCCTCGGGCGAGCCTCAGCCCACGTCGGCTCGAGCCCGCGTGCTGTACTCGTCGAGTATGTTCGCCGCCGCGCAAGGCCAGATTTCTACGGCCATGCACCACCTCGCCGATCTGGAGTCGGCCGCACGGCAACTCGATAGCCGAGAGGTAGACACCCTCGTCAGACACGCCACCGGGTATCTGGCGCTGTACGATGGGCGGCCTACCGATGCCATCCGTGACTTCGAGGTCGCTGCCGAGTTGTTCGACGCCGACGGCAACCTACTCCGACAGGTTGGAAGCCTGTTCGGCCTCGCTTTCGCCTGTGGACTGACCGGCGACGAACCGCGGGCGATGCGGTATCACGCGAAGATCCTGTCGATCACCGAGCCCCGGGGGGAATCGGTGTACCGTTCCTATTCCCGGTGGGCGTGTGGACTGTCGGTGTGGCAACAGGGAGACTCCGATCGAGCGACTCACCTGCTCCAGGAAGGGCTTCGGCTGTCCCGACTCGTCGATGACCCCCGCGGAGCGGCGTGGTGTCTGCAGGCATTGGCGTGGATCGCCGCAGAACAGCGTGACGAGCGCAGAGCCGCGGTGCTACTGGGTGCAGCAGAACGCCTGTGGCACTCGATGGGAAGCCCACCATTGCCCTTCCCGAACCTGTCCCGCTATCAGCAAGACTGCGAACGACGTGTACGCGCGGTCCTGGGTGACCGAGGATTCGACGCCGAAGTGAAATACGGGCGAGAATTGAAATTCGCGGACGCTGTTGCGTTCGCCCTCGGCGAGACCGTGCACTCAGCCGTCTCACGCGAGCCCGATGCCGTCAACTTGACGCGACGTGAGCAACAGGTCGCCGACCTGGTCGCCGAGGGCTTGACTAACCGAGCCATCGCAGAACGGTTGGTCATTTCTCCGCGTACTGCGCAAGGCCACGTCGAGCATGTCCTCGTCAAACTTGGGTTTACCTCCCGGACTCAGATCGCGGCATGGGTCGCCGAACAAGGACGCAACCGCGAACCGTGAGGTCTAACGGCGGGAGAGCATTGTCAAGTTAGCTGATAACGCATGGCGCAGAATGTTGTACTTCTCGAATTGTGGGACGCGTTTCGTCGGTTCATCGTTTCGGGCTGTTCGGTGCGGGGAACCGTGCCTATCAGCTCGATCATGTGCTCGACCTGGATCTTGATCGGCTCGTCCTTTTACGCTCCCACCCGAGGGTTCTCAGGTTCGCGGATTCATCGACCTCGCCCTTGTTGTGCACAAAGTCATTACGTATCAGTCGAACGTCCCCGAAGAAGTCACTGACGATGTCGTCTTCTTGAACTTGGGCTCTTCGTCCGGCAGCCTACGGCTCCAGAACTCAGCGAGCCGATCCCTGAACTGTTCATCCCACACCGAGTGCAGGTACGCGAACCACTGCTTATCGTGCCAGCGAGTTCGACGACGGTTTGCGTCACGACGCGGAGAAACCTCGCCGGGAGAGCCGACCTGGCTGGCCGGGAGGGCGAAGAGATCGCTGAGCAGTACCCTCGCGGCACGGTCGACGCCGCAGTGACGCCGCGGGCAGCGAACCAGGCTTTTGTTGCGCGCCGGTGCCGCACGGAGTGGCCTCGCGGGCTGGGCCGAGAGCACCTGCTCCCTGACGCCCGCCGGGGCTCTTCACCGTAGGCGATACCCATACGAGCTAGCTGGACGCAGTCCGGCCAGCGGCAATATGCAGGGCCGCGGCGAGGGTTCACCGAGGCCGCGCTCGGAGAGCACGCCCTCGCCCGGTGCTACGCCCGGAATCCCCCGTCGCCAGTGACCGTCCCTTTTCGCCGGCGGGAACCTGCTGGTGCCGTGTGGCGGCAGGCGTCCCGTGGTGGGAGGTCGGTCGACGGGCGAGCCGAGGCCAGAACTGATTTGTGAGGCGTCGTCGCGGAGGTAGCGGTCATAGACACCAAGGTCTCAGGTCGTAAGGGGATGGAGGTGGGAAGACTGGGCAGAGAACGCTGGTTGCACTTATAAGTGCAAATCACTACGATCTACCGCAGAGGAGGTGCTTGAGATGAGCGCTGTTGTGACGGATCGTGGTGCTGCGAAGACCACCCTCACGGTTACTTCCACCGAGGTCGAGCAGGCCGCTTCGGTCGATCCCGCCACCCTGGCATCGGCGGTCCCACCCGAGCTCGCACGGATCCTTGCCACGGTGGTGTCGGTTGTCGCTGCGGGCGGCACGGTCACGATCGGGTCGGTGCCGAGCGAGGTCACCACCACGACCGCGGCACACATGCTGGACATTTCCCGCCCGACACTGATGAAGCTCGTCAGTGAGGGGGAGATCCCCGCCCACAAGGTCGGCACCCACACCCGATTGAAGAGCAGCGACGTCCTGGCTTACCAAGAGCGGCTGCATGCCACCCAGCGAGCAGCCTTCGACGACCTTCGCGCGTTCGAAGACGCAGAGGGCATGACGTACTGACCACTGTTCCGCGTCCGCGATGACCCCTGCGTTTATCCTCGTCGGGTGAGCCAGGGGTTCTGACGGATGCAAACATCCTCTATTCGAGGACACTTCGGGACTGGATATGTCTCCTCGCCTGTCGGCGGTCCCCGATATTCCACCTGAAGTGGACCGAGGACATCCTCGCCGAGCTGATCTATCACATCCGGAAGAAGCACCCGCACGTCGAACGGTGCAATCGACGTGTGAATCCGCAGCTCGATGTCCGTTTCGGTGCGCGCCGGCGCTGTGATGATGTGGGGATCCGCCGAAGCATCCTGTACGGCCAGGTTCGGCAGCGCCTGGTGGCCGTCGGCGCGGATGCTGCCTGGATCAGCGGACATGGGGCAAGAGTACGGGCCGCCGATACACCGCCCGCGAGGTGACAGCGATTAGTCCGACCGACGACCGATCCCGCATAAGGGGGTTGTGACCTGCAGTGATGACAGGTCCCCTAACGGAAGGACTGCGTCGATGCGCGGTGAAGCGACGCGCTCCTGCCCTGGTCGCCATCGATGTTGTCGTCCTGGGGCGCCGCGGTTTGCGGTAGTCGTGGGCGACCACCGGTATTCGATGCCGTGATCTACCGACACCGCAACACCGTCGAGCGTGGTTTCAACCGACTCAAGCACTGGCGCGGTGTCGCAACCCGCTACGACAAGTACGCCATCACCTACCTCGGTGGCGTACTCCTGCGTCAGCAGACAGACCTAGGCGCTCTTGAAGAGAGAGTTCTTCGTCGAGGAAGCCGGTACGACCTCCAGCCGCTGTAGCTCGGCACCGGCACCGGTGACGTCACCGTCAGCTTGGTCGAGTATTTG
>Ga0247825_10000442_pt1 | contig 26284 bp, 26 predicted proteins | sample 13C_Vanillin_Day_FD_194413 | JGI IMG/M metagenome (GOLD analysis project Ga0247825, IMG submission 194413) | Soil microbial communities from agricultural site in Penn Yan, New York, United States - 13C_Vanillin_Day48 | ecosystem: Environmental > Terrestrial > Soil > Agricultural land | place... | reverse complement strand
TGGCTGCACGCGCACCAGACCCTTCGTCGTCAAATGGTCCCAACTCGCGACGCACAGGCCCACGGGGATGCCTAGCGCTCGAGCGCTCTTGACGAGGTCCACTTGCGTGGACCTGTCCGTGACCAATGGCGTCACGAGCAACACATCGGGCTCGCGCGAACGAAGGAACGCTTCGAGGATTGGGCTGCTCGGAATCGCGCGCTCGCACGCGAGAAACGGCGCGATCGCTCGCCTCGTCGTGCTGACGCTCGCGGATTGCCAGCGTCCGAGAAACGAAAGCACCGGTGGAAGCACGTCGCGCATTCGCGCACGCAGGTAGTGAGCGTCCGCAAACTTCGGATGAAGATAGCGGAGGTAGTCGATCGCTCCGCGGACGGCCTTCCCCACGACGCCCCACACATCGTCGCGGCGCGGTGTCTGACCCAGCCAGGTGACGCCCTGAACGCCGTCGAGTGCTTCGCTCCCCTCGGGCTGTTTGTGCGGACTATCGAAGACGACATCCACGTGATGCCCGCGCTCGGCTAATAGGCGAACAGTCGAGTCGAAGTACCTCAGATAGCCGGGGTACTGCATGACGAACAGAAATCGCCGGCTCTGGCCGCCGGGCGCGTGCGTCCTCGTCATCGAGGGCGTTGTCTCCTCGACAGCCCCGTCCACACAATTACGGTGAGAACCGAGAGACCGAGACCCACACGAAAACTGGTGGGCGTGTAGCGCAATTCAACCTGATGCGATCCGGCGGGCACCGGGACAGCCGTGAATGCGAGGTCCGCGCGCACAGGCGTGACGAGCCGGCCGTCAACGAACGCTTCTCGCTCGGGATAGAACGCCTCGCTCACAAACACATAGCCCGCGGCGGCGGCCTCGACGCTGGCAGTCAGGCGACCATCCGTCTGGTCTTGAGCGCTGATGTCAACCGTGCCCGTAGCTGCGCACGGCATCGTGCCGGTCAGCATCTCGTTGCCGGTCTCGGCATCCGTTTCCACGGTCGCCGGCGCCTGTGTGATCGCACCGGTGATCCGGTCGACTCCATGCGTGTCTTCCACGGCCGTGTCGCGCACGAGCGCCATGACGTTGGCGGCAGACGAATCGTCGAGCGAGTATCGCCACGTGCGATCGTCGAGGGCGACTCCATCCTTGAGACTACGCCCCTGCTCCACAGTGCGCCGGCGATCGGCAGCGACATCCGGCGCCCATCTCACGTTGATATAGGCGCGAGGCAGCAAGCGTCCCTCACGGTCGTAGCGCGATCTCAGAATCCGCGTCGTCGCCGCCGCCTTCGTCGTCATCAGACCTTCGCAGGTCCAGAACGCGCGCGGCCGCGCCGCATCGTTTCGATACGTGTAGATCCCATCGGCTTGCGACACCAGGGTGAGCGATGAGGCCTCGAGCGGCGCACACGAGTAGATCCGCGAGACGTTCGCTGCGTCCAGCAGATCGCGCCGCGCCGGCAAGACGCCTTCGGTGTCGATTCCGTGGAACTGACCGTCGTGCGGCAAAGAATTTCCGGACGACGCGACGTCGGCCCAGTCTGAGTAGTCGCTGAGGATAATTCCCGCGAGACCGTCGAGCGCAGGCTGCCCATTGCGCAACATCTCACCCGCGCTGATCCGGTTCTCGCAGGTCGAGATTGCGCGGCCCGGATTCGGTGGTCCCATCCACTGCCGCACGCGACTCGTGGTCTCCACCGACACCGGCGCAATCGCTCCGGACGTAAATGCCGCGATGTCTGTTGCTACAAGGGCTAACGCAATCGCGAGCGCAACGGTGGTCCTGGCACGCCCGGCGAGGACGCTTGCAGCGATCACCCCGGCGATCGCGATGATTGGAAACCATGGCCACGCCGGCGCTGGCGGTCGAGGGTTGACGGCCGACAGCACGATGAACGCAGCCACGGCCATCGCGACGGCGCCTGGGATGAGTCCGAGCGCAAGCGGGCGCCAGCGCCGAGTACTCGCAAGCGCGACGAATCGCTCGAGCCCCATGCTTCCGAGGACAGCCAGGCTCACAGTCGCAAGGAACAGGATGCGTCCCGGGAAGCGGAATCCAGGAACGATGGCGTGGTGCAGGCGGTAGAACGGCAGATCGACGCTGGCGATTGCCAGCGCGATGCATGCGATCGCTCCGAAAAAGATGGCGATCCGGCGACGAGCGCCGTCAAAGAACGCGAGCGGAATCATCAGCGTCAGGATCCAGCCGACGTACGACACGGCCTCGGCCAGCTCGCGGTGCGGCGTGCTCGACGAGATGCCGAAGAAGGGAAAGAAGAAGCTCAGAAAGTTCCGGGCGTACCAGCCGCCCTCAATCGCGTCCTCGTACGGTATCCCCGCAAAGCGCGCTGCCTGCGCGACGAGGCGTGCCGTCGGGAATAATTGAAAGGCGCTGACTCCAAACGACAGCACACCCACGACAACAAGCTGTCCGAGCGCGCGAGTCCTCGATCGAAAATCGTTGTCTGACTCCGGCCACAGAACGCTGTAGACGTAGTACAGGCACACGACTCCAACCAGGTAGAAGCTGCCCTGGACGTACCCGGTAAGAAATTGAAGTGCGAGCACCACGACGAGCGCGGGATGCGGCCACACATTTGCGCGTCGCAGGGATACGATCGAGAAGCCAAGTGCCCATGGAAGCCATGCCGCGCAGTACAGCAACAGCAGGTGGCCGTTATGGAGACGCGCTCCTGCGCTGCCACCGAGCATTCCTGCCACGGCGGCTGCTGTAGACGCCAACCAGCCAAGACCGATCACGCGGGCAAGAAAGAGCACGCCTGCGCCAGCAATCCATACATGCAACGCCGCCATCGAGGACAGAAACACGCCCGGCGGCAGCCATCGCAACAGCATCGCTGGTGGATAGAGCACCGTGGTCTGAACGTCAGCGAGATGCGGTGTTCCGGCGAAATGAAATGGATTCCAAAAGGGGAGCTGGCCGGTTGCCAGAACCGTGCGGGTGTAGATCTCCCAGACGTACAGGTTCACCGAATCGCGTCCCGGCAGCACATCGTCTTCGGCGACGAACAGGTCGCGCAACGTGTAGAGGACCAGGACGGCAAGGCCGCAGAGGATCGCTGCCGCTGCCCATTTGCGCCCGCTCGTGACGGCTGTCGGCGTCGATCGATCGAACATCGCGGACTGTGATCATATCGCGCCAGATCTTTCGGGTTGGCTTACTGCGAGATCTCGAGACGATTGGGGTCGATACCGGACGTGTCTTCGACGGCCTGATGTTCGAGAAGCGCACGCACGCGATCGGGCGTCGGTGAGCGGAGACTGTAGGACCACGTGCGATGGCTTGGATCCCTCTCGACCGGTCCGAGAGCAGTCAGCCCCAGCTCGGCCTCGAAGCCCTGTCGATCGCCATCAGACGTGCCGAGCCGCCATCGGATGTTGAATGCAGGTGACGCGGGCAACTCGGCAACGTTCGACTGGCTGACGTATCCGACCGCCTGCCCCACCGGGCCGGCAAGGAGGATCAGACACGCTGCAACAGCCAGCGCGGCGATCTGGGGACGTGCGCCATACACGGCGGGCGCGGGCGGCGGACTGTAGTCGCCGCGCACTCGAGCCCTGACGCGATCGAACGGATGCTCGACGAGTCGATACGTGACGTACGCGAGCACGGCGGATCCCAGTAACACCGCGAAGCCAAATGGCAGTGCTCCCGGAAGACCGAGATAACTGGCTGCGCCCGTGCGCAGGAGCAATCCGCCGACCAGGAAGTGATTCAGGTACACGCCGTAACAGAGATTGCCGGCATTGACGTCGAACGCACGCAGCCTCTTGACTTGCGTCAGCGACACGAGGCCCGCGAGCAGTAATGTGAGCCACAGGTACTGCGAGAACACACCCGCCGAACGCTCCGGTCCAGCTCCGAGACCGAGCGCGGGAATCGTGACGACTGCCACCCACGCCAGCATCGGAATCGCGATGGCAACGAAGGGAAGCGGCTGTCCCCATCGACGACGGAGGTAGTAGAACGCGCCGCCCATGAAGAACACGACCGCGCTGGCAACGGTGTTCTTGTAGACGACGGTCTGAAACAGCTCGAGATCGATGCCGGCGGTGCGAACGCCCCAGAGAAACGCCAGCAGCCCGATTCCGATCCACCCGGCGAGCGCCCACGCTCGTCGTCGGGTGGTCAAGACCACGAGCGGCGCGAGCAGATAGAACGTGCCTTCCACACCGATCGACCATCCCTGTGGAATGAGACTGGGAGTGAACTGCAGGACGGGCATCGAGCCCACCACCTCGACGTCGGGACCGAATGTGGCACTCTCGTAGAGCAGTTCGATGTTGCCTCGATCCATGCCCTGAAGAATCCGCCTTCCTGCAGGATCGACGATCGACTGCGGACCGAGGCCACGCACCATGGCAAGCGTCAGCACGGTGTAGACGAGATAGAGCGGGACCAGTCGAACGAACCGGTTGCAGAAGAAACGCGGGATGCCGCGGGGCTCGCTCAGATAGACGCGATCCAGCACCTGGAAGATGAGGAAGCCGCTGATACCGTAGAAAGCGAAGACCGCGATGCGGCCGACAATCCAGCCCAGCCCCCCGAAGTGAAACAGGACGACGAGTGCGGCGAGCAGGAACCGGAAGATACCCATGGCTCGGCGGTCTCGGATGTTACCGCCACTCAGCGGTCACCGAAAACATGGGAACGACGTCACGTCGTACGTCTCGGTGGCGTGCCTGTTGTTTCGGACCCACACCGAGTAACCGCCCTTGCCAATGTCGGGATCGCCGAAGTCCGATGTTCCCGCGAGTGAATAGTGGTCTCGTAGATATCCGGCAATCAGCGGGTACTCCTCTCCAAAGCGCTCGTCGCCGGTGCGGGTGACGACAATCGGCACAGACTGCGACGCCAGAGCCTCGACGCTGCGCCGCTGAAACCTTTCTTCGGACCAGTGGCTGCCGAAGAGGGCCACGATGCGGCCCGCGAAGCCCCGCTGCGCGTAGAAGTAGAGATCGGGAACGAACCACGTGGCGAACAGCCGGTCCGTGGGTGCCGTGCACTCGCGCAGGTATCTCGCAAGCCCCACAATGGCCCGATTCGGGATGCCGTCGAACGGAGGCGGCGACGCCTCCCACGTGGCGATCCCCCGCACCAGGCTCGAGGGCCGAACCATCTGGGTGGTGATGCGTCCCCTCCAGTCGGCCGACGCCGGGATGCTCCATACGGTCAGCACGAGCCCGACAACGACGACGAACCGTGCCGCTATCGACGCGCGCCACGTTTGCTGGGCGATCCAGGCCGTCAGGATGGCAATCGGACCAGCCATTCCCCCAAGCCTCGCGCCAATCGGATCCCTGAGGATGAACACATTCAGGCAGACGCAAAGGGTCACCAGGCCGACAAGCTCCGCCACCTTCTTTCGAGTGGCCCGACCCGAACGCAGACCGAGCACCAGGCCAAGCGCGCCTGCGAGCGGTATCAGGCGCACCATATGAAACAGGAACACGTCCGCGTTGTGTGGTGACGGCAGATCCTGGAACGACTCGAACACAAAGCGTTGCGCTGCCAGCTGCGTGCGTTCGGTTTCGCGGCGGCCGTAGGTGATCGCCTGGTCGATCACATCGCCAAGGCCGAGCTGAAGTTGCATGAACACCAGGACTGGCAACGCCAAACACGCGATCGCGATCAACAAGCCGCCGAGTCGTCTCACGACAAGCCCCCAGTCGCCGGCGTGGACGACGACGATGGTGACCGCCATTGCCGCTCCGAGGAACACACCGTTGTCATACCGGAAGAGCGCAGCGACGACGAGACCGGCGGCACAAGCCCACAGGCGCGCGGCGACAGGACGATCGACATAACGCCAGCACAGCATCAGCCCCAGGGGATAGAACAGGACCTTGTCGTAGTCGTACGCGCGAGGGAGGAGCAACAGCGTCATCACGGCACTCGCGATCGACACCACGACCGACGCGGTCAGACGCCGGGCCAACAGAAACACCAGGAGTGTTCCGGTTGCAATGAAGGTCGTCGTGAGAAGCACCTCGCCGATGAGGTTGTCGCCAAGCAACGGAATGAGGGCGGCGGTCGCGAGCTCGGTCAGGAAGTAGCCGGGATCGAAATAGTCGCGGAACGGCAATTCGCCATAGATGGCAATCTGGCGCGCGGGAGAGATGCGGCCGAAGTGATCGTTGAGGAAGACGAGCGTGACGAGGGAGAACCAGAACGCTCCCAGCCACACGAAGGCCGCAGCGACGCGCACGCTGGCAATGCTGCGGGTCGTCGTCACCCTACGTCGACGAGTTCACGGCCCGACTCGCGGGCCCACTTGAACACATCCAGCTGCTTTTCGCGAATCAACTCGTTGTACTTGTCAGGAATCCGATAGACGTGTGCCGGGTCGCAGGCTGGAATCTCCGGCGCCACGTCGTTGCGCAGGAAGAACGCATTGACTCCCGTGGGTTCGACTGCGACGAGTCGATAACCCTTGGTCGCTGACAACTGCGTCATCGCAGACAACGATGCCCCGTAGTAGCAGAACCGATGATCGCGACGGTTGAATTTTGGGTCGTAGGGCACCGTCACCGCCCGATCCGGTCCGAACATCGAGTTGTACTCGAGCATGACGAGCCGCGCGCTGCAGACCGTGATCGCCTGCCACACCCAGTAGTCAACGCCATCGACGTCGACGCTGAGGAGATCCACTTCGCCAGCGAAGCCGTTTCGCTCGAGCAAATCGTTCACGGTCTCGGGCGTAATCCAGGCGCAGACCGCTTTTGCGCGCGGGAATCGCCGGCCGGCGTACTCGACTTTGCCCTGATCGCCTTCGACCAGGAGACCGGTCCAGCCGAATTCACCCGCGAGCATCGCCGCGTTGCCGCCGGTCGCGCCACTTCCGAGCTCGACGAACGTCTTGGTTGTCATTCCGATTTGCTGGAAGAGCGACCACAGCATGCCGTCTTCCTGGTTCTGCGAGAGCAGGCGGAATCGACCGGCGGTCAGACGCTCGGGATACGGCAGGCTCGATGGATCGACATACGCGGCGCGGACCAGGCCATCGATGCCCGACTGCAGATGCCGGAGCTGACGAAACACTTCTTCGTGCTGCTCGGTGAGCGCGTGGAGATCCTTCTCGATCCGGTGAACGCGCCGGCTGATCGTCAGCTCAGACTGGGGCTGCATCCACTGAGCAAGACGAGCCCTCAAACGCTGAATCATGCCGATTAGTATCCCTTGATTCCCGTGCTACCGTTAGGGCCGTGGGCCCGTCGATCTCGGTCGTGATACCGGTCTGCAACGGCTCGGCGACTCTGTCGCCGCTGATCGACCGGCTTCGCATCGTGCTCGATCAACTCGCCACGCCGTACGAAATCGTCCTGGTGAACGACGGCAGTCGCGATGGCAGCTGGGCCACGATCGAGTCTCTCGCGCTCCGGTATCCTGAGATCGTCGGCATCGACCTTATGCGCAACTACGGGCAGCACAACGCGCTGCTCTGCGGCATCAGACGCTGCCGGAACGAGGTGATCATCACGCTGGACGACGATCTTCAGCAGCCACCCGAGGAGATCCCGCGACTGTTGGCGAAGCTCCACGAAGGGTACGACGTCGTCTACGGCACGCCGAAGCAGGAGCAGCACGGGTTCTGGCGCAACCTGGGCTCTCGCGTCACCAAGGCCGCCCTCGGAACAGCGACCGGCGCTTCGATCGCGCCAATGGTCAGCGCGTTTCGCGCGTTCAGGGCCTCGGTCAAACCCGCGTTCGCAGACTATCGCAGCCCGCTCCTGTCCATCGACGTCTTGCTGACGTGGGCCACTACGAGCTTCGAGTCCGTCACCGTGCAGCGCGTCGCTCGCCGTTCGGGTGTCTCGAACTACCGCCTCCGATCGCTGGTTCGCCACACGATGAACATGATGACGGGCTACAGCCTCCTGCCCCTCCAGTTCGCGACCATGATCGGGTTTCTCTTCACGCTATTTGGGATTTTCGTGCTGTTCTTCGTTCTCGGCCGGTATCTAATGGTGGGCGAGACCGTCGCGGGTTTTCCATTCCTCGCTTCGATCATCGCGATCTTTTCTGGTGCGCAGCTGTTCGCGCTCGGCATCATCGGCGAGTATCTCGGCAGGATGCACCTTCGGATGATGGAACGCCCGCCGTACATCGTGCGAGCGGCGACGCTCGTGCGAACCGCTGCCCCGTCTGAACAGACATGAGCCAGGTTGCGACCCTTTGTGAGCGCCTCGACTGGGATTCGAGGTTTTTCGGTGTCTCAATCGCGCGGGCCGTGCCCTCGCGGGTCGATTTACTGACGCGCGACGCCATCCTCGACTGGTGCCGTGCGGAGGGCGTCGACTGCTTGTATTTTCTGGCCGATGAAGACGCAGATACAATGCGCGTGCTTGAAGATGCGGCGTTCTCACGTGTGGACGATCGGGTGACGCTGGAGTTGCAGCCGATTAAGCCAGCTTCGTCGCCACACGCTGATACGCGCGCGGCGCGCCAGAGCGACATCGGAGCGCTTCGAAACATCGCGGCAGTCTCACACCACGATACCCGCTTCTACAACGACCGGCATTTCGATCGAGGACGCTGCGACGAGCTGTACCGCGTCTGGATCGAAAGGAGCTGTCAGGGATGGGCTGACCATGTCGTCGTAGTCGAGCGCGACGGCAACGCGGTCGGATACTTGACTGTGCACCTCCGCGAACCGCACACCGCCTCGATTGGTCTCGCTGGCGTCGATCGTGCGTACCGTCGCCAGGGCATCGGGGAACGCCTCCTGGACGGTGCGCTCGCATGGATCTCGGGCCAATCGGTCAGGCGCGTGCGGATCGCAACGCAGGGACGAAACGTGGCATCCCATGGATTCTTCCAGAAGGCCGGGTTTCGGCCGACCGGTCGCGCGATCTGGTATCACCGCTGGTTCTCACCATCGACCGGCGCCGCATCATGAACTACCGCATCCCGTTCAACCGACCCACGCTGATTCCTGAGGCGCTCGATTGCGTGTCCGAAGTCGTTCGGAGCGGCAGGCTGTCAGGCAACGGACCGTTTACGCACGCCTGCGAGACACGCCTGCGTGAGCTCACGAGCGCACACGCCGCGCTCCTCACCAGCTCCTGCACGTCGGCGCTCGAGATGTCTGCGCTGATGGTGGAGGCGCGTCCCAGCGACGAAGTGATCGTCCCCTCGTTCACGTTCGTGTCCACGGCGAACGCCTTCGCCATGCACGGGTTCACGCCGATCTTTGCCGACTGCAGACCCGACACCCTGAACGTCGACGAAGCGACGATTGCCCCTCTGATCGGTCCGCGCACCAGGGCCATCGTCGTCATGCACTATGGGGGAGTCGCGTGCGAGATGGACGGGATCCTCGCGCTTGCCAGTCGACACAACCTCGTGGTGGTGGAAGACAACGCGCACGGGTTGTTTGCGAAGTACAAGGGTCGCCCGCTCGGCAGCCTGGGAAGCCTCGCCACACATAGCTTCCACGAGACGAAGAACGTCACCTCCGGTGAGGGTGGCGCACTTCTGGTGAATGCCGCCTCGCTGGTCCAGCGCGCCGAAGTCCTGCGGGAGAAGGGGACCAATCGCAGTCGGTTCTGCCGCGGCGAGGTGGACAAGTACACCTGGGTCGATGTGGGATCGAACTACCTGGCATCGGAGATCCAGGCGGGCTACCTGCTGGCGCAACTGCGCGCAAGCGACCTCGTGCAGTCCATGCGAACGGCAATCTGGAATCGCTACGATGGCGCGTTGAAGGACTGGGCCAGAGCCAACGGCGTGGATCGACCGACGGTGCCGCCGCACTGTGAGCACCCGTCGCACCTGTATTACCTGCTGATGCCGACAGCGTCAGCGCGGACGCGACTGATCGAGCATCTGAAGGCACAGGGAATTCTTGCCGTTTTTCACTACCTTCCCCTCAATGTGTCTCCCATGGGCCGCAAGCTCGGAGGGGCGGAAGGCGCCTGTCCGGTGGCCGAGGACGTGAGCGAGCGGCTGTTGCGGCTGCCGTTTTACACGAGCCTGAGCGTGGACGACCAGAACGACGTCATCGCTGCAGTTCGGCAGTTCAGCGTGTGACGGCTCCGACGGCGGCACGCCGATTCCGCTGCGTGCACTGCGGGGGCGACGCAAGACTTTCGAGCGAGGGCGACCTGCCGCGCTGCCTCGCATGCGAGAAGAGCTACTCGATTGCCGACGGCATCGTCGCGTTGACCGAGGCCGTGGACGATCGAGACTACCCGGCGGAACTTGTCGATCTGGTTGCCAGCATCGAGCGGCGTCACTTCTGGTTCGCTGCCAGAAACGACGTCATCCTCTCGACGATACGCAGCGTCATCGGCACAGTCGCAGGGCTGAGGGTTCTCGACATCGGCTGCGGAACCGGCTTCGTCACTGAAGCGCTCGAAAGAGCCGGCATGGACGCATGGGGCATCGACATGCATCGCGCCGCACTCATGCATGCCCGGCCGCGCATCCGAGGGCCGCTTTTCTCGAACCATGCGACCACGCTGCCGTTCTTTCCTGACTTCGATCTGGTATCGCTCTTCGACGTCATCGAGCACCTCGACGACGACGTGGGTGCGATACAACAGGCGGCGACGCTCCTGAAGCCTCACGGGTGTGTCATCGTGACAGTGCCAGCGGGGCAACGCCTCTGGACGAAGTACGACGAGGTGATCGGGCACAAGCGTCGCTACGATCGACAGGGCCTGACGGATGTTCTCCAGAACGCAGGGCTCCAGACCGCCTACGTCGGCTACTTCAGTTGCCTTCCGCTCCTGGCGCAGGTGGTTCAGCGTTGGATCGCACCCCGCATGCGCGCGCCGTCGAGCGACACGATCGAAATCGTCAGGCAGACACTGACTGTCCCACCCAATCCACTCAACGTGCTGTTCCGCTCGTCGATCCGCGCCGAGGCACCGCTCAGACAGTTGTCCTGGGTGCGCGGAGGCTCGCTTATCGCAGTGGCGCGCCGGTCGGACTGACCCAGCGTGGCACGCACGGCGCCACTCCATCGTCTGGACTGGCGACGGGTTTCAGCACCGCCAGCGCGAACGAAAGTCCGTCGTCTTCGAAGTGCCGGACCATGACGGTGCGAAGCGGTCGATCGAGGCTCGCAAAGTGTGCCTCCATTTCGTGCTGGAGTTCTGCCTGGCGTTCTACTGAAGAGAGCACACCGATGCAGGCGCCTCGATCGAGGTCGACCAGCCTGAGTTGATCGATTGACGGGCTCGGACTCTTGCGACCAAGCAGGTTCGTGAACCACGCCCTCGTCGAGAGAAAACTATCGAAGACGTGCGGGAATCGGACTTCGCCCTTCGGGGTTGTGATCACTTCATCCGACTTCCAGTACTTGATGCCGATGAGCGTGGGATCGATTTCGGTCGTCACGCGATCGGCTTCGCGAAACAGCTTCAGCATGGATTGCAGATATCCAGGTGTTCCCAACCCGTACGCGGCGGGCACCGGGGCGATCCACGTATTCACGACCGAGAACCACGCGGCGAACGCGATCGCGCGACCGGTCCCACGCAGCAGAAGCATCGCGCCGATGCCCGCCAGGCTGACAACGAGCGGAGCGACGATCGCACCAAATTGCGCGAGCGATTGCGCGAGCGCCTCCATCAGCCCTGGCAACGGCGCCGGCAGGAGCACGGCCAGCGTCCCGACGATGATTACCGCGCTCACCGTCGCGGTCCATGCACCGCGCTTTTCATCGGCAAAGGCAACGGCGAGACAGGCAAACGCGTGCGGATACAGCGCAAACGCCACGTAGCTGTAATCGAGCGTCGTCAACCGGCGGGCGAGTTGGAAGTAACACATGATGACGAACGTCGCCCAGGCGAGGCCGACGAGCGTCAAGGACATACGGCGACTTCGCTCGTCGTGGCGAACGAAGAGTGCGCCCAGCCCCGCAGCCATGGCCGCGATCGGCATCACGAGGTAACGCGCAGCCGGCAGCCACTGCGAGGCGTTGCCCTTCCACCAGTGGTCGTAGTCGGGGTTCGTCACGCGCATCGCCTGTTCGACCTGCGGCATGAAGAACAGCCATGCGCCGCCGGTGGCCCTGTTGATGACCGCGAGAACAGCCGTCAGCGCAAGGCCGCCAGCGACCACCAATCCCGCCGCCCGGACGCTGCGCGCGATCTTTCGTCCTTCCTCTGCCGGCAGCGCCGCGATGTAGAGCACCGCCACGAGCGGCGCAAAGACCACGAGGAACAGATGGGTGTGAACCGCGGCGGCGAAGAACGCTCCTGCCACGAGCGCTGCGCGACCTGACGACCGCCCGCGCGCGGCGCGCACAACGAGCCAGCACGTCATCAAGTAATAGCCACTGGCGATGAGCACCTGATAGTTCCAGCCGCCATTGCCGTGAGCCCACGTGCAGCAGGCCCACGCAACACTGACGATCGCGGCGCTTCCGCGATCGTCGAGGCACTCCTTCACCAGAAGGAACAGCGCCACAGCGCCGAGCGCGAGACTGAAATACGCGAGCACGTAGGAGGCGACGATCGGTCCCGCCCAAGCATGCAGAACATAGCCCGGCAAGATCCACGGGAGGCGCGAAATCTTGTAGTTGCTGTTGTCGTCGAAGACCCAGAGATGTTCCGGGTAGTGCCAGAAGTAACCGACGTAGACGAAGGAATCGAGATAGCCGGGCGGATCGAAGCCAAAGGCATCATTGCCCGCAGCCAGCAGCACTGCCGGTGCGAGCAGCGGGAACAGAAGAAACCGATCCACTACCGCGATCTCGCCTTGACGGCTGCTCGCGTTTCGCGATCCACCTCGCGGCGGCGAATGGTCTCGCGCTTGTCGTGCGCCTGCTTGCCCTTCACGAGTGCGAGCGCCACCTTCACACGTCCCTTGTTCAGGTACATGCGCAGCGGCACGAGCGTCAATCCTTTTTCGACGACACGGCCCGAGAGCTTCTCAATCTCGTGACGGTGCAGCAGCAGCTTCCGCTGCCGGCGTTCGTCGTGGTGAGCGTAGCCGGTGTGACTGTAGGGGCTGATGTGCAGGTTCATCAGCCAGACTTCCCCGTTCTCGAGGCGGGCGTAGCTGTCGCGCAGGTTCACCGAGCCTTCGCGAATAGCCTTGACCTCGGTCCCCAGCAGCGCAACCCCTGCCTCCCACGAGTCGAGCACGTGGTAGTCGTGGAGCGCCTTGCGATTGTCCGCGATCAAGCGCTGCGCCTTCTCACGGTCGGTCTTGTCTGTCGCCACGGGCCCGCGCGAATCGTATCACCCTGGTAGCAGGGAACGCGACGCCATGCTGAAATAGGAGCCGTGCAGACAGGCGACCGTAGAGCACTGGTGACGTGGCGTCGGGGCGCTCACGTGATGGTCGCCTGCCTGGCTGCGGTTCTGTGCTTCGCATGCGTCCGCTCGGAGTCTGATATCCGGACGGATGTGCGTGAGCGGCTCGACGCCGACCAGACGCTAGCGGGGCTGGACCTGTCGATCGAGGTGAAGAACCGCGTTGTCTACCTGTCGGGAAGAACGTTGACTCAGGAACAGCAGCAGCGTGCCCTGTCCGCCGCCCGCGGCCGTGGGATCAAGCTCGTTGTCAACCACATGTCGCTGACCAACAGCGCGCTCATCGACAAGGTGAAGCAGGCACTCGTCGCCGACGAGACGATCGGCAAGATTCCGATCGATGTGGATGCCGAGGGCACGATCGTGCGACTCATGAGCGACAAGACCAACAGCGACGAACGCGCGCGGGCCGTTCAGATCGCCGCAGCCGTCGAGGGTGTCACGCAGGTCGAAGATCGAATGAAGTAAGCAGCGCCGGCGGTATCGCGTCGGCTAGCGCTTTCTCACATAGAGGCCAGGTGCGGGACCGCCCGGGCGAGCTACCGGCAGCACGATCCGCGTGAGATCCACCAGTGGCGGCATCGCTGCCCACGAGAAATCCAGATACCACACGCGTTCGTCGATTTCCCGCACGGGCGCCTCTGATAGCCCCCATGTCGGCGGATTGACATAGCTCACACCACCTGAATGCCAGCGTCGATCCCCCCAGGGTGCCTCGGTCTCCCGACCGGCGTAGGCCGTGGGGTTGAGGCGATAGCTGCCCTCGTGATTCTCGTGGTAGACCGGTCCACCGATGTCCGCGATCCGCAAGCCGCTCGACAGCGCTTTCACGAGGACGTTGCGATCGATCCCTATCCGTGCCACACGGTAGACCTCGTTGAAACCACCGATCTCGTGAAACGACTCGCGATCGAGCAGAACGAAGTCGCCGGTGGCGCTCCCCATATACGGCGGCTTCAGCACGTGCGCGGGCCCGGCGAGATTCCGTGGATCCTCGAGCACGCTCCAATCGAGTGGCGCCCGCTCCGCCGGCAGCGTGAGGTCATGACGCGGCGCCCGATACAGGACGCGTGGCTCGAGAGTGCCGTCCGCCAGGGCATCAAAGATACGGCGGCCGAAGTACACATCGCAGTTCGAGGTCAGCACGAAGCGGCCTCGCGCACGACGCACACCCACGTTCTTGGCCGGGAACTCGAGGTACTCGAGCCTTGGGTTCAGCGAAAGCCCCTCCTGGTAACGCGGGTCCACGACATACCAGGAGCACGCCGCCACATCGAGCTCCGGGAGCGCGTCGAAAATCTGATCACGGATCAGGCGTGCGTCGCTCGGAGGTGCCCACTCGACGAACACGAGCTCGTAGGCGATTCCGCGTGCCGTGAGCTGTTGATGGTTGAAGCGCAGCGAGCGAAAGAAGCGCGCGATGAAGTCGCCACCATACCCATCGTTCCGGCCGGTGAGCACGAGGCTCACGACCGGAGGCGTCACCACCGTGGGTGCGGAGCCCGATCCTCCATCAGGCACGAGCGCTGGATTCGTGCTGATCCTGTGGAGCTGTGATGCGCGTTCGCCGATCGAGGACGTTGGCGGCGCCTTCGAGAATATCGAGCTTGACTTCGATCGCCATCAGATGGTCGCGCGCGACCATCAATTCGCGCTCGGTATCGGCGAGACGGTCACGCAGCATTTTGACGTTGTCGTGATAGTGCTTCCACTTTTCGACCGAGCCGCGCAGCTTCACCACCAGCTGCGATTGGCGCCTCAATTCCGACTCGAGCGATCGCTGTTGCGCTAAAGCCTGGGACGCCTTCTTTTTCGACTCGGCGCCCGCGGCTTTCAGGTCTTCGAGCGAACGGGAGAGAGCCTCGTACCGTCTCGACGACACCAGTCCGAAGACGGCGAGGAATGCGGCGATGAATCGTCTCATGAAGGCAGCGTGGCGAGTATACTACAGGGGTTTTTGCAGGCTTTTGCGGCCAGGAGACCAGTGTTGAGCGCCCCTTCCCGTTCGCACCAGCGACTCGCGGAAATCGAACGTCTCCTCGCGCAGACGACGTCTGTGATGAGGGCGAACGATAATGTCGCGGATCCAGTCGGAATGCACCTGGCTGAAGTACCGGAGGCACGGATTCGCGTGCTCACGCGAATGCTTCAGCAGCAGCCCACGGACGGCAACGACGATATCGACGTCCTTGCGATGAGGCTGCTCCTGAATGACTACGCCGCTGCGGTCGCACATCTGCGAGCGGTCGCGCGCGTAGCGGCGTCGCTCGTCGACGGGGTCACCGCCCCGGTCAAGCAGGGCCACAGGCTCCTTCGTCTCGATGACAAGCGGCGGCAAAAGCAAGCGGGTAGCGGCGCGCCACCCGCGAACGATCAACACACTTAGGCCGTTGGCGCCATTGCGCTCTCACCCGCCCGTGCGTGCACGACGCGACGGAGATCGACCATAGGGCCCACGGCATTCCAGTCGAAATCGATCGCCGTGACACCAGCGCTGATGGACCGCTCTGGTGCGATCGCAAGTCCCCACTCTGGACCGTTCAGATAGATCACGTCGCTCTTCCAGCGGCGGTCGCCCCACGGCGCTTCTCCGGGTCGGTTCCGGTACTGACCTGCCTGAGCATGGAAGGTTCCACGTCCGACGTGATAGACCGGATGTCCGATGTCGAGGAGCGGCACCTCGGAGGCGAATGCTTTCAGACAGAAGTTGCCGTCGATGTGGATCTTCGCGACGCGGTAGACCTCGTTGAAGCCGCGCAGACGATGGTAGCTGTCCTGATCGAGCAGAAGAAAATCACCTGAAGCATTGGTGAACAGCGGTGCCCGAATGACGTTGACCGCATCGTAGTTGCGATCGTCTTCGAGCATCGCCCAATCCAGGCGGGTGACGTCGCTGTGCGACTTCAAGTCGTATCGCGTGGCGCGGTACAGGATCCCGCGCTCGAGCGAACGGGACGCGAGTCGGGCGATGACGCCGCGACTCAGAAAGATATCCGTGTTCGTCGTCAGCAGAAACGACCCGCGAGCACGCCGGATGCCCACGTTCTTCGCGATGAACTCCTGAAACTGCAGACGCGGGTTCAGACTGAGCGCGTCATGGTACGCCGGGTCGACGATGAAGCAGCGAAGCTGGGCGGCGTCGAGATCAGGAAATGCGGCGGTGAGCAGCGTCGAGAGGTACGGCGCATTCTGAATCGGGCGCCACTCGACGAGGATGAATTCATGCGAGATGCCAGCTTCGGTGAGCCGATCGTGGTTGAAGCGAAGCGATCGGAAGAACCGGCCGTTGAAGTCGCCGCCGAAATCGTCGTTGCGCCCCGTCACAACGATGCTGAGAAAGGGCGGCACCGCGTTCATCGGTCCCGGGCGGGTCCTTCAGCAAGGCGGGATGTCACACACAGATGCCATCCGAGACGTTGTTCCAGCGCCCGCATCGCCGGGTCGGGCAGGACGTTGAACGGGAACGCTTTCACGTATCGGTACTTCACGTAGTCGGGCACTCGATAGGGAAAGATGTGGTCGACGAACACATCCTCGACGGTGAAACCGGAATGCTCCAGTAACTCGCGAACCGATCGGCGTGTGTAGGTATACGTCACAGGACATCCGGTTTGTGCCTCGGAGTTCCGCGCGACTGCCTCGTCCAGTTTCCAGAATGCGCCATGCGCCTCGCGGACCAGGATCGCCAGCACCTTCCACGCCCAGCGGTAGTACACCATCATCTTGAACGTCGTGCTGGGTCCGACGAAGTGCCGGCGAATCTGCTCCAGTGCGCGGCCGGGGTGAGGGGTGTGGTGAATCACACCGAACGAGTACACGAGATCGTACGGCGAAGGCTCCACGAACTCCGCGAGCCGCTCGGCATCAGCCTCGATGAACGTGATGCGATCCTGAAGGCCGAACACCTCGGCACGTTGCCTGGCCAGTTCCAGCGAGCGGCTCGAGAGGTCGACGGCTGTCACGCGGGCGCCCGCACGGGCGAAGTTCATGGTCTCCGTGCCCAGGCCGCATCCAATCTCGAGGACTCGGCGGCCCGCCCAGCGCGGATAGTCGGCAAAGCCCGGAATGTGAGGCTCGACGAGGTACTTTCGCGCCTCGACCTGATCAAAATACTCTCGCGATCCCACTGATGCCGGCGAGTGTCGCAGATTGCAAGGGCGACTGTTCCAGTAGTCGCGGACGCGATCGATCGAGGTCTCTCTGAACGTGGGGCTGTCGCCAAGCGTGGCACTCATCGTGGGTCTCCATGGTACACGGTCCGCGTCAGCGGTCGGCAACAGTCGGCGCCGAGTGCGTTGCGAGGAGAAGCAGCGCGACATGCGAGGCGAGACCGATCTCGTGGAGAGCGGTTGGATCCTGCAGCCTCGCGGGCGGCACCAGTTCGAGCGATATCTGCTCGAGGTCGTCACTGTGCGGCTCCGCAACGCGCCGGCAGCCGGTCGCCCGAAACAGATGGGCGGCATTGCATCCCTGGTTGGCATTAGTCCCGAACGCGCCCAGACTGTGCCACTGCGTGGCTTCGTACCCGGTTTCCTCGAGCAGCTCGCGGCGAGCGGCCATGACAGGCGACTCCCGGTCTTCGATCGCGCCACCGGGGAAGGTGAGACATACACGACGCAACCCGTGTTTGTACTGCCTCAACATCAGCACGGTGCCATCGTCCGTTTCCGCGTAGATGAGCACGAAGTCGGCCAACCTGATGACGTAGTAGTCGGGAATCCTCCGTCCGTCCGGGAGTTCGATGGTCTCGATTGCAATCTCTTTGATCGGACCACCAGCGAAAATCGTTTCGCGGTGCAGAGTCTGCCAATGCGCCAAGTCCGCCATATGTCAAATTGACCCCTCAGGTCTGGCCGCCTATACTCTTTCTGTTTTCCTGAGTGTTTTTCAACTATTCCATGAAGATTTCTGTCATTGGTCTGGGTAAGCTCGGTGCTCCGCTCGCGGCGGTGCTCGCCAGTAAGGGATTCGCTGTCATCGGTGTAGATCTAAACCAGAGTTACGTTGACGCGTTGAACTCGGGCAAAACACCAGTCGAAGAACCGCGGCTGCAGGAACTCATCGACGCCAATCGCACCCGGTTGAGGGCCACGACGAACGTCGACGAGGCCGTCATCGCAACCGACGTGACGTTTGTGATCGTGCCCACACCAAGCGATTCGAGCGGCCGTTTCAGCAACGCGGCCGTGTTAGGCGCGATGAAATCAATCGGGTTCGCGCTCCGTCGCAAGGACGCCTATCACCTCGTCGTCATCACCAGCACTGTCATGCCCGGATCGACCGGCGGCGAGATCCGGCAGGCGCTGGAACAGCATTCCGGGCGGCGCGTCGGGTCGCAGCTTGGCCTCTGTTACAACCCGGAGTTCATCGCACTCGGCAGCGTAGTGCGCGATATGTTGCAGCCGGACATGATCCTGATCGGAGAGTCCGACAAGGCCGCCGGCGATCTCGTCGAGAGTATCTACGCGAAGAGCTGCGACAACACGCCGGCCATCCGCCGGATGAACTTCGTCAACGCCGAATTGACCAAGATCTCGGTGAATACGTTCGTGACGACGAAGATCTCGTACGCGAACATGCTGGCTGATATCTGTGACCGGCTCCCGGGGGCGGACGTCGACGTCGTGACACAGGCCGTCGGCACCGACTCACGCATTGGCACCAAATACCTGAAGGGCGCAACCGGCTACGGAGGTCCCTGCTTCCCGCGTGACAATATCGCATTCGCGACCCTGGCACGCGCGATCGGAGCGCGGGCGGAGTTGGCGGAAGCGACCGACACCATGAACCGGTATCAGGTGGAGCGAGTGCTCTGTGCGGTGGAGGCGCGCCTGACGGACTCGGGCCTCGTCGGCGTTCTCGGGCTTTCCTACAAGCCGGATACCGCTGTGGTCGAGGAAAGCCAGGGGCTGGCGCTCGTCGAGCGGCTGCTCGATCTCGGGCGCCGCGTCATCGTCTACGATCCTGATGCGATTCCATCCGCTCAAGAGGCTCTCCGTCGTCCGTTCGAGGTTGCGACGTCGGCGGCAGAATGCGTCCAGCGGTCGACGCTCGTCGTCGTCATGACACCGTGGCCGGAATTCAGTCGCATCCCGCTCGACGCATACCGCCGTTCGACGAGTCGGCTCACCGTGATCGATTGCTGGCGCGCCACTCCGGGCACGGTCTCTTCAGTCGCGGATGTGGTGTTCCTTGGACAGGGCGCTGCGATTGGCGCCTCGATGGCAGGTAGCATGGGAATTCAATGAACAAGAGCGATCTCGTTCTGGTAACAGGGGCCGGAGGCTTCATTGGTGGTCACCTCGTTGCCGAACTCCGTCGCCGCGGCCATCAGCGGATCCGTGCGGTCGATATCAAGCCGACAACGAAGTGGTACCGCAACAGCGATAACATGCCAGTTACGTCGCTGCTCGTGTAACGGCTTCCGGGCGAGGCGGCTCGCCTTCCGGCACTGTACGTGACTTCGAGGCGTTGACACAGTGGTGACGCCGGCCGGGACGCAATGAGTCGACTCACTCGGATTCTCGATCTCCCCGGCTCATATCGCCTGCTCGGCAAGATTGCCTGCGTCGTCACAAACGCGCGCGTCGCCTATGCACGGCAGTACCTCGCGGTCAAGGTAGGCGAACGCGTTCTCGATCTCGGCTGCGGGCCGGGAGACATTCTTTCAGCGTTACCCGATTGCGAATATGTCGGCATCGACGTCGAAGAGCGCTACATCGAGGCGGCGAGAAGGCGTTTCGGCGGACGCGGAACGTTTCGTTGCGTGCCGCTCGAGCATTTCGTCCTCGAGGCGCCGGAGTCGTTCGATCTGGTCATGGCCAACGGGGTGCTGCACCATCTCGACGATCCACAGGCTGACGCGATGTTGCGCCTGGCAGCGCGGGCGATGAAGCAGGACGGCCGCATGGTGACGCTCGACGGGTGCTACATCCAGGGACAGTCACGTATCGCGAGGGCGCTTTTGCGTCGCGATCGGGGAAAATTCATCCGCGATGTGTCGGCGTACTTGAAGCTCGCTGACGCGCATTTCAGGGATGTCCGTTCGGACGTGCGCCACGATCTCCTGAGCTTTCCTTACACGCTCCTGATCATGACCTGTCGCGGGCAGCGCCAAACGCCGGACATCGCATGAAAGCTGCAGTCATCCAGTCCAACTACATCCCGTGGCGTGGCTACTTCGACATCATGCACGATGCTGACGTCTTCGTGTTCTACGATGACGTGCAGTACACCGTGAATGACTGGCGGAACCGCAACCGTGTGAAGACCGCCAATGGCGTCGTGTGGCTGACGATTCCTGTGGGCGACCAGAACAACCGCCGAGTCTGCGATGTTGACATTCACGACCGCACGTGGGCTCGCAAACACTGGATGACGATCGAGCAGTCGTACTCTCGAGCGCCGGCCTTCGTACGCTACGCCGATTTTTTCAGAAGCATCTATTCGCGGCCGTGGACGTCACTGTCAGTCCTGAATCAGACCACCATCAGGGCCATCGCCGCCGACCTACTGGGTATTCGAACTCAGATCCTGGATTCTCGAGACTTCGAGCTGCAGGGCAAAGGCAGCGAGCGCCTGCTCGCGCTGCTACAGCAGCTCGGAGCCACCGACTACGTCAGCGGTCCCGCAGCGAAGAACTACCTCGACGCCGAGCTCTACGCACAAAGCGGAGTGCGGGTGCACTGGAAGGACTACAATCACTACCCGGAGTATCCGCAGCTCCACGGCGATTACATACCCAATCTGAGCATCGTCGACCTGTTGATGAATTGCGGCGAACGCGCTGCTGATTACCTTTGGGGCTATCGCGATACACACGGTTCCGTCGCAGCCCAGCGCCACCAGGTCGATGGGAGAGAGCCGTGACGGCAGACGAGGTTCGCACCCGCATCGAAGTGGACGGCTATGTGATTCTGCCGGACATCCTGGAGCCACCTTTCGTTGCGCGGGCCAGGCAAGAGCTGGTGCAGGCTATCGCTGTCGACAGCAGTCGATACGGTGCGCGGGCGGAGCAGGACTACGGCATGGTGATGCTGTGCGCGCTGCACGGAGGCAGCTTCCTGGACCTGTTCGAAAACGATCGTCTGCTCGCTCCGTTCAATGCTGTGCTGGGTGACGAGTCCATCGTCTACGCCTACACTTCATCGTCAATGCCGCCGGGCGGCGTTAACTACTCAACACGGATTCACGTGGATTGCCCGCGACTCATTGAAGGCTACGTGACGAACATGGGCGTGACGATCCTGCTCGACGACTTCACGGTAGACAATGGCGCCACCTGGTTCCTGCCCGGCTCACACACACGGGCAGCGATGCCAACCGAGGACGAGTTCTACGGACAGGCTCGTCGTGTCGTCGCACCGGCCGGTTCCGCTTTCTTTTTCAACGCGCGGCTGTGGCACGCCGGGGGTGTCAACATGACGTCTGCATGGCGACACGCCCTGACCATCAATGTGTGTCGCGCTTACATGAAACAGCGAATAGACATCCCGCGAGCGATGGCCGCCATGGATCTCACGGCCATCAGCGATAAAGTGAAACAGAAACTTGGCTTCTTTGCGCAGCCGCCGGCGTCACTCGACGAGTACTACTTGCCGGCGGAGCAGCGTTCATATCGCCAGGCAGCCCTCTGACACTTGTGCTACCGGCGACACCTCACCTGTCGATTCTCGTACCCGTCTACAACAACGAAACCACCATCGATCCGCTCGTCGAACGCATGCGAACGGCGCTCGAGGGGCTTCACTACGAGGCGGTGATCGTGGACGATGGCAGTCGCGACAGCTCACTGGCGCGGCTGAAGGCACAGGCCGCGACCGATTCGAGATTGCGGATCATCAGCTTCTCGAGAAACTTCGGCCAGCACCCGGCCATCGCTGCCGCGCTCGACTACGCGCGCGGCGACATCCTGGTCCTGATGGACGCCGATCTCGAGGACCAACCCGAGAACATCCCGCTGCTCGTCCAGACACTCGAACAGCAACGTTGCGACATCGTGTACACGATCAAACTCGACCCAGGGGTCACAGCGCGCAATCTTTCCTCGGACGCCTATCATCAGGTCTTCTCGCGCTCGGTGGGCGTCGCCCTGCCGCGGCACCTTGGCACCTTCCGCGCGTTCACGCGCAAGGTTCGGGATGCGCTGCGGACGTTTCCCGAACGCGACGTGCTCTATGGCCCACTGATGTTCTACGTCGGCTTCCGCTCTGCGATCGTCCCTGTGCAGAGGGGTAGGCGGCCCGGACACAGCTCGTACTCGCTCGCGAAGCGCTTGCGTCTTGCTATCAACTCATTAGTGACGTACTCGGATCTCGCGCCGAAGCTATTCGCGACGACGGGCGCCGTCATGATCGCGATGCCGCTGGTATACGGACTTATCGTCCTGCTGCAGTATCTCTTCGCGGGCCGCCGCCTCCCGGCGGGCTTGACGATCGTCGTGCTGCTCCTGGCATTTCTCGGGGGGATGATCATGCTGGCGCTGGGCGTACTCGGCGTCTACATCTTCCGTATCTTCCAGGAAGTCCTGGCGCGTCCCCGCTATGTCATTGACGAGACCGTGAATCTCGAAGGGACGGTTGATGGACGTCCGTGACGCCAACATCCTGGTGCATTCGCGCATGGCCGCGCAGTACAACGAGCGCGAGCCCCACTTCCGCCCTGAGAACAGGGCTGCGGTGCGAGCACGGCTTCAGGCGCTGCGAGCGGAGTTCGGCGGCCGGCTGCTCGATGTCGGATGCGGTACTGGCTTCATCATCGACATCGCCGCAGACCTGTTCGATGACGTCAGAGGCATCGATCTGACACCTGCCATGCTGGCACGAGTACAGCTGCGGTCCAACGTGCAGGTGTACTGTGGCGACGCCGCGTCGCTGCCGTTCGGCGCCGGGGCTTTCGACGTCGTGTCGGCGTATTCGTTCCTGCACCACCTCCAGGATCTCGAGCCGGTGCTTGGCGAGGTTCATCGCGTCCTGCGCCCAGGAGGCTGCTTGTACGCGGACCTCGAGCCCAACCGGCACTTCTGGCAGAACGTCATGACCGTTCGCGATGCCGTTCGGCCGTCTGCCTCGGCGCTCGCGCGCGACGAGGTGGCCTCGGTGCTCGAGACAAGCGCACGCGTCGAGGACGAGTATGGGATCCCGGCCGACGTGTTCGATCTCGCCGAGTACAACAAGTCGATCACCGGCGGCATCGAACCCGACGAGTTCGAGGTCCAGGTACGTCGTGTCGGATTCAGCCAGGTTGAGACTACGTACGAGTGGTATGCCGGCCAGGGCAAGACTCTCCACGGCGTGTCTGCGCAAGCGGCCGCCATGGTTGACGACTACCTGCGGCAGGCGTTGCCACTCTCGCGAGGTCTTTACAAGTACCTCCGATTTCGTGCGATCAAGTGATGAAGATCCTGATTTACGGTTCGCGTCAGTTTGGCCAGGTGATGCAGTGCCTCGTCGAAGACTGCGGCCATGAGTTCGCTGGCTTCATCGACGACGTGTATGAGGGTGAAGGAGTGCTCGGACCGTTCACCCAGACGCGCCTGACACATCCGCCGACGGAGTACAGCTGCGTCAACGCAGTCGGTTATTCCAATCTCGCTGCGCGTCGCGAGGTCACCGCCAGGATCCAGAATGCCGGGTATACGATGCCTGTGCTGGTGCACCCGCGGGCGTATGTGTCGGCGACGTCATCGATCGGGCCCGGATCGTACGTCATGGCTGGCGCACTGGTGGATTGCCGGGTGACGGTTGGCGAATCCGTCGTCATCTGGCCGGGGGTCTGCGTCAGCCACGACTGCCAGATTGGTGCGAATACTTTTCTCTCGCCCAACTGCACGATTTGCGGTGATTGTTGCGTCGGCAGCGATTGTTTCGTGGGAGCCGGCGCGGTCATCGTCAGTCACGCCACGGTGCCGCAGGGGAGCCGCATCAAGGCCCTGGAGCGATACGTCACTCGCCGTTGAGCGGAGAGACGATCGGCAAGGAGTGCCTGCACAATCGGAAACGAGGCAGTGCGTGGTGGACGTTGGATCACTCAGCGACGTCGTGCGCCTCGATCCGGATACCGGGATCTGGCATGCCCACATTGCCGGACCGATTTCGTACCCGGCCGATCACAACGCCGCTTGCTTTCTCATCGAGAACGACTCGTTCTGGTTCAACCATCGCAACCGATGCATCACCGCCGCCGTACGGCGATTTCCGCCGGACGGCTTCATCCTGGATGTCGGCGGCGGCAACGGTTACGTCGCGCGGGGACTGATGGACGCTGGATACGAGACAGCGCTTCTCGAGCCTGGCCGGGAGGGCGCGGTGAACGCCAGACAGCGTCGTCAACTGCCAACGGTGATCAACGCAACGCTCGACCAGGCGCGCATTCGTGCCGGGAGTATTCCCAACATCGGCCTGTTCGACGTGCTCGAGCACATAGAGGACGACAGAACTTTCGTCGGGCAGCTGTTCGACCTCGTGCGGCCCGGCGGGTTCTTGTATCTGACCGTACCCGCGTTCAGCTGGCTCTGGTCGATGAGCGACATCGATGCCATGCACTACCGTCGTTACTCAAGACGATCTCTCGACGCGGTCTTGGCCGGCAGATTCGACGTGCTCTATTCTACGTACCTGTTTCAGCGTCTCTTACCCGCATCGTTCCTTATCCGCACACTGCCTTACGCAGTCGGACTTGCGCGCTCGAAGCCAGCGTCCGCATATGAGGCGGATCATGCGACCGGACGGAGGCGGTTGGCCGATGCACTCAACCGATTGCTGGAGCATGAGGTGTCGGCCATTGCTGCGGGAAACTCTCTGAGAGTGGGATCGAGCCTTCTTGTAGTTGCCCGGCGAGCTGGCGGTGACGCAGCGTAACGAAGTGGCCGAGGAGCCGCGCTACGTCGCCTACCACTGGGCCGTCATTCTGGCGACGCCGTTCCTGCTGCTGGCGATCAACCCCAATCTGTTCATCAATCCCAATACCAATGTCTGGATCGACGCCTGGGTGAACACTGGGTTCTTTCTGAGCCTGCCCGACCACCTGCTTGTCTGGGGTCACAGCTACTACTCCACGCGCCTCTCGTGGCTGCTGCCTGGCTACGCGGCACATCAGGTCTTCTCGCCGTTCCTTGCCAACTACGTCCTTCATTTCGGATTCTTCTACCTGCTGCTCTCGGCCGTCTATTGCCTGGTGACGGCAGGCACCAACCGCACGACGGCTTTCATCGTCACGCTTCTCGTGGCTTGGAATCCACAAGTCATCGCAGCCATGAGTTGGGATTATGTGGACGGAGCCGTCATTACCTATTTCGCTGCAACGCTTCTGTTTATCGAGAAGGCGTCTTCCAGTGTCAAGCATTGGGCGCACTGGGCTGTTGCAGCGGGCGCGGGCCTGACCTGCATGGTGGTCGCCAATCTGGTAGCGGTCACCCTCGTGCCGATCTGCGGCCTGTTCCTCCTGCTCAGAGTGTCTCTTCCGCACTGGAGGAGGGCTGGGTTCATCGTGCTGATAGCGGCCGTCGGAGGAGCAGCGACATTGGCTATCCTTGCCCACACGAACTGGCAACTCGGAGGGAATTGGTTATTCCTGAAGCCCTCGGTCAGCTACGCCAGCACAAGGATGTGGGTACCGAGCCCGTGGGACGTACAGGGCATGTCATGGCTCGCCGACACGCACGTTCTGGTGCTCCCCGCCGCTGCTTCTCTCGGAGCGCTTCTTGCGCTGTGGAGCCGACCGGGGAGCCTTCACTCGTTTGCCGGAGCGGTTCAGTTGACGTTCCTGGTGGCTGCTGCGTGGTGCGTGATTCACTCCTCCCTCTGGACCCACAGCATCCATATCTCGTACTACACGTCTTACCTGGTCCCGCTCGGCCTGATCGCTCTCATTTTGGTGCCGGACTCTCCACTGGAGCCATCCCACACCCCTCGCAGGCACGTCGCCCTGGTGACGGAGTTGGCCACGATTGGCGTGCTCGTCGCTGCGCATCTTCTCGTGTTTCGATGGGGAAACCTTTTTTG
>Ga0247825_10000441_pt1 | contig 26304 bp, 25 predicted proteins | sample 13C_Vanillin_Day_FD_194413 | JGI IMG/M metagenome (GOLD analysis project Ga0247825, IMG submission 194413) | Soil microbial communities from agricultural site in Penn Yan, New York, United States - 13C_Vanillin_Day48 | ecosystem: Environmental > Terrestrial > Soil > Agricultural land | place... | reverse complement strand
CTGTCACAGAGAACTTCGATACAACCTTGCCTTCTTGCGCGAGGCGGCTACCCGGCTTCATTCGTCCAAGTTCTCGATTGCGTTCAAGCCAAGCGTAAAACCCGTCAATGGCGAGCTGAACCTCCTGCTTTGAAGCACCCGCCTCCCACTGTCCGCGGGAGATCACGAGGTATTCCTTCTTGGCATCGGACTGGCTCATCTTGTGCTCAAGTCGTGGGTGAATGGGAGCCGCAATATGACCATTGGCTTCTCCTACTCGACTTCTTCGAATATCCCTGTTCGCACCTCGCCGCTGCGCACATAGCGGGTGATCAGCACACCGCCGGGCGTGCTGGTCGAGTGCACCAGGGTGAAGGCCGCCCCTTGTGCATTGTCGCCGAACAAGCGCTTGCCGCGGCCAAGTACGACGGGATAGATCAGAAGCCGAAGCTCGTCCACCAGCCCGGCTGCGAGCAGTTGGCGCACCATATCGCCGCTACCCCAGGTCAACAGGTTGGCGCCATCCTGGTGTTTGAGCGCGCGTATCGCGTCGGCAAGGTCGCCCTTCAGTGCATAACTGTTCTTCCAGTCAAGCTTATCGGATCGGTGCGTAGCCACGTGCTTGGGCACGCTGTTGAACAGGTCAGCGATAGCGTGGCCGGCCTGCACGCGCGGCCAATACGGCGCCCATATGTCGTAGGTACGGCGCCCCAACAGCAACTCGAACGGCAGCGACAGCAGGTCCTGCACGGCCTGGCCGATGGCCTTGTCGGCGTAGGGCACCGTCCAGCCGCCGATGCGGAAGTCGCCGCTGGGATCTTCTTTGGGCGCACCGGGGGATTGAATAACGCCATCCAGACTGATGTGTTCGGCAACGATGAGCTTGCGCATACTCTTCTCCAAGTCCGTCCTCGTGAAGTTCTCGTACAGGGAATGCCTACAATCACTGCGACCGATCGGCTTCATTCCCTAACGGATAGTCGAACGAGACTCTGCGAGATCGACAGTGGGACGCCTAACGCCGCAGTTCAGCGGCGGCGCGTCTGCGATGCCGTTCCACCGTCCGCTGCAACTGCTTGTTAGGCGGCCTCAGCACTGGCCTAACCCGGTTCCCCGGTGGTCGCAAGCGCTTGTGCCCGCGCGTGAGGGTCCTTCGGCTGATATAACCCGTCTCGCCCCAAGAACGCGCCCTTCACGTCGACCCATGCATCCGAGTCATGTGGGAAAGGAGCAGGCCAAGAGAGACACGAACCGAGCAAAATCCGAGGGCCGGTTAGTCCCAAGGCCAGCCTTTCAACGGAGCCACTCATCTGAACACGCTGTCCACACATCCACAGCTTCGATAGGTCGGGCTCAAGTGAATCCAGAAAATCGCGGCGCGCAATCACTTCCGTCCGCTTGAACTCAAACGAGCGGTCGAGTCGTACAACTGTTATCTTCGCATCTAGTCCGCGTTCTAGGTGGTCTCTAATCTTTCTGATCACCGAGGCGTTCGACTCCATGCCTCTTCCGGCTCGAAAGCTTGCTCGATATCCGGTGCGCGAATTGAAGAACTGGTCAAATAGTTCTTCGCCGATTCGAAATTGAACGACGGCGCGTACATCAGCAGCGTCGCGTTCAGCCTCCTCGACAGCTAGACACACGTCACGAGTCTTCAATCCAGTCGATAGCGCGTCGATCACAGAGTCCGCAAGAACGTCGAATGGTGGCGCTGACTCAAGGGAGGCTGCGCGGTTGGGCAACGTTCTCGCGATCTCGTCGAAAGACCAACTTGTCGAGGCCAGATTCATCGCAACCCTTTATCGGCCGCCTCTTCGCGGTAAGCCATTCTGTCTAGGTGGCATACGTCGCCTCAGCAATCGCCGAAATCACAGTAGCACTCGTGCGCGCGTCAGGCATCCAGGATTGCGCGGGCAAGCGCAATCGCTGCCCTTGCGCGATGACGCGCTTCCGGCGCCGCTGGATTCGGGGCGTCCGCTAGGCAGAAGCCGATCATTGACATGACACGCAGCCACCCGAGATCCCAGGTTCGCTCGAACTCCTCGCGGTCGATCGGTCGCCCCAGCACCGCCTCGAGCTCGGCCAAGTAGAAATCGCGTAGCGGTGCTCGGGCTTCGGCTGGGCGGCCGTCACTAGGCGGGTAGGCCCAGAAGTGCAGGAACCAATGCCATTGCAGATCGCAGGCGGCAGGCGCACGCGACGCGAACTCCCAGTCGAGCAGCGTGACCGTCTCGCCCGCGACAGCGATATTCGCGCGCCGGAGGTCGCCGTGGTTGAGCGTCGGCGTTGCATCGTCGAGTCCTCGGTGCCATGAGCGGTCCGAAGCGAATTGGATGAAAAAGTCGGCATCGACCGGGTCGAGCATCTCGAGGAACTGGGGCAGCAGCATCCTGAGCGGCGCGAAATCCTCAACGCACCGGGGCACCCAGTCCGCCGACGGCTTTGCGCGCGCAGCAGCGAAAGCGATGGGCTCCGCTAGAGCGGCCGTGGTGCCGCGGACCGGGGCAAGCGGTAGTTTGTCGAGATCATTGCGCCCATTCCAGTAGTGCGCATGCAAACGCGCGATCGCCGCTAGAAGCACCCGCTCGTCGCGCTCCGTGAAGGCCCCGCGCGCCCGCATGCCATCCGACACGTCGCGCATCAGGATCCACCACTCATCGTTGCCTGTGTGGACGGCAACATCGACCGTCGGACATGCAACTGGCGGGGGAAGCTCCCGCGTGGCGCCGCTCAACCACAACGGCCCCTCTCCAGCATCCGGGGCCTGCATGGCGGCGACCCGCCAGGTGTTGCGTGGCAATACTTTCAGCACGTAACCCGGTCGGACCGCGATGACCCGCGCGCCAGTGCGTCCGCCGTTCAAGGGCTCGAGGCCGACAATCCGAAACCCATCAGGAACGACCCCCCGCGCCTCCGCCTCGCGCAGGTAATCCGTAACTGTACCGCCTGTCTGCGGCGCTCTCGTCATCGGTAAGTCCTGTTGGGTAACATACAAGTGTAGAGACCTAGGTGGCGCCGTGCGAGGCTTCGCCGGTCCTCGGGATAAACGGCTATTTGCCGGGGGCGGGGTTGATCTGCGCCAGGGCCTTGCGGATGGCGTGCTCGTCCTTGGGGCGGACGAGCCGCGAGAGCTCCTTGCCGTCCTTGATGAAGATGAACGTCGGCCAGAGCTTCACGTTGAAGGATCGGCCGAGGCGGCGGCCGCTGGCATCGGCGATCTTGAAATGGCGGATGTGCGGGTGGTCCTGCAGGGCGGCGGCGAGGAGCGGCTGGGCGGCGCGGCACCAGCCGCACCAGGAGTTGCCGAACTCCACGAGCGTGGGGCCTTCGAGGGCATCGAGTTCTGCGCGCGGGGGCTCGGTGTCGGAGTAGGCCGTGTTCATCAACTCTCAGGTCGCAAGCAGCGTACCCCAGGCCACCGCGACATACCGGGCGAGGCGCCCGGCGGCCATGAAGGCGAGGGCGGCGAGCCAGTGCACGCGCAGCCAGCCGGCGGCGACGCACAGCGCGTCGCCGATGATCGGCAGGAAGGCGAGGAAGGTGGCGGGAGCGCCGAAGCGGCGAATGAGATGCAGCGCCTTCGGCGCGAGGTTTTTCTGCGGCAGGAGGCGGCCGATCAGGTAGGACGTCATGCCGCCCGCGGTGTTGGCGATCGTCGCGGTGGAGACGGCAAGGGCGACGCGCTCGGGGTGGAGCTGGAGGTAGACGAAGAGCGCGGCCTCGGATGGCAGCGGCACGAGCGTGGCCGCGAGGAAACTCGCGGCGAAGAGTGCGGCCAGTTCCGCCATGCTAAATTCGCCGGCTCCGGGAGCAGCGGTGAAGAACGACTATCTCGAGCGGGTTCTCAAGGCGCGGGTCTACGACGTGGCGATGGAGTCGCCGCTCGAGCTCGCGCCGGCCCTTTCCAAGCGCTTGCGCAACCGACTGCTCATCAAGCGCGAGGATCTGCAGCCGGTATTCTCGTTCAAGCTGCGCGGCGCGTACAACAAGATGGCCGGGCTGCCGAAGCCGCGCCTCGCGCGCGGGGTGATCGCGGCGAGCGCGGGAAACCATGCGCAGGGCGTGGCCCTCGCGGCGCAGCGCCTGGGCTGCAAGGCGGTGATCGTGATGCCCGTGACCACGCCGCGCATCAAGGTGGATGCCGTGGCGGCGCGCGGCGCGGAAGTGGTGCTGCATGGGGATTCGTACGACGAGGCCTATCGGCACGCGTTGCAGATCAAAGCGCGCCGCGGGCTCGCGTTCGTGCATCCGTACGACGATCCGGAAGTGATCGCGGGGCAGGGCACCATCGGCATGGAGATCCTGCGTCAGCACGCGGCGCCGATCGACGCGATCTTCGTGCCGGTCGGGGGCGGCGGCCTGATCTCCGGGATTGCGGCGTACGTGAAGCGCGTGCGGCCCGCGGTGAAGATCATCGGCGTGGAGCCCATCGATGCCGCGGCAATGACCGAATCCCTGAAGAAAGGGAGAAGGGTCCGGCTGGACCAGGTGGGCCTGTTTGCCGATGGCGTGGCGGTGAAGGAGGTCGGCAAGGAGACCTTCCGCCTGTGTCGCCGGCTGGTGGACGACATGGTGCTGGTCGACACCGACCAGATGTGCGCGGCGATCAAGGACGTGTTCGAGGACACGCGCGTGGTGCTGGAGCCGGCGGGCGCGCTCGCCGTGGCGGGCGCCAAGGCGTGGGTGGGGCGCCACGGCGCGCGCGGCAAGACGTTCGTCGCGGTCGCTTCGGGCGCCAACACCAACTTCGACCGCCTGCGCTTCATCGCCGAGGAAGCCGAGGTCGGCGAGCAGCGCGAGGCGATCCTGGCGGTCACCATTCCGGAGCGGCCCGGCAGCTTTCGCACGTTCTGCGCGACGCTTGGGGCGCGCAGCGTCACCGAGTTCAACTACCGCATCGCCGACTCTGCCGAGGCGCACGTGTTCGTGGGCGTCGAGGTGCACGGCCGGGAGGAGACCGCGCGCATCGTGCGCAACCTCCGCCGGCACGGCCTGAAGACGCTCGACCTGTCCGACAACGAGATGGCGAAGACGCACGTGCGCCACATGGTCGGCGGCCGCGCGCCGTCTGTGAGAAATGCGCGCTCGCCCGAGCTGTTGTACCGCTTCGAGTTTCCCGAGCGCCCCGGCGCGCTGCTGCGCTTTTTGGACAGCATGCGCGGCGACTGGAACATCAGCCTGTTCCACTACCGCAACCAGGGCGCCGACTACGGGCGGGTGCTGGTCGGCATGCAGGTGCCGCGCAGCGAGCTCGGGCAGTTCCGCAGGTTCCTGAAGGCGCTGGGCTATCCGTACGCGGATGAGACGCGCAATCCCGCGTACAAGCTTTTTCTGGTTTAGGGACAGACCCCATTTTTCCAAAGAGCGGAAAAATGGGGTCTGTCCCTAGTCGCGTTTCACTTCGCCGGCGTAGCAGACCGGCGAGGAGAGCACGCTCGGATCGTCGCCCGCCTGTGGGGTGCCGAGGAAGGCTAGGCCCTCGGGGTCGCGCCGGTAGACGCCGCGCTCGGTGACGAGGTAGTCGACCGGGATATCCCAGGGCTGCGGGTGGATGGTGTCGAGGCGCGCCTGCTCGTAGGTTACGCCGATGACCACCGGCCGCTGCGCCAGGCTGGCGAGCGTGCGGTCGAAGAAGCCGGCGCCGTAGCCCAGGCGATAACCCTTCGGGTCCCAGCCATTCATCGGCAGCAGGACCGCCTGCGGCACAATTTCACGCGAGCTCACCGGATACGGGATGTCGAGCGCCCCTTTGGCGAGCTCCACGCCCGGATACCATTCACGGAACACCAGCGGCGTCTTGGGCGCCATCACGGCCGGCAGCGCGGTCAACGCGCCTAGTCCGCGCAGCGTTCTGGCGATATGCCTTGCATCATATTCGTTCTTGATGGGCCAGCAGAAAGCGACCCGGCTGCGCGCGAGGCCCGGGAACGAACGCTCGATGTAAGCGTCCATGCGTTGGCGCCATGCCGCGATCGTCGCGTCAGGGACTGCAAGCCGCTCCGCGATGAGCCGTTCGCGCTGGGCTTTGCGCCAGGACTTGAGAGATTGCGCATCCATGCTGTGCTACTCTGTTATTCCATGGTTTTCAAGCATTTCCGCTATCTTAGTTTAGCGGCTACCTTAAGTGCGGCTGCGTTAAGCGCGGCGCCGGCGTTCGGCGCGAGCGCGGACCAATCGCTGCTCGGCGCCTTCGATGCCTACCGCGCCGGCGATCCGATGAAGCTCTCGCGGCACGCCAAGCAGCTGGAAAACCATGTTCTCACGCCGTGGGTCGAGTATTGGCGGCTTTCGCTGCGGCTGGAAGACGCGTCGGCCAACGACGTTCGCAAATTCCTTTCGACCTATGGCGATACCTATGTCGGCGAGCTGCTGCGCACCGAATGGTCCAAGGTGCTGGGCAAGCGCGGCGACTGGACCGAGCTCGACCGCCTGACCGCCCATTTCGGCGGCGACGACCTCGAGATCCGCTGCTACGCCCTCCTGTCGCGCGCGCTCCGCGGCGACGAGTCGGCGCTGAACGAGGGCCAGGCGGCGATGTGGCTCGAGCCGCGCGAGCTGCCGCCGGGCTGCGAAAAGCTGGCCGAGAAGCTGTGGAAAGACAACCGCCTTTCGGTCTCGGAAGTCTGGCAGCGCGTACGCGTGCTGTTCGAGAACGGCCAGACGACCGCGGCGAAGGAAGCGCTGGGCTACCTGCCGAAGAACGAGACGCCCGACGAGCGCGCGCTCGCCGAAGCGGCGCGCCATCCCAAACGGCTGCTCGACCGGCTGCCGAAGAACATGGACAAGCGCGCGACGCGCGAGGTGGTGGTGCTCGCGGCGATCCGCCAGGCGCGCAACAACCCTGAAGAGGCCGCCGAGGCGCTCGCCGGCCCGCTCGCGCGCCATCTCTCGGAGGCCGACCTGCGCTACCTGTGGGGCCGCGTGGCCTACGAGGGCGCGCGCCAGCATCACGAGGACGCGCTCAAGTGGTATGCGCAGGCCGGCGATGCGCGCCTGGACGACGAGCAGCTCGCGTGGAAAGTGCGCGCGGCGCTGCGCCGCGGCCAGTGGCAGACCGTGCGCGACACCATCGACCGCATGTCGCTCGAGGTGCGCCGCTATTCCGCCTGGACGTACTGGTACGCCCGCGCGCTCGCGGCGCACGGCGAAGAAACTGCCAGCCGCGCCTACTATTTGAGGATCGCCGGCCAGTCCGACTACTACGGCCTGCTTGCCGACGAGGAGCTAGGCTACGTCGGCACGCTGCCCGAGGCGAAGTACGTGCCCACCGAGGACGAAGTCGAGAAGGCGAAGCGCGATGCGGGGCTCGCCCGCGCGATGGAGCTCATCCGCCTGGGACTGCGCACCGAGGGGGTGAAGGAATGGAGCTTCGCCATCCGCCGGTTCGACGATGTGCAGCTGCTCGCGGCGGCGGAGCTCGCGCGCCGCGCCGAGATCTATGATCGCACCATCCACACCGCCGACCGCACGGTGCGCACGCACAACTACAGTCTGCGCTACCCGGTGCCGTTCAAGGACGTGTTCACCGAGTACGCCAAGAGCCATGGCCTGGACGAGGCCTGGGTGCTGGGCCTCGCGCGCCAGGAAAGCCGCTTCATCGCCGACGCGCGCTCGGCCGCCGGCGCGGCGGGCATCATGCAGCTCATGCCGCGCACCGCCCGGTTCGTCGCTTCCAAGATCGGCATGCGCCGCTTCCGCCACCGCGACATGACGAACATCGAGACCAACGTGCAGCTGGGGTCCCGGTACATGAAGCTGGTGCTCGACCAGCTCGGCCACCCGGTGCTCGCCTCCACCGCGTACAATGCCGGACCGTCGCGGGCGCGCCGCTGGCGCGACGCGAAGCCCCTGGAAGGGGCGATCTACATCGAGAACATCCCATTCCTCGAAACCCGCGACTACGTCCGCAAGGTGATGGCGAACTCGGTGCTCTATTCCGCGGTTCTCCAGAAGCAGCCCGTGCCGCTCAAGGTGCGGCTGGGCACCATTTCGGCGCGCGACGGCACCGAGCTGATCGAGGACGAAGAGCTTCCCTGAGGTGCTCGTGAAGCTGGAGAACGTGCTCGTTGCGGGCGGCTCCGGCTTCATCGGCCGCCATCTCGTCGCGGCGCTTTCGGCCCAGGGCTTGCGGGTCACCGTTCCGACGCGCCACCGCGAGCGCGCCAAGCACCTCATCCTGCTGCCGACCGTCGAGGTGGTGGAGGCCGACATATTCGCGCCCGGGACGCTCGAGCGATTGCTGCGCGGCAGGCAGGCGGTGATCAACCTGGTCGGCATCCTGCACAGCCGCCGCGGCCGGCGCGACGAGCGCGGTCCGAACGACTACGGCCCCGACTTCGCCCGCGTCCACGTCGAGCTGCCGCAGGCCATCGTGCGGGCTTGCCGTACCCAGGGCGTGAAGCGGCTGCTCCACCTCTCGGCCCTCGGGGCTTCGCCCACGGCGCCCTCCGAGTACCTGCGTTCCAAGGCCATCGGCGAAAAGGCCGTGCTCGCGGCCGACGACCTCGAGGCCACCGCGTTTCGGCCCTCGGTGGTGTTCGGTCCCGAAGACCGCTTCCTGAACCAGTTCGCCTTGCTTTCGCGCTTCACGCCGGTGCTGGCGGTGCCCTGCCCGCAGGCTCGCTTCCAGCCGGTGTATGTCCGCGACGTGGCGCGGGCCCTGGTGCGCGCCATCGATGATGCGGACACGTTCGGCAAGGCATACGAGCTGTGCGGACCGCGCCAGTATTCGCTCAAGGAGCTGGTGGAGCTGGTATGCCGCATCACCGGGCGCGAGCGCAGGGTGCTCGGCCTTTCCGAGCGCCTGTCGTACTGGCAGGCGGCGATCCTGGAGAAGCTGCCCGGCAAGCTCATGACGCGCGACAACTACCGCTCCATGCAGGTGCCGAACGTCTGCGGCGGCCAGTTTCCGTTCGGCATCCAGCCCCTCGCCATCGAGGGCCTGGCGCCCGCCTGGCTCGCGCCCACCAGCCCGCGCGAGCGCTATCCGCAGCTGCGCTGGCGAGCACGGCGTTAGCGCATGATCGACGCGCTGCTCGCGGGCCCTGTCCGCGTCGTCAACCTCGGCCTCGCCGGCTTCGCGCGCGAACTCGCGTCGCAGGGCACCGCCGTGGCCCAGGTCGAGTGGAAGCCGCCGGCGCGCGGCGATCCCGAGCTGATTTCCGCATTGGGATCCCTTTCATCCGGAGCCATCGACAAGGCGAATGAGGCGGTCCTGGAAAGGATCCTGGCGGCGGACCCGGTGCTTGCGGACGTGCGGCGCGCGGGCGAGCTGATCCCGGAGCTCGACGCCGGCCGCCTCATGCTGCACGCCGGGCCGCCGATCGAATGGCAGCGCATGTGCGGGCCGCTAAAGGGCGCGGTGTGCGGCGCCATCGTTTTTGAGGGCTGGGCGAGCGACCTGGCGGCCGCCGAGAAGCTCGTCCTGCAAGGCGGCGTGCAATTCGCGCCGAACCACCATTTCGGCGCGGTGGGTCCGATGACCGGCATCACCACGGGGAGCATGCCGCTCCTAGTGGTCGAGAACCGCACGTTCGGCAACCGCGCGGTGTGCGCCATCAACGAGGGCGTGGGCAAGGTGATGCGCTTCGGCGGCAACGACGCCGAGGTGCTTGCGCGCCTTGCCTGGCTGCGTGCCGATTTTGGGCCGTTGCTTGGCGCTGCGCTGCGATCGAATCCCATACCCTTGAGCCCCCTTATCGCGCGTGGCTTGGCCATGGGCGACGAGATGCACCAGCGCAACATTGCCTGCTCTTCGCTCCTGGTACGGGCGCTAGCCCCGCACCTCGCCCGCGTCGGATCCCCATCCCTCGCAAAGGCGCTCGAATTCATGGGGGCGAACGACCAGTTCTTTCTCAACGTCGCCATGGCGATGGGCAAGTGCATCCTGGATCCCGCTCGCGGCACGCCGTCCTCGACGCTCGTCACGGTGATGAGCCGCAACGGCACCGACTTCGGCATTCGCGTAGCCGGCCTCGGCGACGCCTGGTTCACCGCGCCGGTGGAGATGCCCCAGGGTTTGTACTTTCCCGGCTACAGCGCGGCCGACGCCAATCCCGATATCGGGGACTCGGCGATCCTCGAGGCGGTCGGCCTGGGCGGCTTTGCCATGGCGGCTGCGCCCGCGGTCGCCGGTTTCGTGGGCGCCGGCGGTTTCGCCGATGCCGTGGCCTATACGCGCGCCATGGGAGAGATCACCGCCGGGCGCAACGCAAAATGGTCCATTCCGGCCCTCGAGTTCGCCGGCACGCCGGTTGGCATCGACGTGCGGCGCGTCGTGGAGACCGGCATCGCGCCCGCCATCAACACCGGCATCGCGCATCGCCTGCCTGGAGTCGGCCAGGTCGGTGCCGGCGTCGCGCGCGCGCCGCTCGCGTGCTTCGAAAAGGCGCTCGTCGCCCTGGCGCAGCATGCTCGTTAACCGCGTCGAGCGCGGGCGCTACCTCGACTCAGTGGCGCTGATGCGCGTGTCGCGCCGCCTCGAGGCGCAGGCCGGCGTGGAGGCGGCCGCGCTCATGATCGGCAGCCCGTCCAACAAGGCGTTGCTGCGCGAAGCGGGGTTGCTCGCGCCGGAAGGCGAGAATGCGACCGCCAACGACTTGGTGATCGCCGTGCGCGGGCCGCAAGCCCGGACCGCCTCGGAAACCGCGCTAGCGCTCCTGTCGGAGAAGGTCGAAAGCGCGGCGCCGGGAATGCAGACCTCCCGTACGCTGCGCGGCGCGCTCGAGCTCCTGCCGCAGGCGAACCTCGCGCTCATCTCGATTCCCGGGGAGTTCGCCGCGTACGAGGCGCGACGGGCGCTCGAGCGCGGGCTGCACGTGCTGCTCTTCTCGGACAACGTATCGCTCGATGACGAGCTCGCCCTGAAGCGTTTGGCGGCGCAGAAGAAATTGCTGCTGATGGGACCCGACTGCGGCACGGCGATTATCGGGGGCACGCCGCTCGCCTTCGCCAATGTCGTGCCGCGCGGCGACATCGGCATCGTCTCGGCATCGGGCACCGGCCTGCAGGAGGTCTCTTCGCTCATCGCGCGCATGGGCGGGGGCATCTCGCACGGCATCGGCGTAGGCGGCCGCGACCTGGATGCGCGCATCGGCGCCCTGGGCACGCTCGCCGCGCTCGATGCGCTCGAGAACGATCCGGCGACCTCGCGCATCGTGCTGATCTCGAAACCGCCCGCGCCCGAGGTGGCGAAGAAGGTAGTCGAACGGGTGAAGCGGATCGCGAAGCCGTCGGTCGTTTGCTTCCTCGGCCTGGACCAGCCCGGCATCGCGCCCACGCTGCGCGACGCCGCGGAGCAGGCCATGGGCAAGAGTCTTGAAAATGAAACCCTCCGGGTGGGGAAGAATCGAGGACTTGTGAGAGGCCTGTATTGTGGCGGCACGCTGTGCACGGAGGCGGAGATCATCTTCCGGCGCAAGGGCCTCACGGGCCACCAGTTCATCGACCTGGGGGCCGACGAGTACACGCGCGGCCGCCCGCACCCCATGATCGAGCCGGAGATCCGCAACGACCACGTGCGGCGCGCGCTGTCCGATCCCTCCGTGGCGGTGGTATTGGTCGATGTGGTGCTCGGACATGGCGCACACGACAACCCCGCCGGAGTCCTGGCGAGGAACGAACTGAACCGGAAAACCGTGGTGGCGTCGGTCACCGGAACCGAGCAGGATCCGCAGGTCTGGTCGCGCCAGGCGGCGCTCCTGCGCGCGGCCGGCGTCCTGGTGGCGCCGTCCAACGCGCATGCCGCCGAGCTGGCGGCTTCAGTCATCTCGTGAGGAGGAGCCCCATGTACCGCTTGTTGACGCTTCTCGTGCTTGCCTTCTGCCTGCCTGCGGCCGCGCAGGACAGTTACCCCTCCAGGCCGGTGAAGCTCATCGTGCCGTTCCCCGCCGGCGGGCCGCTCGACTTGCTGGCGCGTGTGGTGTCGCAGCGCCTTACCGAAGAGTGGAAGAGCCCGGTGGTGGTCGAGAATGTCACCGGGGCGACCGGCTCCATCGGCGCCAACCAAGTCGCCCGTGCCGCGCCGGATGGCTACACGCTGCTCGTCACGGTCGATATTCCCCTTACGATGTACCCGGCCGTGGCGAAGAAGCTGCCCTACGACCCGCAGGCCGATTTCAAGCCGATCGCCAGCATCGCGCGCACCGACAACGGCCTGTTCGTGAATCCATCGCTCGGCGTGGCGACGGTGAAGGAGCTGGTCGAGGTGGCGAAGAAGCGGCCCGGGAAGCTGACGTTCTCCTCGGCCGGCATCGGCTCCCCCGCGCACTTCGGCGGCGAGCTGTTCAAGGCCATCGCCGGAATAGACATGACCCACGTGCCCTACAAGGGGGCCGCCCCGGCCATGGCCGCCGCCATGTCGGGTGAAGTGAACCTGATGTTCGGGCCGATAGCGCAGGGGCTGCCGCAGGTGAAGGCAGGGAAACTGAAAGCGCTCGGTGTGGCAGGACCGAATCCCACGCCTCTGCTGCCGGGGGTCAAGCCGCTGGTGGAGCAGGGGTTTCCGGGCCTGCTGGTGTTCAATTTCTACCCGGTGATGGCGCCCGCGCAGACGCCCGACGCGGTCACGCAGAAAGTACGCACTGGGCTGAAGGCAGTCATGTCCGATCCGGCGGTGCGCAGCCGGCTCGAGGCGGCGGCCATCGAGCCGGTCTGGGACGATGCTCAGCAGGTGAGCGAGGCACTGAAGGCCGACCGCCTGCGCTGGAGTGCGCTCGCCAAGCGCGCCGGCATCCAGTCGCCGAACTAGGGAAGCCCTGGGCGTCGCCACCGCGAAAGAACGTCGCTTTCGCGAACGAACGCCCGCGAACGAATGTCCCCGCGAACGAACGTCGCCCCCGAATGGTTTAGTCGGGGGCCCAGTTTTCTTTTCGAAAACATGGGTTCCCGCATACGCGGGAACGAGGGTTGTCCGCCTCTTCGGAGACTCCTAGGCTTTCAGCACCGCCACCGCGCCGGCGAGGGCGTCCCAGCCCGAGCAGTGGCCGACGCGGTCGAGGCTGTCGAGGTCCAGCTCGCCGTTCAAGACGATGTGAAGCGCCTCGTGCGCCTCGCCGGCGGCGGCTGCGGAAAGATGCGCCGCGCTGATGGCGCTGGTGCGCTCCTTCAGCCGCGGCTGCAGCCAGCGCCAGAGGCCCTCGGCCTGCATGCCGCGGCCGGTGAGCCGCAGCGCCACCAGTATGCCGCCGAGATAGTCGTCCCCTGAAGGCGTAAGTCCGGGTCCCAGGCCGATGAGCTGCGCGGCCTCGTCGGCGAGCGCGTTGCCGACCAGCCAGCGCTCGAGCGCCTCGAGCGCCGGCTGCGCGTGGCCGGAGAGCGCGTTGTGCGCGCCGATCACCAGGCCGCCGAGGCCCTCGGCGGGCACGCGGCTTCTCGCCGCTTGCGTCAATGAGCCGATGTCCAGGGCGCCGTTGTACGCGGGCGGGCGCCATTCCGCGGCCTGCTCGAGGGAGATCGACAGGCGCTCGCCCAGTGCCGGCATGGGCAGCGTCGAAACGAGCACGTTGAGCGGTCCGTGTCCAAGGCTCGCGTCGCCCAGGCAAGCGTAGCGCTCGCCGGGACTGCGCAGGTAGAAGCTGCGCCGGAAGACGGCGCAGACCTCGCCTTGCCCGGCGGCGAGCGCCTCGCGCGCAAAGCGGCCGGTCACTTCAGCGGACCACATGCGTGCCGGTTTCGCCGGCGAGCGCCGGCAGCGCGCGCTCCAGGTGCGCGATGATGGCGCGCTGGCCGCCGCACTCGAGATGGCGGATTGCCGCCTCCACCTTGGGTCCCATGCTGCCTCGGGCGAAATGGCCGTCCCGCTGGTACGCCCTCATTTCGGCAAGCGATACGCGATCGAGAAAGCGCTGGCGCGGCGTGTTGAAGTCCACCGCGACGCGCTCGACCGCGGTGAGGATCAACAGATCGGGTATGCCGAGCGAGCGCGCGAGCAGCGCTGAGGTAAGGTCTTTGTCCACCACGGCCTGCACGCCGCGCCAATCGCCGTTCGCGTCGCGCACCACCGGGATGCCGCCGCCTCCGCCCGCAATCACGACCGTGCCGGCGTCCAGCAGCGCGCGGACGACGTGCAGGTTGAGGATCGAGCGGGGCTCGGGCGAGGCCACGCAGTGCCGCCAGCCGCGTCCGGCGTCCTCGGCCATGCGCCAGCCTTTCCTTTCGAATTCCTCGGCTTCCTTCTCTTTGAAAAATGGACCGATAGGCTTGGACGGCTTCTCGAAGGCGGGATCCTGCGCATCGACCTCCACCTGGGTCACCACGCAGGCCGCCTGGCGCGCGACGCCCTCGCGGCGCATGGCATTCTCCAGGGCCTGGATGAGCATGTAGCCGATGCCGCCCTGGCTGTGCGCGACGCAAACGTCCAGGCGCATCGGCGGAATGGCCTCGCGCGTAAGCATCATGCGCAGCAGGATCTTGCCGACCACGGGCCCGTTGCCGTGCGTGATCAGGACGCGGTTATTGGACTTGATCAGCGGAAAAAGCGCGTTTGCCGCGCGCTCGGCGATGACCTCCTGCTCCTCGGTGGTGCCGCGGATGTCGTCGGGGTGCGTGGCGTTGCCGCCGATCGCGACGAGGAGCGCTTGCGGAACCGGCATGCTCAGGCGCCGCGGTAGACCGCGAGGGCCGCGTCCACGGCGGCGCCGCGCGGCAGCTTGTGCTTTTCCTGGGAAAGAACCGCCTCCAGCGCGCCGAGCGTATAGAGCACGGCGTCGCTGCGCGCGTTGTAGCCCATGGTGCCGATGCGCCAGATGCGGCCATGCAGCGGCCCGAACGAGGTGCCGATCTCGATGTTGAAGTGCTGCAGCAGGGCGCGGCGCACCTTGTCGCCGTCCACGCCCTGGGGGATCAGCACGCCGGTGACGTTCGCCATCTTGTGGCGCTGGTCGCCGAAGAGCTCAAGGCCCATGGCCGTCAGGCCCTGCGTGAGGGCATGGGAAGCCACCGCGTGGCGCTTGAAGGCGGGAGCTAGGCCCTCCTGCAAGAGGATCCTGGCGCATTCGCGCGCTGCGTACAGCATAGTCGTGGCTTCGGTGTGGTGGTTCAGCGCCTTGTCCGACCAGTAGTCCATGATCATCGCGAGGTCGAAGTAGTTCGTGCGGATGATCGGCCCTTCGCCTTCCGCCTGGCCCGGGGTTCGAAGACCCTGCTCCGTATGGCGGCGGCGAACGATGCGCCCTTCCGCGCGCTCGTTCAGCGTCAAAGGGGCGCTGCCCGAAGGGCCGGCCATGCACTTCTGCAGCCCGGCGCTCACCACGTCGAGCTGCCACGCATCGGCCTGCACGTCCATGCCGCCGAGCGTGGCGGTGGCGTCCACGTAAAGCAGCGCATCGTGCGCACGGCAGACCTTCCCCAGGTCTTCCAGCGGCTGCGCCATGGTCGTCGACGTGTCGCCGTGGGAGATCGCGACCAGGCGTGGGTTAAAGCTCTTTATTTCGCGCTCTACCTGTTCCACGCTGAAAACGGAGCCCCACTCGGTCTCCATTGCCTTCACCTCGGCCCCGTAGCGCCGGGCGATCTCGACTTTGAGATGACCGAAGCGGCCGAAGATCGGCACCAGGACGCGATCGCCCGGCTCGATGAGCGAGGCGAGCGCCGCTTCGATCGCCGAGCGCGCGGTGCCGTCGATGAGCAGGGTCCAGCGGTTCGCGGTCTGGAATACGCCGCGGTAGAGCTCCGACACCTCCTTCATGTAGGTGCGGAACTGCGGGTCGAACTGGCCCAGGAGCTGGGTGCTCATGGCGCGCAGCACGCGCGGATCGGCGTTGATGGGCCCCGGGCCCATCAGCAGGCGCGGTGCGGGATTCAGATCTTCAACCATAAGGATGCTGCTTCAGCCAGTGGCGGGCGATGTCGATGCGGCGCGTGATCCAGACTTTCTTCCCCCGGACGTGCTTGAGGAACTGCTCGAGCGCCTTCAAGCGTCCCGGCCGGCCGACCAGGCGGCAATGCAGGCCGACCGACATCATGCGGCCTTCTTCCGCGTAAAGCACGTCGAAGCTGTCTTTCAGGTAATTATAGAAATCGAGACCCGAGTTGAATCCCTGTGCCGTCGCGAAGCGCATATCGTTGGCGTCCAGCGTATAGGGCACCACGAGCTGCGGCTCGCCGCCGCTTTTCGCGCCGTTCTTCCTATGGCGCGTGTCGTACCAGGGCAGGTCGTCGTTGTAGTCGTCGGCGTCGTAGACGAAGCCGCCGTCCTCCACCACCAGGCGCCGCGTGTTCGGGCTGGTGCGCCCGGTGTACCAGCCAAGCGGGCGCTCGCCGGTGAGGCGCTTCTGGATCTCGATGGCGCGCTGCATGTGGCTGCGCTCCACGTCGATCGGCACGTCCTGGTAGTTGATCCAGCGCCAGCCATGGCTCGCGATCTCGTGGCCGGCCTTAAGGAACGCCTCCACTGCGGCGGGGTTGCGCTCCATCGCCATGGCGATGCCGAACACGGTGAGCGGCATCTCGTAGCGCGCGAAAAGCTCGAGGACCCGCCAGACGCCGACGCGCGAGCCATACTCGTAGATCGATTCCATCGACATGTGGCGCACGCCCTCCAGGGCCTGCGCGCCGACGATCTCGGAAAGAAACGCCTCGCTCGCCTTGTCGCCGTGCAGGATGGCGTTCTCGCCGCCCTCCTCGTAGTTGAGCACGAAGTTGAGCGCCAGGCGCGCGCCGCCGGGCCAGCGGGGCTTCGGCGGCCGCGCGCCGTAGCCCACCATGTCACGCGGATAGGCGGGGTCGGAAGCCATGGATGAACTTGTACAGCACTCTCGCGCCGGCCGCCGCGTCCGCTTCGCTGATCGCCTCGGCGGGGTGGTGGCTCACGCCGCGCTTGCAGCGCACGAACAGCATGGCGATGTCCGCGATGGCCTTCAGCGCCATGCCGTCGTGGCCGGCGCCGCTCGGCAGCCGCAGCACGCGCAGTCCTTCGCTCGCGACGGCGCGCTCGAGCTGCGCCATCAGCCATGGCGCGCAGGCGCTGGAGCCCAGCTCCTGCAGCGCCTCGATCTCGAAGGTGACGTTCCTCGCTCCGGCAATCAGGGCGATCTCGGTGCGCGCCGCGGCCACCGCCTGCTCCCGCGCGGCGTCATCGGGCGCGCGCAGGTCAACCGTGAAACGCACGTCGCCCGGGATGACGTTGATGGCGCCGGGCTTCGCTTCGATGCGGCCGACCGTGCCGGCGAGCTCGGGCCGGCCGCGCGCGATGCGTTCCACTGCCAGCACGCATTCGGCGGCGGCCGCGAGCGCGTCGCGCCGCAGCGTCATCGGCACGGTCCCGGCATGGCCGGCCTCTCCGCGCAGCGTGACGCGCAGGCGCGAGAAGCCGTTGATCGCGGTCACCACGCCGACCGGCAAGCCCTCGGCCTCGAGCACCGGGCCCTGCTCTATATGGAGCTCGGCGTAGGCCAGCAGCTCGCCTTGCTTTCTTGCCACGGAGGAAACCTCTTCCGGCTTCAAGCCGAACTCCCGCAGCGCCCGCTCGATACTCAGTCCTTGAGAATCGGTTGTTTGCAGAACCTTCGGATCCAGCGTGCCCGCGATCGCCCGGCTGCCGAGCAGCGTGGTGCCGAAGCGCACGCCTTCCTCGTCGCCGAAACCGATCACCTCGATCGCGAACGGCAACCTCTTCTTTTCTGAATTCAGGAAATTCACACATTCGATGGCGGTGACTACGCCGAGCATGCCGTCGTATTTCCCTGCGTCGCGGACCGTGTCGAGGTGCGAGCCGAGCATGAGGCAGGGAAGGCCGGCGCGGGTGCCCTCGTAGCGCCCGACCGCGTTGCCGATGGCATCCAGCCGCGCGTGCATCCCGGCTTCGCGCATCCAGCCGAGCACGAGCTCGCCGGCCGCGCGGCTCTCGGGCGAGAGGAACACGCGGGTCAGGCCGCCGTGGAGCTCGGAATGCCGCGCGAGCGCATCGCAGCGCTGCATGATGCGCGACGGGTCGAGCATGCGCGCGAGTGTACACTAGCGCGCGTGGAGCTCGCGGGGCTGAACGCGCTCGGGGAGCGCGAGTTCGTGGCGCTGCTCGGCGGGGTTTTCGAGCACTCGCCATGGGTTGCGCAGCAGGCGTACGCCGCGCGGCCGTTCGCTTCACTGGAGGACCTTCACAGGGCGATGATGGCCTCGGTGCGCGCGGCAGGCAGGGAGCGGCAGCTCGCGCTGGTGCGCGCGCATCCCGAGCTCGCCGGCTCTGAGGCGAAGGAGGGCCGGCTCACCACCGAGTCGTCGGGCGAGCAGGCGCGCCTTGGCTTTACTTGCCTGTCGAGAGAAGAATTGGGAAGGATGAGCGAGCTGAACCGGCAATATCGCGAGAGGCACGGCTTTCCCTGCATCGTCGCGCTGCGCCTGCATGCGACGCGCGCAAGCGTGATGCAGGAGATGGAGCGGCGCCTTGCCAACGACACGCAGACCGAGCTCGCCGCGGCGCTCGAGCAGGTCGGCCACATCACGCGCGGGCGGCTGGAGCAATGGGCAAGCTGACGACGCACGTGCTCGACACCGCGCAGGGCCTCCCGGGCGCCGGCATCCAGGTCGAGCTCTACGCGCTGGAAGGGGCGGCGCGCAAGCCGCTCAAGACGGTGCAGACCAATGCCGACGGCCGCACCGATGCGCCGCTGCTCGAGGGCGAGGCCCTGCGTCCCGGGACGTACGAGCTCGCGTTTCATGTCGGCGCGTACTTCAGAAGCCAGGGGTTCCTGGACGTGGTGCCGGTGAGGTTCCGCATCGCGGACGCGAGCCAGCACTACCACGTGCCGCTGCTGTGCTCGCCCTGGAGCTACACCACCTACCGAGGGAGCTGAAAGATGAAGCTGTGTGCATTCCTCTGCGCCGCGCTCATGGCGGCAGGCACCGCGATGGCGCAGCAGCCCTGGCCCGCCAAGCCGATCCGCATGGTGGTGACCTTTGCGCCCGGCGGCTCGTCGGATATCGTGGCGCGCCTCATCGCCGCGCCGCTGCAGGCCGAGCTCGGCCAGCCTATCGTCGTCGACAACAAGCCCGGCGCAGGCAGCACCATCGGCGCGCTGGAAGTGGCGCGCGCGCAGCCCGACGGCTATACGTTGATGCTGTCCAACAGCGCCCCGATCAGCATCTCGCCGGCCATGCAGGACCAGCCGCGCTACGACCCGGTCAAGAGCTTCACCCACGTGGTGTACATCGGCTCGGTAGCCAACGTATTCGTGGTGCACCCATCGGTGCCGGCGAGCAACTTCGCCGAGCTGATCACCTGGATCAAGTCGCAGCCCAGGCCGGTGAACTACGGCTCGGGCGGCATCGGCTCCATCGGCCACCTGGTGGGCGAAACCATGAAGAAGGACCATAGCCTCAAGATGGAGCACGTGGGCTACAAGGGCTCCGGCCCGATGCACAACGACCTCCTCGGCGGCACCATCCCGATGGCCATCGACACGCTGCCGCAGAACGTGCCGTTCATGAAGGACGGCAAGCTGCGCGCGCTCGCGGTCACCTCGCCCGCGCGCGCCCCCATGGCCCCCGACGTGCCGAGCGTGCTGGAGCTCGGGCAGAAAAAGCTGGTGGCCGAGAACTTCCTCGGCATCTCCGGACCGGCCGACCTGCCGCGCGGCGTGGTCGCGCGGCTGCACGCCGCTTCCAAACGCGCGCTTTCCGATCCGAAGGTGGTGCAGCGCCTGGCGGACCTGGGCGTGCAGACCCGCGACATGTCGCCCGAGCAGTTCACCGCCTTCGTCGCCGCCCAGGTCAAGGACTGGCACCAGCCGGTCAAGGACTCCGGCGCCAAGCTCAACTGAACCAAAAACAGGGACAGACCACGTTTTTCCGTGCCGGGAATCTCCATCCATGTGGTTGACGTTTCCCGCGGCGTGGTCGGGGCCGGCATGCGGGTCGAGCTGCTGCGCGGCAAGGATCTCGTGGTGAGCAGTGCGACTTCCACGAAAGGGCTCTTCGAGATCGATGAGCGCATGCCTGTCGGTGCCTACGATGCTGTCTTCCACGTCGCGGAGTGGTATCGCGCCCAGCGAGTCTCCCTTCCGGCGGTCCCGTTCCTCGATGTCGTGACCTACCGCTTCGGCATCTCCGACCCCGAGCAGCACTACCACCTGCCGTTCAAGTGCACGCCTTGGGGCTATTCCTGCTTTCGAGGGGGTGCGTAGTGCGGCGGAAAAACGTGGTCCGTCCCTGATTTGGAAGCGTATCTCCTAGAGTGGCTGAACCTCGGGCTGCGCTGGGCGCACGTGATCGTGGGCATCGCGTGGATCGGCGCCTCGTTCTATTTCATCTGGCTGGATAACCACCTCGAGCCGGCGAGGGACCCGAAGCTCGCCGGAGAGCTATGGGCGGTGCATGGCGGCGGCTTCTACCGGGCCGAGAAATTCAGGCTCGCCCCGGGTGAGCTGCCCAAGACCCTGCACTGGTTCAAGTGGGAGGCTTACTGGACGTGGATCACCGGCTTCGCGCTGCTCGCGGCCATGTACTACGCGAACGCGGAGCTCTACCTCATCGACCCGGGGGTCATGCCGCTTTCGAAATGGGGCGCCATCGGCATCGGCCTGGGCGGCCTGGTGCTCGGTCTTGCGGTGTACGAGGGCCTTTGCCGTTCTCCGCTGGGACGAAACGACACCGCCTTGTCGGTCATCCTATTCCTGCTCCTCGCGCTCCTCGCCTGGGGGCTCACGCAGGTATTCAGCGGCCGCGGCGCCTTCATCCACTACGGCGCCATCCTCGGCACCATCATGGTAGGCAACGTGGCGCACGTCATCATCCCGGGCCAGCGGCGCATGGTGCGCGCGATGAGCGAAGGCCGCGAGCCCGACGCGAAGGACGGGCAGATGGGCAAGCAGCGCAGCGTGCACAACACGTACTTCACGCTGCCCGTGGTGTTCGCCATGATTTCCAACCACTACGCCATGACCTTCGGTCACCGCTGGGGCTGGCTGGTGCTCGTCGCGCTGACGCTGGCGGGAGCGCTGGTGCGGGTCTGGTTCGTGATGCGCCACAAGGGCCGCGCGCCGGCCTGGGTGTGGATCGCCGGCGTTGCTTTCGCCGCCGCCGCCGTATTCCTGGCTGCGCCGAAAAGACCTGCGCAAGAAGGCAGCGTCGCTTTCTCCGACGTGAAGCGCGTGATCGATACCCGCTGCCTGAGTTGCCACGCCGAGAAACCCGCCTTCCAGGGCCTGGCCGAAGCGCCGAAGGGCGTGAAGCTCGATACGCCCGAGCGCATCCGGACGCAGGCCCTGCAGATCCACCAGCAGACGGTGCTCTCGAAAGCGATGCCGCTGGGCAACCTGACGAACATGACCGAAGACGAGCGGGCGCTGCTGGACCGCTGGTACCGATCCGGAGCCAACGTGAAATGAACCCAAACACATCGGCCAAGGTCCGGGCGGCCTATCGGCGGGGCGCCGTTAGCGTTTGATACTAACGCCATGTTTCGCCGGGCCGCGCTGCGCGGGGACCTCGATCGCTTCTGTGATCGTCTGCAAGGAGGTCGCGCGAGACGTTGGATCAAGGTCCTTGCAACTCCAGGCACACAGGCGGTCATCATTTACCGGTTCGGAGGTTGGCAGATGCGACTGCCACCGCTCCTTCGCTGGCCGCTCGAGCCCCTATATCGCCTCGCTTATCTCTTGATGCAGTGCCTTTGGGGCATCCAGTTGCCCCGCACGGCAAAAATTGGTCCCGGGCTCATAATCGGACACTTTGGCGGGATCGTTGTTTCGGGCAAGGCCGTTATGGGGACGAACTGCACGCTGATGCATGGCGTCACGATAGGGCAGGCAGGCGATGGCGCGTACGGCGGCGTGCCCGAGATGGGGAACGATGTTTTCGTGGGCCCCGGGGCGAAGCTGTTTGGCAAGATCCGTATCGGCCACAACGTAAAGATCGGGGCTAATGCAGTAATCCATCAGGACGTTGCCGACAACGCAGTGGTCGCGCTCGCTCCCGGCTTCCAAATCATTTCGTTTAGGGGAAACCGCCGCCATTTCCCGCCGAAGGCTGCAGCGTAGGAACGCACTCGCCTCCGACAAGAGCGAGCAGTTGCGCGACTGCGGATATGGCGACTTCAGCGGGATGCTTGCCAGACTTGAATAGCCCGATCGGACATACGAGCGGGGCCGAATCGATGCCCCTGCGCGCGAGGCGCGCGCGGAACTTGGCCGCCTTGGTTTCCGAGCCGATCAGGCCGACGAAGCGATAGTCGGCGCGCCTGAGGATGCGCTCGACGAGCTCGAGGTCGAGCGCGTGGCTGTGCGTCATGACGAGGTAGAAGGCTCCCGGCGGCGCCTCGTCCACCATCCAGGCGGGTTCTTCCTCGATCACGACCCTGGCCTTGCTTTCGGCGGGGAACTGCTCGGGGCGGGGATCCACCCAGGTAAGCCGGCAAGGCAGGCGCTCGAGGATCCGCGCCACTTCCTTGCCGACGTGCCCGGCGCCGAACAGCACTACGTCGAAGCTGGCAGCTTGCGCCTCCGGGATCGCCTCCACGCAAGAAAACCGCAGGGTCACGCTGCCGCCACAGCACTGGCCGAGCGCATCGCCCAGCGCAAAGCGCCGCTCGCGACACGCCTCGCCGGAAAGCAGCATCTCGCGCGCGATCTTCAGCGCGGTGTACTCCAGGTTGCCGCCGCCGATGGTGCCGCGCGTCTCGGTGGCGCCGACCCACATGCGTGTGCCGGCTTCGCGCGGCGCCGAGCCGCGCGTCTCAACGACCCGGATTTCGATGAAGCTCATGGAGCGCCTTGAGGATGTTCTCCGGCGTGGCCGGGGCCTCGAGCGGTACCGGCGCGCGCGACTCGCTGGTCGAGCCCACCGCGTCCGAGATGGCCTGGAAGACCGACAACGCGAGCATCAACGGCGGCTCGCCCACCGCCTTGGAGCGGTGCGCGATGTCGCGCACGTTCTCCCCGCCCTCCCAGAGCCAGGTGTTGAACACCGGCGGCGCGTCGCTCGCCACCGGGATCTTGTAGGTCGAGGGGGCGTGGGTGAGGAGCCGCCCGCTCGGGTCCCAGACGAGCTCCTCCATGGTCAGCCAGCCCATGCCCTGGATGAAACCGCCTTCCACCTGGCCGCGGTCGATGGCCGGGTTGAGCGAGCGGCCGACGTCGTGCAGCAGATCGGCGCGCAGCAGGCGCGACTCGCCGGTGAGAGTGTCGATTACCACCTCCGACACCGCCGCGCCGTACGCGAAGTAGTAGAACGGGTTGCCGCGCCAACGATCGCGGTCGAAGGAGATGTCGGGCGTGCGCCAGTAGCCGGTGGCCGACAACGACACGCGCGCGGCATAGGCATCGCGGACGAGCTGGGTGAAGCTGAACACCTTCTGCCCGACGCTCACCTGGTTGCGCGCAAACACCACCTCCGCGGGCCGCACGCCGTGGGCCTCCACGCAGAACTGCACCAGGCGCTGCTTGAGCGTGCGGCACGCGGCGCGCGCCGCTTCGCCGTTGATGTCGGTGCCGCTCGAGGCGGCGGTAGGCGAGGTGTTCGGCACCTTGCCGGTGGAGGTCGGGCTGACGTGCACGCGCTCGAGGTCGACCTGCAGCTCCTCGGCGACCATCTGCGCCACCTTGATCATCAGGCCCTGGCCCATCTCGGTGCCGCCGTGGTTCAGGTGCACGCTGCCGTCGGTGTAGAGATGCACCAGCGCCCCGCCCTGGTTCATCGGGATGGAGGTGTAAGCGATGCCGAACTTCACCGGCGTGAGCCCGAGCCCCTTCTTGAAGAGCTTGGACGTGCCGTTGAAGCGGCTCACCGCCTCGCGGCGCGTCCAGTAGTCCGAGCGCTCCTCCAGCTCGGCGATGAGCGCCGGGAGCACGTTGTCCTCGAGCGCCATGCCGTAGGGCGTCTCGTTGCGCGGCGCCGGGCCGTACAGGTTGCGCTTGCGCACCTGCAGCGGATCGATGCCGAGGCGCCGCGCCACGGCCGCGATCACGTTCTCGATCGCGAACATGCCCTGCGGGCCGCCGAAGCCGCGGAACGCGGTGCTCGATACGGTGTGGGTCTTGCAGCGGTGCGACTCGATGCGCACGTTGGGCAGGTAGTAGGCATTGTCGACATGGAACACCGCGCGGTCGTTCACCGAGCCCGACAGGTCGGCCGAGAGGCCGCAGCGCGAGGCCATCGAGAGCTCGAGCGCCTCGATGCTGCCCTCGGCGTCGAAGCCCACCGCGTACTCGTAGAGGAAGTCGTGGCGCTTGCCGCTACCGACCATGTCGTCGTCGCGGTCCACGCGCAGCTTCACCGGCCGGCGCGTGGCGCGCGCGAGCAGCGCCGCGGCGATGGCGAACACGGCGCCTTGAGTTTCCTTGCCGCCGAAGCCGCCGCCCATGCGGCGCAGCTCCACCGTCACCGCGGCATCGGGCAGCCCGAGCGCGGCGGCGACGAGATGCTGCACCTCCGTCGGGTGCTGCGTGGACGAGTACACGTGCATGTCGCGGCCTTCGCCGGGCAGGGCGAGCGCGACGTGCCCTTCGAGGTAGAAGTGCTCCTGCCCGCCGCAGCGCAGCTTGCCGGAGAGGAGGTGCGCCGATTGGGCAGGTTGCGGATTCCCCCGGGTCATCCTGACTGTCGGCAGGACAAATGATTGCTTCCCGAGCGCCTGCTCGATGGTCACGATCGGCTCGAGCGGCTCGTACTGCACGCGTGCACGGCGTGCGGCGCGCCGCGCGAGCTCGACAGTCGTGGCAGCGACGGCGAACAGCGGCTGGCCGCGGAACTGCACCAGCGTGTCGGCGAACACCGGCTCGTCGGGAACCACCGGGCCAATGTTGTTGGTGCCGGGGATGTCGGCCGCGGCGACCACGGCCATCACGCCCGGCGCGCGGCGCACCGGCTCGAGGTCGATGCCGAGCACCCTGGCATGCACCTCGCTCGACACGCCGAGGGCGGCGTACAGCGTGCCCGACGGCTCGGGGATGTCGTCGACATAGCGCGCCTCGCCGGCAACATGCAGCGGCGCGCTATCGTGCGGCAGCGCTTCGAATACGCCGCCGGAGAGCGGGCGTTCGGGTTTCATGGCGTCAACTCGAGCAGGGCGCGCGGCCCCACCCTCGCATGGAACTTGCGCAACAGGTTCTGCGCCGCGGTAATCCGGTACCAGGCCGAGGCCCGCTGGTCGCTGAGCGGCTTGAAGTCCTCGATGAGCGCCGCGCACGCCGCCTCGATGCCCTCCGCGTAGGCGGCTTCCGCCTTGCGCGCGCGCGCTGGCGTCGCCGCCATGCCGCCGAAGCCGAAGCGCGTCTTGGCGCCATCGACAAGCAAGGCGGCGCACACCGCCGAGATGTCCTGGTCGAAGCGCTTCGAGAGCTTGTACACCGCGAAGCGCGCGCCGGGTTGCAGCTTCGGTACGCGCACCGCGCGGATGAACTCGCCCGGCTGCAGCACGTTCTGGCGGTAGCCCGTATAGAAGTCCTCCAGACCGACTTCCCGCGACTGCCTGCCCCGTTGAAGAACGAGAGTGGAATTCAAGGCGAGAAGCACCGGCATCGAGTCGCCGATCGGCGAGCCGTTGGCGATATTGCCGGCGAGCGTGCCGGTGGCGCGCACCTGCACCGCCCCGAGGCGCCGCAGCAGCTCGCCGATGTCGGGATGCAGGCCCGCGAGAGCGTCGAACGCCTCGGCGTACGTGACGGCGGCGCCGATCTCCAGCTCCAAGGCGTTATCCCTTAGATCCTTCAATTCCGAAACGCGGCCTACGTAAGCCACCTCGTGCAGGTCGCGGTGCTGCTTGGTGATCCACAACCCGGCGTCCGTGCCGCCGGCGAGGATCGCCGCCTGCGGATGCGCGGCGAGGAAGCCCGCCAGCTCGTCGACCGTGAGCGGGTTGAAAAAGCCGCCGAGCTGCGTGGTTTCGCGCGGCAGCGCGGCGAGGCGCGCGCGGCGGGCGCCGTCCTCGGCGGCTTCCGCTTTGGGGTCAGCCAGGCGCCGGGCGCGCTCGCCCGCCTCCAGGATCGGGCGATAGCCGGTGCAGCGGCAGAGATTTCCCGCAATGGCATCCGTCAAGGGGACCGGCTCGGAGCTCTTGCAATACGCGTAGAGCGCCATGACGAACCCCGGGGTGCAGAAGCCGCATTGCGAGCCGTGGCAATCGACCATGGCCTGCTGCACCGGATGGGACTTGAGCCCCTCCACGGTAATGACTTCGCGCCCCTCGAGCGCGCCGATGCACAGGATGCAGGCATTGACCGGCAGGTACTCGAGCCGGCCGGCAGCGTCGAGCTGCGCGAGCACCACGGTGCAGGCGCCGCAGTCGCCTTCGGCGCAGCCCTCCTTGGTCCCGGTCAGCCCGCGGCGCTCGCGAAGCCAGGTGAGCAGCGTGCGCGTCGGGTTCTCGTCGGCAAGCGATAGCCGCTCGCCGTTCAG
>Ga0247825_10000440_pt1 | contig 26326 bp, 16 predicted proteins | sample 13C_Vanillin_Day_FD_194413 | JGI IMG/M metagenome (GOLD analysis project Ga0247825, IMG submission 194413) | Soil microbial communities from agricultural site in Penn Yan, New York, United States - 13C_Vanillin_Day48 | ecosystem: Environmental > Terrestrial > Soil > Agricultural land | place... | reverse complement strand
AGGTTGAGACGCTCGATCAGCTGCGCGAGGCGCTCGACGCCGGCTCGACGATGATCCTGCTCGACAACATGGGCGTCGAGACGATGGCCGATGCCGTCCGCATTGCCGCGGACCGTGCCGAGCTGGAGGCGTCAGGCGGCATCACCCTGGACAATGTGCGCGCCATCGCAGAAACGGGCGTGCACCGGATCTCAAGCGGGACGCTGACGAAGGATGTGAAGGCGGTGGATTTTTCGATGCGGTTCGAAACGTAACGCATCCGCCCGAAGGGAACGCGAGCCGCGAATTACCGAGGACGGGACGCGTCCCCTCCCGGGAGACGGCTCGCTCAGAAGATGAAGTCCAGCACCCCGAATACGACAAGCAGGCCGATCAGGAAGATGATGCCCACGATCCACAGCAATGCCGTTGCCATATGCTCGCTCCTCGAAAAACCGGGTGGAAGACTTGCCGCCGGTTTACGTGGTATCCCGGTTCAACCGGTGGGAGTCGTTGGTGAGGAGCTGAGTTCCCGGAGGCGGCGGGCGGCTGCCGCGCGCGCATGGTCCAATCGGCACGCTGAACAGACCGAAGCGAACTCAAGCGCGCTCGCTACAGGCCAATAGCATTACCGTATCTCGATGCAGGCGGCGTCCTTGCCCTTGCATCCGGGCGTGGGATCCGATACGAACATCATCGATTCGAAATCGAGCATGTCGGCGTAGCGGTTCTCCCCCCGCTCGCGCCACGCGCGCCACGCTTCCGCAAACGCCTCGCTGTGCCGGTCATCGTAGCCGCGGCATCGCTTCACCTCGTGCTCGTACAGCGCCCCGCTGCTGACGAAATGGACGTCGATGTAGATATCGCACACGCCCCGCCAGAAATCCGGGCGCACGCAGCTGTTGAGGGTTGTTTCCGGAATGGGCATGCCCGCCGGAACGGGCAGGCAAATTCCCCGCATGGCAATGCGCGCAACGTAGTGCGTGCGGATTTGCAGATCGGGCCAGCCCGGAACCGGCGCGTCCTTCAAAGCGAGCGGCTCGGCGACCGCACGGGATAGCGCCAAAGCCAGGAAAGCGCCGATGAGCGGCGCCGGGAGGGCAATTGGTGTCGCGGCGCGCGCTTCCATCGTCGGGGATCTCCGTCTGCCGACCGCCAAACCGGCGTTGCTCCCATTAGAGCGGCGTCGCGGCCCCGAAGTTGCTCCGCTTTACCGGGGCAAGTGCCGGCGTATCACCTGCTCGATCGCCCCCCGCTCCGCATCCACGGTCACGGGCTTCGCGCTTTGCGCGATCGCCGTATCCGGATCCTTCAGCCCGTGGCCGGTCAGCGTGCAGACGATGGTGGCGCCCTCGCCGACCTTGCCGGTCTCCAGGTCCTTCAGCAGCCCGGCGAGCGAGATCGCCGAGGCCGGCTCGCAAAAAATCCCCTCGGCCTGCGCGAGCAGCTTCTGCACGCGCAGAATTTCCTCGTCGGCGCATTCCGCGAACCACCCGCCCGATTCCCGGCTGGCGGCGAGCGCCTGCTGCCATGACACGGGGTTGCCGATGCGGATGGCGGTGGCTATCGTTTCCGGATTCTCGACGGGGCGGCCGCGCACGATGGGCGCCGCGCCCGCGGCCTGGTAGCCGAGCATGATCGGCCGGCGGCCGCACGTCTTCTCTTTCCGGTACTCGCGCATGCCCGCGTCCGCCTTGAGCGCCTGCGTGGCCTCGCCCGCCGATTCCGAATAGCCGATCCAGTGCGCGGTAATGTTGCCGGCGTTGCCGACCGGCAGCGCGTGATAGTCGGGCGCATCGCCGAGGGACTCGATGATCTCGAAGGCAATCGTCTTCTGTCCCTGGATGCGGTAGGGGTTGATCGAGTTCACGATATTGACCGGCGTCGTCCGCGCGACCTCCTGGACGAGGCGCATGCCGTCGTCGAAGTTGCCGCGGATCTGGATCACGGTGGACCCGTGCATCATCGCCTGCGACAGCTTGCCCAGCGCAATCTTGCCTTCCGGGATCAGGACGAAGCACGCGATGCCGGCGCGCGCAGCATACGCCGCGGCCGCAGCCGAGGTATTTCCGGTCGACGCGCAAATGATGGCCTTCGCGCCCTCCTCCACCGCCCGGGTCACGGCCATGGTCATGCCGCGATCCTTGAAAGAGCCCGTGGGATTGAGACCCTCGAACTTGGAGAAAATACGGACGTTCCTGCCCACGAACCGCGGCAGGTTGACGAGCTCGATCAGCGGCGTCGCGCCCTCCCCGAGCGAGATTGCACGCGTGGCCGGAGCGATCGGCAGCCGGTCGCGATACTTGTCGATCAGGCCGGTATAAAGAGCCATTGGCAGGTGACTGATGACGGACGGCGGGGTCGGCCGCTAATCCAGGTTTTCCAGGCGGATTCGCGTGACCTTCCCCACGATGATGGGGAGTTGCTCGATCCGGTCGATGGCGGCGTTCACGTTCTTCTCCACCGTGAGGTGAGTCAGCATGATGATGTCGACCTGGTCCTCGCCCTCGTGCGGCTCCTTCTGCACCATGGCGTCGATCGAGATCGACAGGTCCGCCAGGATCCGCGTGATGTCCGCCAGCACGCCGGGCTTGTCGAGCACGCGCATGCGCAGATAGTACGCGGTCTCGACCTCGCCCATCGGTAATATCGGGGTGCTCGAGAGTTGCCCGGGCTGGAACGCGAGGTGCGGCACGCGGTGCTCCGGGTCGGACGTCAGCATGCGCGCGACGTCGACCAGGTCCGCCACCACCGCGGATGCGGTCGGCTCGGCCCCCGCGCCGGCCCCGTAATACATGGTCTGGCCGACGGCGTCCCCCTTGACCAGAATCGCGTTCATTACCCCTTCCACGTTCGCGATCAGCCGACGCGCCGGAATCAGCGTGGGATGCACGCGCAGCTCGAAGCCCCGGCTTTTCCGCTTGGTGATGCCGAGCAGCTTGATTCGGTAGCCCAGCTCCTCGGCATAGCGGATGTCCTCCCGGGTCAGCTTCGAGATGCCCTCCGTGTAGGCCGCCTGGAACTGCATCGGGATGCCGAAGCCGATCGCCGCCATGATGGTGAGCTTGTGCGCCGCGTCCACGCCCTCGACATCGAAAGTGGGGTCGGCCTCCGCATAGCCCCGCCGCTGGGCCTCTCGAAGCACTTCGTCGAACCCGGCGCCTCGCTCCCGCATCTCCGAGAGTATGAAGTTGCTGGTGCCGTTGATGATGCCGGCGATCCACTCGATGCGGTTGGCGGTCAATCCCTCGCGCAACGACTTGATGATGGGAATGCCGCCGCCCACCGCCGCCTCGAACGCAACCATCACGTCCTGCTTCTGCGCCTGGGCGAAAATCTCGTTGCCGTGCTGCGCGAGCAGCGACTTGTTCGCGGTCACGACGTGCTTGCCCGCGGCGATCGCCTTCATGATGAGATCCTTCGCGACCCCGGTGCCGCCGATCAGCTCGACCACGATGTCGATGTCGGGATGGTTCACCACTTCTTCGGCGTCCGCCGTGACGATTGCGCGGCCACCGACCATGCGCCGCGCTTTCTCGATGTCCTTGTCCGCGACCATCTTCAGGGTGATCGCGCAGCCCGCGCGGCGCGCAATTTCCTCCCGGTTGCGCTCGAGCACGGCGTAGGTCCCGCCCCCGACCGTACCGATGCCCAGCAACCCGACGTGGATGGCTCTCACAGCAATCCGTCCTTCCTGAACATGTCCCTGATGCCGCGCAAAGCCTGCCGGGTGCGCGCCTCGTTCTCGATGAGCGCGAAACGCACGTGGCCGTCGCCGTAATGGCCGAACCCGATGCCGGGCGCCACCGCGATTTTCGCGTCCAGCAGCAGCTTCTTGGAGAATTCCAGCGAACCGAGCGCCCGATAAGCTTCGGGGATGGGCGCCCAGATATACATGGTCGCGCGCGGCACCTCGATGTTCCAGCCGATCGCCTTCATGCCGCTGCACAGCACGTCGCGCCGGCCCTGGTAGACCCGGCGCACGGTCTCGACGCACTCCTGCGGCCCTTCCAGCGCGATGATGGAAGCCACCTGGATCGGCGTGAACGTGCCGTAGTCGTGGTAGCTCTTCATGCGCGCCAGCGCCGTGACCAGCTCGCGGTTGCCCACCATGTAGCCCACCCGCCAGCCCGCCATGTTGTAGCTCTTAGACATGGTGAAGAATTCGACGGCGATTTCGCGCGCGCCGGGCACCTGCAATATGGACGGCGCCTGGTAGCCGTCGAACACGATGTCCGCATAGGCCAGGTCGTGCACGATGTAGACCTGGTGCTCGCGCGCCAGCGCCACCAGCCGCTCGAAGAACGCGAGGTCCACGCACTGGGTCGTCGGGTTGCTCGGAAAATTGACGATCAGCATCTTCGGCTTCGGATACGAATCCTTGAACGCGCGCTCGACCTCGCCGAAGAAGTCCGTGTCGGGGGACATGGGCACATGGCGTATGTCCGCGCCGGAAATAACCGGGCCGTAGATGTGGATGGGGTAGCTGGGATTGGGCACGAGCACCGTGTCGCCCGTGTCGAGCGTCGCCAGCGCGAGGTGCGCGATGCCCTCCTTCGAGCCGATGGTGACGATCGCCTCGGAATCAGGATCGAGCTCGACGTTATAGCGCGCCTTGTACCAATTACAGATCGCGCGCCGCAGGCGGACGATGCCCTTCGAGACCGAATAGCGGTGCGTGTCCGGCCGCTGCACGCTCTCGACCAGCTTCTCGACGATGTGGCGCGGCGTGGGCTGGTCGGGGTTGCCCATGCTGAAGTCGATGACGTCCTCGCCGCGCCGGCGAGCGGCGAGCTTCAACTCGCCGGTGACGTTGAAGACGTACGGCGGCAGCCGCTTGATTCGGGAGAATTCTTCCATGTTCTATCGCGTGGGGAAGCCGCGCCGCCAGGCCGTGGCGAACTCCTCACTCCGCACCGATGTCGCACTGCAAAAGCGTGTTATTCTATCGGAGCCGGTAACCTTAAGCAAATCAGATGGTTAACGTAACCAAATGAAGTTGCATCTGACGCCCCGCGCGGGCCTGCAACTATGCTCGGGATACGGCCCGGGGTATGTCGCGGTCAACAACGTGCGCTATGAGCACAGCGTGATTGTCACGCCCGAAGCGGTGACGAACTGGCCCGCGGGCGGCGTGGACTCGCTGACGCCGGCGGACTTCGGCTCGATCGCCGACCAGAATCCCGAAATCGTGATCTTCGGGACGGGCCGCCGCCAGCGATTCCCGCGGCCCGAGTTGACGCGCGCGCTCGCCGCCGCCGGCGTTGGGCTCGAAGTAATGGACAGCGGAGCAGCCTGCCGGACCTACAACATACTCGCGTCCGAGGGTCGCAAGGTCGTCGCGGTCATCGTGCTCGACTGACCTCGGAAGACGCTCCCGCTCAGCCGGCGCGCCGCGCGCCTCCCAGGGCGGGACCAGGTCGATTCCGCACGGCCGCGTCCACTGCGGCGCGCAGGCGCTCCTCGCTGACGTCCTTGGGCAGGAAGCACGAGACTTCGGCCCGCACGGCCGCGTCGTCCGCCGTCACGGAGTCCGAGCTGCCGCTCAGCATGATGCGCGCGGCGTCGGGGAACTGCGTCTTGACCCGCACGAGAAACTCGATCCCCGTGAGGCCGGGCATGTGGTGATCCGATATGACCACATCGATGCGCCGCTCGCCCAGCACCTTGAATGCGTCGTGCGCGTTCTTGGCGGTGTGCACCTGGTAGCCGCCCTTCGCCAAAGCGCGCCGGCCCAGGACCAGGGCGATCTCCTCGTCGTCCACGAGCAGCACCACCGGGACGTCCGCTCCGGCCGCGATCCCCTGCGGCGCCCCGCGGCGGCGGACCCACGCGAGGTAGTCCCCGGCCGCCAGCGGCGGGGTCAGGTAATAGCCCTGTATCTGGTCGCAGCCGTAGTCCGCGAGAAACGACGCCTGCGCCTCGGTTTCCACGCCTTCGGCGATCACCTTCAATCCCAGGCTGTGGGCCATGGAGATGATGGCGCGGGTGATATTCGCGTCGTCGGAGTCGGTGGTGATATCGCGCACGAACGAGCGGTCGATCTTGAGCGCGTCGAGCGGGAAGCGCTTCAGGTAAGCGAGGCTCGAGTAACCGGTGCCGAAGTCGTCGATCGACACGCTGACTCCAAGCCCGCTCAGGTATTCGAGCGTCGTCACCGCCTCGGCAGTGTTGGACATCAGCGAGCTCTCCGTGATCTCGAGCTCGATCAGCGCCGGATCGATCCGGTGCGCTTCAAGTATGCGCTTGATGGTAGGGCCGAGATCCTTGGCGAGAAATTGCCTCGCCGACAGGTTGACCGCCACCGGCACGGCCTGGAAGCCACCGGCTTCCCACGACCGGATCTGCTCGCACACGGCCTTGAGCACCCACTCGCCCGCCGGGACGATGAGTCCGGTTTCCTCCATCACCGGAATGAAAGCGACCGGCGGCACCATGCCGCGCTCGGGATGGTTCCAGCGCAGCAGCGCCTCCATGCCGAGTATCTCGCCGGTCGCCACGCTGGCCTTCGGCTGAAAATGCAGCAGGAACTCGTTGCGATCGAGCGCCCGGCGCAGACTGCTCTCCATGCCCAGCAGCTCCAGCGCCCGTGCGTTCATCTCCGGCGTATAAAACTGGTAGCCGTTGCGCCCGAGCTCCTTCGCGCGGTACATGGCGGCGTCGGCGTTCTTGATCAGGGTATCCTGGTCGACGCTGTCGTCGGGAAACAGCGTAATGCCGATGCTGCCGGTCACGAATATCTCGGCACTGTCGAGACGGAACGGCTCGTTGAAACTGGCCATGATTTTCTGGGCGACGAGATTGGCGTCCTGGGAGGTGGTGAGATGCGCCAGCACGATCGCGAACTCGTCCCCGCCCAAACGGCCAACCGTGTCGTCGGCCCTTACCGCGCCGGTGAGGCGTTGCGATACCTGCTGGAGCAGCCGGTCGCCGACGGCGTGGCCCAGCGTGTCGTTGACGTTCTTGAAGCGATCAACGTCGATGAACATCACCCCGACGTTCCATTGATTGCGCCGCGCCTGGGCAAGCGACTGCTTCAGGCGGTCGTAGAACAGCACGCGGTTCGGCAGCCCGGTCAGCACGTCGTAGTGCGCCAGGTTGAGGAGCTGTTCCTCGGCCAGCTTGCGCGAGGTCACGTCTTCAGCGATTCCTGCGATGCGGTAGACCGTGCCCGTCTCGTCCTCGACGGGAAAGGCGCGGTCGTGGATCCAGCGCAGCGACCCGTCGGGACGGACCAGCCGGAACGTCTCGTCGTAAGTGCCGTTCACCGCCTGGCGGCGGGCCGCCCGCACGCGCTCGCGGTCGTCCGGATGCACCGAGTCCAGCCAGCCGCGCGGATTGGCCGCGACCGCCTCCAGCGGCTGGCCGCTGATCTCCTGGTAGGCGGGGCTGACGTAGATCAGCTCCTTCTGCTGGATGTCGGTCATCCAGAAAGCCTGGGGGATGTTGCCGGCGAGCTGCCGGAACTGCTCTTCGCTCTGGCGTAGCGCCTGCTCAACCTGCTTGCGCTGGATGTACTGGCCGATCTGGCTGCCGATCGAGCGCGCCACGCGCAGCATCATCTCGTCCGGCTGGCGCACGTCGCGCCCAAAAAACTCCATGAGCCCTATGGATCGCTCCCCGGACAGAATGGGAAAAGCGAACGCGCTATGCCATCCGAGCCTGACCGCGCTCGGGCGCCGCCGCAGCGTGCCTCCTTGCACGTCGGCGATCCAAACCGGCTCCCTTTCCAGGACGACCCGGTGCAGGAACACGCCCGTCGCCGCTCGCGTCATGTCCTGCCTCTCCCACAGCTCGCGGTCGGCAGGATCGAAATCGGGCTCGCCGTCCGACCAGTAATCGGTGCGGACCATCTCGAAGTCGGACCGCCACGCCCAGCGCGCGCCATACGACCACTCCATGGCCTCGCAGATGGTGCGGATGAGGCGCGGCATTGCCGCCTGCTGGGTCGGCTCGCTGGCCAGTATGTCGGTCACGGCATATTCCATTTCCCGGCGCAGCGCCGACAGCTTTTGCTCGGTGATGTCCTGGGAAACGCCGAACATGCGCAGCGGCTTGCCGCTCGTGTCGCGCGTGATGTCGGCTTCCTCGTGTACCCATCGCACCGTGCCGTCCGGGCGGATGATGCGATGGTCGATGCTGTAGGGCTGCCCGCCGGCAAGCGCGGCGGCGCTGGCGCGCGACACTGCCTCGCGATCGTTGGGATGCACGAGCTTGAAGAAGGTTTCCACGCGGCCGTCGAACTCCGCTTCAGTCAAACCGAAGATGCTGTAGGTCTCCTTGGACCATTGCAGCCGGCCCTGTGCGCGGGTGGGGTCTGATACCCAGTGGCCGATGCGCCCGACTTCCTGGGCCTTTTCCAGGAAATACTGGCTTTCGCGAACGGCCTCCTCGGCCCGCTTGCGCTCGGTTACGTCGCGATTCACGCCCACGAGCCCGATCACGGTCCCGGCGCCGTCCCGCAGGGGGACCTTGGTGGTGAGCTGCCAGCGCTTCTCGCTCTGCCCGTCGCGGTTCCTGACCGTCGTCGCGCGCTCGCGATCGAGCAGCGGCTGTCCGGTCCGCATCACAGTCTTGTCCTCGGCATCGATCGCTGCCGCAATGTCCGTCGGCAGGATGTCGAAGACCGTCTTGCCCAGGAGCTCTTCCGCGCTGCTTGCGCCGTGCTGGCTCACGTTGGTGGCGTTCTGCAGCATGAACCGGCCCTCGCGGTCCTTCACGTAGATCCGGTCCGGCAGCGCGTCGATCACGGTGCGCAGCAGCGCGCGTTCCCGGGTGATCTGCTCCTGGGCGTCCTTGCGCGCGGTAATGTCCTCGATGATGCGGATGAAGTACAGCGGCCTGCCGGCGCTGTCTCGCGCCAGCGAGGCCGTGCGCCGCACCCACAATCTTTCCCCGTTCTTGCGGCGGTAGAGCCGCTCCGACGAGAAAGTGTCCAGGTCGCCGGCGAGCATCTGCTGTTGGGTCGCGCGGTCCCGGCCGACATATCCCGGGTCGGTGAATCTGGCGGCGTCCATGCCGAGCAGCTCTTCCTGGCTATAGCCCAGCATGTCGCACAACCGGGCGTTGACGTGTAGGATGCGCCCGCCGTCGAGCGAGGTGTGCATGATGCCGACCGGGGCGTTCTCGAACGTGACGCGATAGCGCTCCGCGACTTCCTTGCGGTCGGTGATGTCCTCTGCAACCGATATGAAATAGAGCGGCGCGCCATCCGGCCCGCGAGCCAGCGACAGCGTCCGGCTGGTCCAGATCTGGCTTCCATCCCGGCGGACGTAGCGGCGCTCGCTGGTGACGCTGTCGAGCCTGCCCTCGAGCAGCCTTTCGCGGGCTTCCGTGGTTTCGGCGGCGTCCTCCTCGGGTATCAGGTCCCGCGCCGACTTGCCCACGAGCTCCTCGGGTGCGTAGCCCAGCATCGCGGCGAACCGGTTGTTGACCCGGAGATAGCGGCCGTCGAGGTGGCCGATCGCCATTCCGACCGCCGCAGAGTCGAACGTGAGCTCGAATCGCAGCGCCAGCTCTTTCTTGTCGGTGATGTCCTCGACGACGGAGGTGATGTATTTCGGCTTCCCGTCGTCGTCGTAGGCGGCGGAGAAGGTCCGGTTGGCCCAGAAGGACGTGCCATCCTTGCGCACGAAGCGCTTTTCCCGGGTCTGCTGGGCAACGCGGGCGCCGACCTGGAGTGCCTGGCGCAGGCTGGCGCCCGATCCATAATCGTCGGGGTGCGTGATGGCACGTATGGTCATGCCAAGCAGCTCCTCTCTCGAATATCCGAGCATGTCGCAGAACTGCCGGTTCGCTTCCAGGATGTTGCCGTGCAGATCCGACCGCGCGATGCCGACCGCGACCTGGTCGAACACCTCGCGCACGCGCCGCTCGCTCTCGCGCAATTGCCGCTCCGCCAGCTGGCCCGCGGCCCGCGCGCGCAGCGCCGCGACGCCAAATGCCAGGTCGGCCGCCAGTTCGTCGAGCAGCCCGATTTCGTCGGCATCAAATGCGTCGCGCTCCGAAGCGTGCAGCACAAGCACGCCGATCGCTTTCGCATCCCATATCAGCGGGAGCGCGATGGAAGACTGGTAGCCGAGCTCGTTCGCCCGGGCGCGCCGGTTCCGGTGCGCGGGATCGTTCAGGATGTCGCGGAGGATACAGGGAGCGCCGCTTTCGAACGCGAGGCTCGCCGGCCCGCGGTGGCGGCCGTCCGCCGAGATGTTCGCGCTCGCCTCCATCGGCGCGCTGGTCGCGTACCCGGCGGAGGCGACGGGGACAACCGGCCGGCCCGGCTCGCCCGTGGGAAAGCCGATCCAGGCCTGCCTGAAACCGCCCGACTCCACGGCGATGCGGCACATTTCCGCCACCAGGGCCGCCTCGCTGGCGGCATGGATCTGGGCGTAGCGGCATTCCGCAGTGACCCGGCGAGCGCGCGTCAGCCGGCGCAAGCCATCTTCCGCCTGCCTGCGCGCGTGCTCCGCCCGTAGCGAGCCGATGCCGAACGCGATGTCGCCCGCAAGCTGCCTCAGCAGGGCGACTTCCTCCTGGTCGAAGGCGTCCGGCTCGTTCGCGTAAATTGAAATCGCGCCGAAGATGGTGCCGCCGGATTTCAGCGGCAGTGTGATCAACGACTGGAACCCGAGCTGCACGGCCCGGGATTTCAGCCGGGCGTGGTCGGCATTGTGAAGGATGTCGTTGACGACATAGACCTCCCCGCTCGCGATCACCTTGCCCATCGAGCCCTGGTAACGGCCATCCGCGGCCCACGACGAGCCGGACTGCATCGGCTCTGCTTCGCCGTAACCCGCATGGGCCGCAGGGGCCACCGGCCGGACCGCATCGCCCGTCGCAAGCCCGATCCATGCCTTGCGATAGCCGCCCGATTCCACCGCGATGCGGCACATGCGCTCGAGCATGTCGGCCTCGTTGGCCGCGTGCACCAGCACATGATTGCACTCCGCCATCACCGTCCGCGCCCGGGTTGCGCGCCTGAGATTCGCCTCGGCCTGCTTTCCGGCGGTGATGTCAATCATCACGCCGCGCGAGCGTACCGCCAGGCCGTTCTCGACCACGACACTCACCAGGTCGCGCAGCCACACCACGCGGCCGTCTGCGGCGATCATGCGGTACTCGAAGTCGTGGGCGCGCAGCTCGCGGGTGGCAGTGACGCAGTAGTTCAAGGCCCAGTCGCGATCGGCCGGATGAATGTGGTCTTGCCAGAACGTCCGGTCGGCGAGCCAGCGCTCCACTGGATAGCCGAGCAGCTTTTCCGCCTGCCGGCTGACGAAGTAGAACTGGAACGTGCGCGGGTCGGCCTCCCACACGATGCTCTCGAGGGAATCAACGAGGCTCGCATACTGCATCTGCGATTGCTTCAGCGCCTGTTCCGTGCGCTTGCGTTCGGTGATGTCCTCGATCGTCTGGATGAGGTAGGCGCCGCCCGCGGCGGGCGCGCGCGCCAGCGTCACGGTGCGGGTCACCCAGATGACGCCACCGTCCTTGCGCACATAACGTTTCTCACCCGAGAACCGGCTGGATTTCCCGGCAACCAGCTCGACGCGCTGGGAATCCTGGCGGTCGCGGTCCTCCGGATACGTCAGGTCTCGCGTCTTCAGCGTCGCCAGCTCCGCGCTGGTATAACCGAGCATCTCGCACAGCGCGCGGTTCGCCTCCAGGATTTTCCCGTCCAGCGTCGCGTGGAGTATTCCGACTGCAGCCTGATCGAAGGTCGAGCGATAGCGGCCGGCGCCCCCGGCACCCTTCCCGCGCGGTGTCGCGCGCCGCTTCCCCGTTGCGCGCGTGCCGCGTCGATGCCCGGGCTTCATCGGCTCGAGGCCACGCGCTGCGCGAGGCCGGCTCCCACCGGCTTCAACCGGCGCCGCTCACGCAGCCAGACGCCGCACTCTTCCGCCGCAAGCGGGCGGGCGAAATAGTAGCCCTGGATCTGGTCGCAGCCGTGCCGCGCCAGAAAGGCGAGCTGCGCTTCCGTTTCGACGCCCTCGGCGATCACCTGCAGGCCCAGGCTATGAGCCATGGAGATCACCGCGAGCGTGATGGTCGCGTCGTCCGCGTCGGTCGTGATGTCCTTCACGAAGGAGCGGTCGATCTTCACGGCGTCCAGCGGGAAGCGCTTGAGGTAGGCCAGGCTCGAATAGCCGGTGCCAAAATCGTCGATCGAAAGCCCGATGCCGAGCCGTCCCAGCGCCTCCAGCGTGGCGACCACCTCCTCCGAGTTGACCATCAGCGAGCTCTCGGTGATCTCCAGCTCGATGAGCGAGGGATCGACGCCGTGCCCGCCGAGTATGCGCGTCATAACGCCGGCGAGATCCTTGGCCGCGAACTCGCGCGCCGAGAGATTGATGGCGACGGGAACGGGATCGATGCCGTCGGCCTGCCACGAGCGGATCTGGCGGCAAACGGCATTCACGACCCGTTCCCCGACGCGCACGATCAGGCCGGTGTCCTCCAGGACGTGCATGAAATCGGCGGGCGTCACCAGGCCCCGCTCCGGGTGCTGCCACCTCAGCAGCGCCTCGACGCCCACGATGCGTCCATCGGCAAGACTGGCCTTGGGCTGGTAGTGCAGCAGGAATTCCTCGCGGTCGAACGCCCGGCGCATGTCGCTTTCCATGCTCAACAGCTCCAGCGCGCGAGCGTTCATCTCGGAGCGGTAAAACTGGTAATTGTTGCGCCCGATCTCCTTCGCCCGGTACATCGCCGCGTCCGCATTTCGCAGCAGGATCTCCTGCTCGGTCGCATCGTCAGGGTAAAGCGTGATGCCGATGCTCGCCGTTACATAGAAATCGGCGCCCTGCAGCTTGAACGGCTCGTTGAAGCTCGCCATGAGCTTCTGGGCCACGATGCTGGCGTCCTGGGCGCTCGCCAAATTCGACAGCACGATCGCGAACTCATCGCCGCCGAGCCGGCCGACGGTATCGCCCGAGCGCACCGCCCCCGACAGCCGCTCGGATACCTGCCGCAGCAGCTGGTCGCCAACGGCATGTCCGAGCGTATCGTTCACGTTCTTGAAACGGTCGAGGTCCACGAACATCACGGCCACCGTCCACTGGCTGCGCTTCGCCTGCGCGAGCACCTGCCGCAGGCGATCGTAGAACAGGACGCGGTTGGGAAGGTCGGTGAGCACGTCGTAGTGCGCGAGCTGCCTGAGGCGCTCTTCCGCGAGCTTGCGGTCCGTGACGTCTTCGGTGATGCCGGCAATCCGGTAAAGGTTGCCGTTCTCGTCCATGACCGGGAAAGCGCGATCGTTGACCCAGCGCGTGGTGCCGTCGGGTCGCACCACGCGGTAAGTCTGATCGTAGCCCGCGTGTGCGGCGGCCTTGCGCGCCTCGTAGACGCGACGCCGGTCCTCGGGATGCACGGAGCGTATCAGCTCGCGGGGCCAGTCGAGCAACCCCTGCAGCGGCCGCCCGGTGAGCACGGCTGCGGCGGGACTGATGTAGATCGTTTCGCGGTGATGCACGTCGGTGATCCAGAAAACCTGCGGTATGTTGCCCGCGAGCTGACGAAACTGCTCCTCGCTGCGCCTCAGGGCGGCTTCGGCCCGCTTGCGCTCGGTGATGTCGCGGCTCACGCCCACCACGCCGAGGATGTTTCCCGCGCCGTCGAGCATGGGAGCCTTGGTCGTCGACACCCAGCGCTTCTCCCCGGGCTCGCCGGAGCCGCCGGTGACCGGCAAGCGCGACTCGAAATCGGATTTCACCTCCCTCGTGCGCAGGACCGCCGCATCGTCGGCAGCCATGTCTTCGGCGACTTCGCGCGGAAACAGGTCGAAGACCGTTTTGCCGGCGACCTGGTCGGCGCTCAGTCCCCGTGACCGGAGCCATGCCTCGTTGACGACCTGGAATCGCCCGTCAGCATCCTTGACGTAGATGAAATCCGGGACGGTGTCTATGACCGAGCGCAGCAGTCCGCGCTCCCGGGCCACGGCTTCCTCGGCCTGGCGGCGCTCGCTGACGTCTTCGATCACACGAATGAAATACTGCGGATTGCCGGAAGCATCCCTGACCAGCGAAACCGTGCGGTTCACCCACACCGGGCTGCCGTCCTTGCGGATGAATTTTCTTTCCGAGGCGAACGACTGGATTTCGCCCCCGAGCAGCTGTGCCATGTAGCTGCGCCTGTCCGAGTAGCGGAAGTCGGGGTGGACGATGTCGGTACTGGTCATGGCCAGCAACGCGTCCAGGGAGTACCCGAGCATCTCGCACAGCTTCCGGTTCGCATGCAATATCCGGTAGTCGTCCAGGGCGGTGTGCATGATGCCGACGGGCGCGTTGTCGAAGGTGGCCCGGTAGCGCTCCTCGGCCTCCTTGCGGCCGGTGATGTCCTCGATGACGCGGATGAAATACATCGGCGCGCCCGAAGCGTCGCGCGCGAGAGATTCGGTGCGGTTCACCCAGATGACCCGGCCGTCCTTGCGAACATACCGCTTCTCGTTGCTGTGGCTGGCGATCTGCCCGGAGAGCAGCCTCTCCCGGTCGTGCCCGCCCGAGTCCAGGTCATCGGGATGGGACAGCCGGGGCTGCGCGCCGCCTGTCAGCTCGTCTTCGCTGTAACCGGTGATGTCGCACAGTTTCCGGTTCACGCGCAGGTAGCGGCCGTCGAGCGCGGTATGCAGAATGCCGACGGCGGCCTGATCGAAGGTCTCGCGGAACCGCCGCTCGAACTCCTTTCGCTCCGTGATGTCCTCGATCACGCGGATGAAATACATCGGGCGGCCCGCCGCATCTCGCGCCAGCGAGACGGTGCGATTGGTCCAGATCACCCGCCCGTCCTTGCGAAAATAGCGCCGCTCCTCCGACAGCTTGTCGATTTCGCCGGCCCACAGCCGAGGCCGGCCGTCGGCGCCTTTCTCCCGATCCTCGGGATGGGTAAACTCCGCCGCCGCACGCCCCACGAGCTCGGACTCGCTGTAGCCCAGCATTTCGCAGAATCTCTGGTTGACGCGCAGGTAGCGGCCGTCTTCCGAGGTGTGCACGATGCCAACGGCCGCCTGGTCGAACGTCTCGCGGTAGCGCCGCTCGAATTCCTTGCGCTCGGTGATGTCCTCCACGACCGTGATGAAGCACACCGGCTCGCCGGTCACGCCCCGGGCCAGCGAGAAGGTGCGGTTGGTCCAGATCACGTGCCCGTTCTTGCGCACCAGGCGCTTTTCGCTGGACGCGCTGTCGATTTCGCCGCGCAGCAGCTGCTCCCGCGCCGCGACCGTTTCCTGGCGGTCGTCCGGGTGGGTCAATTCGATGGCCGACATGCCGACCAGCTCGTCCCGGGAGTAGCCGAGCATTTCCTCGAACTTGCGGTTCACCTGGATGAAGCGGCTGTCGAGATCGGTCTGCGTCATGCCGACCGCCGCGTGATTGAACGTCAACTCGAAGCGGCGCTCGAATTCCTTGCGCTCGGTGATGTCCTCGACCACGCTGATCACGTACAGCGGCTTGCCGGCGCCGTCGGTCACGGTTGACATCGTGCGCCGCGCCCACAGCACGCTGCCATCCTTGCGTATGAACCGCTTTTCGCCCGACGCGGACTTCATCGCATGATGGGTGAGCTGCGCGCGGTACTTCGAGCCCTGCCCGTAATCCTCGGGGTGCGTGATATCCCGGATGTGCAGGCCCAGCAGCTCCGGCTTGGAGTAGCCCAGCATGTCGCAGAATTTCTGGTTCACGTCCACGATCACGCCGCCGAGGTCCACGCGCGTGATCCCGACCGCCGCCTGCTCGAAAGTCTCGCGGAAGCGCTGTTCGTTCTCCCGCGACCGCTCCTCCGCCTGCTGACGCGCGATACGCGTGCGCAGGTTGACGATGCCGTAAGCCACATCGGTGACCAGCTCGGTAAGAAGGCCGATTTCCTCCGGGTCGAACGCGTCGGCTTCGCGCGCGTAAATCGCCGCGGCGCCCAGGATGGTGCCGGCGCCGGTCAGCGGCAGCGCGATAGAAGACTGGAAACCGTGCTGCTCGGCGCGCGCCCTGCGCCGCTCGTGGCGCGCGTCATTCAGGATATCCCGCGCGATGTGGGCCTGGCCGCTCGCCAGGACTTCCGACATGAAGCCCTGGTAGCGCCCATCGGCGCTCCATGCGAGCGATCCGCGCATCGGCTTGTCCTCGCCGAATCCGGCATGGGCCACGGCGCAGATGCCGCCGGGTGCCTCACTGGACGGGAATCCGACCCACGCCATTTTGTAGCCGCCCGACTCGACCACGATGCGGCACATGTCTTCCAGCATCCGGATCTCGTCTTCCGCATGGATCAGGATATGACTGCATTCGGCCATGACGCGGCGCGCGCGCATGAGCCGTTGCAACCGCCCCTCCGTGCTCTTGCGCTCGGAAATGTCCTCGATGACCTGGACCAGATACGGCTCCCCGGTCGACGGTCGGTGGGCAAGCGTGACGGTGCGGTTGACCCAGAGCGTGGAGCCGTCGCGGCGCAGATAACGCTTTTCGGACGCGAAATAGGCGCGCTTGCCGTTCAGCAGCTCCAGCCGCAGCGCGTCCTGCTGGTCGCGGTCTTCGGGGTGCGTGAGATCGCGCGTGGTGAGCGCCACCAGCTCGACGTGGCTATAGCCGAGCATGCTGCAGAGCCGGGTGTTCGCCAGGAGGAAGCGACCGTCGACGGTCGTGTGCGCCATGCCAACCGCGACCTGCTCGAACGTCGCCCGGAAGCGCGCTTCGAGCTCGCGCAATCCCCCGCCCGCGCGCCCGGCAGCGCCGCGCCTGACCTTGCGGCCACCTGACCGCCCGGACCCGGCCTTCGCGGTCCTATTCTTGGTCGACCTCGCCCGGCTCATCCCCTTCCCTGCACTTTTTTTTGGCGCTTTGGTTAACCTACTCCTGTCGCAAAAAAAGAGCAACGATTCAGGCTCTTGTATGTGGCGTCGGCCGGCTCGGCGGGTCACCCCCGCAACAAGAATATCTCCTTCATTCGGTTTCGGGCGCGTCCAGGGCCTTGAGGTGGGCGACCACGCTGCGCCCAAGGGCGTGAAGGTCATAGCCGCCTTCGAGCGCCGATACCACGCGCCCGGCGGCATGCCGGCGGGCAACGCCGAGGATTCGGCGGGTCACCCAGTCATAGTCGGCCTCGACGAGAGCGAGCATGGCCATGTCGTCGTCCCGGTGCGCGTCGAATCCCGCAGAGATGAATACCATTTCGGGCCGGAACGACTCGAGTGCAGGCATCCAGTCGCGCTCGACGGCAGCGCGGAACGCCGGGCCGCCGCTGTAGGCGGGCAATGGGACATTCACCATGCGGTCCGAGCGCCCTTCCCCGCCGCTGTACGGGTAGAAGGGGTGTTGAAACGTGGAAACCATCAGCACGCGCGGATCATCCCGAAAAATGTCTTCGGTGCCGTTCCCGTGGTGCACATCGAAATCCACGATGGCCACCCGACGAAGGCCGTATTCCGTCAGCGCATGCGCCGCGCCAACGGCGATGTTGTTGAAAAAGCAGAAGCCCATTGCGCGCGCGCGCTCGGCGTGATGCCCGGGGGGGCGCACCGCGCAGAACGCAGCATGCGCGGCGCCGCTCATGACGAGATCCGTAGCCATCACAACCGCGCCCGCGGCGCGACGCGCGGCGGTCAGGGTACGCGGGCTCATGGCGGTATCGGGATCCAGGTGCACGACCCCACGTCGCGGCGACGCTTCCGCGAGCGCGGACAGGTACGCCGCAGCGTGCACGCGCCCGAGCTGTGCAGGCGTCGCGAGCGGCGCGTCCACGCGGTGCAGCGTTCCTGACAACCCCGAGGCGAGGAGCTGGTCCTCGATCGCATGGAGACGCGCCGGGCACTCCGGATGACCGGCACCCATATCATGCCCGAGGCAGTCGGGATGGGTGACGTAAACGAGCGTCATCCGGGCACTATCGAGTCAAAATCGTTGCCAGCCCTCATGCGTCCCCCCTCTTACTCATTATAATGACGCCCTTGCACCCGCCCTTGCGCACGGAGCGTAAAAATCCGACTTCCATGCGCCCCTATCCCGCTCATCTGACGCAGAGGGTCGCACTGAAAGATGGCTCGGAGGTGACGATCCGGCCGATACGTCCGGAAGACGGCGAAATCGAGCAACAGTTCGTTCGCGAGCTCTCGGATGAGTCGCGCTATTACCGCTTCATGGACGTGGTGCGCGAGTTGTCGCCGAAGATGCTGGCGCACTTCACCCGGGTCGATTACGACCGTCACCTGGCGCTCATCGCCACCGGCAGTCGGGACGGGCGGGAGATCCAGGTGGCTGTCGCGCGCTACGTCGTGGGAGACGACGGGCAGCGTTGCGAGTTCGCGGTGGCGGTCGCGGACGCATGGCAGCGCAAGGGGCTCGGCGGGAAGCTGCTCGAAGCGTTGATGGCAGCGGCACGCTCCGCCGGCATCCGCGTCATGTACGGCGACGTGCTCGCCAGCAACCGCGGCATGCTGCGGCTGATGGGAAAGATGGGCTACAGCGCGCGCATCAACCCGCGGGACCCGCGGCTCATGCGCGTGGAAAAAACACTCTAAAAGGGAGAACCGGCGTGGCTCCGGATACAGGACGAAACCCGCTTGATATGGCACACTCGGCGCAGGAGTCGACATCCCGCCGCATGAACCAGCAGATCGAAAAAGTCGTTGCACAGGTCGGCAGCATCATCCTGGGGAAGGAAATCCAGATCCGCCTCGCCATCGCGTGCCTGATCGCGCGCGGCCATCTGCTGATCGAGGACATTCCGGGCGTGGGCAAGACGACGCTGGCCCACGCGCTGGCGACCTCGCTCGGCCTGGGATTCCAGCGCGTGCAATTCACCAGCGACCTGCTGCCCGCGGACATCATCGGCGTTTCGATCTATAACCGAGATACCGGCGGCTTCCAGTTCCATCCCGGGCCGATCTTCAGCCAGGTCGTGCTTGCCGACGAAGTCAACCGTGCGACGCCCAAGGCGCAGAGCGCGCTGCTCGAGGCGATGGAGGAGCACCAGGTCACCACCGAGGGCGAGACGCGGCGCCTGCCCGAGCCGTTCTTCGTGATCGCGACCCAAAATCCGTCCTACCAGGTCGGCACGTTCCCGCTGCCGGAGTCGCAGCTCGATCGCTTCCTGATGCGCCTGCACCTGGGTTATCCGGATGGCGAGGCGGAGCGCGCGCTGCTGCAGGGCGAGGACCGGCGCGACCTCCTCGCCGCGCTCAAGCCCGCCATGACCCCGCAGGAGCTGGCCGAGCTGCAGCACCAGGCGCAGCAAGTCCACGCCTCCAACGCGCTGCTTGATTATGTGCAGGCGCTCGCCGGTCACACGCGGCGCGCCGCCGATTACGTCAACGGCCTGTCGCCGCGCGCGGCGCTGGCGCTCCTGCACGCCGCCCGCGCCTGGGCGCTCATGGCGGGGCGGGGCCACGTGTTGCCTGAAGACGTACAGGCAGTCCTGCCGGTGGTCGTCGGGCATCGACTGGTGCCTACGGGCGAAATGGCCCGGTTCGACGGCGCCGATGTCGCCGACCATCTCATCAAGCAGGTGCCAATTCCGTGAGGCATCCGGCGTAAGGAGAGCACAGGCATGACCGCGATGCCGGGTTCCGGACTCTACGCCTCACTGCCCCCGCCTCACTGACGCATGTACGCCGCGATCAGAAATCACCTCTACGCCTGGATCTTCCAGCAACGGGGCCCCGAAACCGGCGCGATCGTGCTGGTGCAGCGGCGCGTATTCATATTGCCCACCCGGCAGGGATTTACGTTCGCCGCCATGCTGCTCGTCATGCTGACCGGCTCGATCAATTACGCGCTGGGGCTGGGCTTCGTTCTGACGTTCCTGCTAGTCGCACTAGGCGTGAACGCGATGGTCCATACCTTCCGCAACCTGGCCAACCTCCGGGTCACCGGCGGGCGCGCCCTGCCGGTCTTTGCAGGGACGGTGGCACATTTCACGATCTATCTGGAAAACGGCAGCAACGCGGACCGCTACGCGATCGGCCTGACCCAGGATGGCAAGGAAACAACGTTCGTCGACGCGCCAGCCGGAGCTACCGTGCCGGCTGCGGTGGGAATCCCGGCGGCCCGGCGCGGGGTGCTGCGCCCCGGCCGGCTCACGCTCTTCACTCGCTTCCCGCTCGGACTCTACCGCGCCTGGTCGTACGTCGAGTTCGACATGCACTGCATCGTTTATCCCCGTCCGGCGTTTCCAGGTCTGCCGCTGCCGCCTGCAACCGCGAGCGAGGGCGCCGGTTCGCGGCACAGCCTCGGCCAGGAGGATTTTTCCGGACTGCGTCAGTACCACTCCGGCGATTCGCCGCGTCACATCGCATGGAAGGCTGCGGCTCGCGACCAGGGCCTGCTGACCAAGCAGTTCAGCGGGCGCGCGGACACCGAGATGTGGCTCGACTGGTCGGCATTGCCTCCGGGGTTGGGCGTGGACGAACGCCTCTCGCACCTTGCTCGGTGGGTCCTCGTCGCGCATTCCGCCGGCATGCCCTACGGCCTCCGCCTGCCCGGCAAGACCGTGGACCTCGCCGCGGGCGAGGCCCAGCGCGAGCGCTGCCTCGAAGCGCTGGCGCTGTACGACCATGACCAGTAAACGGTGATCGGTGAACAGTGACTATTCCGGGGCCGCTATCCCACGGCGCTCTCCGTTTACGGGTCGCCCCGTTCGCTTGCTCGAGCACGCATGACTGATCCCAGGCAGCCCCTCGTCTGGCGCCACGTCGCCTACCTGCTGCTGTCACTGACGATGGTGACGGCGCCGCATGCGCTGTACCTGCCGTGGTGGATCACCGCGGTCGCCGCCACGCTCATCGCATGGCGCGGCTATCTCGGCTATGCACAATTCCCGATGCCGGGGCGGTGGATGCTGGCGCTGGTGGCGGTCGCCTCCACGCTCGGGGTTTTCATCAGCTACCGGACGATCTTCGGCCGCGAGGCCGGAATCGCCCTGCTCGTCATCATGCTGGGCCTGAAATTTCTCGAGACGCGCACGATGCGCGACGCGGTGCTGCTGATCTACCTTGGCTTCTTTCTCGTGATCACGAACTTCCTGCGCGAGCAGTCGATACCGACCGCCGTTTACATGCTCGCCTGCACGGTCGTCATCACCGCGACCATGATCAGCCTGAACTTCGCCCGCACCGAACCGCCGTTCCGGGCGCAACTTCGCAGGGCCGGCGTATTCCTTGCGCAGTCGGTACCGCTGATGCTGGTGCTGTTCTTGCTGTTTCCCCGCGTACCCGGACCGCTGTGGGGACTGCCGCAGGACACGCGCACGGGGATGAGCGGGCTCTCGGACACCATGACACCTGGCAGCCTGTCCAAGCTCACGCTGTCGGACGAGGTTGCCTTCCGCGTGTTGTTCGAATCACCGATCCCTCGCTTGCGGCATCTGTACTGGCGCGGCCCTGTGATGTGGGATTTCGACGGCCGCACGTGGAAGGCCACGCGATTCTTCTACAACACGCCGCTCGGGGAAGCGACCGGCGAGCCGGTGTCGTATGAAGTCATTCTCGAGCCGCACAACCGGCAGTGGCTGTTCGCGCTCGATATTCCCGGCCAGGTGCCGCCGCGCGCGTTCATCGGCGGCGACTTCCAGCTCTATGCCACCCAGCCCGTGAAGTCGCGCCTGCGCTACGAGATGATGTCCTACCTCAATGCGGTCTTTGGCGAAGACGAGACCCGCTACTCGTTGCGCCGCGCACTGCATCTGCCGGAGGGAGCCAATCCGAAGACCGTCCAGCACGCCCGGTCGCTGCGCGCAAAATATCCCGACGACCGGGCCTTCGTGGAGCAGGTACTGGGCATGTTCCGCCACAGATTCCTTTATACGCTCGAACCCCCGCTGCTGGGCGAGCACCCCGTGGACGAATTCCTGTTCTCCACTCGCAGCGGGTTCTGCGAGCACTACGCTTCCGCATTTGCCGTACTGATGCGCGCGGGCGGCATACCGGCCCGCATCGTGACCGGGTATCAGGGCGGCGAGATCAACAATTTCGGCAATTACCTGATCGTGCGCCAGGCCGATGCGCATGCCTGGACCGAGATCTGGCTGTCCGGCCGGGGCTGGATACGGGTCGATCCCACGTCCATCGCTTCCCCGCTGCGCGTGGATTCCGGCATATCGGCCGCGGTGCCGGAGAGCGATTCTCTTCCGATGCTGGTCCGCGGGGATTTCGCGCTCCTGCGTCAGCTGCGGTTGAGCTGGGACTACCTTGCAAACACCTGGAACCAATGGGTGCTCGGATACACGCCGGAGCGCCAGCGATGGCTGCTGGCGCGGGTCGGCATGGACAATGCCACGTGGGAGAAGCTGACCGCAGTCCTGCTGGTGCTTTCAGGCATCATCATCGCCGCATTCGCGGTCTTCGCGCTGCGTCAGCTTAAAGGCGGCGTACGCGACCCCGCCAAACTGGCTTACGCGCGGTTCTGCGAGAAGCTGCGACGCAAGGGGCTGCCGCGCGACCCGGCGGAAGGTCCGATCGACTACGCGCGGAGAATCGGGCTTGCCCGTCCCGACCTGACCTCAGCGGTAGCTGCCATCACCCGGCTCTACGTCGCCATACGCTACACTACCGCTCCCGGATCGGGAGACCTGCAGGCACTGCGCGAACGCGTGGGTCGCTTCAAAGCGTGACGCGGGAGCCGGAAGCAACGGCCAAGCAGCTCCTGCTCTCCCCGTTCAGGCCGGCGGCAGCAGCTTCGCCGGATCCACCGGCTTGCCGAAGCGTCGGATCTCGAAATGCAGCTTGACCCTGTCGGTGTCCGTCGATCCCATCTCGGCGATCTTCTGCCCCTTGGCCACGTTCTGGCCTTCCTTCACCAGCAATTCGCTGTTGTGCGCGTAAACGCTGAGGAAGGTGTTGTTGTGCTTGATGACGATCAGCTTGCCGAAGCCGCGTATGCCCGTTCCGCTGAAAATGACGCGGCCCGGCGCGCTGGCGAGCACCGGCTGCCCCAGCTTGCCCGCGATGCCGATACCTTTCAGATTGCCGGTGTCTTTGAAGGTGCTGACGACCTTGCCCGTCGCGGGCCACGCCCATGCCAGGGCGTCGTCGCCCGCTGCAGCGGGCGCTGGCCGCTCCGGAGGTTCGGCGCGGATGCCTGACATCTGCGCGTAGGTCTGCTCGGAGTACGGCGCCCGCACCGCCTTCGGCTGGCTCTTCGTATCGGCCACCGCGCCCGCCTCCCCGATCGGACGCCCCTGCACGCCGGGCGCGGTTTTCAGCGGCGCCGAGGTCGCGGCGGAAGGCGGCGGCGTCATCCTCAGCTGCTGACCTTCCTTGATCACGCCGGCATCGGTGATACCGTTCCACTGGGCGAGCTCGCGATAGTCGAGCCCATGATCAAGCGCGACGCTGTAGAGCGTGTCTCCCTTCCTGATCACGTAGAAATCGGGACGCGCCTCACCGGGAGCGCGCGCAGGTTTCGCAGGGGCGGCGGCGCGCGGCGGCGCGCCTTTTGCGCCCGGCCCTCGGTCGACCACGGGGGCGCTGCGGCGGCTGGCGCAGCCCGACAGCACGGCCGCCACGAGCAAGCAGAAGAGGAGCGTGCCGGCCGCGCCGAAGCGCAGTTTCGGTGAAGTTAGCACCGCACGGGCCGCACGGAACTGCATTCGACCTTCTCCGTGATCTCCAACTCCCTGTCGCTCACGCCCTGCGGATGATTTTTCAGCCGACGCCCGGCAGCAGCGGGACGAAAACAACCGGGTCCATGCGCCGTTCCGTGTAGCCTTTTTCGGTGCGCTCGATCACGTAGAGATGCTGCTCGTTCCGCACCGCCATGGGCAAAATCATTCTACCACCGACCTCGAGCTGCTCGACCAGCGCTTTGGGCGCCCGCGGCGCTGCAGCCGTCATTACGATGGCGTCGAACGGCGCGACTTCGGGCATCCCCGCGTTGCCGTCGCCGTGCCGCAGGTGCACGTGCGGGGCGCCGGCCTCGCGCAGGTGCCGACGCGCCTTGCGGATGAGAGCGGCCAGGCGCTCCATGGAATAAACGCGCTTGGCGAGTTTGGCGAGCACCGCTGTCTGATAACCGCAGCCGGTGCCGATCTCCAGTACCTTCGAGAGCGTCCTGCCGTTGCGCGCGAGCTCGGTCATGCGAGCGACGGTATGGGGACTGGAGATCGTCTGCCCGAATCCCAGGGGCAGCGAAATGTCCTCGTAGGCCCGGCTGGCGAGCGCTTCGTCGACGAAAATATGGCGCGGCAGCTCGCCCATGACCGAAAGCACGGCCTCGTCGCGTATCCCCTGTCCGCGCAGGCGCTCAATCATGCGCATGCGGGTGCGCTGCGAGGTCATGCCGATTCCCGGGTTGGCGCCGAAAGTCATGTAATCCGCACTCGCAATCTCTCAACGCGCTGCCGGCCGGGGCTGCCGTGCGCCGGGATCCGCAAACGGGTGCTGCGGCCAATTCGGACGTCCACGAATCACGCGTCTCCTGCCGTCAACCACTCTCCGACCGCGTCGAGCTGGGAGTAGCGCGTGAGGTCCATCTGCAGGGGCGTGATCGATACCCGGTTGCCGGCGATAGCGTGAAAGTCGGTGCCCTCGCCCGCGTCCTGGGCGCCGCCGGCCGCGCCGATCCAGTAGACCACATCGCCGCGAGGCGTGGTCGACTTGATCACCGGCTCCGCCTTGTGGCGCTTGCCGAGGCGCGTCACCTTCATCCCGCCCAGCTTCTCGTACTCCATGTCGGGGACGTTGATGTTCAAGAGCACCGGCTGGCCGATCGGCCGCTTGAGGAAGCGCGCCACGACTTCGGCCGCCACGCGACCGGCCGTTCTGAGGTGCCCGCCGCCTTCCGCGACGAGCGAGATCGCGATGGACGGAATGCCGAGCAGGAACCCCTCGGTGGCCGCAGCGACGGTCCCTGAATAAATCGTGTCATCGCCCACGTTCGCGCCGTAGTTGATGCCGGAGATGACGATATCGGGCAATCGCGGCAACAGCCCGGTCACCGCGATATGGACACAATCGGTGGGTGTCCCGTTGACGAAGTAGAACCCGTTCTGGGCCTGGCGCACCGAGAGCGGGCGGTCAAGGGTGAGAGAGTTGGAGGAACCGCTGCGATCGCGCTCCGGCGCCACGACGGTGATCTCGGCCAGCGGCGCGAGCATCTCGGCGAGCAGGATGATGCCCGGCGCGAAATAGCCGTCGTCGTTGCTGATGAGGATATGCACGAGTTCCGTTCGTTTTCGGCGAAATTATAGCTTAGCGTCCGGTCGCACGACCTCGCGCCAGCTCGGGCATGGCCGCGCTTCCAGCGGCCGATCCCACTCCTGGCAGTTCGACAGGTCAACGATCTGCGTGGGCAGCAGGACCTCCGCCGGCACGGTTTCGCCGCGCAGATGACGCAGCGCCGCTTCCGTGGCGATGCAGCTGATCTTCATTGCATCGAAATCCACCGTCGCAAGCAGTCTGCCGGATTTGATCTCGGCGATCGCATCGGGCAGCGCGTTCACGCCGATGACAGCGGCTCGGCGGCCCGAGTCTGCCAGCGCATCGAGAACGCCCAGCGACATCACATCGTTGGCCGACAGGACGCCATCGATGCGCGCGTGCTCCGCCAGCAGGTCGCCCATCGCCCGCCTGGCCACACCCCGATCGTAGTCGCCGGCCCGCTCGCCAACGATGTGGATGTCCGGCCATTGCGTGGCCTCATCGTGGAAACCACGGATCCGGTCCCGGCTCGTAACTGCGCCGGCCACGCCTTGCATAATCGCGACCCCCCCTTTGCCGCCGAGATGGCGGAAGAGATAGGCCGCGATGTCGCGGGCAAGCCGGTAGTCGTCGGAGCCGATAAAGGTCGTGAAACGGCCGGCGGTCATCCGGTTGAGGTAGTTAACGACAGGGATGCCGGCGTCGTTAAGACTCCGCACCGCGTCATCGAGCGCGGTGAGGTGCACCGGTGCGAACACGGCGGCGTCGGGCCGGGCCGCTATCGCTTGGGCAACCAGCGCAATCTGCTGTTCGATGTCGTCTGGCCGGTCCGGCACGAAATGAATCGTGCGGGCGCCCAGCCTCGCGGCGGTGCGATCTGCTCCCAGGCGCGCGGCTTCGTAGGCGGGATTGGTGCGATTCTTGGTGAAAATTGCAACGGTCTCGCCGGCCATCAGCTTCAATGATGCTGAATCATGTAAGTCGTCACTGCCGGGCGCGGCACCCCACGGCTCACAAGCCGCTCACTGGGGTACGGTGGCCTTCATCGAGGGCCGCTGCGATACCCTCGCATACCACCTTTCGAGCGTGGGATGCGCCTTGCGCCAGGGTTCGTCCGGAAACCGGAAATCCAGGTAGCCCAGCACGCAAGCTGCGGTCAGCTGCCCGATGCCAAAGCAGTCCTTCCATTCAGCGCACTCCTGAGCCAGCGCGTCGAGCCCGCTCCGGACCTTGCCAAGT
>Ga0247825_10000439_pt1 | contig 26339 bp, 19 predicted proteins | sample 13C_Vanillin_Day_FD_194413 | JGI IMG/M metagenome (GOLD analysis project Ga0247825, IMG submission 194413) | Soil microbial communities from agricultural site in Penn Yan, New York, United States - 13C_Vanillin_Day48 | ecosystem: Environmental > Terrestrial > Soil > Agricultural land | place... | reverse complement strand
GTGCCGTAGCGGTATTGCAGTCCGGCATTGTCGCGCGGGCTTTCCGGCGACGTCTGCCGCTGGCTCGGGGTCGGCTTCGGGGCTTCGACCCTCGTGTTCTTGTCGATCATCGCTCTCTCCACTCGTTTCGTCCCTTGCGGACGGTGATACGCGGCTGGTGCGGCGAAATTGGGCGCCAAATCGTGTCGTATCGGGGCAATCGCCATGCGAGCCCGAAAAACTTCCCAAGAATCAGGGTCTTCGCGGCAACTCCGCAAAAAGCCGTCGAACCCATTAAACGATCGGTATGGTAAACCCTCCCTTAACGGCTTGGGCCTAGCGTGACGCAGAGCCGGGTCCCGAGGGTCCACGAAATGGGCGCAATCGGCCCCTGGTGCGATGCGGCATTCCTGCAACAGTTCCACAGCGGCTTGGACAACGATGCGGTGTCTTGTGGAAACTGATGGGCAACATCGCTTATGTATGGTCACGAATTGAACGGGTGAGCGGCATGGGAATTCGTCAAGGCCCCGGCAGGAAGGCGATGGCTCTGCTCGTGCTGGGCATGGGCGCGCTGCTTTCAGGCTGCATGAGCCAGACCGTGGAGCCGTCCTCCGAGGCGAACTTCACGCCGCGCGACAAGAAGCTTCTCGCCAACCCGCCCTACGCGCAGGCGCAGATTCCCGAACCGTACCTGCGCCACATCGTCAACTTCCACCGCAGGGAAGCGCCCGGCACGATCGTCGTCGATCCGGATGCGCGCTATCTCTACTACGTGCTCGAGAAGGGCAAGGCGATCCGCTACGGCGTGACCGTCGGCGAAGAAGCTCTCGTGTTCTCCGGCGTTGCCAAGGTCGGCCGCCGCGAGGAGTGGCCGTCGTGGACGCCGACCGCCGCGATCAAGAAGCGGCTCACCGGCATTCCGGATTTCGTCGGCCCCGGCCCGCACAATCCGCTCGGCGCACGCGGCCTCTACCTCTTCAGCGGCAACAAGGACACGCTGTACCGCATTCACGGCACCAACCAGCCGGAATACATCGGCTCGGCGATTTCCTCGGGCTGCATCCGCATGACGAACGAGGACGTCATCGACCTGTACAGCCGCGTCAAGCTCGGCACGCCGGTGGTGGTGCTGGCGCCGTCGCAGGGCGACTCGCCGTACAACCCGCGCATGGCGCTGGGCGGCGGACTGGTCGCGAACTAGCGCAATCGTTATCGGCTTCAGGCGGCGCGGCACTTCGAGCCGCGCCGTCTTAGTTTTCGGCACCGCCCGGGTTTAGTCGTTAGGCTCACGCAACCACGGCTAGCGCAACAGGTGGCGCAACAACATGTTGAGGTTGCGATAGTTATAGTTGTAGTAGCGATACGAGCCACGCCGTTCTGTGTGCGGCTTTGACCGTTGAGCCTGGGCAAGCACCTGACGTGCCTGAAGTGCCTCGGGCTTGCGCATCGGCAATGGCGGCGACGCGGCGGCGATCGAACGCTCCGCCCGGGTGGCGGCAGGCGCGACTGGAGCCGCGACAACCGCCTCAGGAGGCGCCGCGGCAAGTTTCGTCTCAGGAGATATCTCAGGAGAAGTGGTCTCGGACGTCGCAACGCGCGTCTCCTCCGGAGCCGCGGCGGGAGTCTCCTCGGCAGGCGTCTTCTCAGAATGAGTCTCGGAACGTGTTTCGGGCGGAGCCGCTGCGACATTCTTCTCGGGAAGACCCGAGGCAGGCGTCTCGGCAGGAATCTCGGCAGGAATCTCGGCAGGAATCTCGGCAGGAATCTCGGGAGGCATCTCGGGAAGTGTCTTGACCGGAGCCGCAGCAGACTTTCCGGCAGGAGCCGCGGGGGACGCCGCTGCGACATTCTTCTCCGGAGGAGCCGCGGCCGGCACCGGGTCGGCCGGCGGTATCGGCGCAGGCTCGAAGGCACCTTTGGGCGCGGCGGCGAGCGACGGCGCAGTCTGGATTTGATCCGTGGCCAGCGACGCGTCGGTCCGCGCCGCCACCGTCACCTCGCGCACGTCCCACTGACAGACCCTGGTGTTGCGCGAACGCTCGGCAAGATCGAGATGGATGTGGCCCGAATGATAGCCGTCCGAGCCCGGTCCGAGCACGGTCATGAAGCGCCCGCAAGCCGCCGTGCGGACGCTGTCTCGGAACGGCTTGTGCACCAACGGATCGGTAAAATTGAACACGCCGCCGTTCTTCAGCCGAAAGGTCGCGAGATCGAACGCATTGCCGCGACCGTGCTCGGAAATCTTCGCGCCCTTGATGTTGTTGCGCGGGCGGCACTCATAGGCGTCGTTGCCGGTGATCGAGGCGAGCGGCGAGCCGAGTTCGGTCACCGCGGCCGGCCCCACCTCGTCGCGCACCCACGTGGCGAGCTGCTCGGCCATGCTGCAGCGGATCTGCGGCGACGGGCTGATCGTGACGACACTCTTGTCGGCCATCAGGACGCTGTCGAGCTTGACGAGATCGGGCGCGCCGCAGCCTTTCGGCCCGGTGCGCGCCGGCAGCGGCGCGTAGCGCGCGATCTTTGCAAGACGCTCGCCACAAGCCAGTTGTTCGGGCACCGGTGGCACGCCGGTCACGGGCGCCTGAAGCCGCGGCAGCTCGCGTTTCAACTGGCGCTCCAGATTGCGCTCCGTGTTGCGATCCACATCACGCACCGCCGCGGTCTGCTGGTTGCGCGCAGGTGCGGGGGTGGGCATGGGCACGGCCCGCTGGTTGCGATTGCTGCTCGCGGCGACCGGTTGTGGCGCATGCTCCTGCGCAGGCTGAGCCTGCCGATTGCGGTCCCGCGGGACGACCGGTTGCGGGGCGCGCTTCTGTACGGTCACGACCGGATCGGAATCGGCCGCAGGCGGAGGCGCGACCATAGGCGGACGCGGCGGCGGGAACACGTTCGCCGCGGCAGGCGCATATTCGGACGCCGTGTGCGGATCCGGCACGCGATTCAGCTCGCGCGGGTGTTCGGCCTGCGCCTCGGGAACGCGCGAGCGCTTCTGCTTTTGCTGGGCAGGGTTCGGCTGGGCGCGCCGCGGCGACGCGACGAAAGGAAGGTCCCACGGCTGCTCGATCACATGTGTCTGCTGGAGCCAGGGATTCGCCCGCCCGTCGCCCGCACATATCGCCATCGGCAGAGCAACAGCCGACAGCAGCCCGATTCGGCTCAATTTTGCCACAGCACGGTCCCCGCAAAAACACATCCTGCCGGCGCATGAGTTGGTGCGAGGGCAGGCACCGGGGACATAACGCGGGAACCCGGCAGAAGTTCGCAAAGAGTTTGTCAGCGGGGCGACGGCCGGTAGTCCTGTGCACGGGCGCGCTCGGCGAGCTCGCAGCCCTCGCAATAGCGGTGGTCCTTGTAGTCGATCCAGTTGTGGGCGAACACGCGCTCGGGCGGTATCCCGTAACGCTCCTGAAGGAAACGCACCAGAACGAGTGACGCGGCGAATTGTTCCGCAGTCGGGGCTTTGCGCACGTCGGGATAATTTCCCACGAACTCGACGCCGATCGAGTTCGCCCCGACCACCTGGCGGTAGGTCGCAAGATTCGGAATGTACTTGTTGTCGTTGCGGTTGCCGCCGTCGCCATGGGTGGTGACAACGGTCTCCGGTGTCGCCCAGTACGCCGTGCCGTCGGTCTCGACCCAGAGCGTGACACCGCGCTTCTTCGGATTGGCGGCCTGCTGGCGCGCCAGCGCCGCAGCCGAGCCTGCCGGCCCCTCGGTCTGATGCAGGATGATGTTCTTCCACGGCGCTTCGGCGGGATCGCCGAGCGGGCTGAGATAGACGATGTTCAATCCGGGGATTTGCGGCGTGCCGGCAGCGCGCGCGACCCTGGTGAAGTCAGCGTCCTGCGCAGCCGCGGTCATCGAAAGTGCTCGCGCTGACCGCTCGCCATGGTGCGTCGAAGACGCGCGTAAATGCGCTGATGGCTCGCCAGCGCGAGCGGGGCCCAGTGCCAGCAGCGCCATGAACGGGAGAAACAGACTGGGAAGCGTCATGAATGAGATCCCGCCGCATTGAACGCGGCGCGCATGCAACTTAAACAGGGTCGCACTTCCTCTCAATCCGGTTCGGGGACATGCCGCAATACGACGTCATCGTGGTGGGCCTTGGCATCACGGGCCTGGCCACGCTCGCCGAGCTGGCGCGGCGCGGCGTGCGCGCCGCCGGCATCGAGCGGCACGCGGTGGGGCACGATCTCGGCTCCTCGCACGGCGAAACGCGGATGATCCGGCTGGGCTATTTCGAGCACCCGTCCTATGTGCCTCTACTGCGCCGCACCTACGAACTGTGGCGCGGGCTGGAAGCCGCGACAGGAACCAAGCTCCTGCACGTCACCGGCATCGCCGAGATCGGTTTGCCCGACAGCGACATCATCGCGGGCACGCTCGCGGCCTCGCGGCTGCACGGGCTGCCGCACGAGGTGCTTGCCGCTGCGGAGGCGATGCGGCGGTTTCCGGCGTTCCGCCTTCCGGACGATTTCGTCTGCGTGTTTCAGCCGGACGGCGGCTTTGTCGCGGCGGAGGTGGCGATGGCGACGCTCGCCGCGCAGGCCAAGGCGCACGGCGCGGAGATCCTGACGCATGCCGAAGTGCAGTTGGTGAAATCCACGAATCGCGGCGTGCATGTCGCGACCAGCCGCGGCGACCTCGAGGCGCGGGCCGTGATCGTCACCGCGGGGCCGTGGATCAAGCAACTCGTGCGCGGGCTGCCGCTTCGCGTCACCCGTCAGGTGATGACCTGGTTCGAAGCGCCTGACCCGGCATTGTTCGCCGATAGCCGCTTTCCGGTGTTCCTGCTCGCAAGCCGGCACGGCAACCACTACGGCTTTCCCACGCTCGACGGCCGCACCGTCAAGATCGCCAAGCATCACCATTTCGACCAGACCGTCGATCCGGACCGCGTCGAACGCAAGATTTCGCCGGCCGACGAGGCCGCGATCCGCGCCGCGCTGACCGCATTCATCCCGCCGGCGGACGGCCCGCTCGCTACGGCCAAGATCTGCCTCTACACCGTGTCACCGGACCACGATTTCATCGTCGACCGGCTGCCGGACGCGCCGAACATCGTGGTGGCGTCGGCCTGCTCGGGCCACGGCTTCAAGTTCGCCCCCGTGCTGGGCGAGGTTCTGGCCGATCTCGCGACCAGGGGCGCGACCGATCGCGACATCGGGCGATTCAGGCTGTCGCGGTTTTAGCGCGCGCCTGCGATGCAATTTATCCCTCCCCTTATTCCTCCGTCCCGCTAACATGCAGTGCACATAGAAAAGGCTGGGAGCGATCATGCGGACCATTACCCTTGAAGAACATTTCGTTTGCCCGGGATTTGTTGCGGGGCCGGGCAAGGAATTCATCGCCCAGCTTCGCGCCCGTGCACCGGAGAAGATTTTTGAGCAGCTTTCGAACATCGGCGACCAACGCGTCGCCGAGATGGACGCGGCCGGCATCGATATGCAGGTCCTGTCGCTGAACGCACCGGGTGTTGAACAGGCCGAACCTGCGGAGCAACTCCCGGTCTCCGTCGAAGCCAACGATGCCCTCGCCGAAGCCGTAAAGAAGCACCCGAAACGCTTCGCGGGCTTTGCGTCGCTCCCCACCGGCACGCCCGAAAAGGCGGCGGAGGAATTGGACCGGACGGTCCGGAAGCAAGGCTTCAAGGGCGCGCTGATCAACGGCCACTCGCGCGGGCGCTATCTCGACGACAAGTTCTTTTCACCGATCCTGGAGCGCGCGCAAGCGCTCAACGCACCGATCTACCTGCATCCGACCGTCCCGCCGAAGGCCGTGACCGAGGCGTATTTTGGCGGGTTTTCACCGGTGGTGAGCGGCCTGTTCGCGAGCGCGGGCTGGGGCTGGCACATCGAAACCGCGGTTCACGTCATTCGCATGGTCCTTGGCGGTGTGTTCGACCGTTATCCCAAGCTGCAGATCGTCATTGGCCATCTGGGCGAAGGCATTCCGTTCATGCTGCCGAGGATGAACAAGAACTTTGCGACGCAACTGACCAAACTCGATCGACCGGTTGGCGCTTACTTGCGCGAAAACGTCCACTACACGTTCGGCGGCTTCAATTTTCCCGCGACGTTCCAGAATCTCGTGGCGGAGGTCGGCGTGGAACGGATCATGTTCTCCGCCGATCATCCGTGGGGTTCGATGGCGGAGGCGCGGAAGTTTCTCGACCAGGTCCCGGTCAGCGACGCCGATCGGGAGCGCATCGCGCACGGGAACGCCGAGAAGCTGTTCGGTTTGTAGGAGTCCGGCGTCATCCCGGGCATTGCGCAGCAATGCGTCTCGCAGGATGCGGCCGCCCGCTTCGGCGGCGTCTTGCGCGCTACCGCAAATATCCGCTCGACGTGATCATGCCCGAGCCCCACGCGCTTCCGGCATCGCCCGCGGACGCGGCTGACGCGGTCATCGCGATTGCGGCAGCGGTCAGCGCGGCAAGCGTCAGCGCGGAAATTGCAAACCACAGTGTCGTAGAATGGAAATTCGCCATGGCGATGGCCCAGCCTCTCTGTTTCAGACCACGTCTTTTGTTGTCTTCGCGGTGGTGCGCGGCGCGTCACGCTTTTGACGAACATCCGCACGCAACTGAACAGGACATCGGGCCGGACAAAACGAATCAGTCAGCCTCGAATCATAGCGGCTGCCATTAGCCCAGCGCGAAAATAAATGTCATCCGGGGAATACACAGGAATCGCTCATAACACCGCACTGTTGCCTGGCCAACACAGCCAGGACGAATGAGCCATACTCCCAATGGGTATTCGAACGTGTTCAGATTGAAGACCCGCCGGGCATAGCAGAGCAGCCCGCGGAATATGCTAGCCGTGCGATGCGTCCTGTCACAAATCCGAACGGTGCCGCCTGCATGCTGCTCGGTCGCCTGCTCGCCGTTGCCCTGCTGGCTGTTCTGCCGCCGTCGGCCGCGCTCGGCTGGGAGGACGACGGTCACAAGATCGTTGCCGATGTCGCGGAAGCCCTGCTCACGCCCGCGGCGCGCAGCAAGGTCGATCGCCTGCTGAACGGCGCGCGGATGCGCGGCGTCGCGAACTACGCCGACGACATCCGTCCGTTCCAGCCGCAGACCGCGCGCTGGCATTTCGTCAATGTCGCGCCGGGCGAGCGGCACTACTCGCGCGAGCGCGATTGCCGGGAGATTCAGGGTCAGGGCGATTGCGTGATCGCGGCGATCAATCGCGCGCTGGACGTGCTCGGCAATCCAGGCGTTCCGGAAGAGCAACGCGCGCTGGAGCTCAAGTACCTGATCCATTTTGTGGCCGACGCCCACCAGCCGTTCCACGCGGTCACCGAAGCGCGCGGCGGCAACGATATCCGCGTGAGCTTCTTCGGCACACCCAGCAACCTGCACCGCGTGTGGGACCTGGACATGATCAAGCGCACCGGGATCACTCCGGAGGACTATGCGGCCAGCCTGGTTGCGAAGTGGAAACGGGAACGCGACCGCGACGGAACCGCAGCCTGGGGCGTGTCCGTCGATTGGGCGATGACGTCGCGGGAGATCGGCATGAGGGCGCTGGTCGGCAACGGCGCGGACATCGACCAGAGCTATATCGATACTTTTTTGCCCGTCATGAACGAGCGGCTGATGCTGGCGGGCGTTCGCCTGGCCGGCGTGATCAATCAGCGCTTTCGTTGATCCGGCTCTGGGCCAGGAGGCGCACCGCCCGGGTCGCCGCTCTCACTCGACAACTTCGTCGGCGCGCGCGAGCAGCATCGGCGGGATGGTCAGGCGAAGGGCCCGTGCCGTTCTGGCATTGATGACCAGTTCGAACTTGGTCGGCTGCTCAACCGGCAGATCGGCAGGCTTGCTCCCATTCAGGATGCGATCGATGAAATAGGCCGTCCGTCTCACCTGCGCGCCGAGGTCGACACCAAGGCTTGCGAACGCCCCCGCCTTGGTAAATGACGGATAGTCGGAAATGACCGGCAGGGCGGCCTTCAGCCCGTAGGCTGCAATCTCGGCCGCATGGCCGGTGAAGAACGGCTGCACAATCACAGCCTCCGCGCCGTCCGCTTTCATTTGGGCGAACAGTGCGTCGTTCAGATCCTCGACACGCTGGACAAGACGGACCAGGATCTTGATCCCGAGCTTTTCGGCATTGACCTGGCTTTCCTGAACGAACGCCGTCGCGCCGCGGCTCGGCGCATAGCCCAGGAACGCAACCGTCTTGATGCCGGGTTTGATTTCCCGAAGGAGCTCGAGCCGCTTGCCGGCCAGGTCCGGTCCCGACATCGAAACGCCAGTGATGTTGCCGCCGGGCCGCGAGAGGCTTTGGACCAGTCCCGCCGCCACCGGGTCGGAGGCAATCATGACAAGCGGAACCGTTTGCGTCGTTTCCTTGGCAAGCTGCACGGTCGGCGTGGTCCAGGGAACGATCACGTCCATCTGATCTGCGACGAAGGACTTGACGACGTCCCTCTCGCCCGCTGCCTGTCGCCATCGGTGAAATGCGACACGATCGTGATGGTGCGGCCCTCGACGTAGCCCAGCTTTTGCAGTTCGTGCCGGATGCCATCGACATGGCTCTCAAGCTCTTTCGCATGCAGGCTGACCACACCGATCTTTGCCGGCCGGCCTTGCGGCTGCGCGCCGGCTTTGACCGGCAGGAGGGAGATCAGCAACAGCGCGAGAGCGAAGCGAAATTTTACGGTCATACGCGTCCCCAAGTGTTCTTGGTTGTCTGTTGTTGATATTCGTTCAGCCCGCGCGAACGCAAATACGGCGGCGCGTCACTCCGCCTTCACACCCGAAGCCTTGACTATCGGATACCTCTTCTCGACCTCAGACTTGTGGAAGGCGGCGAAAGCCGCAGGCGTCTCGATCTCGCGCGGCGGCAGATTCATGCCCAGGTCAGCGATGCGCTGCTTCACCCCGGGATCGTTCATCGCGGCCCGGGCCGCCGCATTGACGCGCGCGATCACGTCATCCGGCGTGCCCTTCGGCATCCACAGCCCGTGCCATGTTCCGACATAAAGCCCCGGTACCCCCGCCTCGTCCGCGCTCGGCACGGTGGGCGCCGCGAACCAGCGCGACTTCGACATCACCGCATAGGCCTTGACGTTGCCGTTCTTGAACTGGCCCAGCGAATTGGCGGCGAGATCGCAGGACAGATCGACCTGGCCCGCGACCAGGTCCTGCAAGGCCGGCGCGCCGCCGCGATAGGGCACGAACCGGAAGGCCGTTCCGGTCTGCTTCTGGAAAAACATCCCGCAAAAGCGCGCGACGCTCGCGGTGCCGACCGAAGTTGCCGAGAGCTTGTCCGGATTGACCTTGAGATGGGCGACCAGTTCCGGCAGCGTGTTCGGCGGCAAGGTCTTGCGGGCGATCATCCAGTACGGCACGTCCGGCAGGAGCGCCACCGGCGCAAGGTCCGCGAGCATGTCGAAGCCGAGCGTGTAGACCGCGCCTGACACCACATACTGGCCGAGCGTGCCCATGCCGATGGTGTAGCCGTCCGGCGCCGAGCGCACGACGCGGGCGATCGACAGCGTGCCGCCCGCCCCGCCCATGTTCTCCACCACGATCGGCTGGCCCAGCGTCCCGCGCATATGCTCGGCGAGGATGCGGGCGAGCGCATCGACCCCGCCGCCTGCCGGCAAGGCGACGATCATGGTGATCGGCCGCGAGGGATAGGCCTGGCCGTTCGCCGCCGAAACGCCGGCCAGAAGAGCCAGCGCGGCTGCAGTGCAGAATTTGAGCATGCGGGTTTCCTCGGTCGTTTTTTGCTTTTGGCGTTTCGCCAGTCGGAGAAGGCTAATGCATTTCCGGCCGGGACGGAAACCGCCCGCGTCGCTTCTGTCCCAGGCAATCATGGTTTAGGCTGCATCCAATCGGCCGCATGGCCGAGTAGACAAAAAACGCACGCGTCCCGGAGGAATTCCCATGCAAGGCCTGATGCAGGATTGGCCGCTTCTGTGCCATCGCATCATCGACCACGCCGCGATCCAGCACGGCGCCCGCCCGGTCGTCACCCGCTCGGTCGAAGGGCCGATCCACACGACAAATTATGCCGAGATCAGACGCCGCGCGTTAAAGGTGGCGCAGCGGCTCGAGCGCGACGGCATCAAGCTCGGCGACCGGGTGGCCACCATGGCCTGGAACACCTGGCGGCATCTGGAAGCCTGGTACGGTATCCTCGGCATCGGCGCGGTCTACCATACGGTCAATCCGCGGCTGTTTCCCGATCAGATCTGCTGGATCGTCAATCACGCCGAAGACCGGCTCATGTTCGTCGACCTGACGTTTCTGCCGTTGCTGGAGAAGCACGCGCATGGGCTCAAATCCATCGAGCGGTTCGTGGTGCTGACGGATGCGGCGCATATGCCGAACACGTCGCTGAAGAACGCAATCGCCTACGAAGAATGGATCGGCGAGGTGGACGGCGATTTCGCCTGGAAGAGCTTCGACGAAAACACCGCCGCCGGCATGTGCTACACGTCAGGGACCACCGGCCATCCCAAGGGCGTACTCTACTCGCACCGCTCCAATGTGATGCACTCCATGATGGCGGCCATGCCCGACGCCATGGGTTGCTCCGCGCGCGACACCGTGATGCCGGTGGTGCCGATGTTCCACGCCAACTGCTGGGGCCTGGCGCTGACCTGCCCCATGGTGGGCGCAAGCATGGTGATGCCCGGTGCCAAGCTCGACGGTCCCTCGGTCTACGAATTGCTCGACCGCTGCAAGGTCACATTCACCGCGGCGGTGCCGACGGTGTGGCTGATGCTGCTCCAGGACCTGGAAAAGACCGGCAGCATGCTGCCGCACCTGAAGCGCGTCGTGATCGGCGGTTCTGCCTGCCCGCGTGCGATGACGCAAAGTTTCCAGGAGAAATACGACGTTGAAGTGATCCACGCCTGGGGCATGACCGAGATGAGCCCGCTCGGCTCGCTCTGCACCATCAAGCCCGACTATGCCGAGCTTGCCGGCGACGCCAGGCTCGATGTCCAGATGAAGCAGGGCCATCCGCCATTCGGCGTGGAGATGAAGATCACCGACGACAACGGCAAGCCGCTGCCGTGGGACGGCAAGACCTTCGGCCGATTGAAAGTGCGCGGGCCGGCGGTGGCGCGGCGCTATTTCAAGGACGACACCGAGATCCTCGACAAGGACGGCTTCTTCGACACCGGCGACGTCGCCACCATGGACCGCTACGGCTACATGCAGATCACGGACCGATCCAAGGACGTGATCAAGTCCGGCGGGGAATGGATCTCCTCGATCGACCTCGAGAACCTCGCGGTCGGCCATCCCAAGGTTGCGGAAGCGGCCGTGATCGGCGTGCGGCATCCGAAATGGGACGAGCGGCCGCTGCTGGTGATCGTGCTGAAGAAGGACCAGAAGGCCGGCAAGGACGAAATCCTGAGCTTCATGCAGGACAAGATCGCCAAATGGTGGATGCCCGACGACGTGGCGTTCGTGGATGAGATCCCCCACACGGCGACCGGGAAAATCCAGAAGACCGCGCTGCGCGAGCAGTTCAAGGACTACCGGTTGCCGACCGCGGCAGCGTGAGACGGCGCGGCACTTAACGTGCGCGCGCTGGCCACTCGCCATAGCGCGTCGAAGACACGCGTGAACGCGTTGGCTGTTCGTCAGCGCGAGCCGTCCTTGAAATAGCCGGGGAACCTGGCCCGCAGCTCGTCGCTGAACGCCAGCGATCGCGACAGGTGATCGCGCATCTCCGTTTGCGCGCGGTCTGACAGGCCGTCGGCGATGGCATTCACGATCGCCGAATGATCGCGGACGATCTGCTTCGCTTTGTCGCCAATCGGCAGATGCAGGCGGCGGATGCGATCGATGTGTCCGCTGCGATTGCGGATCAGCATCCAGAGATGGGACACGCCCGCCGCATCGAACAGCATGTGGTGAAAGGCGAGATCCGCTTCGTTGAAGCGCTCGAGGTCCTGCTTCCTCGCGTGCCCCTTCTGCTCGTCGACAACGACCTTGAGCCTTTCGACCAGCGCGGAATCGGGCGCGGCCGCTAGCGTGCGCACCACCTCCTGCTCGAGCGCCCGGCGCAGGAATTGCGCCTGGCGCGCCAGCGCCACGTCGATCAGGCTGACGATCGTGCCGCTTTGCGGAAACACCTCGACCAGTCCCGCCTCTTCGAGCCGCATCAGGGCGTCGCGGACCGGCGTCGAACTCACGCCGAACTGCGCCTGCAGCCGCAACCGCGACAGCGCCGTCCCCGGCGCAAGCGTCAGCGACAGGATCAGGTCGCGCAGTTGGTCGAACACCTGGGCCGCCGCCTGCTGCGACCGGACGCGGGCCTGCGGATTGGTCAATGCCACCATGACGCTCTCGCTTTGCGGCTGGGACGGCCGTGAATCGCAGGGGTTGGCGCCCCAATATAGCCGGGGTTGACAACTAATGCATTAGTGCATTAGTTCTTCCGACAGACGCCTCCTCAAGGGCGCGATGCCGGGCCGGGCTCAACCGGCCCGTCCCAGGATCGTCAGGGAGGCTTTCATGAAATTCGTCACACGGTGCGCGCTTGCGGCTCTCGGCACGTTTTCGGCATTCGCCGTCTGCGCGGCCGCAACGACACCCGCCCAGGCGGAATATCCCGAGCGCAACATCACCGTCATCGTGCCGTTTCCGGCCGGCGGCGCGTCCGATATTACGGCGCGCCTGATCACCGGAAAGCTCGCCGAGCGGGTGAAGCAGACCGTCGTGGTCGACAACCGGGTCGGCGCCAACGGCGCGGTCGGCTCGGTGGCGCTCAAGCAGGCGGCCCCCGACGGCTACACGCTGCTGATCGGGTCGATCGGCGTGTTCGCGATCAATCCCGCGCTGTTCAAGGAACTGCGTTACGATCCGCAGAAGGATTTCGACCTGCTCAGCCTCGCGGTGCGAACGCCGAACGTCCTGGTGGCGAACCCCGCCTATCCGGCCAACAGCGTTCGCGAGCTGATCGAGCAGTTGAAGAGCACGCCCGGCAAGATCACCTTTGCGTCCTCCGGCACCGGCTCGTCGGATCACCTGACCGCCGCGCTGTTCTGGCAGAAGACCGGCACCACCGGCATCCACGTGCCCTATCGCGGCGGCGGCCCGGCCATCAACGACCTGATCGCCGGCCACGCCAACGTGTCGTTCCAGAATCTCGGCGCGATCGCCGAGCACGTGAAGGCCGGGCGGCTGAAGGCGCTGGCCGTCACCAGCAGCGCGCGCGTCAAAACCCTGCCGAATGTTCCCACCATGGCCGAAGCGGGCGTGGCGGCCCTCGAGGTCTATTCCTGGCAGGCCGCCGCGGCGCCCAAGGGCCTGCCGGCCGCGGTCAAAGCCAGGCTCGAAGCGGAGCTTGCGGCTTCGGCGCAATCGCCCGATGTCAAGGCGAAGTTCGAGGCCATCGGCTTCGACGTGATCGCCAGCAATGGCAGCCAGTTCGCGGCGTTTGCGGCCGACGAAATCTCCCGCTGGAAAACGGTGATCGAGACCGGAAAGATAACACCCGATCAATAAGCCGCACGATCGTGAACGGGACTCCAGGTTTGCAAGGCGCTGAGATGGCGCACGCTGCCCGCGGCGCGCCAACGGTCGCCGAGATACTCGTCGTCCCGGTGGCGGGCGACGACAGCATGCTGCTCAATCTCAGCGGCGCGCACGGTCCGTTGTTCACGCGCAACATCGTCATTCTGCGAGACAGCGCAGGGCACACCGGGGTCGGCGAAGTACCGGGCGGCGAAGCCATCCGGCACACGCTGGAAGATGCGAAGCCACTGATCGTCGGACAATCCGTCGCCTCCTGGAACGCGATCCTCAACGCCATGCGCGAAAGGTTTGCCGGCCGCGACGCCGGCGGACGCGGCCAGCAGACCTTCGACCTGCGGATTGCGATTCACGCCGTGACGGCGGTCGAGTCGGCGCTGCTGGACCTGCTCGGGCAGTTTCTCGGCGTGCCGCTTTGCGCGCTGCTCGGCGAGGGCCAGCAGCGCAGCGCGGTGCAGATGCTGGGCTATCTGTTCTACATCGGCGACCGCAACAAGACGCCCCTGCCCTATCGCCATGCATCCGGCGCGCAGTCATCCGGCGCGAAAGACGACTGGCTTCGCCTGCGCGACGAGGAGGCGCTGACGCCGGCCGCGGTCGTCCGCCTCGCTGAGGCCGCGCAGGCGCGCTACGGCTTTCAGGATTTCAAGCTCAAGGGCGGCGTCCTGCGCGGCGATGACGAAATGCTCGCCGTCACGGCGCTCGCGCAGCGCTTTCCGGACGCACGGATCACGCTCGATCCCAACGGAGCATGGTCACTCGACGAAGCCGTCCGGCTGTGCCGCGGCCAGCATGGCGTGCTGGCCTATGCGGAAGATCCCTGCGGCGCGGAGAAGGGCTATTCCGGCCGGGAGATCCTGGCCGAGTTCCGCCGCGCGACGAGACTGCCGACCGCCACCAACATGATCGCCACCGATTGGCGCGAGATGGGTCACGCGATCCAGCTTCACTCGGTCGATATTCCGCTCGCCGATCCGCACTTCTGGACACTGCAGGGCTCGGTCCGGGTGGCGCAGATGTGCCGCGACTGGGGCCTGACCTGGGGCTCGCATTCGAACAATCACTTCGACATTTCGTTGGCGATGTTCACCCACGCCGCAGCGGCGGCTCCCGGGCGCATCACCGCCATCGACACCCACTGGATCTGGCAGGACGGCCAGCGCCTCACCAAAGAGCCGCTGCAGATCGTCAACGGATTTATCGCCGTCCCCGAGCGCCCCGGCCTCGGCGTCGATGTCGACATGGCGCAGGTCGAGCGGGCGCATCAGCGTTACAAGAGCCTGGGAAACGGCGCGCGGGACGACGCCGCCGCCATGCAGTTTCTCATTCCGGGCTGGACGTTTGACGGCAAGCGTCCGGCGCTGGTTCGGAATTGAGCCGGTTCCGGCCTATCGTCATTTGCTGCGATGCAGTTGCGGCACGGCGGCCTCATCACTTTCCAAGCAAAGGGCGCAGGGAGGCATCGCCCGCGCCAGCAGTGTACAACCCACCACCAGTTCCGCGTGCGGAACCACCCAACGGTGAGTCCTGCCGCCGAATTGCCGGAATCGCCTTGCATGCAGCAGGAATCAGCCAGACAATTACGCGTTGCCGAATTTGAAAATTCCGCACGCCGGACCCTTCCGCTAGATGGCCAAATCGATGGGGCGCCCCAAGGACTTGTCCGTCTCGACGGACCGTTCGTCCTGGGACTACGTCGAAGATGACTCCGCTCACGGCGGAGTAACTTCTTTCACGGATCATGGCCCCCATGGCTTATGATTCGGATCACGCCCTGCTGTGTGGCTGCCCGGCCTGCGCGGGTACGCTCGAGCCCAGGGCCGAGGTCGACACCCTGGTCGCTGGCGGAAGCAGCGAGCCAGCCGCCTTGCCGGTTTCACAGGCGCCGACCTATGCCATCAACGGGGTGGTCAACGAGTACCACTACCAGTGGGGCAGCTATACGCCCGGCACGGCGACGACCGTCACCTACAGCTTCCTGACCAGCGTTCCAGGCTATTACGCCGCCAACGCCGGCGAGCGCAATCAATTCGCGGCGATGAACGCCACGCAGAAGCAGGTCACGCGGGACACCTTCGCGCTGTTCGCCGAAGCCGCCAACATCACCTTTGTCGAGGTGGCCCCGGGGACCGCTTCGATCAACCTCGCAACCGCCAATCTCGGAGCCGGCATCGGCGGCTGGGCCTATTACCCGTATCCGGGCTATTCCGGTCCGGGCGATCAGACGGTGATGGGCGACGTCTGGATCACCAACCGATATGCCAGCTACAGCAACCCGACCAAGGGCAGCTGGGAATACCTGACCATCATTCACGAGATCGGCCACGCGATCGGCCTGAAGCATCCGGGCAACTACAACGCCGGCGGCGGCGGCACTGGCGGTCCCTATTTGCCCACGTCGGAGGACAGCCATCAGTACACGGTGATGTCCTACTATTCCGGGCCGAGCTACGGCAGCACCGAGCCCATCACTCCGCAGCTCTATGACATCGCTGCGGTTCAGCATCTCTACGGCGTCAACAGCGCGACGCGCTCGGGCAACGACACCTATGCGTTCGCGACGTCGCTGCAGATCAAGACCATCTGGGACGGCGGGGGAACCGACACGTTCGACCTGTCGAACCAGACGCAAGCCGTCGTCCTCGATCTGCGTCCCGGACGCTTCAGCTCGATTGCCGGCAGCAACAACATCGCCATCGCGTTCGGCGCATGGATCGAAAACGCCATCGGCAGCGCATTTGCCGACACCATCACCGGCAACGATGCCGGCGGGACGCTGGACGGCAGGGCCGGCAACGACACGCTGACCGGTGGCTCAGCCGCCGACCGGCTGATCGGCGGCACCGGTACCGACGTCCTGACCGGCAACGGCGGTGCCGACATCTTCCAGTTCGCCACCGGCCACAGCACGGCCGCGACCGGCACGCATGACCGGGTGACCGACTTCACCACCGGCACCGATCTGATCGACCTTGCGGGCATCGATGCCGACGTGTCCACCGGCGTGATCGACGCCTTCCGGTTTATCGGCACGAACGTGTTCGACGGTCTTGCCGGCGCGCTGGATTATGTCTTCGACGCCGGGCGAAACGTCACCGTGGTTCAGGGCGACGTGAACGGCGACAAGGCCGCCGACTTCGCCATCGACTTCAACGGCAACCTGGTCCTGACGTCAGCCAATTTCACCGCCGCCAGCATCCGGCTCATCGAGCCTCTGAATCTCGTGGGAACGGCCGGCCCGGATGCTTTGACCGGCGCCTCGCTCGGCGACACGCTGAGCGGACTCGATGGCGACGACACGCTGAGCGGGCTTGACGGCAACGACCGCCTGAACGGGGGAACCGGCGCGGACGCGATGAGCGGCGGCACCGGCGACGACACTTACGTCGTCGACAACGCCGGGGACACGATCACCGAGCCGACGTCGTTCGTGCTGCCGGCCGGCTGGACGCTGCGCGGCACCGCCGATTTCAACAACGACGGCCGGCTCGACGTGGTGGTGACGAACAGCGCGGTCGGCGAGATCTGGCTGCTGAACGGCAGCACGGTCACTTCGACGCACAGCTTTCCCGGTTCGGGGACCGACGGATGGGCAGACTGGTACATCGCCGGAATCGCAGATCTCGACGGTGATGGCGACAAGGATCTGATTTACCAGCACACCACGCTCACCGCGCAGTGGCAGAACGCGATCTATCTCAACGGCGTGGTGCAGACCGGTGGAGGCGGGATCAGCTACCGGGTCGCCGACCCGCTGCTACCCCTGCCGGTGGTCAACGGCGGCACCGACACCGTGGAAGCCTCCATCAGCTATATCCTGCCGGAGGTCGCCGACAACCTGACGCTGGTTTCCGGCGCCGGGCCGGTCGACGGCACCGGCAACGCAGGCGCGAACGTCATTGTCGGCAACGAGAGCGCCAACCGTATTGCCGGCAATGAAGGGGCCGACATCCTCACCGGCGGCGGCGGCGCAGACACCTTTGCCTATGGCGACGGCGACAGCGTAATAGCCTACGCCGAGCGCGACCTCATCACCGACTTTACACCTGGCACCGACTGGCTCGACCTCTTTTGGGTGGACGCCGACATCAATCAGACCGGCAATCAGGATTTCCGGTTTCTCGGCACCGCTGGATTCGACGGCCAGGCGGCCGCCTTGCGCATCAGCTATGACGCGGCGCGAAACGTCACCGTGGTCGAAGCCGATGTCAACGGCGACGGCGCGGCAGACTTTGCCATCGACCTCACCGGCAACAAATCGCTGGCGGCTTCCGACTTCGCGAGCGGAAGCCTGCTTGCTCCGGTGAACCTGGACGGCACCGCGGCGGATGACACGCTCGCCGGCAACGGCATGGACAACGCGATCTACGGGCGCGGCGGCAGCGACACGTTGTCCGGCGAGGGCGGCGACGACCTGTTGAACGGAGGCCCGAGCAGCGACGCTCTGCATGGCGGCGAAGGCGACGACACGCTGATCGGAGGCCCCGGCAGCGATCTCCTCGACGGAGGCAACGGCATCGACACGGCGAGCTATGCAGGCTCGACCGGACCGGTGTCGGTCAGCCTGATGTCCGGGCTTTCGTCCGGCGGACACGCCCCGGGCGACGTCATGGTCGATATCGAGAGCCTTTCCGGATCGGCCTATGGCGACGTGCTGACCGGCAACGACGGCGCCAACGTCATTTCAGGCGGGGCGGGCGACGACCTTCTCGAAGGGTTGAACGGCGACGATACGCTGAACGGCGGCGACGGCGTCGATACCGTGAGCTACGCGCATGCCGGCGCCGGCGTCGCGATCGACATGGCCGACTCCGGTCCGCAGGACACCGGCGGGGCCGGCATCGATGCGCTGTCGCGGCTAGAAAACATTGTCGGCTCGTCCTACGCGGATACCTTGTACGGCTCCAACGGCGACAACGTCATGAGCGGCGGCGCGGGCAACGACCTCATCAAAGGTTTCAAAGGCGTCGACGTGCTGACAGGAGGCCTCGGAAACGATCGTCTGTTCGGCGGCGCCGGAAGCGACACGTTTGTCTTCGCCATCGATGCCAACAACGGCGGCAAGGACTCCATACGCGACTACGTCGCGGGCGAAGACCACATCGATTTGTCCGGCATCTCGACGGTTGCCAATTACGCCGCCCTGCATGGCCTGATGTCGGTGTCGGGCGCCGATGTCCTGATCAATTTCGGCGGCGGCCATAGCGTGACGATATGGAATACAACCATCGCCACGCTCGACGCGCATCAGGCCGATTTCCAGTTCTGATCTGGCAAGCTAACCGTTCATGCCTTGGCGGCTGCCGCCGCTGCGGCGTGAACCCACCACAATTGCAGGCGACATACGACGGCCGTCATTCCGGAGCGCCCGGAAAGACAGTCGAGAAAACCGCACCGATCTGCTAGAAACTCCGTTCGATTTCCCGCCGCAGGACCTTGCATGTCGTTCGCCGAACCGAGCGCCGCACCGACGCCCGGTATTTCAGCCTCCGTTCCCGCGGTGGCAGCCGTCCGCTTCACCGGCAACCCCCGCGCCTACCGGCGGCTCTTGATCCGCGGCTCGGCGCTGCTCGCCGTCACGCTCGGCATCTACCGCTTCTGGCTTGCCACCGACATGCGGCGGTTTCTCTGGGCCAACACCGAGATCGAAGGCCAGTCGCTGGAATATACCGGCACACCGACCGAGCTCCTCGTCGGCTTTCTGGTCGCCATTGCGCTGCTGGTGCCGCTCAACGTCGCGGGCGCGATCGCCGCCATGGGCGCGGGCGAACTCGGCACGCTGGTCAGCATGCTCGCCCTGCCGATCCTGTTCTTTCTCGGCCAGTTCGCGATCTACCGCGCGCGCCGCTATCGCCTGACCCGCACGGTCTATCGCGGCGTGCGCTGCCATCAGGACGGCTCGGCGCTGCGCTATGCGGTCTGCGCTGTGTTCTGGTGGAGCCTGGTCGTGCTGACGCTCGGGCTCGCTTACCCGTTCGCGCAGTCGCGGCTGGAACGGTTCAAGCTCCGCCACACCTACTTTGGCGATCTCCAGGGCCGGTTCGAGGGCTCGGGATTCCGGCTGTTGCTGCGCGGCTTTCCGATGTGGTGTCTCGCGATCGGCCCGCTCGCGGGCGCCGCCGCCTACACCACCTTCGAGGTGCAGTGGGGCGCCATCGTCGCTGCGGCATCGATCTCGGCGAGCTTCGGCGAGTTCCTGAGCGCCATCGAAGGCCTGCCGACCAATCTCTATACGGCGGTCATTCTTATCGTCTCTGCGATCGTTGCGAGCATCGTGGCGGCCGCGGTGTTCTATCCGGTGTTTCAGGCCATGGTGCTGCGCTGGTGGATCGGCGGATTGCGGCTTGGCCCCCTCACCGTCCGCGCCCAACTGCGCACCGGGCCGATCTACGGCGCTTATCTGCGTTTCCTCGGCTTTGGGCTATTGTTCCTGCTCGGCGTCGCGGTCGCGGGCCTTGTCGTGGCGGTGGTTTTAAGCTTCGTGCTGGCGCTGGTGTCGAACGAGGCCGCGGAAATCATCCAGGCCGTGATCCTCATCGGATTCTACGTCATCGTCATGCTCGGGTTCTCGGCGATCTATCAGGCGACCGTGAAGCTCGCGCTCTGGCGGGTCGGCATGGAATCGATTGCGCTCGAGGGCAGCGAAGTGCTGGACCGGGTGAAGGCACAGGGCGCGGCAAGCTCCGCGGTCGGCGAAGGCCTGGCCGACGCGCTCAACATCGGCGGTATTTGATTGGCCAGCATCCAGATGACGAGCAGCGCGATCACGTCGGGCCAGGTGCTTACGGGCCAAGTGCTCAAAGGCAGCGCCCATTACTTCGACGGCACGTCGAGCGCGCGCCACGAGGTCACCGTCGAGGCCGTGCCCGACGTTCTGCGCATTCTGCGCAACGACGGCGAACTGGTCGCGGCCTGGCCTTACGGCGACCTCCGCCAGCAGACCGCGCCCGAGCACCTGATGCGGCTCCGCCGCTCGGGCGGCCCGGAGCTGGCGCGTCTGGAAATCCGCGACCCCACGCTGATTGCGCTGATCGACCACTATGCCGACAGCCTCGACCGCACCGGCTCGGCGGAGCGGCGGCTGCGCAAGCGCGTCATCGTCTGGACGGTGGCGGCCGCAGCCTCGCTGGTTCTGGTCGCGGTCTACGGCCTGCCGGCGCTCGCGGACCGGCTTGCCCCGCTGATCCCGTTCCCGCTCGAGCAGCGCTTCGGCGGCGTGATGGACGCCCAGGTGCGGGCGATGCTCGACGACGGCAAGTCCGGCCAGCCGTTCGAATGCGGCACGACGGATACGGAAAAGGCCGGCCGCGCCGCGTTCGACAAGCTGATGGGCCGGATGGAGCGCGCGGCGGGGCTGCCGATTCCGCTGAAAACCGCGGTGGTCCGCAAGGACGACGCCAATGCCATTGCATTGCCGGGCGGACACATCTACGTCTTCGACGGGCTGATCAGGCAATCGCGAAGCCCCGACGAACTGGCCGGTGTTATTGCGCATGAGATCGGCCACGTGGCGCACCGCGACGGCACCCGCTCGTTGTTGCAGGCCGCGGGCCTGTCGTTTCTGTTCGGCATGCTGTTGGGCGATTTCACCGGAGGCGGCTTGGTGGTGATTGCGGCAAGGACGGTGGTGCAGTCGGCCTACTCCCGCGAGGTGGAGGCAGCGGCCGATCTCTATGGCGTGAGCCTGATGGCGGGCATCGGCGGCGACCCCAAGGCGCTTGGCGCGATCCTCGACCGCATCGCCGGCAAGGTCGAGCCCGGCTCGAAGATCCTGCTCGACCATCCGCAAACCAAAGACCGCATCGTCGCGATCAACGCGGCGGCCGACGCCTCGCCGTCGCGGATCATGCCGCTGCTCACGCCCGCGGAATGGGCCGCGCTGAAACGGGTTTGCGGATAGACCATGGCGCGCCGACGCATCGCCGACGAGCCGACTTCGCGGCTGGCCATCTGGGCCCGCCGCTGCGCGTTCTTCTCGCTCACGGCGACCATCCTGTCGATCGTCATCGTGCGGTCGGGAATCCTCGAACCGATCCCGGCGCTGGCGACCTTCGGCGGCGCGCTGATGTTCGCGGTGCTCGGCATCGTGCTGGCCTTCGGCGCCTTCATCGTGGTGTGGACCGACGGCATCGACGGCGTCGGCTATGCATTCGCGGCGATCGCCATCGGCGTCTTCCTGCTCGCCTATCCGGCCTATCTCGGCTATCGCGCCTACCGGTTGCCGATGATCAACGACATCACCACCGATCCGATCGATCCGCCGCGCTTCGACGTGCTGGCGCGGCTGCGTCCGCGCGGCACCGTGGAATATGCCGGCCTTTACGCGGCCGAGCTGCAGCGCAGGGCCTATCCCGACATCGAGCCACTCTCCGTCAGCGTGCCGCCCAGGGCCGCCTATGACGCGGCGATCTCCGTCATCACCAAGCGCAAATGGCGCGTGGTGGTCGACCGCCCGCCGCAGCCGGGCCGGAGAGACGGCCAGATCGAGGCGGTGGCGCGCACGCCGATCATGGGCTTCCGCGACGACGTGGCGATTCGGATCCGGCCCGAGGACGACGGCGCGCGGATCGACGTGCGCTCGGCCTCGCGCTACGGCCGGCACGATCTCGGCGCCAACGCCTCGCGCATCCGCGGCCTTCTGGAAGAGATCGACGCGCGCGCCCAGGCCGACGACAAACGCGACCGCCCGCGGCAACAGCAGCCGCAGCCGCAACGGCCGGGGACGGCGCAAAGGCGGTAGTGGTTGTAGCGCCCTTCCCGCGCCGATGGCCGGGATGACGCGCCCGCCGGCTGAACGCGCTTACGCCAGCCGATAACGCCCTTGGATCGACGGCGGCCCGTTGGTCGCGGCCTCGCCGCGCGCCACCAGGTCCTCCAGATGCGCCAGCACCGACATGCCGGCGGCCTTCACCAGCCGCGGATCGAGATTGGCGTAGATCGAGCCGACAATATTCGGAATGTCGGTCTCGCCCTGGCCGAGCCGGTTGAGGATCGAGGCCTCGCGCGCCTTGCGATGCAGGATATAGGCCGCGACGAAACGCGGCGCGTTGTTCACCGCGCCGCCGTGGCCGGGGAAGTAGACCGGTTCGGTGCGCTTGGCGAGCTTCTGCAGGGAAGCCATGTAGTCGCCCATCGAGCCGTCCGGCGGCGACACGACGGGAGTCGACCACGCCATCACGTGATCGCCGGAGAACACGATGTTGGCTTCCCGGAACGCGAAGGCCATGTGGTTGGCGGTGTGGCCCGGCGTGGTGATCGCTTCGATGGTCCAACCGGCGCCTTGCACCACCTCACCGTCGGCGAGTACGCGGTCCGGCCGAAAGTCGGTGTCGTTGGAGGATTCGAGCCGCGGCCCGTCGCCGACATGCAGCGGCCGGGACACGCGGTGCGGGCCTTCGGCCATCACCGTCGCGCCGGTCGCCTGCTTGATCGCCGGCACGCCCGGCGAATGATCGCGATGGGTGTGAGTGACGAAAATGTGCGTCACGGTCTCGCCGCGCACCGCCTCGAGCAGCGCCGCATTGTGCGCCGGATCGCCGGGGCCTGGATCGACGATCGCGACCTTGCCGCGGCCGACGATGTAGCTGACCGTTCCCCTGAAGGTGAACGGGCTCGGATTGTTGCACAGGATGCGTCGCACGCCCGGCATCGGCTCGTCCACCAGGCCGGGGACGAGCTCGAACTTCTTGTCGTATGGAATGTCTTCCGCCATGCGGGCCTGTTTAGCCGGATTGGCCGCCGGATACGACTGCTATTTCCGGCTGCCCGCGCGGCTGCATTTTTCCGCCGCCGATCGGGCACAAAACCGCCCTGCGCCCGCCGGCCGCGCACCGCGGCGTTGCGCCAGGTCCGCCGCCAGACGCATCCCGGTTCAAATGAACCGGATGCGCTCTAGATTCCAGCGTTTGCGCATGTCCGTTTCGGAAAACCGGTGCCTAATTTTCCGGGACCTGCGCTAGGCGCAATTCAACCCGGACCGGTTGGGACACACTTTGAATGTGTTCGAGATCGAAAACAGCAAGCGCGCCTTGCCGATCTCGTCGGTCCTGAACGTGTAATGGACCGGCACCGCCACCGCGATGCTTGCCGTCAATTCTTCGATCAGCAGCATCCGCAAGCCGGCGCCCGCGGAAGCAAGCGACAGCTTTTCTCCGTCCATGTCCCAGACGCGTCCTCCGTCGATGAACGCGTAGAGCTGGTATCCCTTGAACAGCGTCGACTGCGGCGTCTGATCGAAGCGAAGTTCGACGGAACCGGAAAAGCCGTTGTCCCCGCTGACATAGCCCGGCCCGAACGCGGCGCCGCCCAGATAGAACGCCTGCGACGTCAGCTGAGGCCCGGAAGCGACCTGACCGGTTATCCCGGCCTTCAGGGACCACGCGTCGAACAGCGGCTGATAGCGGGCATAGCCATAGGCAAAAACCGACGAATTGGGCGATGCGCTCTCGCGCGACGAGGCAGGATCGTTGAGTTGCGTAGCGCCCCAGACGTCGACACCCTGGCGGAGCGCGACAGTCGCATAATTCCACGCATTCAGCGGATCCTGAAACTTGAGGTCCGCCGCGGCGGTCACCTGGCGGACGTGGTCGCGATACACGTCGCCCAATGACGTCGTTTCATAGGGGTCGCTGTAATTCCCGGCCACGCTCAGAACCAGCGCCGCTTTTCGTGTCTGCAGCGGCGCAATGCTGCCCCTCAATTCATAGCCTTGATTGACGGTGCGGTCCTCGATCGTCCGCCGGGCGTCGCCGGGCCATACCTCGCTGCGCGAAATGCTTCCGCCAAGCTTCACGCCATGAACTCCGACGGGAGCATCATAAGAAACCCGCCCGTAGCGGAGCTCCCGCGTTGCATCGGGCACGGTCGACAGGTTGACCGCCAGTGAATCCCCCGGCGCGATGGCGGAATTGAACGCCGTCGTCGAGTAGCCCTGCAATGGCCCCGCCGCGCGCGTTCCGGCGTTGTCCATCCCCAGGCTGGCATAGACGTGCCAGGTCTTCAGTTTCACGATCAGCCGAAACCGGCCTGTCGCGGTTCCGATCTCGTCGATCGCGGTGTCGGTCACCCTGACGCCGGACGTGTCGTTGACGATGAGCAACTGGCGCTCGAGCGTCGCAAGCCGGGAGGGGCTTTCGCGGAGTACGACGTTCAGGATCGCTCTCGCCCCGAACGCATTCCTGTGATCGCCCGAAACTTCCAGCTCGGCGAACGAGCCTTCGATCACCTGGATGCGGACCCGGCCACCCTTGATGTCCTGCACCGGTATGACGGCGCGGCTGAGATGATAGCCGGCCGCCCTGTATCGATCGCTGATTCCGTTCGCGACGCCCAGCAGGTCGGCCTGCGAAACCTTCCGGCCGATCAACGGGGCATAGAGGTCGGCGAAGGCCTGCTCCGGAATGGCGGTGGCGCCTTCGATCGACAGCGACGTCAGCACGAACATCGGCCGGGCGTCGGCCTCCGGCTGCGGGCGCGCGACGGTCGGAACGGTGACCGCGGGCCTGGCCATCCGCTGCCGCTCCCGCTGCGCGTCGAAAGTCCTCTCACTCTGACGGGGATCGACCGGCGCGGGGCGGGACTGTTGCTGGCCATAGGCCGCACCGGCGCAGAACAGCCCGAGCACCGGGAGCAACGCGCGCGACCATGCCGTCCACATCCGCACACGGCCCTCCTGCCGGCCGCGGACCGCGCGCATCCGATGGCTCTTTGTTAAAGGCGACCGCTACGAATCCAGCCATAACCTAGGTCGGTATGGTGAATGGACGGTAAATCGGCACCTGCAATTCTAGGCATGGTTTGAAGTCAATTTCACATACTTTTGTTGTCTAGTAGACCCCGCGCCGCCCATCGAAGCACGCGTGGAACCAGTGATGGGCGCAACACGAGGCGACCCATGCGGAACGGCACCCAGACGGTTTCCAGGCTCCTCGCCTGCTTGTTGGCCTTCGCCGGAATCGGAATGGCGCAGGCAGGCATGGCGAACGCGGAGAACGCGGCATGGCAAGTCGCCAAGTCCTCCGGCGAGGTGTGGGTCACGACCTCCGGCGCCCAGCAGGTGTCGCTCGGTGCGGACACGAAGCTCATGCCGGGCGACAACGTCCGCACCGGACGAAACGGCCGGGTGCTGCTGACACGCGGTGAGGAGCGAATCTTTCTCTCCCCCAATAGCGCGATCGGTGTCCCATCCGAGAAGAAAGGCGACCTGCCGACCACCATCACGCAGCAGGCCGGCTCGATCCTGCTCGACGTTGAAAAGAAAAATGTCCGGCACTTCGAGGTCGAGACGCCTTATCTGGCCGCCGTCGTGAAAGGAACCCAATTCCGCGTCACGGTTGAAAAGGGCCGCTCGCGCGTCGAAGTTCTTCGCGGGCAAGTCCAGGTCGCCGATTTCAAGTCGGGTCAGAACGTGCTGCTCCTGCCCGGACAGGCCGCGAGAACATCAGCCAACGGTGCCGGCGGACTGCAAATGAGCGGCAAGGGCCGCTTCAACGCAATCGAACAAGGCACGCCGAGACAGTCCACCGTCCGCGCCATCAGTGTTCCGGCCGGAGGTTTGCGGGCGCCGGCCAGCCGCGGCCCGGACGCGCGGCGGGATATGCGCGCCGGCCAGGACACCCGTACCGGCCGGGAAGCGCGTCAAGAAGCGCGCAACGATGCCCGCGCGTCGCGGGCGGCCTCGCTGGCGCTGGCTTCGGCCTCTCCCGGTCTCGAGCAGGGCATCAGCAGAAACAACAAGGGCGGGCTCCGCATCGGCTCGACGCTCGGCGAGGTGAAGCTGGACTTTCACAAGGTGACGAACGGGCTGGCCCGCGGAACGTCCGACGCCAACGCCGCCGCGGGCCAGCCC
>Ga0247825_10000438_pt1 | contig 26360 bp, 25 predicted proteins | sample 13C_Vanillin_Day_FD_194413 | JGI IMG/M metagenome (GOLD analysis project Ga0247825, IMG submission 194413) | Soil microbial communities from agricultural site in Penn Yan, New York, United States - 13C_Vanillin_Day48 | ecosystem: Environmental > Terrestrial > Soil > Agricultural land | place... | reverse complement strand
ATGCCGAAGGACAAGATGGTCGTGCTCGGGCTCATAAGCTCGAAGGAGCCGGCCCTCGAGTCCATCGACGACCTGCGGCGCCGCATCGACGAAGCGTCGAAGTACGTGGCGATGGAGAACCTGGCGATCTCGCCCCAGTGCGGCTTCGCCTCGACGGCGATGGGCAACCTCCTGACCTGGGACGAGATGCGGCGCAAGCTGGAGTTGGTGGTGGAAACGGCCCAGAAGGTCTGGGGCTAGTGACCATGGTCGAAGAACGGTGAGACCCTATTGCTGATCCTCTAGCTGAGGGTTTTGACCCTCAGATCCTGCCACGCGCGATTCGTCTAGAATTGGCGCCATTCGCACGGGAGGGGGAAGCGTTGCGAAGTACAGCAGCGAGACAACGATCAACGCGTCGCCGGAGCGCGTCTTCGAAAACGTTGCGGACATGACCAAACACGGCGACTGAGGCGATCACGGCCTGCAGGTCACCCGCACGTCCGCGGGCGAAGGCATGGGCGCCACCTATTCGAGCACGGCGAAGTCGTTCGGCACCCAGAATGAAACCCAGGTTGTTGTCCAGCACGAACCGCCTCGCCGGTTCGCCTTCGACGCCACCGGCTCGCTCGGCATCGCCCACCATGTATTCGAAATTGAGCCCAGCGGCGCCGGTTCACGGGTAACCAAGTCGATGGAGCTTACGAAGCCCTCGTTCTTCGCCAGGCTGATTTGGCCCATGATCGGCAGACAGCAGCGGCCGGGCCTGGAGCAAGACCTCGCGAGGATAAAACAGAGGCTCGAAGGCGGCGTCTAGGCGCGCGCCGAGTCGTCGATCATCTCGTTGATGCGCTCAACTAGAATGTCGGGCTCAAAGGGCTTGTCTAAAAACGCCTGCGAGCCCAGTTCGTCACGGGCTCGGCGGGCGTCGTAGGCCGAGAGCACAAGCACCGGAGATTCGACACCTGCCGCCCGCATCTCGCGGAAGACGGTGCGGCCATCTTTGCCGGGCATGCGCATGTCCAGGACGATGGCGTCGTAGTGCTTGTCCTGCAAAAGGGCCAGGCCGTCGTCGCCGCTGTTCGCTACGTCGACGTCAAAGGCCTGCCGCCGAAGAATCAGGGCTGCCATTCGCGAGAGCCCGATGTCGTCATCGATGATCAGGATGGAGCGCTGATTGCCAACCTCGCCCCAAACTGTCGATACGGATGACTGCCACTTCCGCCTTCCAGCGCCATTCCATTCGGCTCTTAGATCCATCGCTTGCGGCCCTCGGATGACACATCCGCCCTATCATCCAGCAATTGTTTCCTCCTCGACTGGTGCTAACGCAGGGAAGCTGAAGCCCACAGAGAATCCTCCCCCGGGATGGTTGCGCGCCCAGATCGTACCGTCCTGCGCCTCCACGAGCTTCCTGCAAACGGTGAGACCAAGGCCCTGGCCCGGCGCCTTGGCCGATGTCTTCTCGGACCTGAAGAAGCTCTCGAAAATCTTGTCCACTTCGGCCGGCGCCACGCCGTCACCTGAGTCCGTGACTTCGACTTGCACACCATTGGCACCGATCTTTGTTTCCACCGCGACGGCGAGGCCCTCGGGACTGTACTTGTCGGCGTTCGAGAGCAGGTTGGTAAGGATCTGACGGAAGTACGTCGGTTCCACTTCGATAGGAGGAAGGTTCTCTGACAGCGAGGCTGTGACCGGCCGGCCTGGCCGTTGCTTTGAGAACGCCTGCACAGTCTCGCGTACGAGCTCGTTCGGCATCGCTGGAGTTCGCTCGATCTCTTTCCCCAGTTCGACGCGGGTCAAAGCCAGTAGGTCCTCGATCAGTCGCACCAGTCGTACTCCCTCGTCTGCCATGCTTTCGATCAGCTCGTCGGCCTGGTCGCCGTCCAGCAATTCGCGGTGGGTGTGCATGATTCGTAGCCCACCATAGATCGTCGTGACCGGCGTGCGTAGCTCGTGCGATATCAATCCCAGGAACTCGTCCTTGGCGAAGTTCGCCTGACGCAGCTCCTCCTGGATCACCTTCGCCTGCGCGTAGAGTCGGGCGTTATCCAAGGCGATGGAGGCCCAGGCGGCGATGCGCGACGCAAGCTCTTCGTCCCTATCCTTGAAAACACCTACTTCGGAGTGACCAAAGAACAATCCTCCAAGGACGATGCCGCTGCCGCTGATTACGGGGACGCCCATAAAGCTGCGCATTGGTGCGCGTCCTTGCGCGTCTATGGGGCTGGGCGGGCCCGATCGGGCGTCGCGGATGACGTCATCGATCCGGACAGGGCCTTCGTTCCGGAAGATGGGCAGATACAGCCCCTCGTTGTCGGCATTGAGCAGGTCCTTGAACACTGGCGAGACGTTCACCGAGAAAGTCTGCAAGTGCTGAGTTTCCGGCGCCTGGTCAAGCGTGTTGGACAGGAAGGCCCCGTATTCAGCGTTGACCAGCCGGGTGCCTTCGTCGGTTACGGCCTGGACGGTCTGCTCGAAGTCGAGCCCGGCGCTGATTGCGGCGCCCGCCTCTTCGAGGTGCTGCATCCTCTCTGCCTGCTCGGTCAGACGCTCCTCACGCTCGCGGACCGCGGCACTCATCGTTGTGAAGGCACGTTGCAGGTCGGCGACCTCACGATCCGTAAGGGCCGTAGGCGTGAAGCTAACGTCCTGTCCGGCGGTTACCTGCCGCGCCGCCGCCGCGAGGACCTTCAAAGGCCGTGTCATCTGGCGGGCGATCAGGAGCATAGCGGCAATGACGGCAACCATAATGGCGGCCAGGATGCCGAGGTCCTCCAGCAGGTCGTTCCGCGTAGAAGCAGCCAGCACATCGGAGGAGCGCGTGTAACCGACTGCCCAACCCATATGCGGGACATAGGTGAGGGCGCCGTATCGATCGGCTTCGCGCGCGACGCCCACTCCATCGATCTGGGCAATTTCGCCTCGGAGGGCAGCCTGCACTTTGGGATTCTCACTTAGGTTGCCGCCGAGGGTTGTCGAAGTGGGTGTTAGACGAGAGTAGACCAACTGCCCGTCCTGATCGATCAGGGTGATGTTGCCGTCAGCCGGAAAGTCGGGCGGCAGACCCGCACTGAGGTTTGACGGCACGAAAGCGGCGATGAGATATCCTCGCAGGTCGCCCTCCCCGGAGCGGATCACGCGTCCGAACGTGCCGATCAGTTCCCCGCTCTCCAGGCCCTGGATGGCGCCGGTCCAGACCGTCTCCTTCCCTCCCTGGAGCGCTTTGATATAAGGCCGGGAACTCACGTCGAAGCCTGTGTTGTCGCCATCGCGATGCTGCGCCATGACTCTGCCGTCCGGGTCAGTGACAAAGAGCGCGCTGATGTTTGGATAGCGGGTAGCGAGGCTCTTCAAGTAATCGTGGCTGTCGGCCTGCGTGATCGTATCCTGCAGACCGAGGCGAATCGCTGCGGCAGCCGTGAAGCTGTCGACGTCCGTGGCAAACCGGTCCAGCCCGTTCGCTATGTTCTGAGCGAACGCCGTGGCCTCAGAGATACCTGCTTCCTTACGGCTTTCGCGCTCGTCCAGGTTGTCCAGGACAATGAGCGTCGCAAGCGGGATTAGAGCCAGTAGAGCCAGAAGTGTGAGGCGCGTACTAAGCGAAAGCCGCCCGACAAAATTCATCTAAGTGAATATACGGCCCAAGCCTGCCGAGAAAGCGTCAAGGAGCCATCGCAGGACTGAAACCAATATTTCATATCCATCTAGATTGACGCTCGGGAGCAACTGACGAATCTCGACTTATGTAATACCGCTGAAAGGTCGACCCCCTCAATGTGTACGGCCTCGTGCACATTGAGTGCCTATGATCCAGCAAGGTTTCCCATGAAACTGATTACGCAGGTGACTGATGCAGGCAAAGGATGACGCCTCCGTAGAACAATCCCCCGTGCAACCAATGCCGGGTAATGGGTCTCGCCCGAGAGTGCTGGTGGTCGACGACGACGTCAGTCTCTCCCGGCTCGTACGAGCCATCCTTCGGACAGCGGACTTCGAAGTTGCACAGGCGTACAACGGCATTGAAGGCCTCGAAATCGCCGGCCGCGAGCATCCGGACGTGATTGTCCTGGACCTTCAGATGCCGCAATTGGACGGTCGTGGCTTTTTCAGGGAGTTGAGGGCCAGGGGCGACCATACGCCCGTGCTGGTTTCGTCCTCGTTCGGCGCCCGCACTGCCCAGAGGGAATTGGGGGCCGAGGGATCCATCGAGAAGCCTTTCGACCCGGATGCGCTGGTCGCGGCAGTTGAGCGCCTCTTTCAGGCCTCACGCGCCGACTCGGAACATATCTGAGAAGGCCCGCATTTCTAGTTAGATCGTTATGCTTTTGTCATGCAATTGCGATGTTCCTTATCAGGGCCATACGCACCCCCTGCCATGATGCTCCCGTGTTACGAAGGTTGCGATGACATCGCAGCCCCACGAACTAGAGGCGGCGTGTCCAGACGCTCGCCAGGAAAGCAAAGCGAGGAACTGCTATGAATAACGAACCCTTGATTCTGGCTGTCGACGACGAACCCGGCGTCTTGCGCCTGATCAAGCTTGAACTATCGAGCCAAGGTCTGCGTGTCGTTACCGCCAGCGATGGCGAGGAGGCGATGCGCATCGCCGAGCAACAGCGCCCGGACATGGTCATTTTGGACATTATGATGCCCGACATCTCCGGCCTCGAGGTCATGCGCCGCATGCGCGAACGGTCTAGCGTGCCGGTCATCCTCTTGACCGCCAAGGACCACGACCAGGACAAGGTCAAGGGCCTGGACATGGGCGCCGACGACTACCTGATCAAGCCGTTCAACCCTGAGGAGCTGAGCGCGCGCGTGCGTGCCGTACTGCGCCGGGGCGTCCGCACCGCTGACGGCGAGGACAACATCGTCGCCGTCGGCGACGTCGAGATCGACCTCACGCGCCGCCTCGTCAAGAAGCAAGGCGAAGTCGTCTCCCTGACTCGGACTGAGTGGATGCTGCTGCAGCAGCTGGCCGCGAACGCCGGCAAGGTCATGCTGAACACGGAGCTTCTGAGCAAAGTGTGGGGCCCGGAATACCGTGACGACCTTCAGTACCTGCGCGTCTGGGTTTCCCGCCTGCGCGGCAAGCTGGAGGCGGAACCCTCCAAACCGCGCATCATCAAGACACTGCAGGGCATCGGCTACTTGCTGGATCGAGAAGGACACTTCGCCGCGGATCCAGAGCCGATCGCCGCGAACTCTTAGCCGCCGCTGGCAGGCACTTCCACAGAATCGGCGGGGACATCGTCCCCGTCGCTTTCGCCGTCATCTTCAGTGAGGTCCTCGTCGCCCTCTTCGACGTGAGTGATGGGCAAAGAGAAACAAGCCTCCAGGCCGCCCCCTCTGCGGTTCTTTGCCCAGACCTCGCCCGACATCATCTCGATCAGGCGCCTGACGACCGTGAGGCCAAGGCCTTTGCCACCGGCCTTGTTCATCGTCGTCTTGGACCGGTAGAAGCTCTCGAATATGAGGTCCACCTCTTCCGGGACCACGCCGGGCCCGCGGTCCATAACCCTGACGATGACGTCCGTCTCGTTGGCGGAGATGTCTACGCGGATCGGTTTGCCCGGCTCTGAGTATTTGTCCGCGTTGCCGATCAGGTTGTACAGCACCTGGTGCAGGTAGGCCTGCTCGCCCATGACCAGGGGCAGGCCCTTTGAGGCCGTAACCTCCAGCGGGCGCGTCGGGTGACCGCTGCGGAACTGGTTCACGGCCTGGTCGATTACTGGGCCGATCGCCAGCACGTCCATGTCGATGTTCTCGTAGAGGTCTGTGCGGGCAAGAGTCAGCAAGTTTTCCACCAGCCGGTAGAGGCGTTCGGCCTCCTGCTCGATCGAGCCGATCATCTCCTCGACTGATTCCGGGTCGAGGTTGTCACGACGAGTGCGCAGCAGACGGGCGCCGCCGAAGATCGTCGTGATCGGTGTGCGCAGCTCGTGCGACATCAGGGCGATGAACTCGCTCTTCTGCCTGCTGGCCTCGCGCAGCTCTTCCTGCTGCTCGCGGGCCTGGCTGTAGAGCTTGGCATTTTCGACGACGATGCTGGCGCGTCGCGCGAGGCCTGCGGCCAGCATGAGGTGGCGCTGGCTGAAGGCGGCCTGCTTGTCGTGGAGCAGGAACAGGCCGCCGTGGACATCGCCGAACCGCGTCTTGATCGGGATGCCCAGGAAGCTGTGGACGATTGCGCCGGACTCCAATTGAGGCGGCTGCAACGCGGCCGGGAACACACCGATCTCGGGCACGTCGAGGATCTCGCCGGCGAGCGTCCGGCGCACCAGCGGGTCGTCGCTGGCCAGGGGGAACGTCTTGTCGCCAGCGACGCCCAGCAGCTTGAGCTCTGAAGGCCCTTCGTTGCCGGCGGGCACGTCCTCCCGGTAGTAGATGCCGGCGGAGTGAGCCTGAGTCAGCTGCATGGCGGCCACTGTGATGGAGCTGACGGCGTCTTCGAAATCGAGTTCCGTCGCCAGGGTCTCGCCAACACGTTCAAGGGTCTCCTGGACACGCGTCTGAGCCAGGAGGCGAACCTCGCGCTCGTTGATCGCCTGGGTCATGGAGTCCATCGCGCGTTCGAGCTTGCGGACGTCGGCATCCGCGGCATCGATCGGCACCAGCGGCTGTTCGCCTCGGGCCAGCGCGTCGGCAGCGCCGGCGAGACTGCTCAACGGGTTCGACAGCCTCGATGCCACGAGGAACATGAATACGATGCCAGCGAGCACCAGCACGATGACAATCCCAAGGTCTCGCAGGATGCGGCTTTCGTACGGCCCATCCACAACACTCGCGGGCATCGTGAAGCCGAGGACCCACCCTGTGCGCGGCACCCGTACAAACGAGCCATAGCGCGAGTCCTGGTCGACGGGCGACGGCTCCCCTTCGATGCGAGCGGCGCCCACACGACTCGCGTCCTGGAAGACCGGCGAGTCGGATACCTGGTCTTCCTGACCCGGGGTTGGCCGGCTTCTGAAGAGGACGTTTCCCTCCGCATCGATCAGGCTGATGTTCGCCTGAGCTGGCAGGTCCGCAGGCAAGCGCGTTGTTAGCTGAGACGGAAAGAAAGCAATGAACAGATAGCCCATCGGCGTTCCGTCGGCGGACCTGACCACCCGGCCGTGCACGAGCGTCGTTTCGTTCCCCTGCGCGATCGCGCTCGTCCAGACCGTGTCGACCCCCTGCTGCATCGCCCGCACGTAGCTACGCGACGAGACGTCATCACCCACGCTGGTGCCGGTATCGCTGGCGAGCACGACGCCATTGAGGTCCGTAACAAAAAGGGAGCGGAGGATGCCGTAGCTCTCGCGCAGCTCCGTCATGTAGACGCCCGCGGACTCTTGCGTGGTCTCGCGGTCGAGCAGGGCGATCGAAGCTGCCAGCGACACGCTCTCCATGTCGCGGGCGAACCCGTCCATCGACGAAGCAAGGGTCTCGCCGATAGCGGCGAAGCTCTCTACCTGAGCCTGGCGCTTTTCTCGCAAACCCTCGATGTGCGAGAGCACCATCAGTGCCGCGATGGGTGTCACTGCAACGAGTAGGGCAAGGACTAGCCGGGTGCGCAGCCGCCAGGGGCGCCGGGAGATCCGCCTCCTGCGCACACCCGAACGTTTGAGAATGATTGTCATGATCCAAGCTGCATGGTAACCCGAACGGTACGGGAGCCGCCCCTGCTCACATTACAAACCCATACACTGCATCCGAAAGTTTTACAGATATATATATTCGCAATCGTGCGGGCTAAGTGTGCGTAGGCCCTTGAAACGTGCCGTGGCTCAGGATCACCTTACCGCCGCGAGGGACCAGGCGAGCCAGGGAGGTACCGATGTTCAAGCACAGAGACGTGCCGCACTGCCAGCATTGCGGGAACCCGCTAGTCCTTCGTGAGGACAGCGAAGCGAGCAACGTTTCTCCCATTGATCGTGAGTGGAAGTGCACCGCTTGCGGCGTTCAACGGCCTCTGGTCTACCTTGTAGAGCGGAGTCTCAAAAAGCCCGCCTAGACTCGCGTTGTTATGCGGACGTTATATGTTCCGGCCTAACGTAAACGCTGATGGCATCCCACCGCCAGTAATCTCAGGACAACCAGAGCAGCTTCCTCATCTGGTTATCCCGCCCGCAAGGGGCCGCGAGCAATTCGTTGCTCGCGGCCTTTTGCATTCGTAGGCAATCTGCTCCAGGCAACCATCAACAGGGAATTCCCCTCCCTGGTGCTCGTTCCTATTGCTCGTTGCTCGGTCTACTCTTCCAGCCCGTAGCGTCCACGGAAGAAGATCAGCGGCCGGCCTTCGTCGCCGAGCTGCGCCTCTTCGACGCAGGCGAGGACGATGATGTGGTCGCCGGCTTCGTAGGTCTCCTCGACGTGACAGTGGAAGTATGCGAGGCAGCCGGCGATCACGGGCGTCCCAACCAGCCCGATCTCCCAGTCAACGCGGTCGAGGCCGTCATCGATCGTGCTCGAAGCGAAGATCCGCGAGATCTCCTCCTGGTCCTCGCGCAGCACGTTCACGGTCAGCGACCGGGAGTCGAGCATGACGGGCAGCGTGCGTGAGCTCTTGGCCATGCAGATCAGCAGCAGCGTGGGGTCGAGTGAGACCGTGGTGAAGGAATTGACCGTGATCGCGCGGAAGGAGCCCTCCCGGCCGGTGGTAACCACCAGCACGCCGGTGGCGAACATCCCAGAGGTGCGACGGAACAGCATCGGGTCAACAGTCATGGCGGGCCTCCGGCAGCGGTGATCCAGCAGCGTCCGGCTTCCTTGCCAGATAGGTTAGCGCTTAACGGAAGGCGTGGGTAGAGGCAAGGGGAAGTAGGCGACCCTACTTCCCCTGCGCCTCCACCGACCGTATCAGCTGCACGATGCTGTCCCGCCGGTCCTTGAAGTGCGGGCGCATGCGCAGCGTCCATGGCGTCCCTGTGCGCTTCTGCCACTCGTCGCTGCGGATGACGTCGCGGTTCGCGGTTTCGTACATCATGAGGTAGCGCGGCGAGCCCTCGGTCGCGCGATAGCGCCGGGCTCCGTACACGCCCTCCAGGCCGACAAGGGCGGCGAGGTGCTCCTCCTGATACCAGCGGTTGAGCTCCGCATCGCGCTCTTCGTCTGTTTCCAACTGAACGATCAGGGCGTAGGGCGCCCCGCCGGGCGGGGACGTGCCCTCCGTGTGCAACAGCTCGTACTCAGTGCGGATTAGCGTGGTGAGGTTGTCGACGACGCGGCGAGTCCACGGCGTGGCGTCGTCACGGGCCTTCGAGTACTCCGGGCTCGTCAAGGCGCCGAGGTCAGTGAGGTCGTACATCGCGAAATACTTCGGCTCGCCTGTGAGGGAGATGTAGCGACGCGCTCTCAGGAAGCCTGGATTGACGAGGCGATCGCCGAGGTGCTCCTGCTCGTACCAGGCGTTGAGGTCGTCCTCGTTCTCAGGCTTCGGTTGCATCCACACGCCGAGCATTGCCCCATGATCCACGAGTTTCCTCCTTGATTCAGAGCGCCCAGGCTGGTTATCCAGGTTTGCCTAAGTCCTTAAGCTCCGCTGGTTGACGCCCTACCCGCCTCGGCGCACAATTCGGCCACACACAATCAGAGCGGAGGCAAGAGCATGGCGACGCAGACTCAAGTTCAGGACCTCACCGTCGAGGACGTTGGCAACATCATGCTACTGGAGCACGTCAACGTACAGGTTGACGACCAGAGCATCGCGACCCTCTTCTACCTCGTCGGCCTCGGCTTCACCCGAGACCCCCACATGATGGTGGGCCTCGAAAACATGTGGGTGAACCTCGGCGAGCAGCAGTTCCACCTGCCCACCGGCACGCCGAACGTCCTCCGCGGCCACGTGGGCCTCGTGACGCCGAGCCTGGACGCGCTCGCCCAGCGCCTCGAGTCCGTGGCGCCGCGCCTCGAAGGCACGTCGTTCAGCTGGTCGCGCAAGAAGGACCACATCGAGGCCGTCAGCCCCTGGGGCAACGTCTACAAGGTCTACGAGCCCTCTCCCGAGCTCGGCCCGATCGCGACCGGCATGCCCTACGTCGAGTTCACGGTGCCGGTGGGCACGGCGGACGGCATCGCTGCCTTCTACCGCGAGATCATCGGGTGCGCTGCCACTGTCACGAAGTCCAAGGCCGGCCGCGCCGCCGAGGTCGAAATCGGCCAGTACCAGCGCCTGATCTTCCGTGAGACCAAGGACGTGATGGACTACGACGGCCACCACATCGCCGTGTACGTCTCGAACTTCTCACGCCCCTACGAGCTGCTGAAGGAGCGCGGCCTGATCACGGAAGAACCGCGCAACCACCAGTACCGATTCGTCGACATCATCGATCCGAAGACGGGCGAGAAGCTCTTTCAGATTGAGCACGAGGTGCGTGGCCTCAAGCACGCGATGTATCGCCGCGACCTCGTCAACCGGCAGGTGGGTCAGTTCCTGGAGCCGCGTCGCATGAACGGTCAGACCGTCCTCGGCGCGGTCATGTAGGAGCTTGCTACGGCACAGCCTCGCTCCGGGTGACTTCCCTTATGCATCGCGGCGCATGCCCGTGCTGGCGCCGCATGGCGTCGTAGCCACCAGCAACCCCCTCGCAGCGCAGGCAGGCCTCCGCATGCTCCTGCAGGGTGGCAGCGCCGTCGACGCCGCCATCGCCACGGCGACGACGCTGACGGTGGTTGAGCCGTGGGTGAACGGAATCGGCTCCGATGCCTTCGCCATTGTTTGGGATGGCGCCAAGCTGCACGGGCTCAACGGCTCCGGCCGCGCGCCGGCCACCCACACACCGCAGCTGTTCGCCAGCCTCGGCCACGAACGCGTACCGGCGAGGGGCTGGCTGCCTGTGACCGTGCCCGGCGCGCCGGCAGCCTGGCGTGACCTCCACGCAAAGTTCGGCAAGCTGCCGTTCGAGAAGCTCTTCGAGCCGGCCGTGGAGTACGCGCGCGACGGCTTCCCCCTGGGTCCTGAGACCGGCTTCGTATGGGCGGAAACACAGCTTCGCTACGCCGAGACGAACACGAGCGCCGAATTCCGGGGCTGGTTCGAGACCTTCGCCCCGGACGGACGCATCGCCCGGCCCGGCGACACGTGGCGCCTGCCCGACCACGCCCGCACCCTGCAGCGAATCGCCGAGACCGGCGCCGAGGCTTACTACCGGGGCGACCTCGCTACGCGCATCGCAGACTTCGCGCGTGAGACCGGCGGCTACATCACGGAGGCCGACCTCGCGCCCCACGAGTCGACGTGGGTCGAACCGATCTGCGCCGGCTATCGGGGCTACGACGTCTGGGAGATTCCACCGAATGGCCAGGGAATCGCCGCCCTTATCGCCCTCAATATCCTGGACGGGCTCGACGTGGCCAAGAACCCCCGGGAGTCGGTCGAAAGCTACCACCTCCAGATCGAGGCGATGAAGCTGGCGTTCGAGGACACACGCCGCTACGTCGCAGACCCCATGTTTGCCGACGTGCCCACCCGAGGGCTGCTTGACCGCGACTACGCGGCACAGCGTCGCGCCCTCATCGGCGATCGCGCCATCGACCCGACGCCAGGCGAACCGCCGAAGGGTGGCACCGTCTACCTGTGTACCGCGGATGCGGACGGCATGATGGTGTCGTACATCCAATCCAATTACCTGGGGTTCGGCAGCGGCATCGTCGTGCCGGGCACCGGAATCTCGCTGCAGAATCGCGGCTTCGGCTTCTCCCTGCAGCCAGGACATCCGAACATCGTCGCGCCCGGCAAGCGACCTTTCCACACGATCATTCCGGCGTTCCTCACGCGTGAGGGCGAGGCGGTCGGGCCGTTCGGCGTCATGGGCGCGGACATGCAGCCCCAGGGCCATCTGCAGATGGTCGTCAACCAGGTCGATTACACCATGAATCCCCAGGCGAGCCTCGACGCGCCCCGCTGGCACTGGCTGCGAGGCCGCGAGGTGTCGATCGAGCCCAGCGCCGGCCGCGAGATCATCGAGGGTCTGGCGGCTCGAGGACACATCATGTCGCTCGCGGACACCGGCTCACAGTTCAACGCCAACATGGGTCGCGGCCAGATCATCCGGAAGCTGCCTGAAGGCGGCTATATGGCCGGCGGTGAGCCGAGGTCGGATGGCGCGGCGGTAGGCTACTGAAGGGCTACCCTGAGCCCTCCCCGCCCTACACGAGCCCGCGCTTCACGAATTCCTCGGACGCAATCTGAGCGCCGTTCACGCCCGTGGGCCAACCGCCGTAGAACATGGCGTGCGTGATTACTTCTACGATCTCGTCTTTCGTCAGACCGTTGTCGAGGCCGCGGTTGATGTGTCCGCGGAGCTGTTCGGTACGGTACATCGCCGTCAGCATGGCGATCGTGATCATGCTGCGGTCGCGCTTGGACAGGCTGGAACGCTCCCAGATGTCGCCGAACAGCCACGTCTGCGTGGCGTCCTGGATCTTGGGAAAGTCCTGCCGGTAGTCCCGTGCTTGCGTCACTGTGTCCTCCAATGAACTGAACGCCCCGGCACGCGAGGCGAAAATCCTACCCGGGTTTGGGCTAAGGCCGATACTATGCGCAGACGGCTCAGTGCGGAAGCGCTGCGGCGGAGGCTCTCGGGTAAGCCGGTGTCCGGCTCCGTCGACCGTCCGGCACTAGACACAACAGGCATCTGCGCTTATCAAGGGAGTACAAACCGCGCGGTAGTCACTCCGGCGGAATGGGGGTCGGACATTGAACAAGCGCCCGCGATTTCCCAACGCTGAGTTCGGCACGCCCTCCGTGCCCACGGATGAGGTCACGCTGGAGCTGAACAGCAACTTCTTCGCCGCCGTGCGCGCCACCAGCAAGTCCAGCGAAGCCTTCATGTCGGAGTTCGACCTCACGTCTGCACGCGTCGCCGTCATCTCCGTCCTCCACCGCCAGCCGGACAAACGCCTGACGGTGGGCGAAATCGCGGCCGGCCTGCACGTCAGCTCTACGAACATCTCGCGCCGCCTCGACGGCCTGGAGAAGGCCGGCTGGGTGCAGCGAGACCGCAACCCGGACGACGGGCGCAGCATCTACATCTCGTTGACGCCAACGGGCATCGAGAAGGCGGAAGCGATCCTCCCGCGCATCTACCGCCGCCTCAACCAGGTCTGGGGCTGTTTCACACCGGAGGAGAAGGACCAGCTCGCGGGCCTGATGGGCCGCTTCCTGGAGCACATCCAGAGTCACCAACCCCTCCAGCCCCTGGGCGGCAAGTAGTCGCCGCTACGGTATGGTCGTCTTCTGAAAAATAGCCTTGCCCAGCCACCTCTGCGTCTGTGACCATGGATCGCAGGCTTTGACTTGAAGAAATCCGACCTGCGGCTCCTGCTTGCCACTGTCCTCGCCACCCTTGTCCTGGCAGCGGCATGCGGTGGCGACCAGCAGGCCGGAGGGCCCACGCCTGTCCCGACGAGCACGGCGCTCGCCGGCTACAAGGCACGCTTCAACGACACGGTCTGGCAGAAGGTGGAGGACGCCGCCTGGTACAACCAGGGCGCTCTCTCGCCGGAAGGCATGCGCTTGCTCGACATAATGGTCTCGGCAGGCGGACTCTGGCAGGACACCGACCGTCTGGCGCTCCTGGACGCGTATCCCCGGGGTATCGACGAACCAACCTGGAAGGTCACCGGCGAATACGCACGCATGACCCTCTCGACCGTCTTCGAAGTGGTCCGCGAGCCATGGATTAAGGATGGCATCGACGCCTACGAAGAGGCCGTGATTGCGGCGACGGAAGAACGCGTCGTCACGGCTGCTGCCCTGCGCCGGGCCCTTCAGGACGGCCTGTTTCGCACCGTCTACCAGACGGCGCCCGAGAGCCTGAGCTCGCTGCAAATTGACGCCGTCGGTTCGCTCGACGGCAAGATGATGGCCTACCTCCAGACACAGCCCTGGTTCCAGGACGGCGTCGACTCCTATGAAGTCAGCCTGTTGTCGCTGCTGAACTCCATCGTCAGCGTCGACGAGCAGATCGCGCTCCTGCAGTCGGGGAAGTACCGGCGGCTGGACCTGTCGAAGCACAGCATCGCGGTCCTGTTCGAGGGCAACAGCACGCAGCTGCATCAGCAGGCGTTCTCGATTATCCAGAGCTGGATGCCGAAGATGGAGGAGTTCCTCGGAACCTACAAGCCGACCGCCCTTATCGTCGACGTGACACCGAACCCCAACATCAACTTCTGTCACGCCGGCGGTGGCAACGAGTTCCGGCCCAGCACGATCTCACTGCCCCTGCCCGGCTGCTTCCGCGCCCCAATCCTGATCCACGAACTGGCCCACGCTTTCATCGGCGGCCGGTACCCACCATGGTTCTCGGAAGGCTCTGCCGAACTCGTGACCTATCACCTCACCGGCGCTCGTTCCGGATACGAGGGAGGTGAGGGCACAATCGAGCTGGAAGGACGATTTACGCTTGCCGGCGCGGCTTACCAGAACCAGGCAGCACTCGGCGCCGACTTCCTCGAGGAGCTCTATAAAGTTGCGGGAGCCGACGCCATCTCGCTATTCCTCAAGGATGTCGAGGGGCGCAGCCTTACAGGCCAGGGCCTGCTCGACCGCGCGCGCCAGATGCCGGCGGACCGCGTAGCCATCGACGCACTGATCGAGAGATACTTCGGCGCCGTCGCTGCCTCTCCGGTGCGTTAAGAACCGGGCTGGCCGGGGTATAGCCGGGGGACAGGGCGCTAGCCGTCAGGAACGGCGCGCATGACTTCGCTCAGCCAGGCGTTGATGGGGCTCATTGCCTTGTAGTGAGCAAGGCAGTAGTCAACGAAGCCGGCGCCGTGTGCTTCGGGTGGAACCGGTTGCTCCAGCGTCGCGTGAAGGCCTTCGTGCAGGAGGAACCCTGCCCTCGGGTGGTCCGCGTCGAAGCCTCTCGGTACTTTCTTGCGCGACTCGCCGCCGATTGCATACGGGCCTGCCTTCTCCACCTTCGTAACGGTCTCCACCAGTCGTGTACCGAGGACCTCATCTACGACAGCGTGCCGGAAAGCATCCAGGTCTGCCTTTCCGAACTGGTGCATGCCGGCGCCGAGGATCATCAGGTCCGGCAGCAGGCGCATGTAGTAGCCCGGTGATGCCCAACCCTTGCGCCCGCCCTGCCAGAACCACATGTCGATATGGTTCTTGTACGGCGTCTTGTCCTTCGAGAACCGCAGGTCGCGGTTGATCCGGAACAGTGACCCGTTCACGCGCGCTTCATATTGGACATCGCCCGGGAGCTCCGATTGCAGCCGCGGTCCCAGAACCTCGATCAACGCGATTGCCGGCGCCAGGTACAGAGACTCATAGCGCTTGCGGTTGGCGTCGAACCAGCTCTTGTCGTTGTGCAGGGTGAGGTCCGTGAGATATCGAAACGTCTCGACCGGGAATCCCTCGAACGTCATCGTCGTCTCCTCACGACTCACCCATCTCGCGCATGCGGCGCCGGAGGTATCTGACCTCGACCGGATTGGGGCACAGCTCCATGGCGCGGCGATACGACGTCGTCGCATCCTCAAACCGGCCGGCGCGACGCAACAGGTCTGCGCGGGCGGCGTGCATCAGGTAGTAACCGGCGAGGCTGCCGTCCTGGGCCTCCAGGTTGTCGAGCAGGGACAAACCACGGTCCGGTCCGTACGCCATCGCGATCGCGGCAGCGCGGTTCAGCTCGACGACCGCGGTCGGTTGGATGCGCAGCAGCTCGTTGTAGAGCAGGGCGATCTGAAGCCAGTCCGTGTCCTCCGGGCGCTCGGGCTCCACGTGGAGAGCGGCGATTGCGGCCTGCAGCTGGTACGGCCCCGGCCGTCGCATGCGCAGCGACTGTTGGGCCAGTGCCGCCCCTTCATCGATGCGAGAGTGGTCCCACAGCGACCGATCTTGCTCCTCCAGCGTGAGCATCTCTCCATGCCCATCGATACGTGCAGCTCGGCGGGAGTCGATGAGCAGCATGAGCGAGAGCAGACCGAGCACTTCGGGCTCATCGGGCATCAGCGATGCAAGAAGACGGCCGAGACGCAGCGCCTCGTCGCAAAGCTCGTCGCGCACCAGCCGCTGGCCGGTAGATCCAACATAGCCCTCGTTGAAGATGAGGTAGACAACGCTGAGCACGCCTTCGAGCCTGTCGGGAAGCTCGTGCTCGGGTGGCACGCGATAGGGGATGCGCGCGTCGCGAATCTTGCTGCGTGCGCGCGTCAGGCGCTTTGCCATGGTGTCGGCGTGGGCGAAGAAGGCCTTGGCGATTTCCGGCACGTCCAGGCCCGCGACAGTGCGCAGAGTCAGCGCCACCTGGGCGTCGAGTGCGAGGGACGGGTGGCAGCAGGTGAAAATCAGCCGCAGACGGTCGTCTTGCAGCAGTTCTACTTCCGGTTCATCAGGCATGCCCGCCTGCTCCAGGGCGCCGAGTATTTGGATCTGTTCGGTCTTGCGCGCCAGGTTCTGGCTGCGGCGCAGCTGATCGATCGCCTTGCGGCGGGCAGCGGTATAGAGCCATGCATCCGCTTTCGCGGGCATACCGTCACGCGGCCACCGTTCGAGGGCGGTAACCAGCGCTTCCTGAAGGGCGTCCTCCGCAAGCTGGAAGTCTCCGCCACAGGCGCGGATTAGGGTGGCGACGATACGAGTGCCATGCTCCGCGACGAGCGACTCCAGCGCGCGGCGAGCCTCAGCATCGCCACGCACAGGAGTCGTCATCGCGCTCGTGACTACTGGCCGAAGTCGACGACGGGGCGGATCTCGATGTAACCGGTCGGCGCCCACGGGATCATCTCCGCCAGTTTCATCGCCGTGTCCAGGTTCTCGCAGTCGAAGACGTAGAAGCCCCCAAGCTGCTCTTTGGTTGTGACGAAGGGGCCGTCCGTGACCACCCGCTTGCCGTTGCGGACGCTGACCACGGTGGCGGTCGAGCTTGGGTGCAGGGCTTCGCCGCCGTGCTGCGTGGCGATCTTGGCGGCGTCCTCGCCGAACTTGATCCAGGGCTCCATGGCCTCTTCGCCCATGTCGCCAGAGCTCTCCGCGTTGAACAGCAGGAACATGTACTTCATCGTCGTTTCCTTTTCGCTGGCGGGGCCGGCCCGAGCCTGCCCTCAAATCTTAGACGAATGGCCTGACCCGAAAAGGACAGGCGTGCCGAAAGATTCTTCGAGATTTTCAGGGCCGAGGGATCAATGAGATGACTACGGTCCGAGCACTCGCTCGGACCGTAGTTTCGATGCAATTCGCAGCAGGCTGCTGCACTACTGGTTAGCCGCCGGGAGTGGCGATCTCCACCGGCGCCTCTACAGCCCAGCTCTCGCGGAGCTGCTTCGTGGCGTCCCACCAGTCTGCGCTACGAGGCAGGATCACCTCGCCGGAACGCTGGTGATACAGCTCAGGCTGGTCGACGCCCGGAGGCACCGTGCCGTTTTCCTGCAACGCCTTGGCGGCGGCGAGCCAGCGACGGCGCGCCTTGATGATCATGCTGTCGGACGTTCCCAGGTGCTCGTTCTGACGCGGCATGATCGGTTTCATGCTCTCCGTCATCGCCATGTCCTGCTGGCGCACGCCGCGAATGCCGGTGTAGCTCTGTGTCTTCTGCGCTTCACGGTCGATCTGGTAGTCGTTCGCTTCGCTCTGGTCGATCACCCAGCGGTCGAGCCAGCCCGTGCCCTGGGGCATGTAGACCCGGGCAGCGCCCTGGGCCTGAGGCTCGCTCGTGCGATTGATTGGGAAAGTGCGGGCCATGCGGGGCTGCTTACCATCGGTACGCACCTGCAGTTCCCACTGCAATGTGTTGTAGTCGTCCACCGGTACGTAGGCGTTGAAGCGCTCCTCAGGCCCAAGTTCGCCGTTTGCCTGCATGGCGATGAAGGGGAAGAGGGCATGGCCGATGCGCCAGTAGTAGGTGTCGTCTTCCGCCGGCCGGTAGCAGCCGTAGGATGCGCCGAACTCAGAGTCGCGTGCCGTGAAGCGCGCGTCGAAGCGGTTGGTGAAGTGGTAATAGCTCAGGCTGCCCGGCTCGCCCGGCTGGTCGAAGCCCCAGTGCAGGATGGCCGCGTGGATCGTGTCCATCTCGCCTTCGATGCCCTGCATCCAGTTGTTCGGACGAAGGAGGATGGAAATCTTCTCCGGGTCGTCGTTGAGCATGACAGCCGCCAGTTCAGGCAGCGGAGGCGGCAGTTCGCGCGGGCCCATGTACGCCCAGACGATGCCGCCCTGCTCGCGAGTCGGGTAGGCGCGCGTACGCACCTTGTTCTTAAAGTTGCTCTCGGCGGGCTCGGAAGGCATGTCCACGCATGCGCCGGTCACGTCGAACTTCCAGCCGTGGTAAACACAGCGCAGGCCTCCTTCTTCGTTGCGGCCGAAGAACATGGAGGCGCCACGGTGAGGGCAGGCGTTCTGGATGACGCCGACCGCGCCCGAGGTGGTGCGGAAGCTGATCAGGTCTTCGCCCAGAAGCCTGATGCGCACCGGCGCGCTGTCCGGCGCCGGCAACTCGTCCGAGCGCACGGCCGGAATCCAGTAGTGTCGGAAGAAGTTGCCCATAAGCGTCCCGGGGCCGACGCGACACAGGAGATCGTTATCGGTTTGGCTGAGCATGATTCGCCCTCCTTTGGCATGGAGATCAACTGGCAATAAACGCTGCGATTATAGCGCTGAACGCGAAGCTCTTAACTACTATTACACCTCGGCAGCTTGGACAGGCCAAGGTAAGAGCGGTATCCTCCAGCCCGAAGCTAGAAGGGTGCAACGTGTGACCTCAGATTCGACACGCTCCCGTATCAACCTCAACGTCAACGGCCAATCCCATGATCTCGATATCGAGTACCGAGATACGCTGCTCGACGTGCTCCGAGAGCGCCTCGACCTCACAGGCGCCAAGCGTGCCTGCGACCGGGGCGAGTGCGGCGCCTGCACCGTCCTCATCGACGAAGAACCCATGCTCGCGTGCAATCTGCTCGCCGTCCAGGTGCGCTCGAAGGCTGTCACCACAGTCGAGGGCCTCGCCCAACGTCCGGACTTCGCGCGAATCCTCGACGCCTTCATCGCGGAGGACGGCGGCCAGTGCGGCTTCTGCGTCCCCGGCTTCGCCGTCGCCGCCTATGCAGCTCTTCACCACGGCACGCCGCTCGACGCCACAGCCCTGCGCTGGGAGCTGGTGGGCCACACCTGCCGCTGTAACGCCTACGACCGCATCGCCGCTGCCACCAATACGGCTGCAAATGGAAGTGCCCAGTGACGATATCTCCTACCCTCATCGGCCAGTCGCTCCCTCGCGTCGGGCTCGACGCTAAAGTCCTCGGCAGCGCCGATTACACCGCCGACCTGAAGCGCCCCGGCATGCTCTACGGGCGTATCCTGCGCAGCCCCCACCCACACGCCCGCATCGTACGCATCGATGCCTCGCGCGCCCTCGCTCTTTCGGGCGTCCATGCTGTGGTGACATACGACGACGTACCCCCGGATGTGCGCATCGACGCGGACCTGGCGCCCCTCGACCGCACCCTGCGCTTCGTCGGGGATGAAGTGGCGCTTGTCGCGGCCGATAGCGAATCGCTCGCCGAAGACGCTCTCGCCCTGATCGATGTCGAGTACGAGGTGCTTACACCTGTCTTTGACTCGCAGGACGCGCTTGCCGACGGCGCCCCTAAACTGCACGTCGGTGGCAACCTCGTCGGCGGCGCAGTGCTCGACGTCATGCGAGGCGACACAGATAACGGCCTCGCCGGCGCCGCTCGCGCCTTCGAGGGTCACTTCCATACACAGATGCATGGACCGGTGGGCATGGAGACGCGCGCCGCCCTCGCAGAGTGGGATGGTGACCGGCTCACGGTCTGGAAGACGAGTCGCGCCGTCCACGCGGTCGACCGCAACACGCTGGCGCGTGTCTGCGGCATCGCGGCCGAGAACGTGCGCGTCATATGCACCACCATGGGCGGGGGCTTCGGCAACAAGGACGAAGGCCGGCTCGCTTCTCTGACGGCGCTGGCAGCGCGCAAGGCCGGACGCCCGGTGCGCATCGAGTACTCACGCGTCGAGGAGTTCATCGCCGGCCGAAACCGCCAGGAGACGGACATCGACCTGAAGATCGGCGTCACGGCAGATGGAAGACCCGTCGCCATCGACATGCAGGCGACGATGAACGCCGGCGCGTATGTGGCGTCCGGGATGGGTGTCACGCGGCGCATCGGCCAGGGCGCCCTTTATCTCTACACGTGCGAGAATGCGCGCTTCCGGGGCACCACCGTCTATACGAACCGGCCCGCCGGCGGCTCCTTCCGAGGTCTTGGCGCGCCTTTGGGCCACTTCGCGCTCGAAGTCACCATCGACCAGATCGCCCACACGCTCGGCATCGACCCTCTCGACTACCGTCTTGCCCACCACGTCACGCTCGCCGGCCAGCCCGGGCAGCGCAAGACGCCCCGCGGGGAGCTGGTGCCGGACCAGCCGGTTGAAGGCGGTGTGCCCTTCTCCAGCAATGGCCTGCGTGACTGCATCCTCCAGGGCGCCGAGGCCATCGGCTGGCGCACGCGGCGCCGGCCGAACGCCGCGGCCTCCGGCGACATTGTGCGCGGCATCGGCATGGCCCTCGGCAACTACAAGGGCGGCGGCAACGTCAACTCCAGCGCGGAGGTCACGGTCACGCCCGATGGCCGCGTGCGCGTCGCGGTCGGCATCGTGGATGTGGGGCAAGGCTCAGAGACGATCCTCGCCACGATCGTCGCGGAGACCCTCGGCGCACCGGTCGGGAACGTCGAGATGGTGCTCGCCGACACCGCCACGACACCCCCGGCGCACACAACGGCGGGTTCAACGACGACGATGACCTCCGGCAACGCGGTCAAGCAGGCAGCCGAGGACGCGCTGCGCCAGATGCGCGAAGTCTCGGCGGGCGCCGGGGACTTCGCCTCCATGGCCGCCGGACTGACGGGTGAAGTCACGGGCGCAGCCTCCCTGACTTCGGGCAGCACCGAGGCCGTGATCAACTCGTTCGCCGCCCACTTCGCCGAGGTGGAGGTCGACAAACTTACGGGTCGCATCCGCGTGCTGCGCTACGTCGCGGCGCATGACTCCGGCCGGATCATCAACCCACGCATGGCCGAGAACCAGGTCTCTGGGGGCGTCCTGCAGTTCCTCGGTATCGCCATGCGGGAAGAGCTCCTCATCGATAAACACAACGGCGTCACCCTCAACCCCGGCTTCCTCGAGCACAAGAGCACCAGCATCGTCGATTTCCCTGCTGTCGAGGTCCTGTTCTGCGGCGATCCCGACCCCCTCGGGCCTTATGGCGCCAAGGCCCTCGGCGAACCGCCCGTCGTCCCGGTGTTCGCGGCGATCTCGAACGCCTTCGCCAACGCAACCGGCGTCTGGCTGCACGAAGTGCCCTTCACGCCTGCGCGCGTCCTTGCTGCGTTGAAGGCCGGAGGTGCGGCGTGAAGCCTGTCGATTTCGTCGAGCCTGAGAGCGTCGCAGGTGTCATCGAGGCGCTGGGTGACGGCGCGCGTCTCATCGCCGGTGGCAGCGACCTCATAGGCGAGATGAAGGAAGGTACTGCCCAGCCGTCGCGACTCGTCAGTCTCGCTGGCGTTGAGTCGCTCCGACAGATCGAGGCCTTCGAGGGCGGCCTGCGCATCGGCGCCCTCATCACCATCCACGCGCTCGAGACGGGTGCGGCGCTCACGGGACCCTATTTGATGCTCGCCGAGGCCGCCCGCGGCGTGGCTACACCGGAGATCCGGCACCAGGGCACCCTCGGCGGCAACCTGGAGCAGCGCCCGCGCTGTCTGCACTACCGCAATGCCCTTACGCCGTGCCTGAAGAAGGGTGGCGGTGGCTGCCCGGCTTCAGAGAGCCCATACCAGAACTACCTCTCGATCTTCGGTGGCCCCGGCTGTTTCGCCGTCCATGCCTCAGACCTGGCGCCGCCTCTGATCGCGCTTGACGCCGAGGTGGTGATCGAAGGACCTGCAGGTTCGAGGCGCATGCCCGCCGCCTCGTTTTTCACTGGGCCAGACGTCGACCCCACGCGTGAGACCGTCCTCGCTGCGAACGAAGTGATCACGCATATAGCCCTGCCGGCGATGCCGTCTGGCTGGCGTGGCCTTTACACGAAATCGCGCGAGCGCACCGCAGGCGACTTCCCCATTGTCAGCGGTGCCATCGGCTATGACCTGGTGAACGGGCGCGCGTCCGGCGTGCGCATCGTGCTGGGAGGAGTGGCGCCGACACCGCTTCGGATGGCCGAGGCGGAAGCCGTGCTGGAGGGTCAGGTGCCGGGCGAGGAACTTGCGAAGCGCGCAGCGGCGGTGGCGCTGTCGGGAGCGACACCGCTGGCGTACAACGGATTCAAGGTCGACCTCACCCACGCCTTGATCTGGCGGGGCATCATGCGGCTGTCGACGCCTTATTCCTAGGAGTACTCGATGGCGATTGAAGTTCGCTTGAGGGACTGGGCTTGGGCGGAAATTGCGTCCGTTATCGATAGCGCCCTAGCGCTAATATTCGCACTTGGTGAGGATACCAGCCGCTATCGTCTGCTCAAGTACGTCGACCCGTACGGAAGAACGATCTTCAATCGCTCCCAGATGGATGACCTTCTAAGCGACCTAGCCATCCGGTATGAGTCACTGCAACCGTCGGATGACGACGGCCGAGAGGTTATTCGCAAAGTCGTAGAACTGGCGACGATTTGTAAAGAGACCACAGACCGATTTCTGGACTTTGAAGGGGACTGAGCGGCTCTAGAGGCCTCTCAGGGTGCGGATCTCGGCGACTGCATCGCGGATCAGGCGTGAGTAGAGGGCGATCTGGCCGGTGCCGTTGTAGATGCGCGCGAAGGTGTTGTAGTCGCCTTGCTGCAAGGACGGCACGGCGCCGTTTTTCATGACGAAGTCCGCGAACCCGATGACCTGGTAGCGCGGCCCACGCGAGAAGGCGTCGAACATCGCAGCCGGTGTGCCATAGCCGATGGTGCTGTGGTTGAAGCCCATCACCTGCGTCAGGCCCATGCTGATCGAAGCCTTGGCGGCGTTGTCGTCCAGACCACAGGCGAAGCTGAACACCTCCCACTCGCCGGGCTGGTCGCTCATGTGACACACCCGCCAGTCGTCGTTGGAGGCCGGGCGCCAGTGGTGGCCCAGCCACGCCTTGCCGGCGTCGAAGACGAAGTGGTCACCAAAGCGCGCGTCGCTCCAGTGGTCACGGAAGATGTGGTTTTCGAACCGAATCAATAAGCGCCCGTCTGCCCCGGTGCTCCGCCCGCCCGACTCGACGGCCAGCGTCGCCACGATCACCTCAGGCTCGATGCCAAGCTTGCCGGCGAGCAGCGTGAGCAGGGCGCCGTAGTTGTTCCACACCCGCGCGACGCTGGAGCCACCCTGCACCATCACTTCCGGCGGCGGCGCCAGAGGCACGGCGGCGAGCTGCGCGTCCGCAGCCAGCGAGTTGGGACTGACGGCGACCGGCGCTTCCACAACCGGTGGCGGGGCTTCCACGACAGGCCCGCCGGGGTTCGGCACCACGTACTCGACGTGCACGAAGCCTTCCTGCCCGCCCACCACGACACGAAAGTACTCGCCATGCCGGTCCATGACCGTGACCTCGATGCCGGGCGACAGCACGCGAATCACGGTGGAGTCGAGGCTGGGCGCAGTGCGGAAGTTAGGGTGCTCTCGGGTGATGCCTGGTACTGCCATGGCGCGATACTAGCGCGGCCACGACCGAAATCGCATAACAAATGTCACCGATGTTGAAGGGTGGAGCGCAACTGTAGCGGCGACCTTCAGGTCGCCATCTTCCGGTGTATTCCTGGAGCCATTGTTGCGAAACAGGCGCCGTTGGCGACCTGAAGGTCGCCGCTACAGTTCAGTCACGGCGTTGGCGATGGGCGACCCTCGTGGTCGCCCTACAACTCGAGCGGGTCGATCTTCGTCAGGCCGTCCTTGCGCCAGTCCCAGCTGGGGTTGTCGCAGTAGATCTCGAAGGGGTTTCCGTCGGGGTCAGTGAAGTAGATGCTGCGCGTCACTCCGTGGTCGGAGGCGCCGGTGACGTTGACGCCCTTCGCTTGCAGATGGTGGTACCACTGCTTGACCCCCTCGAGGGAGTCGATCAGCAGGGCGATGTGCGCGAGGCCGACGGCGTTCTTGTCGGGGAGCTGGGCCTCGCTGTCGGCCTGGAAGATGGCGAGGTCGTGGTGGTAATACGGGCCAAAACGCACGAAGAGGGCGCGGCCGGGGAACTCGTCCTCGATCGTCATGCCCATGACGTCGGAGTACCACGCCCGCGCCGCCTCGATGTCGCTGACGCGAATAGCGACGTGGCGGACGCCCCAGATTGGGATCGCGGGCTTCGATTCTGCAGTCATGGGAGTGCTCCTCTCGACATGGATCATTCCACTTTAGCGCGGTTGACTGCGCCATTTCTCCCCCTTCTCCTCGCAAGGAGAAGGGGGCCGGGGGCATGAGGTGATTCCCCTAATGAATCGGCGAGAACGCGGCCGGCAGCATGAACACCACGCGCTGGTGAATCGGCCGTACCTCGCCCTGCGGCGGCCACACCTGGCGCTTGCGGAACTCCGCGCGCACCTCTTCGCGGTGGGCCCAGTTCTTGTAGGGGAATATCTGGTACATCTTGTTCAGGTCGCCCTGTTGTGTCGTGAAGATGCCGGCAACCGGGTAGACGTCGGCACGTGCCGCGTACGCTTCACCGAAGCTCTTGGCTGCCTTACCGATGTCGCCGCCCGTGGCGTAGGTGTAGATACGGCACTCGTAGACCGTGCCCCACTCCTGCGGGCCGGTCCAGTCCGGCATCCCCGGCACCGGGTCGAGGATCTCGACCTCCTGGTGGTCGATCAACTCCGGCGTCTTCGGCGGCCAGAGGCCACTGGGGTCCTTCGATGCGGCCGCGCGGATGTCGGCGCGCTGCTGCAGGTCTTCGTAGGGCCAGATGTGGAATATCTGGTTGATGTTGCCGATTTCCTGGTGCCACATGGCGCCCATCTTCGAGTAGTTCTGGCGCACGGCGTACGCTTCGGCGAAGCGCTTCATGTATTCGGGGACCATGCCCGGCTTCAAGGTGTACATGCGTAGTTCGTAAATCACGAAAGAGACCCTCTCTGGGAACCGATACCGCTGGCTAGCAGCGAGATTATAGGCGTTAGGAGTTCACAGTTCACGGTTCACAGCTCGAGGTTTGAAGTTTGAGGTTTGAAGTCTTACGCGCCGCGCAGCCTTGAAAAGTCTTAGAGTGTGGCCGAGCTGAATCCAAGGAGGGCGTGATGTCGGTCGAAGGCAAAGTGGTTCTGATTACGGGCGCGGCGCGAGGCATGGGGCGTGAACATGTGCGTGGGTTCCTCAAGGCCGGGGCGAAGGTGGTTGCCGCCGATATCTCGTGGGCGCCGTCCGGCGTGAGTAGCGACGACTACGAGTTCAACCAGGAGCTGGCGGGCAACGACGACGTGCTCGTTGTTTCGATGGACGTGACCCTGGACTCGCACGTGAACACGGCCTATGACGCGGCGATGTCGCGCTTCGGCACGATCGACGCGATTCTCAACAACGGCGGCATCCGCCAGCGCGACCTCTACCCGCCGAGCGGCGCCTCCTGGACCGTCGAGACGGAGGTCAGCGAGTGGCAGAAGATGTTCGAGACGCACGTCTTCGGGTGTCTGCGCGTGATCAAGGCCTTCTCGAAGCCGATGCTGGAGAAAAAGCGTGGCAGCATCATCAGCATCGGGTCGAGCAACTGGGCGGGCCAGGGCCCAGCTTCGCGCGAGATGCCCTATAAGGCGGCGAAGGCGGCCGTGGGCACCATGACGATGTACCTGGCACACGAGCTGAAGCCCCACGGTATCGCCGCCAACCTTCTGGTGCCCGGCCACACCCGCAGCACGGGCTCCGACGAGCAGGAGCAGGGCCGTGGCGAAATCTACGCGCGCGAGCATCCGGATGCCCCAGAGTTCCTGCGCGTGAGGCTTCGGCCCGACCACGTCGTGCCCGCTGCCATCCACCTCGCAGGCCAGGACGCGTCAGGCGTAACGGGAACCGAGGTGCTGGCAATCGAGTGGAACGAGGCGAACGGCCTCGGAGGCCGGGAGGCATGGGCGTACGAACCGGACCTTCAGGCTGCACGTGCGGCCGGCAGGGTCTAGAAACTAGGGTTGTAATACTCAGCTTGCGAGCGACTTATACTGATTGAGATGAGTGGGATAGCGGACACCAAGGCGCCTAGCCTGTTCGACAGGCAACAGATCGAAGCGTTGGTCGCCAAGGACGGCACCTGGCGCTTCGTTCGCTTCGGCGTCATCGGCGCGATCACGTTCTTGCTGCAGTTCGCCGCCCTGGAGCTGTTCAAGAGCCTGGGTATTGGGTCCATCCCGGCATACGCGCTGAGCCTGATCCCGGCGGTGCAGGTGAACTTCATCGCCAATGAGGTTCTGGTCTGGGAC
>Ga0247825_10000436_pt1 | contig 26389 bp, 22 predicted proteins | sample 13C_Vanillin_Day_FD_194413 | JGI IMG/M metagenome (GOLD analysis project Ga0247825, IMG submission 194413) | Soil microbial communities from agricultural site in Penn Yan, New York, United States - 13C_Vanillin_Day48 | ecosystem: Environmental > Terrestrial > Soil > Agricultural land | place... | reverse complement strand
AGGAGCTGCACCACGCGGGCGAGCCCTTCTTCACGACCAAGCCCCCCGGCGCGGGCATGGGCCTGGGCCTGTTCCTCACCCGCACGCTCGTGGAGCACCTGGGAGGACAGCTCACGCTCGAATCCGCTATCGGCGCAGGCACGACGGCGCGCTTGGAGCTTCCGCTGGTGGAGTTGCCTGGCGCGGAGGTGGCGCATGGGCCATGAGGGCGCGTCCCTGCTGCTGGTGGATGATGATGAGGTGCTGCGCGAGCGCCTGGCGCGTGCGCTGGAGCGCCGGGGATACCAGGTGCGCACGGCGGCCTCAGCGGAGCAGGCGCTTGCGCTGGCCCAGGCACAGCCTCCCAGATACGCCATCCTCGACTTGCGGATGCCAGGCCGCTCGGGGCTTGAGCTCCTTCGGGAACTGCGCCTGCTCGATGCAAACTGCCAGGCGCTGATCCTGACGGGCTATGGGAGCATCCCCACCGCCGTCGAGGCCACTCGGCTCGGCGCCATCGGCTACCTCCAGAAGCCGGTGGACGCGAACGACGTGGTCGCGGCACTTGGGCGGCTGGAGGGAGCCTCGGACGTGGACGCAAGCCCCATCGAGACACCTTCTCTGGCGCGCGCCGAGTGGGAGCACATCCAGCGGGTGCTCGCGGACTGTGGGGGCAATGTCTCCGAGGCCGCTCGCAGGCTGGGCATCCACCGCCGGTCCCTTCAGCGTAAGCTTCAGAAATACCCTCCCCCTCGGTAGGCAGAGCAACCTTCTCCGCACTCAGCCCCGCCGCCCTGCATCGGCTCCGGGTTGGGCGACCGGGGGAGCACCTCGCAGAAGTAGCCGAGGATCTGCACGGCCGGGTTGGACAGGGTGGCTTCCCTCTGGGAAACCCGCGTGAGAGGTGCTTCGCGCTCCGCTTCCACGCGTGGAACGGGTCCTTCCACGCGTGGAAGGTGGCTTCGACATCCCGTTTCCGGGCTGTGCGGTAGAGTGGCGCCGTTCAGGCCCGTTCCTGCAGGAGTCACATGCGAGAGGAACCCGTTGCGGACATCTCCACGGCAAACGTGGAGCAGCGCGACAAAGGCGAGAAGGGCTCCCAGGCCGTTCCCGCGCTGACGATCGCCGCTCACCCCATGGCCCGCCGCGTGGGCGAGCGGCTGCTGCTCTCCTCGCTCCTCACAGGCCGCTCCGTGGCGATCTCTCGCAACGATCCAGTCTTCATGCGCCCCGGTAACGCGCTGGGGATGCACCTGGCCGATCCCTTCTTGAGCCGCAAGCCCGTGGTGTTCTCCGCAGGTTCGGGCGGGAGCGTTCGGGTGGAGCCCGGGGATGGCAGCCGCGTCTCCGTGGCGGGGCGGGTGCTGGAGGGGCCGTGGGAGTTCTCACCCGAGGAGGTGGCCGCCGGTGTGCCGCTGGAGCTGGGCGGCCGCGTGGTGCTGGTGCTTCACCTGGCCGACCCCTTGGCCAGGGATGCCGCGGACCTGCTGGGCATGCTGGGCATCAGCACTGGACTGCAGCGCGTGCGCAGGCTCATCGAGCAGGTCGCGGACTTGAGCGTGCCGGTGCTCGTGCGCGGAGAGACGGGCTCGGGCAAGGAGCTGATCGCCCGGGCGCTCCACCAGCGCAGTCCCCGGCGGGACAAGCCCTTCGTCAGCGTGAACCTGGGAGCCATCCCCAAGGAGCTGGCGTCCGCGGAGCTGTTCGGTGCGCGCAAGGGCTCGTTCACCGGCGCCGTGAAGGATCAGGAGGGCTTCTTCCAGGCCGCCCACGGCGGCACCCTGTTCCTGGACGAGGTGGGCGAGGCGCCGCCCGAGGTGCAGGTGATGCTGCTGCGCGTGTTGGAGACAGGGGAGATCTTCCCTGTGGGCGAGCGCACGCCCGTCACCGTGGATGTGCGGCTGGTGGCGGCGACGGATGCGCACCTGGAGCAGCAGATCCAGGAGGGGCGCTTCAAGGCACCCCTGCTGCACCGGCTGGCGGGGTTCTCCATCCGCGTGCCTCCGCTGAGGGAGCGGCGTGAGGACGTAGGGTTGCTGTTCCACCACTTCGCGAGAGGGGAGCTGGAGGCGCTGGGAGAGGCGAGGCGCTTGGAGCCCGAGGACGCGCTCGCCGAGCCGTGGCTACCCGCGCCCCTGGCGGCGCGGCTGGTGGGCTATGACTGGCCCGGCAACATCCGGCAGCTGCGCAACGTCGTGCGGCAGCTCGTCATTGGCAATCGGGGCCAGCCCCAGCTCCAGCTCGACGCCCAGCTGGAGCAGGAGCTGGCCGCCTCGAAGTCCGTCACCGTGGGGCGCCCCGCCTCCGAGCGGGTGGTTTCTGGGAGCAAGGCTTCATCCCGCCGTAGGCCCGCGAATATCTCCGAGACGGAGCTGCTCGCCGTACTCCGGGAGTGTGGCTGGGACTTCCAGGCCGCGGCGGATCGGCTCGGCATCCACCGCACCTCCATCTACGATCTGATCGAGCGCAGCCCGAGCATCCGCACCGCGGGCGAGCTGAGCGTGGAGGAGATCACCCGCTGCTACGAGGAGTGCGGTGGCAACCTGGATGCGATGGTGCGGCGGCTCGAGGTCTCCAAGCGGGCGCTGGGGCGCCGCGTCAAGGAGCTGGGCCTCGGCTCCACGGAGACGTGAGCCCGTTGGAACGCTTGTTGCTTCAGATGCTCGTGGAGGGTCTCAACATGATGAATCATCAGTCCGAGGTATCGAGGCGAGTTCAGTGGCAGGTTCGCGGCCGGGTTCTGGCGGGGTTGCTGACGTTGGGCGTGACTTCGTGGGCACTGGTGTCCTGCAAGACGGGAAGCCAGGCGAGTGCGCCGGGAGCCGAGTCACTCCAGGAGAGCACGGAGGTGCAGACCTGCTCCAACGGCATCCAGAGCAAGAGACAGTACACCGTCGAGATGAATTGCTCGGAGTTTACGAAGAACAAGAAGATCTGCACCAAGCGAGGCGGTCAGGTCACCTTCATCGCGGATTGCTCGGATGGAGAAGTCACCGTCTATTTCTCGAACCCCAGCAACCTGTTCACCGACGAGTCCAGCAGCGTGACGCCGGACAAGGGGGGCACAGTGAAGACCCTGAAGCCCGACGCGGGGGGGGATCATTGCATGTGCATTGGCGACGGTTGCCTGGCCACGGCCTGCTCCAAGGATCGGCAGGATCCGGCGACCGGGAGCCTGGATGTGGCGACGAGTGGTCCCGGTGAGGACGACGAGGGCCCCAAGCAGTAAGGCTCGGCTCGCGGGCTCAAGGCAGGGACAAAGCCCGCTGTGAGGACCGTCTCTTCCACTCGTGGGTGAGGTGGGGATTGGCCGCGAGTGCCGCCTCGAGATCCTTTCGGGACCGGGCGGCGTCTCTCTCCGCCAGCAGGCTCGCCCGGAGCAGCAATGCTTCGCTCCACGCAGGGCGAGCCGCGAGCACGCTGTCCACCAGCGCGAGGCCGCGCTCCAGAGGTGCCGTGGCGTCCTGCCCCGTCTCCTTCTTCCATCGGGCCCACTCGTCGCACAGGTGGCCGAAGGCGAGGCTGTAGTCCTGAGGCTGGGGCGCCGATGGGAGAGCCTTCTCGAAGGACTTCGCTGCCTCTTCGAACCTGGCGCCGGCCTGCTCTGGATGATGCCTGGCCAGCCATCGGGCCCGTACGGCGAGGACCTCGCCTTGGTAGCGCCAGGCCTGGGGCTGATCCTTGTTGCGCTGGAACGCCTGGGCCAGTGCTTCCTCCGCCTGGGTGAGGCTGGCTCCGGGATCGCGTCCCTGCTCCAGCTCGAAGAGCGCCAGCGTGTGACGGACCTTGGCCCTGTTGGCCCAGGGGTTGGCCTGGCCCGGCAGCAGCTCGACGGCCTGCTGATAGGACGCCTCGGCCGCACGGACTTCTTCCCGGGGATCCTCTCCGAGCCGTCGCTGGTACTCGGCGCGCAGGGCGTGGATCTCGCCCACGTTGTTCTGCCCATAGCCATGCTTGGGGGCCACGGAGACGGCCTGCGCATACGCGGCCTGGGCTCGGGCCAGGAGCGGGAACGGATCCTCTCCTCGCTCCCACGCCTCCCGGGCTTGCTCCTGCAGGGCGATGCCCAGGCCGTTGTGGAGCGGGGCGATCCTGGCGTTGATGTCGATGCCGCGCTGGAAGAACCCGGCCGCGGTGGTCAGGTCCGGCCGGGGATCTCCGCCGCTGCGCCTGCGCCGGGTGGCCAGCTCTGTGTGGAGCATGCCTGCGTTGAACCAGGCCACGAAGTTCCCGGGGTTGAGGGTGCGGGACTTCTCGAGGGCGAGCCGGGCCTGCTCCAGGTCGCCCTCCGGATCCGAGGCGCGAGGATGGGAGGCGCGCTTGAGATACGCCTGCCCGAGGTTGATCCAGGCGTCGGGAATGCGCTCGTCGAGCTGGATGGCCTGACGGTAGGCCGCGATGGCCTGCGCGTGGTGAGGCAGAGGGTCGGCGCCCGTCTGCTCCTCGTAGTCCGCCCAGGTCCTGAAGAGCAGTCCCAGCAGGGCGTGGTACTCGTAGTCGCGATCTTGCGAGGCCAGCTGCTCCAGCGTCTCCAGGGCTCCGCGCAGGGACTCGCTCGGATCCTGCCCGCGGTTCTGGCGGAAGCGGGCTTGACGCCACAGGCTCTGTCCCAGCTCGCGTCGGGCCTCGGGGTATTGGGGGCGCGCCTCCAGGGCCTGGTGGACGGCGGTGATGGCCCTCTGGAGCGTCTCCTCCGCATTGCCGCCCTTGGTCATCTGGTGCTCGGCCAGACGGTTGTGGAAGCGCGCTTCCCAGAACCGGGCCTCGGGCGAGCTGGGATCCACGGCGATGGCCCGGGTCACCGACTCCAGCCCCCGCGTGTACGAGGGCATGACGTCTCCCTGTCCGTAGAGCGCCATCACCATCGCGGCGTACTCGAGCTGCGCCAGGGCCAGGTGGGTCTCGGGGAAGCTCTCGCCCGTGGAGACGGCGATGCTCAGCGCCCGGCGGCCGGACTCCAGATCGGCCAGTGCCTTCTCACGCTCGCCCTGGTTCCAGCGCTGGTTGGCCCGGTACTGGAGGATGGCGCCACGCAGCATGGGGGCCTCGTGGAACCAGGGCAGCCGGCTGCTCATCGAGTCCAGCTGGGCCAGGGCCTCATCGAGCTTGTTCTCATGGAAGGCCAGCAGCGCCGCGACGTACTCGGTGGATGGCACCTCGGCGCTCTCGCTCTGGCGCAGGTAGGCCAGGGCGGGATCGCGGTACTCGCGCTCCAGCTCCTGCTTGCGAGCCTGTCGCCGCTGGGCGTTCTGGAGGGCTTCGGCGTCGAGGAGCTGCTCCCGGTAGAGCTGGCTGATGACCAGGGCCAGAGCCCAGGCGACGCGGGGCTCGCGGAAGCCCTGGCTCCAGGCGGCTTCCAGGTGCTCACGGGCTCTCGGCAGCTCCCCGAGCGCCAGGTAGCCGCGCCCCAGGGCATAGCTCCCCGGCCCCGCTGCGGCGGAGCCCGCATCGCGTCCCTCCTGCTCCAGCTCGGTCATGCGCCGGCGGAGTTCGGCCCGATCGGCGCGGATGTCATGCAGCCGGGACAGGCCAGAGTAGCGGGCCATCGCCTCGATACGCTCGACCCTCTCGGTGAGGCGTCGAGCGAGGCGCTCGCGCTGCGAGGCCTGCAGGCGCGTGAGCCCGGCCCAGCCCAGTGCCCCTGTCACGATCACGAGCGCCGCGGTGGCGACGCTGACGGCGAACCGGTGCTTGCGAGCCTTCTTGCGCAGCCGGTACGCGAGCCCGGCCGGGCTTGCCTGCACGGGCTCACCGGCGAGGAACCGGTCCAGGTCCTGGGCGAGCGCGTGGGCCGAGTCGTAGCGGGCCGAGCGATCCTTCTCCAGGCACTTGAGGACGATGGCCTCCAAATCCTGCGGGATGTTGGGGTTGAGCGCGCGTGGGGAGCGCGGCTCCACGAGGGCGATGTTGTGGAGCACCTCCAGCCCTTGGCTGCCGGGGATGGGCAGGGTGCCCGTCAGCAGGTGGTAGAGCGTGGCGCCCAGGCTGTAGACATCGGCGCGGCGATCCAACTGCCCCACCTCGCCACGGGCCTGCTCCGGAGACATGTAGTGGGGCGTGCCGAGCACCGCACCGGTGGCAGTGACGCCCTGGGCGGTCCAGTCGTGCGCGAGCCCGAAGTCCATGACGTAGGGCTTGAGGCGCCCATCCTCGGTGCGCTCCACGAGGATGTTGGAGGGCTTCAAGTCCCGGTGGATGAGGCCAGCGCGGTGGGCGGCGTGGACACCCTCGGCCGCGTCGCGGAGCACCAGCGCCTTCTGCTCCACGGTGAGCGTGCCCGCGAGCTGCCCCAGGGGCACGCCGTCGATGAACTGCATGGCGATATAGGAGCGGCCCTGGATCTCTCCGACCTCGTACACCTGGCACACGCGCTCGTGCTCGACGCGAGCCTGGGAGCGAGCCTCGGACAGCAACCGGCGGACGAGCTGGACGTCATCGCCTTTGACGAACTTGAGCGCGATGTTGCGGCGCAGGCGCGGGTCATAGGCGAGGAAGACCTGGCCCATGCCGCCCTGTCCCAGGAAGCGCAGGCCCTGGTAGAGATCCCAGCCGGGGAAGGGGAAGGGCGGCTCGGCCGCATCAGGGGTCTTCGAGGAGAGGTTGGGATTGAGGGTCGAGGCCCCAGTGGAGGGCTGAAGGGCGGCGAGCGTCTGATCGGAGATGCGGCCTCGCTGGTGGAGCAGCATCAGCGGGCTGCGGCCCAGGCGTCGCGCCTCCTCGCTCAGCGTGGCGGCCTCCTCTTGGGAGAGGAGGCCTTCGGCCACCGCGATGCGCAGCTCCTCTTGGTGCTGATCGTGCAATCTGCTTCTCCTGCCCGGCGAGCCTCGTGCCGGGGGAGAGTTCTAGCAGCGCTGGGAGTCAGTCGGCAGGGCTCACACGTCTCCAAGGAGACGGGCAGAGCGCTGGAGCCGGCGAGAGCGCATCCAACCCCTCGCTGAATGGATCCCGCGCAGCACGCCCCGCAGAGCTGCCTCCTGGTTGGCCAGGTGAAGGAGGTAGCGCCACCGCGCATGGCTCCCACGGCGATTCAGCAGCGCGTAGGCGAACTGTCCCGCGTGCTGCTCGACGTGGCGCGGAACGTCCTCGAACCACTCGGCGCTGCGGCGCGCCGCATTCTGCAGTGGGAGCAGCGCGGTGCGCCGCTCCTCTTCGTAGGCCGAGAGCGCGGCTGGGAGAGCCGTGTGAGCGCGCAACTGCCTGGCGAGCCCGATCGCGTCCTGGATGGCCAGCTTCGTCCCTGAGCCGATCGAGAAGTGGGTGGTGTGGGCCGCGTCGCCCATGAGCACGACGTTGCCGTGGTGCCAGCGCTCGTTGGTGATGCGCTTGAAGTGGAGCCACTGCGTCCTGCCCCGGCCATGCCTCTGCGTGAGCAGCGAGCGGCCGTCCAGATGGCGCTTGAAGATGTCCTCCAGGCGCCGGAGCGTCTCATCGGGGCCGAGCTGGCCGAACCCCAGGCCCTGCCACGTCTCCTGCGGACACTCGACGATGCAGGTGCTCGTCTCGCGGTTGAAGCGGTAGGCATGAAACCAGATCCAGCCCGCAGGGGTCTCCTCGAAGGCGAACGTAAAGGTGTCAAACGCCTTATCGGCGCCAAGCCAGATGTACTTGGTCCTCCCCAGCTCGATGTGGGTCTGGAAGGGGTTGCCGTGAAGGTGGCGTGTCCTGCTGTTGGCGCCATCGCACGCGATGATCAGGTCCGCGTCAGCGAACTCGGACAGGTTCTCCACCTCGCGCTGGAACTGCACCTCCACTCCAAGGCTCTGCGCCCGCCTGAGCAGGATATCCAGCAGGCGATCGCGGCCCAGGCTGAACCCATATCCGCCCACGTGAACCGTCCGCTTGCCTTGGATGTGCACTTCCTGCGTGTCCCAGTGGGCGGCCTCCCTCGCGATGGCCTGGGCGCTCTCAGGGTCACTCCGGTAGAGATCGTCGAGGAGGTCCTGCCAGAAGACAACTCCCCAGCCATACGTCACCCCCGTGGGATCGCGCTCGATGACAGTGACGTCATGCTTCTTGTTGGAGAGCTTCGCCAGGGCTGCGAAGTACAGACCTGCGGGGCCGGCGCCGATACAAACGATCCTCATGGGGAACCCAAGGTCGAGTCACGGGCGGTAAAGTTCAACTTGACTCATAGGGCAGGGCTCCGCGCGGTGTGCGACGGTCCATGGGACGGAGGAAGGACCTCGAGGACGGTCAGTGATGGACGTCCGGTGGCGTGGGCAGGGGAGTGTTCTCGGCATCGCTGGCGGGCTCCCAGGAGGAACCCGCTCGGTGAAGGGCGAACCAGAAGGTGCTTCCCTTCCCACGCTCGGAGGTGACGCCCACCCGGCCGCCGTGCCGTTCAGCCAGCTTCTTGACGGTGGCGAGTCCCAGGCCCAACCCCTCGATACCGACACCTTGCCCGCGGAAGTAGGGCACGAACAATGAGCCCTGATTCTTCGGGGTGATCCCCGGTCCCGTGTCGATGACCTCCGTGCGAATGAAGGCACCCTCATCCAGGACGCGAAGGGTGATGCGCCGGATCTGCACCTCACCCATGTACTTGATGGCATTGCGAACCAGGTTGCCGAGCAGGCTCAAGTAGACCCCTGGGCTGCAGGCGACGAGCACCGGGGGGACAGGCTCGCAATGAAGGGTGATACCGGCCTGCTCTGCTTCCGCCGAGAAGCCGCCCAGCAGATCTGCGATCACCGTTCGCAGCTCGGTCCGGGCCCCTGGGTCGGGCCTGGCTCCGGAGCGGGCGAAGTCGAGGAGCGCGCTCGTGATCGTATCCGCGCGCGAGAGGCTCCGGATGATCCGGTTGATGGGCTCGCGTGCTGCTTCATCGGAGCTCTTTCGGATGACGAGCTCCGCCGACATTCGGGCCGCTGAGAGAGGATTGCGGATGTCGTGAGCGACGCGGCCCGCGAACTGCTCCAGCTCCGCGGCACGCTCTTCGAGGAACTTCGTGTGCGCATCGAAGAGGACGCGACGGGCGCGTGCATCGCGATAGAGCAACCACGCCACGATCACAGCCAGGATGGCGCAGACTGCGTTGAGGCTATTGGCGAGCCACATGGTCCGGCGCCGGGTCTCGCGGATGCTCTCGGCCATCTCTCGGCCGCGCGCCGCATCGTATTCAATGGCGCGCGTGACATCATCGAGCATGCGTCGGCCACGCGGCTCAACCTCTTGAGTGAACAGCGCATTGGCTTCAGCGTTCGCATTCGATTCCGCAACTTCGCGCGCGTGTCTGACTGCACTGTCGAAGCGTACCCAGGACTCCTGCACGCTCATCCTCAAGGTTTGCTCGCCAGGCAAGGGCTGAAGCAGCAAGTAGTCCTGCGTTCCCTTCTTCACCTGAGCCAAGGCGTCCTCCAGGGCTTTTCTCAGCTGGGGCCGTTGAAGGGGCTCGTGGATGAAGCGCGAGAGGGCCAGCTCGGCCTCGAGAACAGCCCGGCGAACCTGTGCCAGGTGCTCGATGCTCGGGGCCGAGTTGTAGATGATGCCCTCGGAGAGCGTACCAATGGCCGTGGAGGAGCGCTGAACGATGAGGTTCGTCGCGAGGAAGCTGCCCACGACCGCGGCAAAGGCGAGGAAGAGCATCCTCCCGGACACATCAGTCCCTGGTGGCATCTGAGCAGGCATGAATATTCCATGCGCTTCACCTCCGCACGAGTCAAGCGCGGGGGGGGAATGAACCGGATCCAGCCTCGCTGGCTTGCTCTCTGAGTGTTCAGCTGTGGAACGTACGGGCCAAGCCCTCGTGAAGTCTCAAACCTCAGGTGTTGCAGGCACACGCTCGCATTCGATCGCTCCGTCCTGCGATCGATAGAGGCAGGCGATCAGCGCTGTCCCGAGCTGCGATCGAAGCAACTCGTACGCGCGCCGGCGCGCTCCACCGAGGACAAACGCCCCCGCGGACTTCGGCGTTACATCGCGGATGAAGCAGCTGTAGGCGCGCACCGTCCCATCTGGACCGAAGACGGTGATCCCGTCCATGACCATCATCCGCCGGATGAGCTGCGCATAGGCGAGCAGGGCATGCGTCTGGGGGGGAGCCCCGTCGACGCCTTGCGTCATCCATCGGATGATGTCGAGAGGTTCACGGAACCAGATCCCGTCCGACAGGAAGCGAGGTGCTTCAGTGTCGGGCGCCAGCACCGCGGCCAGCGTCCCGTGGTCTCCGGTGAGGATCTCCACGCCGATCCGATAGTAGAAGGCCTCCAGCTGCGGCCGCAGCTCTGTCTGGACAGTGCGTGTCACCGCCCCCATGAACTCCCGGACAACCCGAGCCGCATCTCCGGGCTCTCCCTCAGCTCCTGACAGATCGAAGAATTGGCCCACTCCCGTGGAAGAGCGCACCTCCACCACGCTGGTCCTCAGCCTCGCGAGCCCTACGACCGGCAAGCCATCACGGCGGACCCTCCGCAGCAGCTCGAACGAGGTCGGGCGCAGCGGGGAGCCCTCCGGGCGGAAGAGTCCGAACTGCACCCCGCCGGGTGTCACCAGGAGGAAGACAGCCCAGCGCCGCCCTTCCCCGAGCGGCGCACAGCTCTTCAGCGCGGCGCGTGCGCTCGCCGCTCCGTCCACTCCAGAACCTACCGCGATCGGGTCAGCCCCTCCGACCGTGTGCAAGAGGTCCTCCAGGTCCATGGTCACGAAGACCATGGGTGCGAAGGAGAAGCCCTCCTCCTGGAAGTGGGAGAGCCCGATGATGAGCTCCACCATCACACCTTCGACAATCCCGGCACAGGCGCCAAAGGGCCCTGCGAAGGGGCCCACGCCGCTGCTGACCAGGGACCGGAGGGAGATCGCGCTCACCGTAGGACAGCAAGAGCACTCTTCTGCCAGGGGCGTCAAGTGGGGCATCCGCTCTGCCCCTAAGCGTGGCGTCATGGTGGCTCCTTCCGGGTGAGAGGTTGGGAGCTGGAGATGCGGCCGGGAAGAGTGTTGAAGAATCAGCAGTGGTTCAGCCGGCCACGGCGCCCGTCCACGAGGGTGGATCACTGGCCGGGAACGAGCCTTCGGACGCGAGGTCCACGGCGCGAAGCCGTCTCCGCCGGCGCCGCTCCGCGCGCGCGAGCTCCAGGGTCGTGACGACGCCCGACACCTGCCCGTCCTCGTCCACAACAACAGCGCGGCGGACGCCAGCGCGCACCATGCGCGGGGCGAGCTGCGCGAGGCGCTCGTCCTCGCGCGCGAGGATGAAGCGGCGGCTGGCCAGATCACCAATGCCATGGATGGGGTACCCCTGGGCTGCGGCCTCGGCGCCCAGGATGAGGCGGCGCATCGTCACCAGTCCGTGGACTCGCTCCGCGTCCGCGATGACGAGGAGGCCTCGGCCCGAGCGTGCCATCTGTGCTGCGGCCCCGCGCAGCGTGGTCCGAGGGGCGAGCACTGCAACGCCGCCGAGCATGCACTCACGAACGAATGTGGTCATGGGAAACTCCTGTGGGAAAGGTATGAGGCGTAGCGCGGGCAGGCCTTGGTCACGTGCGCACGTCGAGGCTCCTGTGAGGTGGATGGAACCGGCGGCGCCGAGACAGCGCAGTGCCATGCCGGTCCTCTCTCATAACAGGTGAAGGCGGCGGCCTGTTCCAAGCTTCGGCCCTGGAGCCTGCATGGAAATGAAGAGGAGGGTGTTCGAGTTGAGGTGACAGAGCCATGTGTACCTTCCCCATCGCCAGATCCTTGTGCCGCAGCGGGCTCTTGAGGGCCGGGCGACAGGTGTGCAGCGAGGTCACGGGCTTCCTTGGAGACCGCGCCCACTCCTGAGCAGTGGGCATGTCCACCCTCCGCTCGTGTGCCCGTGGCAGCACAGGGCCGAGCGCTTCCACAACCCCATCGCCAGGAAGGAGCATGTCCATGTGGGCTCTGTCCGCCATCGCTTCGTTCACGGCCTTGTTTTCTGGGCTGGCATTCACCTTCGGAGGGCTTCACGCGGCCTCTCTCCTCATCGCTCTGGCTGGGCTCGCGCGTTGGCTCTACACGCGCATGGATTCCATCGTGGTTCGGCTCCATGGCGCGCGCCGGCTCTATTTCGAGGAGGCTCCTCGGTTGCATGAGTTGGTGGCTCACCTCAGCATCGCTGCGAGGATTCCCCACCCACACCTCTACGTCATGCGAAGCCAGCGGCCGAACGCATTCTCCCTCGGCAGGAGCCCCCAAGCTTCGAGCATCATCCTGACCAGCGCCGCGCTCAGCGGGCTCGATGAGGCGGAGATCTGCGCCATGGTCGCGCATGAGCTTGCGCATATCGCTCATGGCCACACGCGCCGTGCCACGCTCGTTGCCGCGCTGACCGCGGTGATAACAAGGTGTGGTGCGAGGTTCGGGTGGCGCCGACGCACGCAGGGCCAGCCCGCCAGGGGCGCGCCCGGAGCCGTCTCTCGCAGGGCGATCGCGCGGCTGCATCGGCTGGGGACTCCGCCAGAGCGGGACCTTGCCGCCGATAGGATGAGTGCCAGGCTGTTGGGGGATGCCCTGGGCCTCGCTGCCTTGCTGGCACGGTTGAAGGAGCGTGTCACCTGGGGGGCTCCTGTCTCGTTTCTCGACGTGGGCACCCCCTTTACCATCCCCATCTTGGATGGAATTTCGGAGATGACCCTCAACGAGCGGATCCATCAGCTCAAGCGGATGGCAGCCGAGGAGCAGGCACGGCGCGCCAAGGCCTTCCTCCGCCGCACGGCTCGTCGTGGCTCCCGGTTCTACCCGCGCGCAGGAGCACCGCAGCGAATGAGCGCTCATCCATGGCCAGGGAGACGGGTGGCTCGCCTGGATGGCGGCTGGACGGGCAAGCGCCCCAGGCTGCTGAAGAGGGCCCGGGGCGCCCACAACCTCCAGCGCTCACCCTGAGCGCCAGCCTCCGGCTTCCACTCCGTACAACCTCGCCGAGCAGGCATCCGCTTGGCGGCCATTGCTCCCACTCTGCGTTCTTCTCACTTTACAGCCATGATCACGACAGTCGCCCTGGGAGTGATGCTGATCGCCATCATCCTCCTCTCCATCGATCGCATCCCCATCGAGGTGAGCTCACTGGCCATCCTGGTGCTGCTGGTGCTGAGCGGGCTCGTGACGCCTCAAGAGGCCCTCTCCGGGTTCTCGAGCGAGACGGCCATCTTCATCTTCACGCTCCTGGCGCTGACGCAAGGGCTCAGTGCGACCGGTGTGATGCAGCTCGTTGGCCGGCGGTTGCTCTCACTCGCGCGATTCCGCTCGCAGGCCTTCATCGTCATGCTGCTGGTGGCTGTCTGCCTATTCTCCTCTGTCGCCTCGAACACGGCGGTGACGGCGGCGTTCCTCCCCGTCGCGACGGCCGCATCCGCACAGGCGGGAGTGAGCTCGCGCAGGCTGTTGATGCCCATGGCGTTCAGCTCCATGCTGGGTGGCACCATCTTCCTGTTTGGCACGTCCACCAACCTTGTCGTCAGCGCGGCGATGGAGCAGTGGGGGCTCGAGCGCATTGGCTTCGCGGAGCTTTCCCCGGTGGGGCTCCCGCTCGCGGTAGCCGGAATCATCGCGACGCTGATCCTCGTGCGGCGGTTTCTGCCGGAGCGCCACGCGGAGAGCGAGGCAGGGGCCCTGACTCAGCGTGAGTACGTGACAGAGGCGGTGCTCACTCCTGGCTCTCGTCTCGTGGGCAAGGAGCTTCGCTACCTCACCGAGGGGCTGAGGATCCCGGTGCGGGGGATTGTGCGGGACGGAGCCATGCTGCCTCCCGAGCCCCGAGAGGTGCTGAGGGCCGACGAACACCTCATCGTCTCCGGCAGCGTGGAGGACATCCTGCGTTTGAAGGACCTGCGCAGCATCGGACTCAGAGCCGACCTTCGGATTCCCGAGGGCCACCGCCAGGGGCACACCCTCGTCGAAGTGTCGGTGCCGCCGACGTCCGCCCTGGCCGGCAGGTCCTTGCGCGACGTCCGCTTCGCGGATCGCTACGGTCTCGTGGCGCTGGCCATCCACCGCCACCCCACGCTCCAGAGTGTCCATCAAGATCTGAGCCTGATGGGGAGTCTCGCCGGTGGAGAGGCGTTGAAGAGTATCTCCCTGTCGGAGGGCGACATGCTGCTGCTCGGTGGGCCCGAGAGACGTGTCCGCGAGCTCGCGCGAGACGAGGAGCTGACCGTGCTGAGCAGTGTCGAATACCAGCGGCCACGCTACCGCCGCGCCGCGCTCGCCCTGGGCATCTTCGTCTGCACGGTGGTCATTGCGGGGCTGCGCATCACCTCGCCAGCCATTGCGGGGTTGGCGGGGATGCTGGCGATGGTGGCCACGGGCTGTGTCGACTCGCGCACGGCGTTCCGCGTGGATTGGCGGGTGGTCATCATGATTGGCTCGTTGCTGACCCTGGGAATGGCGATGGAGAAGAGCGGCGCGGGGGAGTTCCTCGCCCAGGGAATTACCCCCCTGGTGGACGTCGTAGGACCCCGCGGGGTGCTCTGTGTGCTCATGGTCGCCACCATCGTGCTGTCCGTGCCCATGAGCAATCAGGCCGCCGCGCTGCTCATGCTTCCCGTCGGCATCCATTCCGCCATGGACATGGGGCTCGACCCCCGTGCGTTCGCGATGGGGATCTGTCTTGCCGCGTCGTGCTCCTTCCTCACGCCACTGGAGCCTTCCGCGGCGCTGGTGTACGGCCCCGGGCGCTATCGCTTCCGCGACTTCCTTCGTGTGGGGACACCCCTCACCATACTGATGCTCGTGTTGCTGACGGTGGCCGTGCCGCTCGTGTGGCCGCTCACGGGGCATGGAGGTCTGGCAAGGCCGCCTTGAGCGCCAGGAGCAGTCTGCGCACGGCATAGCCTTCAAAGTCCTCCACGGGATCAATGCTCGGAGGAAACACCTCCAGCGCACTCTCGAGCATTGAGAGTGCCGGCCGGAGGCCCTCGGGGCCTGGGATCCTGGGCGTCTGATCCAGGAGGAAGGCCGCGTTCACCAGGTTTGCCCAGCGATTGTCGTGAGTCATCTCTTGGCGGCTCACGTGCTCACAGGTGGAGGTCGCCAGCCGCCTCGGGTTGGTAGAGGACCTCCATGATGCGGAGCCTGGCGAGCCGGGCATTGGGCAGCGGCCACTCGATCACATCACCCACCTTGAGGCCCAGCACCGCCTGCCCGACTGGCGCCAGGATCGAGACCATGGACTGATCGATGTTGGCCTCATCCGGATAGACCAGCGTCGCTTCGCGGCGGCGGCCCGTATCCAGATCCTCGAAGAGGATTCGCGATCTCATGGTGACGACATCAGGAGGGATCTGGTCCTGGGAGACCACCACCGCGCGGTCCAGCTCCAACTCCAGCTGCTCGGCCGCGGCGGCCCGGGAGCCTTCGAGATGGCGCTCTACGATGGTCCGCAGCCGCGCCATGTCCTCGGCGGTGACTCGCACGGCCGGAGCAGGGGTTGTAAAGCGCTGATCGATCATTGCACGTGAATTCATTGTGAACCTCGGAACCTCCGGAGCGTGACGACGGCCGGAAGCCCTTCAGGGGGTGTGGGATGGGTCAGGAGAAGCGAGCTGGGTGATAGTGGGTGAGGGGTGCGCCGTCGGCGGTGGGGTTAAATCGTGACCGTCGAGGCGCAGAATCCAAGGCAAGGCGTCCTCCGGACATACCTTCCCTGAGCGCCACGCCTGGGCGTTGATGCTCTGAGCGGGAAGATGAACCAGGACAAGAACGCCTCCAAGTACCACCGTGAAGGTACTCGTCTACCCGTCTTTCCGCAACCCATTGAGTGGGCAGGTGTCCTGTGCGTCAGGACAACCGCTGGGCCATTCGCCCGCTCGGTCCAGGTGCAGGCGGTATAGGTTAGGGGCATGGAGAGCCTCCCCACCCTGGTCTTCGCTGATGGTGCGTGCTCCGGTAATCCCGGCCCAGGGGGCTGGGGAGTCATCATCGTGGCGCCAGGCGGAGAGGTGACCGAGCTGGGAGGCCACGAGCCGGGGACCACCAACAATCGGATGGAGCTGACCGCCGTGGGCAAGGCGCTGCGCCACCTGGAGCGCTCACCGGGGCCGCTGCACATCTACACGGACTCCACCTACGTCATTCAAGGCATCACACGCTGGGTGTTCGGGTGGAGCCGCCGCGGGTGGAAGACGGCCGAGGGAGGCGAGGTCGCCAATGTCATCTACTGGAAACGGCTGATGGCGCTGCTGTCCGGGCGCAAGGAGTCCTTTCCGCCTGAGTCCGCCAAGGTGGAGTGGCGGTACGTGCGCGGGCATACGGGAGTACCGGCCAACGAGCGGGTGGACGAGATCGCCGTCGCCTTCTCCAAGGGCCGAAGCATGCAGCTCTATGTTGGCCCGCTGCAGGGGTACGAGGTGGACGTGCACGATCTGCCCGAGGACACCTCGCTCCCCGAAGAGAAGCCTCGGCAGAGGGAGGCCTCAACCTCGGCGTACTCCTACCTGAGCGAGGTGGGACGCACGGTGAAGCGTCACTCGACCTGGGCCGCGTGCGAGCGCAGGGTGAAGGGCGTGCCCGGCGCGCGCTTCAAGAAGACGCGGAGTGAGCAGGAGGAAGCGAAGGTGCTGGAGGAGTGGGGCCACAAGGTCCAAGATCTCCAGAGCGAGGACTGAGCACCGACGGTGATCCATGTGCCGCGTACCTGACACCGTGCAACCTCGGCCACTTTTGGCTTGTGACATGACATGGAGACGAACAGACTGGCGTGATGCCCGAGACGACTCAGGGGCGGCGTGCCCGGCATGAGGCTGGGCGGGTCAGGTCCCACGCCTTTCGTTCATTGCTCATCCCCGTTGATCTCTCAGCAGCGATGGAGAAGGTCCTGGAGCGTGCTGCGCTGCTCCCCCTCGCCAGGAACGCTCAACTGACCCTTCTTCACGTTGTCCCGAGGCTCCTCCTGCGGGAAGCCAGGCTCCGGGCAGAGAGCGATGCGAGGGAGGCTCTCGAGCTCGCGGCGAGGAAACTGGCGCCCAAGCTCCCGGAGAGCGCCAAGGCCGTGCCGCTGGTCGTGGCTGGCGTCGCGGCGGCCGAGATCGCCAGGCACGCGCGCTTGCACAAGGCTGAGCTGATCGTGATGGGCCGCGGCGGTGGCCGGGCGCTCCGCGAGCTCTTCCTGGGGTCGACGGCAGAGCGCGTCATCCGAAGGGGCCGGCTGCCTGTCCTGACGGTTCGCCTACGGCCTCGCGGGACCTATCGCCGCCCCTTGCTCGCCCTGGATACGGATCAAGCCGCCCGTGAGGTTCTTGCCATGGCCCTGCGGGTGTTTCCGCCTCCCTGCCCTCGGATCGAGCTGGTCCACGCCTACGACGCCCCGTATCACGGGCTGATCTATCCGAGCCTCTCACCGGAGCAGGGACAGGAGTACCGCAAGTACTATCGCCAGAAGGCACTTCACGATATCGCACGGACGATCGCCACCACGTTGACCGAGGTGAAGGCCCCCCCGAGCGATGGGCTCTCTTGGAAGTCCCACATCCAGCATGGCTCGCCCAGGACGATCATCCCGGAAGCAGTGGCGAAGCTCCGGACGGACCTCTTGATGCTCGGAACGCATGGCCGTGCGGGGATCGCGCACGCGCTCCTCGGGACTGTTGCCGGGGACGTCCTGCGCGACGTGCCGTGCGACGTCTTGGTGGTTCCCCCCAGGAGCCCGAGTACCAGCAAGAGCTGATTGGCCGAAGATGTCGCTCCTTGGTCTCCTGGTCATTCCCTTTGTCTCCGGTGCCATCGCGGCGCTGCTGCCCACGAGTGCCCGGAACCGCGCGGCGGGGCTCGCGGGCCTCACCGCGCTGGTGTGCCTGGTGGGCGTGGCGCTCCGCTTCCCCGGCGTCCAGGGCGGGGGACTTCAGGTAGAGCGCTTCTCGTGGGTGCCTTCGCTCGGGCTCAGCTTCGTGATGCGGCTCGACGGTTTCTCCTGGACCTTCTGCGTGCTCGTCCTGGGCATCGGCGCGCTGGTGATGCTGTATGCGCGGTACTACCTCTCGCCTTCGGAGCCCGTGCCGAGATTCTTCGCATTCCTCCTGTCATTCATGGGAGCGATGCTGGGCGTGGTCCTCTCGGGCAACCTGCTTCAGCTTGTCTTCTTCTGGGAGCTGACCTCCCTCTTCTCGTTCCTGCTCATTGGCTACTGGAACCAGCGGAAGGACGCACAGCGCGGGGCCCGGATGGCGCTCACGGTCACCGCCATGGGCGGCCTGTGCCTCCTCGCGGGAGTGCTGGTGCTTGGCCAGATGGCCGGCAGCTACGATCTGGACATCGTCCTCGGGAGCGCGCAACGCATCAAAGCCCACTCGCTCTACCCGGTAGCGCTCTGCCTCATCCTCCTCGGCGCGTTCACCAAGAGCGCTCAGTTCCCCTTCCATTTCTGGCTCCCGAACGCGATGGCGGCCCCGACGCCGGTGTCGGCGTATCTGCACTCGGCGACCATGGTGAAGCTAGGCGTGTTCCTGCTGGCGCGGCTGTGGCCGGTGCTGTCGGGGACGGAGGCCTGGTTCTGGCTCACCGGCTCCGCGGGGCTCGTCACGCTGCTGCTCGGCGCGTGGGCGGCGCTGTTTCAGCGCGACCTGAAGGGGCTGCTCGCCTACTCCACCATCTCGCACCTCGGGCTGGTGGTGCTGCTGCTCGGGCTCAACAGTCCGCTCGCGGCGGTGGCGGCGGTGTTTCACCTCATGAACCACGCGGCCTTCAAGGCGTCGCTGTTCATGGCGGTGGGCATCATCGACCACGAGACGGGGACGCGGGACATCCGGCGGCTGTCGGGGCTCTTCCGCCTGATGCCCATCACCGGCACGCTCGCGCTCGTCGCCACGGCGGCGATGGCGGGCGTCCCGCTGCTCAACGGCTTCTTGTCGAAGGAGATGTTCTTCTCCGAGACCGTCTTCATTGACGCCATCCCCGCCGTGCAGTGGGGGCTGCCGATCGCGGCGACTCTGGCTGGCATGGGCAGCGTCGCCTACTCGCTCCGGTTCGCGGTGAAGGTGTTCTTCGGTCCCGCCAGCGCGTTGAACACTCCGCGCGTCCCGGAGGAGCCGCCCAAGTGGATGCGCGTCCCCGTCGAGGTGCTGGTCCTCCTGTGCCTCGTGGTGGGCGTCGCGCCAGCAGTGTCGATCGGGCAGATCCTGGATGCCGCGTCCTGGCAGGTCGTGGGCGGCCAGGTCCCGCCTTACAGCCTCAAGCTCTGGCATGGGTTCACTCCCCCGCTCCTCATGAGCGCGCTGGCGCTCGGTGGCGGCGCGGTGTTGTACGGGGCGGTCCGCCGGCTGGAGGAGGGGCGAGTGCGCCTCGGAGGCCGCTTCATGGAGCGGTTCGATGGCGCCAGGCTCTTTACGTCACTGCTGGCGTGGCTCACCGCGGTGAGCAGATGGGTCCGTCGCTGGCTGCTCACCGCGGGGCTTCAGCAGCAGATGTTGGCGGTGGTGCTGGTCACCCTGCTCGTGGGCGTCGTGGCACTGTGGGGTGGTATTGGCAAGGGGGATCGTCCACTGGTGCCCCTCTCGCCGGTGTTCATCGCGCTGTGGGTGGTCGGAGGTGCCGCGGCCCTGGGAGCCGCATGGCAGGCGAAGTTCCACCGGCTCGCCGCGCTCATGCTCTTGGGGACCGCGGGCGCGGTGAGCTGCGTCACGTTCATCTGGTTCTCCGCTCCGGACCTGGCGCTCACCCAGCTCATCGTTGAGGTGGTGACGACGCTGCTCATCCTGCTTGGGCTCAGGTGGCTCCCAGCGCGCGAGCCGGCCCGCGGCGTGTACGATGCGCACACCCGGCGGATCGCCAGGGTCCGGCGGACCCGCGACTTCATCATCGCGGTGAGCGCCGGTGGCGGAATGGCACTCCTCGCCTACGCGGTGATGACGCGCGAGCTCCCCGAGCGCACCTCCTTCTTTCTCGAGAACGCGCTGAGCGGTGGAGGCGGCCGGAACGTGGTGAACGTGATGCTGGTGGACTTCCGCGGCTTCGACACCTTCGGGGAAGGGGTGGTGCTGTCGCTCGTCGCGCTCACGGTCTACGCGCTCCTGCGGCGCTTCCGGCCGGCGCACGAGGTGATGGCGCTTCCGCCACAGCAGCAGGCGCTGCCGAAGGACCTGCGGACAGACCTGGTGAACCCACACCTGGCGCGGGACACAGCGGTGGGGTACCTGATGGTCCCGGTGGTGCTGGTCCGCTTGCTCCTGCCCGTCTCGGGAGTCGTAGCGGCGTTCTTCTTCCTGCGTGGACACAACGCGCCAGGCGGTGGGTTCGTGGCGGGGCTGGTGATGTCGGTGGGCTTCCTGCTCCAGTACATCGTCTCCGGGACCGAGTGGGTCGAGCAGCGGCTGCACCTCGCGCCACGCGCGCTGATGGGTGCTGGGCTCCTGTTGGTCCTCGGCACGGCCTCGGGAGCGTTCGTGGCCGGGTATCCGCTCCTCACCTCGCACACCTTCCATCTGAGCGTTCCGGTGCTGGGCGAGCTCCACATTGGAAGCGCGATGTTCTTCGACCTGGGCGTGTTCTGTCTGGTGCTGGGCTCCACGCTGCTCATCCTCGTGGCGCTCGCGCACCAGTCGATCCGCGCTCACCGGGCCTCGGGAGGTGACTGATGGAGGTGGTGCTCGCGATCGCTATCGGCATCTTGACCGGCTCGGGTGTCTGGCTCCTGCTGCGGCCCCGCACGTTTCAGCTCGTCGTCGGCCTGTCGCTCCTCTCCTACGCAGTCAACCTCTTCATCTTCAGCATCGGCGGCCTGGCCATTGACAAGGAGCCCATCCTCGCCGACGGCGTCCCGCCGGACCTCGCCCACTACACGGATCCGGTCCCTCAGGCGCTCGTGCTGACAGCCATCGTCATCAGCTTCGCGATGACAGCGCTCCTCCTGGTCATCACCCTGGCCTCTCGCGGGATGACGGGGACCGATCACGTGGACGGCACCGAAGCATGAGAACGGTCCTCCAAAGCCTGATGCCCCACTTGATGGTCGCCCCCATCCTCCTGCCGATGTTGATCGCGGCGCTGATGCTCCTCATGGGCGAGGGGAGGCGCACCGCCAAGCTGGTGCTGGGGATATTCTCCGCGCTCCTGGGGCTCGCCAGCTCGGCGGCACTCTTCGTGTGGGTGGGCACCTACGGCGCCGTGGCCTATCTGCCCGGCAACTGGCCCGTGCCGTTCGGGATTACCCTCGCGGTGGACCGCCTCTCGGCGGGAATGCTGCTGCTGACCTGGATCCTGGGCATCTGCGCGCTCTCCTTCGCCTCCTCGCGCTGGCACCGCGCGGGCGTTCACTTCCACCCGCTCTTTCAATTGCAGCTCATGGGGCTCTCGGGCGCGTTCCTGACAGCGGACGTCTTCAACCTCTTCGTCTTCTTCGAGATCCTGCTCGCCGCCTCGTACGGCCTGTTGCTGCATGGGTCCGGAAAGCCGCGGGTCCGCGCGGGCGTGCACTATGTGGCAGTGAACCTCGCCGCCTCGGCTCTCTTCCTCATCGGCGTGTCGATGATCTACGGCGTCACAGGGACGCTCAACATGGCGGAGCTCTCCGCGCGTCTGTCCGAGGGGAACGTCGCCAACCGGCAGCTCATTGACGCGGGAGCAGCCATCCTCGCAGTGGCGTTTCTGGCCAAGGCGGCGGCATGGCCGCTCAACTTCTGGCTCGTCCCTGCCTATACGTCGGCGGCTCCGCCCGTGGCGGCGATGTTCGCGGTGCTCACGAAGGTGGGCATCTACGCGCTGGTGCGGCTCTGGACGCTGATGTTCGCAGGGGGGCCGCTGGCGGGGTTCGGCGCGGACGGACTGCTCGCGTTCGGAGTGGTCTCCGCGGTGCTCGCGGCCCTGGGGATGATCGCCTCGCAGCGGCTCGCGGTCCAGGCGGCCGCAGGGGTGATGGTCTCCGCCGGGACGCTCCTGGCGGCGCTTGGGCTGGGGGAGGAAGCTGTTCTCGGCGCCGCGGTGTTCTACCTGGTGAGCTCCACGCTCGCCTCGAGCGCGTTCTTTCTGCTCGTCGACCTCGTCGAGCGTTGGCGTGCGGGAGCGACCGTCGTGGACGAGGCGCCCTTCCTGAGCGCGACGCTCGAAGCGCAGGAGGTCAACCTCGATGACGAGGAGGAGCCGCTCGTCGCCCTGCCATTCCCTGCCTCCACCGCTTTGATGGGCCTGGCATTCGTCGCGTGCGCGCTGCTCACCTCCGGCTTGCCCCCCCTGTCAACCTTCATCGGCAAGCTCGGCATGTTGTCGGCGGCGCTCGAACCGCGCGAAGGGGGCGGGCCGCTCTCCACCCGTGCATGGCTGTTCACCGGAGTGCTGTTGGGCTGCGGCCTGCTCACCCTCATCGCGCTCACACGGACAGGGATCCGGACCTTCTGGTCGGAGATGCAGCGCGAGCCGCCCCGGGTCCGGGCGCCGGAGGGGCTCCCCCTGGTGGCGCTCCTCACCGCGTGCGGAGTGCTGACGCTCGCAGCCGGGCCCGCGATGGAGCTCGCGCGTGCGACGGCGCAGTCTCTCTATGACCGGCGTGGGTACATTGACGCAGTCCTCGGAGCAGAGGTGGTGCCATCAGCCACGGCGCCGGAGGCTGGGCGATGAGGAGGCTCATTCCTTCCCCTGCGCTCTCGGTGGCACTGCTCCTGCTCTGGATCCTGCTCATGCAGTCGTTGAGTGCGGGGACGTTGGTGCTGGGCGCTGCCTTGGCGCTGTTCTGGCCTGCCGTGACTGTCAGGCTCATGCCAGCTCCCGTGCGGTTGCGAAGGCCCCTGCGCATGGCACGCCTGTTCTGCCGGGTGGTGCTCGAGATGCTGCGGTCGAACGTCGAGGTGGCGTGGGCGATCCTCACACGGCGCTCGAGCGGCATCCGCTCCGGCTTTGTCCTCGTTCCGCTCGAGCTGCGGGATCCGAATGGACTGGCCGTCCTGGCGATGATCGTCACGTTCACGCCGGGCACTGCCTGGGCGCAGCTGTCGGCGGACAATCGCGTCCTGCTGTTGCATGTGCTCGCCATTCAGAGCGAGGAGGATCTGGTGGCTTTCATCAAGCATCGCTACGAGCGTGCGCTCAAGGAGATCTTCGAATGAGCTCTCTACTCTCCTGGGCGCTGGCCTTCGCCCTCGGCTTGCTCGCCCTCGGGATGCTGCTGGCGCTGGCGCGGATGGTTATCGGGCCCAGAGCGGAGGACCGCGTGTTGGCGTTCGACTGCCTGTACCTGAATACGATGCTGGTCATCCTTGCGCTTGGGCTCATCTACCGCAGCAGCTCCTACTTCGAGGCGGCGCTCTTGATTGCCCTCTTCGGGTTCGTGGGCTCCGCGGCGATGTCCAAGTTCCTTCTGCGCGGGGAGATCATCGAATGAACGAATGGGCTCCCCTGTGGGTGGATGCGCTGACCGCGGTGCTCGTGCTTGTGGGCGCTCTAGCGGCATTGATCGGATCGTTTGGGGTGCTGCGGCTGAAGAGCTTCTTTCAGCGCATCCACGCGCCCACCTTGGGCGCGACGCTGGGAACCTGGGGTTTTACGCTCGCGACGGCAGTGCAGGCCTCATTCGAACGCGGGCAGCCTTACCTTCATGCGCTGCTCATCACGGTGTTCATCGCGCTCACCGCGCCGGTCACCACCGTCATGCTGATGCGCGCCGCGGTGTTCCGAGCACGGATTCGTGGCGAGGAGATCCCGGTGCCCGGCGTGGGCGATTCCCCCGGGAGCTAGGGTACTGGATGACCAGTGCTGCCCCTGAATGCGCTCGGCTATGCTGGAGGCATGAACCCACGCTTCGTGCTCCTCCTCTCCTATTCACGGCCACCTTGTACTGGGGCGGGAAGAAGCAGGACTCCATCAGCCGGGGGCTCTTCCTCGCCTATCAGTAGCGTGTGGAGGCAGGCAGCGGCTCAGGGTAGCAGCGCGGCCTTGGCTTCGCGGACGTAGCGGCCTTTGGGGAACTCCCGCAGATAGCGCTGGTACTCGGCTGCAGCCTCCGCCGCGGCCAGCCGCGCCTCGAAGCACCGTGCCCGCAGGTAGCGGGCATGCTCCCGGAACTCGCGGACTTTGCTGCGCTCGGCGATCTCCTCCAGTCCCACCAGGAAGCTCTCGCACGTCCTGGCGCTGAGCTGCTCCCGGGCGTGCCACAGGAAGCGCGCGTCCGCGGTGCCCGGCACCAGCCCTCCCGGTTCCGGCGGTGCCCACGGAGACTCCGCGGCGGCCAGCACTCCTGGTCCTGTCTGCTCCGGGCTCGTGGGCACAGGCTCTGCCGTGGGAACTGCCGTGGCCACGGGCGGAACCGGCTCGGGCGCTGTCGTGGAGGCACTCGAACCCACGGTAGGACGAGGCGTGGGCGCAGGCTCTGCGTTCGGCAGCCCCAGCTCTTGGAAGGCCCGCCGGTCCTGCGCGGAGAGCGCTCGGGCCTTGGGAGTCTGCTTGCCGGAGCGCACCTCGAGGCGCTGTCCGGCGATTACGAACCGCGGCGGCTGTCCCTCGGACTCGACGCGCACCTTGCCTTCGAGCACCGCCACCACTGCGCCTTGCTCCGTGCACTCGACGGAGAAGACAGTGCCCACCACGGAGGCGCGCACGCCTGCTGCCTCCACCGTGAATCCCTTCCGAGCCATGTGCGAGGCCAGCACCGCCACGCGGCCTCGTGTCACCGAGAGGTGCACGTCCTGCGCCTCGGTGCGCGCCAGTGTCACCTCCGAGTCAGGAGACACGCGCACGCGGCTCGCATCGGGCAGCCGCAGCAGGGCGTTGGACTTCGCCCGGGTCCGTATGGAGGCGCCGGAGCGAAGCTGGGCTCCCGCCGCGAGCGAGCGCTCCGGAGCGTCCAGCTCCCGGATCCAAGCTCCTGACGCACTCTCGACGCGTGTGGCGATGACTGGGACCGGCGGAGTCATCGGGGCAGGAGCAGGCTCCTCTCGGGCCTCGGGTTTCACGGGCGCGGGGAGCTCCTCCTGGACTGCCACGGGCGCGCTCGGCTCGGGGATGGGGGCCGCGGGGCGGAACACCGTGAAGAAGAGGACGGCCGCCAGTGCCCCCATGGTGGCCAGGGCCCAAGGCCACCTGGGCTGTCGCTCGAGCCGGGCCAGCCGCTGCGCCGCGGCGCTCTGGATGCGGTCATCCACCTCGGCCCAGCGCACGTGGGGTGCGTCATCCCGCACCGTTCTGAGCATCGACTGGGCCTGCCTCACCTCCGCGAGCTTCCGGGCGCAGTCATCGCATCCTGCTACGTGCTTCGAGACACGGGCCTGCGCCTCGGGCTCCAGCTCGCCCGCGGCGAGCGCCCACAGCGCCTCCGTCTCATGAGGAGCCATGGGAGCCTCCCACGCGCGGCATTTGGAGCAAACGGTGCATGGTCTCGGTGAATTCCAGCCTCGCGTGGTGAAGGCGACTGCGGACAGTATTGACGGAGCCTCCCACAGCCTCGGCGATCTCGTCCGGGCTCATTCCGCACAGCTCATAATAAACGAAGACGATGCGTTTCTTGGGCTTGAGCCGCTCCAAGGCCCGCTCCACCAGCCGCGCAGCCTGCCTCCTGGCCGCCTCCCGCTCGGGATCCTGGTCGGAGGCCTCGAGCTCCGGCAGGGTCGCAGTCGGATCCTCCGGCCGCCGCCGTTTCCAGCGCAGGTGCGAGAGCGCCACGTTCGCACACACCCGGTAAAGGAACGTCCGGAAGCGCGCCTCCCCCCGGTACCCCTTCACCGCCGACAGCAGCCGCAGGTACGTCTCCTGGAGCAGATCCTCGACGTCGGTCCGGTTCCCCACCAGGTGGCGCAGGGTGCGGGCCGTATCCAGGCGCGTCAGGTGGTAGAGCCGGTCAAAGGCCGTGACATCGCCCTCCTGGAGGCGCCGGACGAGCGCGAGCAGCTGGACCTCGTCAGCGGACAGGGCCGGCACGGGGGCCAGGCCCAGCCGCTCTCCGAGCGCTGGTGTTGCCTCCAGGGGTCGCGTTCCACGGAAGAACAACCCGCCTCCTTCGCCCATTTGAATGGTCCAGGCCAGCACATTACCTCCATGCACCTGGGTCGCCGCATGGGCGGAAAGCGATCAAAAAGAATTTTGATCAATTTCGGGCGCTGGGGAGACCAAGGCTATCAAACCGAGGACGGTTGGCCGGACCGCCTCGTTCGGAGCGCCCCATGCCGAACGCCCCCACCCGCCTGTCCTGGCTGGTGTCCCTCGCCGTACTCGCCCTCTCCTCTGGATGCATCATCACCGAGCCCGGAGACCACGGGGAGTGGTGCGAGGAGGAAGATCACGTCTGCCAGGACTCCACGGACTGTCACTTCAACCAGTACTGCCGCCACGGCGAATGCCGCAAGCTCCCAGAGGACGCCGAGCGGTGTACCTCGAACTGGGACTGCGGCTACCAGGAAAGCTGCATCGACGGCGTCTGCTGCAAGTCCTGCAACCAGGACTCCGACTGCGGCAGCGGCGGCTCGTGCAGCAACGACAACTACTGTGATCCCAAGCCTCCAACCCGCCCGGACGGCGGCTCAAACTGGCCCGATGGGGGCACGAGGCCTCC
>Ga0247825_10000435_pt1 | contig 26411 bp, 26 predicted proteins | sample 13C_Vanillin_Day_FD_194413 | JGI IMG/M metagenome (GOLD analysis project Ga0247825, IMG submission 194413) | Soil microbial communities from agricultural site in Penn Yan, New York, United States - 13C_Vanillin_Day48 | ecosystem: Environmental > Terrestrial > Soil > Agricultural land | place... | reverse complement strand
GTCCCGAAGACGCGGAGCGTCCGTGCGAGACGTTTTCTGGCGGCTGGCAGATGCGCATCGCGCTCGCCAAGCTGCTGCTCGGACGCCCGAACCTTCTGCTGCTGGACGAGCCGACGAACCATCTCGACCTCGAAGCGCGCAACTGGCTCGAGGAGTACCTGAGCGCGTATCCATATGCGGTGATCCTCGTCTCGCACGATCGGTACTTCCTCGACACCGTCGTGACGCGCATCACCGACCTGAACCTCCGCAAACTGACCGACTACGTCGGCAACTACAGCACGTACGTCGATCAGCGCGACGCGATGCTCGATCGGCTGCGGCAGGCCAAGCGCGAGCAGGACGAGGAAGTGGCGCGCGTCAAGATGTTCATCGATCGGTTTCGCTACCAGGCGACAAAGGCCGCGCAGGTCCAGAGCCGGATCAAGCTGCTGGAAAAGGTCGTTCCGATCGAGGTGCCGCCCGAGCGCAAGCGCATCCACTTCACGTTTCCGAAGTGCACGAAGAGCGGCCGGACGGTCTTCGAGATCAAACACGCGCGCAAGGCGTACCCGCCTCCGCCCGGCTCTGGCGGTCAGGCGGTAACGGTGTTCAGGGACGTGAACCTGCACATCGAGCGCGGAGACCGGATCGCGCTGGTCGGCCCGAACGGCGCCGGCAAGTCGACGCTGATGCGCCTCCTCTCCGGCGAAGAGCCGCCCGACGCCGGAACACGCACGTTGGGTCACCAGGTCGTCTTGGAATACTTCGCGCAGGACGAAGCGGTCCGCCTCGATCCGGCGCTGACGGTCTACGAGACGCTCGCGGCCGGGTCACCGAACGACATGGTCCCGGCCATCCGCAACATCCTCGGCGGTTTTCTGTTCTCGGGCGACGACGTCTATAAGAAGGCGGCCGTGCTGTCGGGCGGTGAACGCACGCGGCTCGCGGTCGCGCGCATGCTGCTGCGGCCGTCGAACACGCTGCTGCTCGACGAGCCCACCAACCACCTGGACCTCGATTCGAAGGACGTGCTCCTCGAGGCGCTCGAGGATTACGGTGGGACGCTGATCTTCGTGTCGCACGATCGGTACTTCGTCGAAAAGCTGGCGACGAAGATCATCGAAATCGGGCACGGGGAAGCGGTGGTCTATCCGGGGACGTACGCGGAGTTCCTGTGGAGTAAGGCGCAGAAGGAAAATCCCAGGACTGAAACCACGAAGAGCGCGAAGGACGCAAGCGCGAAGGCCGCGAAGGAAGCGAAGAACGCGAAGGCTGCCCGGACCACGGACCAAGGACCAAGAACGGACCACGGACCAAGGACGGACCAGGCACTAAGAACCAAGGACCAAGGACCAACCAGGGAAGAGCGGAAGCGGATCGAGGCGGAAAGAAAGAAACAGCAGCGGTCACTGGAGACGCTTCAGAAGCGGATCGCGGACCTCGAGGCGCGGATTGCCGATAGAGAGGGCAGGGTGAAAGAGCTCGAAGCGGCCATGTCGGCCCCGGGGTTCTACGAAGACCGCGACGCCTCGAAGCTCATCGTTGACCAGCATCAGGCGCTCATGTGGGAGGTCGGCGACCTCATGGGTCAATGGGAAGCGCTCCAGGAGCACGCCCGACCCGAATCGTAAGCCCGGGCTTCGTTAACCTACGAAATCGGGATAAGATTACAGAAACGTAATCGAGTGGTCTGATGTTGACCACGGGCCGGTGCGAAAAAGGCCCATTTACCTGCAATTCTGAGCGTTGAGCCCGGGCATGTCACTTGCCCTGTAGGCTCGACGTTGCCGCTCTTGTCAAAAGCCCGCACCCCTCTGTTTTCCGGATCCGAGGAAGAGGAACCCTCCGGACGTCCGGCGGCTGTCCCTGCGCCGCCGCGCAGCGACGTCCCCGATGCGTTCTTCCGTCAGATCGTCACCGGGATGCGGAACGGCGTCCTTGCGATTACCCGGGATGGCCGGCTCGCCGTCATCAACGACGAGGCGTACCGCGTGTTCGGCATCACCGCGTCGCCCTCCGATATCGGGCAGCCCGCGGCGTCGGTCCTGAAAGCCCACCCCGAGGTGATCCGGACGCTCACCGCCGCATTCGAGCTGCACCATCTTCCCAACCGCGCCGAGATGCGGCTCAAACCGCAGAACCAGGTCATCGGCTACACGCTCGCGCTGATACGCAATGACGAGGGCGAAGCGACGGGTGCGGCGATGTTCTTCAAGGATCTGACGCGTGTCGAGCGGCTCGAGGAACGTGAGCGCCTTCGCGACCGCCTGGCGGCCGTAGGTGAGATGGCGGCCGTCATCGCGCACGAGGTGAAGAACCCGCTTGCCGGCATCGAGGTCATGGCCGGCGTGCTGCGCCGCAAGATCCCGGCGTCGCCGGACGCGCAGGCACTGCTGACCGACATCATCAAAGAAGCCAAGATGGCCAACGCCATCGTCCAGGAGGTGCTCGACTTCGTCCGGCCGATCCGCCTGCAGGTCGAGCGAACCGCTATCTCCGAGGCCGTGCACGGGGCGATCTCGCTCGCCGACACGAAGGCGCGCCGCGGCGCGGTCAACGTGGACGTGCGGCTCTCGGCCGGCCTGCCGCAGATCCAGGGCGACCAGCATCAGCTGACGCAGCTCTTCACCAACCTGCTGATCAACGCCTACGAGGCGATGGGCGGCACGGGACGGATCGTCGTCACCGGCGAGCTCACACGGATGGCCGACGGCGGTACCGGCCGTGAGGCCGTGCTGGTCGAAGTCACCGACGACGGGCCGGGCATGCCGGCGGACGTCTCCGAGAAAGTGTTCGATCCGTTTTTCACCACCAAGGCACAGGGCTCCGGGCTCGGGCTCGCCATCGTCCGCAAGATCGTTGACGCGCACGACGGCCGGCTCGATCTGCGCACGGCACCGGGACAGGGAACGACCATTCGTCTGACGCTTCCTGTGAGCGCGGACGAGGAATAAGGACCGTATGAGTCGCATTCTGATTGCCGATGACCACGATTCGCTGCGCCGCGGCCTGGCGCAAGGCATTGCCGAAGCCGGCCACGACGTCGAAGAGGCCGCCAACGGCAATACCGCGATCGAGAAGCTGCACGACAGCTACTTCGACGTGATCGTGAGCGATCTGAAGATGGGCGGCAGCACGGGCCTGGAAGTGCTGAAGACCGCGAAACAGCTCCACCCGACCTGCGCCGTGATCCTGATGACCGCGTTCGGCACGATCCAGACCGCGGTCGAGGCGATGAAGGCGGGCGCGTTCGACTACGTGCAGAAGCCGTTCGAAATCGAGGAGATGGAGGTCAAGATCAACAAGGCGATCGAGATGCGCCAGATGCAGCATCAGATCGACTACCTCCGTCACGCCCAGGGCGACATCTACGAGTTCGACCGCATCATCGGCTCATCGGGCGCGCTGGAAAAAGTGCTCAGCGTCGTGCGCAAGGTCGCCAAGAGCAACACCACGGTGCTGGTCCGCGGCGAAACCGGCACGGGCAAGGAGCTGATTGCCGGCGCGATTCACCACAACTCGCACCGCGCCGCGCGCAACTTCATCAAGGTGAACTGCGCGGCGCTGCAGGAGAACCTGCTGGAATCGGAGCTCTTCGGGCACGAGAAGGGCGCATTCACCGGCGCCGACAAGCAGCGCATCGGCCGCTTCGAGCAGGCGGACGGCGGCACGCTGTTCCTCGACGAAATCGGCGACATGAGCCCGAACACGCAGGCCAAGATCCTCCGCGTGCTGCAGGAGCACGAGTTCGAACGCCTCGGCGGCACGCGCACGATCAAAGTCGACGTGCGCCTGATCGCCGCGACGAACCGCGACCTGTCGGCCATGGTTGCCGCCGGCACGTTCCGCGAAGACCTCTACTACCGCCTCAACGTCGTGACGATCGAGATGCCGCCGCTGCGCGAGCGCAAGGAAGACATCGCGGCACTGGCCAATTTCTTCATCCGCAGATTCGCGGGCGAGCTGAAGAAGAAGATCCAGGGCCCGGAGCCGGATGCGCTGAAGATGTTGATGCGGTATCACTGGCCCGGCAACATCCGCGAGCTCGAGAACGCCATCGAGCGGGCCATGCTGCTGGCCGATGGCACGCACATCGCCGTTGACGACCTGCGCCTCGGCGACACGACGACGACCGGCTCCGCGCGCGACGGCGCGTCGATCATCAAGATCCCGCCGACCGGCGTGGCGCTCGAGGAAGTCGAGCGGCTGACGCTGATCGAAGCGCTGAAGATGTCGAACTGGGTGCAGAAGGACGCCGCGGAGCTGCTGTCGATCAGCCCACGCGTGATGAACTACAAGATCAAGACGCTCGGCATCGAGTTCCCGCGCGGCCGCCGCGCCGCCCCGGCGCCACAACCAGCCGCCGCGCCGGAAGACGAGACGCAGCCGAATCTGATCTAGCGGCTTCGCTGTCGCCTAACGCTGCCAGCGGCATTGCCGCGGCGCGTCACTGGTGACGTCCGCACGGACCACACACCCGGCTGCGACCTCCATCTGTGCCATCACCATCGGCGCGTGATCGCCGGGCAGACGTGGCGTGCAGCCGGCCAGCAGTTGCTGCGTACGCAATGCGCTGACCGCGATGAATTCATACACGTTGACCGTTGCGGGACGTGTCACCATGACGTGCGACTCCGCCACCCTCGGCACAGAGGATGAGCCGGTAAGGTCGGAACGATTGTGGTACTGGTCATGGGTTCCTCAAGGCCATGGTGAGGAACCCGCGGACGTACGGGAGGCTCAGGACAGCTGCCGAGCAGTGTACCACGGCATCCAGTGTCGCGTGGCCTGGCTGAGCCCGGGAACCGTGGTGTTCAATTGTGAACATCGCCGGCAGAACCCGCCGGGCTATGCTGCGCTCCATGCCGCTTCAGCGAATCAAGATGGTCGTCGCCGCCTCGTGGATGGTGGTCACCCTGGCGATCGCCATCGCGGCCCGCGTCAGCTGGCCACTTCATCTGGCCATCGCCGCTGTGTGTCTCCTTCCGCCGCTTGCGCTCCTCCTCTGGTGGAACGAACCCGATCAAACGATGACCGAGGCCATCGACGAGGTTCGGCGAGACCGCTGAAGGCGTGTTACACTGCCATTAGCCTTCTGACCGCAGCGCTTTCCGGCCTTCCGCATCAGATCCGAGACTCCTCGCCTCTCCTGCGTTTCGTCCAGGGCATTTCCGCTCGAGCCTGTCATCAGATTCACTCGCATCCCTGAGATGCAGGAGTAGTTCATGAGCACCAAGTTGTACGTGGGTAATCTTCCGTACGAAGCGACCGAGTCCGATCTGCAGGCGCTGTTCGAGGGATCCGGACAGGTCGCCAGCATCAACATCGTCCGCGATCGGGCGACCGGCCAGGCGCGTGGATTCGCGTTTGTCGAAATGAGCGATGCCGAGAGCGCAACCCGTGCGATCAGCGAGCTCGACAAGCATCAGTATGGTGGACGGAGCCTCACCGTGAACGAGGCGAAGCCGATGGCGCCGCGCGGCGCGTTCGGCGGCGGACGCCAGAAGCGCGAGTCGCGCTGGTAAGAGCGTTTGCGTGGTCGCTCCCGGATCGCTCGCGGTCCGGGAGTCCACCAGCTCACTCGCCCGCTATAATCAGATTCCTGCTTTTCTGAGCTCCAGGCCGTCCCGGCCAGTCCTCACCAAAGCCCTGTTGCGTGAGGCGCACAACCAGTGAATTCATCCGGCTTTGGCAACGGCGCCGCGGGTCGGTCAGGTTCGACGAGTGCGGTCAGCCCCACGGCATGTCCGGCATGTCAGTCGAGGTCGATTACGACCACGGCGCGGAACCCCGACGAGAACACCTATTGGCGGTGCAGCGGCTGCGGCGAAGTCTGGAACGCCTCCAGGAGGGACACTGTAGTGCCCGGAGGATATCGATGGAAGTGAACGTGCAAGAGCTCACGCGTGAGCTCGAGGAACTGATCGCGGCGTTGGATCGGCGCGTGCCGTGCGTGGAACGCGCGGGCGAGCCGGCAATTGCGCGTGATGCAGCGGCGTTGCGGGACAAAGCCGTCAAACGCCTGGCCGAGCTCGCCAGCCACGCCGGCCTTCCAGTCGGAAACTAACGCCCTCCCCTGCCTCCGCGTCGCGGCACGGTCAACACGCCAGCACCCGCAGCGGACGCGCCAGCGGCAACTGTGACCGGTTCGCTCCGCGCCACATCGACATATCCATCGTCTGGGAGATATCGGAATTCGTACTGGCCGGGCTGCGCCGGTGCCACCCAGGTTTGCGTTCCCGATGCGCCGCCGTCCGTGTACTGGTAATCGAGGTAGGCGAGGTTCGAGTCACCGACCCGGAAGAGCCCGATCCAGTCGAAGAAAGAGCGGCCGTCCGGCCTGGTCCAACTGACCCGCAGCGGACCTCCGACTGGCACAGTCGTCGGCGTCACCGAGAGAGAGGCCGTTACGCTCGTTGCCGGAGGCGGCAGGGCGACATAGGAAAAGCCTCCTGTCAACGTCGCGCCCTCGCCGCCTGGATTGGTGACCACCACGTCAACCGTACCGGCGTCATGGATCGGAGCCGTGGCCCTTATGACGCTGTCCGAGAACGTCAAGACGCCGGTCGCATTGATCCCGCCTAACGACACAAGCGCCCCTGGCTTGAAGCCCGTACCCGCGATTGTCAGCAGGGTGTAGGACGACCCTGAGCTTGGAGTCACCGCCGTCACGAGAAGCGGCCGGGACGCGGGCTGAGGCGAAAACCCCGGCGACGAACCGCAGCCAAGCGCGGTGATGAAACACACCGAGAGTCCGGCACGCCACAGGCGGTCGATCGGCAGCAGGGTCTTCATACGCCTCTCCAGAAACGTCGTTCATCTGTAATAACGATGAGGGCGAGGTTTCTGGACAGGGATCGGGATCGTTTTTACTGCGGGGTCGCCGCAGGTGCTGTGGGCGCGGCCCCGCGTCCACCTCCGCGGCCGTCGAGCACGCGCCCGTCAGCCAGCATGACCGAGACGAAGATTCCGCCCGGCTCGCCGGTGCGAATCGGGTTCAACGTCACGCTCACCTTGTCGCCGGGCTTGAGCGTGCTCGCCTTCCAGCCGGAGCGCACGAGATACGGCGGCGGATTCATCTCGACCGACCAGACGACCGGCGCACTTTTCCCATCCGTCACTTCGAGATCGATCCAGGAGTGCGGGTTCGTCCAGCGGAACTCCTTCACGACTCCAGTGATCGTGACCGTTCGAGTGCGGTCGACGCCCGCGCCGGAGTGGTGCGCCCACGCCGCGCCGGCAACCATCAGCATCGCGCAGGCGAGGCGGAATGCTCGTGTTCTCATTGCGTCACTCCTCAGCGGACTCAGGCCTCTGTGACTTCCACTTTAAGGCGGAAGCTACGGTTAGCGGACGTTCGCGCCCGATTTCGTCGTCGGCATATGGTCGTTCAGGTCCGGCAGGCACGACACCTCGGCGATGTCGCGGTCTTCGACCCGCCGCCAGCGCTTGGTGTATTTCCACGTGCCTTCCCAGCTCTTCGGATCCGTCAGCTCGTATTCAATCTGCAACGTGTTGCCGTCGTTCAACGGTTTTATGCGCTCGACGATGTGCAGCGCGTCGCTCGCCGGGACTCCGGAATCGATCCAGTGATGGTGGCCGGTGAAGTACTTGGTATCGACCACCAGCGTGTCGCCTTCCCAGCGGCCGATTGACTCGCCGTTCCAGCTCGGGACGACGACGTCCGGATCCGAGTGCGGGCGGCCATCCAGATAAACGATCCGCAGGCTGTTCATGAACTCGCTGATCATGTAGATGACCGTCGGATACTGCATCATCGTAATCGGCCAGACACGGGTCATGATGAGCGGCAGCCCCGCCGGCCAGCACTGGCCGATGTCGTCCCGGTAAACCTTGTTCTCCGCCTGCGCCTTGCGCGCGGCGTCGTAATGCACCTGCGCGGTGGGCGTCAGCTTGAAACCCGCCGGCGGCGAGAAACGGAAGGAGTTGTCCGCACCTCCTCCGTGCAGCCACACTCCGGTCAGGTCGAACGGAGCTTTCGGCCGTGGCTTCGCGAGGTTCGCGCGCGACAGCGCAGCTGTCGGCTCCGGGGGCGCCGGCTGGGCCGGAGCCTGGGCGGCAACGAAAGCACCGGCCGCAAAAAATGCCACGGTGCAGGCGAACGCGACCCGTCGAATCATTTCTGTCCTCCGACTCTCATCCGCACCCTGCCCTGCTCGTCGATGTACTCGCGATTGTTCTCGCACACGAACTCCACCATTTTGTAGTTGGGCAGGCGGCGGAATGCGAGTGTGTAGGTGAACGGCTTCTCGAGCGCAACCGGATCGTCGATGGTGATCTGGTCGTGCAGCACATCGGGCGTGACCAGCCGGATCCGTTCGGTAATCCGCATCTGATCGCTGTGCGGCATCAGGTTATAGCCGGGCACCGATTCCTTGATGCCGACGGTGTCGATGACCAGCGTGTCGCCGTCCCATCGTCCAACCGAGTGGCCGTAGAAGCCTGGCGGCACTTCGTCGATCGGCAGCTGCGGCTGATCGAGAAACACGCGCCGCACCTCGCTGAACGCTTCGGTCACGATCGTGATCTGTCCGGGCGTCAGAAGGATTTCGATCGGGTACGACGCAACCGTCATCATGCGCGGCATGCCGTACGGCAGGCAGAGCACCGCCGGCGTCGCCGGCGCGTCACCCCTCTTCGTCGCCTCGGCGTCGGCAGCCCGGCGCGCCTCGAACATTTTGGCGTAGGCGGGCTTCAGCACGATCGGGGTTGCGGGCGGCGGAGCGATTTTGGGATCGGCGGCCGCCGCCCCGCGGCCGGCGCCCATCGGAACCCAGGCGCCGCTGATATTACGGCCCGGGCTCGATTGGGCATGAGGCAACGCGGTGATACACGCGACCAGCAGCACCGTGATTGCGAGTATGCGGCCCATGCGAGTCATTACTTGGCCCGAGGAGTCGCCGAAGGCTCGGTGGTGCCCGGTCCGACCCCCGCAGGCCCGCCATTCCCGAGAACCCTGCCGTCGGGCAGCGTGATGCGTGTCAGGAGGCTGCCGGGTTCACCGCTCTTCAGCGGGCTGACGATGGCGGTGACCTTGTCGCCTTTCCTGACGCTGTTGAACTTCCAGCCACCGCGCTGAAGGATGCTCGGGCTTCCCAGCTCGATGCTCCAGTGGCGAGCGCCTTTCACCGGCTCGGCGAGGTCCAGCTCGATGTAGACGTGCGGATTGGTCCATTCAACGCTCGACACCACGCCGGCGAGCGTCACCGGAGTCGCCGTGTCGAACATCGAGAACGAGTGGTGTGCACGCACGGACACGGCGCCCGCCACGATCGCGGCGAGCAGCACGAACATCGAGCGTCCGACGACTATTCGCATGGGTCCTCCGGGCGCGAGCAGGCTATAGCGCTTCGAAGGGTTCGCGCAAGCTGTTTGACCATTTTTTGCGCCCTCCGATACCGATTATGATTGCAGGTTGGGAGTTGCGTGGACGCCCGGGACCTTGTCGACGGGCGTGATCAGGAGAAGCGAATGAGTCAGAAGAGCCTCGAGGACCTGCTGCAGGCCGCCGGCGGTCCGGTCAAATTGCTGCGCGAGTCGCAGACTGGACCCTATGTCTACCCGGTCGTGCCGCCGGAGTTCTCGAACTGGAGAGATGAACAGCGTGCGTGGAGGGAAACCTGCATCCTGTTCAATCAGTCGTACCACATGACTGATATGTACGTGGAAGGGCCGGACGCGCCGAAGCTCCTCGAGCATCTGGGCGTCAATACCTTCAAGAATTTCGGGCCGAACAAGGCCAAACAGTACGTGCCGGTCAACTACGACGGTTACGTCATCGGCGACGTCGTCCTCTTCCACCTCGAACAGAACCGGTTCAACCTGGTCGGCCGTCCGCCCGTGCACAACTGGGTGCAGTATCACGCCGAGACCGGGAAGTACGACGTCAAGCTCGATCGCGACGAACGAACCGTGGCGCGCACCGGACCCAACGCGCTGACGCGCAAGGCTTACCGCTTCCAGGTACAGGGACCGAACGCGCTGCAGGTAATGGAGAAGGTCTCCGGCAAGGCCGTTCCCGACGTGAAGTTCTTCAACATGACGGAGTTCACCATCGCCGGCAAGCGCGTGCGCGCGCTGCGCCACGGCATGGTTGGCCAGCCGGGGTTCGAGCTGTTTGGCCCCTGGGACGATGGCGAGGCGGTGAAGGCGGCGATCGTCGAAGCGGGCCAGGAGTTCGGCATCAAGCTGTCCGGTTCGCGCACCTATTCCAGCAACACGCTCGAATCAGGATGGATTCCATCGCCGATGCCTGCCGTCTACAGCGGCGAGAAGATGAAGGCCTACCGGCAGTGGCTGCCGGCGACGTCGTTCGAGGGGATCGCGTCGCTCGGCGGGAGTTTCTACTCCACCAACATCGAGGACTACTACCTGACGCCGTACGACCTGGGCTACGGCCCGGTCGTGAAGTTCGACCACGACTTCATCGGCCGCGAAGCGCTCGAGAAGATCGCCGCCAATCCACGGCGTCAGAAGGTCACGCTGGCGCTGAACAGCGACGACGTGCTGAAGGGGATATCGACGCTGTACGTACCTCGCGCCGAGCGCACGAAGTATTTCGAGTTCCCCTCCGCGGTCTATTCGACCCTGCCGTACGACAAGGTGGTCAAGGGCGGCAAAGTAATCGGCATCTCGACCTGGTGCGGCTACAGCTCGAACGAAGGAAAGATGCTGACGCTCGCGATGGTCGACACGCAGCACAGCGAGCCCGGCACCGAAGTCACGTTCGTGTGGGGTGAAGAAGGCGGCGGGTCGTCGAAGCCGACCGTCGAGCGGCACAAGCAGCTGGAGATTCGTGCCACCGTCGCACCGGTTCCTTACGCCGAGCCCGCGCGCACCGGATATCGGGGATAGTTGGTAGTTGGTGGTTAGTAGTTGGTGGTTTTTACCACCAACCACGAACCACTAACCACCAACCAGCTGGTTCATACGTTCAGCAAGCGATCGAAGAACGCGCGATAGCGCTGCAGCGCCACCCGCAGGTCCTCGGTCGTCACGTTATCTCCGCGATCCCACTGCGCCTCGAGCCTGGAGCGCTCCTCCGAGAACATCTCAGCGAGCCGCTTCATGGTCTCGGCCACCAGCGAGTCGGCGCGCTCAACCGCGCTGCGCGGAGAATCGACGAACGCGCCCTGAACATCCGTCCAGCGCGTCCTGAACTGCCCCGCCTCCTCCGGCCTGAACAGCATCGTCTTCTCGACCGCCTCGGCCGCCGGATGGGAGAACTCTTCGCGCCCGGCAACCGGGTCGCGCTCGAGGACCGCGCGATCGCTTGCCGCGGTCGGCCGCGCCAGGTCCTCCGTGTGGATCTCGCGACGTTCCTTCATCGCTCCCTCCTCGCACCGCCGACCACGTCGTCGTGGTGTACATGATCCGGATGAACGTCGGGATGACGGGCGGTTTCGGTCTCGAGCAGATCCCGGAACAGCGCCCGGTAGTGAACCATCGCCTGGCGCAGGTCTTCCGTATTCGCCTTGCCCTCCGAATGCAGGACAGCGATTTCGCGTGCCGCCCGGTAGTTGACCACCACGTCAGGGTGATCGACCGAGATGTCGGCGACGCGCTGTTCGAACTCACCGACCGGGTAGCCGCGAGCCGCCATCAACTCGCCGACGAGCCGGTCAGCCTCGGTCACCGCACTGCGCGGATCGTCGACGAAGCGCGCCTGCACGCCGCGCCACGAGCTGTCGAACCGCTCGGCGTCAGCCGGGGTTAGCGGACGGATGTGCAGTTTGGCCACGCGTTTTGCGCGGGCGGCGAGCGCGGCCTCGGCCTTTCGGACGTTCCCTTCCTCGCGGATGGTGCGGTCGTACTCGGGGCCGAACCGCTGACGCAGCTTCTGGCTCCGCATGCGGTTCATGGTGATCCATACGATGGCGCCGATCAGCACAAGCCCGAGCAGCACCCATACGACTGGTGATTCCACGATTGATCCCTCCTCCGTGTTCCAGAGGAAGGATGTGCATGGACCGTTCCTTCTTGGTCTGGCTACGAGGCGACGAGGCTTCTGTCCTGTTGAGTCCAGTCCTCTTCGTCGATCGTAACAACAGGCGGCGATGAGAACAGCGTGGACAGTTGAGCGGTGAGAATTGTGGCGAGCGCCTGCACGAGCTCGTGCTGCTCGCCGCCATTCGCGAACTCGAGCGCGAGCGCGCCGACGCAGCCATCCGGCGTCAGCAGTGGAGCCACGAAGGCGCCGGTGGCGTCGCTGCTGCCGCGGACGACCTGCTCCTGACCACAGCAGAATGTGGCGGCGATGGCATTGTCGGCGCGGCGGTCGACTTCGGGGAGCCTGCCGAGCAGCTCGGCGGAATAGCCGTGTGCGAGGCCCGGGAATAAAACGTCGCGATCTGGATCCCAGATCCACAGAATCACACCGCGCGCGTCCAGAACGCTGACCGCGTCCTCCAGGACGGTCCCGAGATCCTCCTCGTCTCGTACGCAGGCGACTCGCGTGCAGAGCCGCGCAACCGCCGCGACGCTGCGCTCGAATGCGCGGAGATCACGCCGCGGCTCGAGACCTGCCTCGGTCGGCGCGATCATCACAAGCTTCGGAGCGGCAGTCGCTACTTCACGGGGCTCAACGAGCGGCTGGGGTTCGACAGCCGGCGCGAGCTCCTGTGCAACCGGCATCTCGTTGAGCGCGACAGGTGCATGGTCTTCGGTCGCGAACATATCCGCGGTCCGATGCTGGACACCCAGCCACTCCGGCCGGCGCTGCGGCCGGCGCTGGGCAAGACTGGCGAACATCAGGCCTATCCGCGTCCGTGGACGTTTCGCATCCGTGTTCTGCGCGATCGCCTCGACGGGCGACGTTGCCTCGACGGGATCGGGGTAAACAGCCAGGAACTCACGAAGAACCTGCTCGGGATCGAGGCCTATTTTCTGCGCGTAGGTCCGCACGTAGGCGCGGCGGAACAGTCCACCTGGCCAGCGCGAGATGTCGTCACGCTCGAGCCCCTCGAGGAGGGTCGCGTTGATTTTCGTTTCTTCGGCAATCGTCACCAGCGCGACACGTTGACGTTCACGCTGCGAGCGAAGCCGGGCTCCGAGGGTTTGTTCCATAGGAAATCCCGTGAGAGATGGAGAGACCTGTGCTCTTGAACGGCTTGGACGTGAACCCGCGAGGAAGGAATTACCGCATGCCCCCGTCGTGGAGTCCGGCTTCAGCCGGATTACAAAGCAGGAGACGAGGCGCCCCGTGCGGTTGGGGTCACGAGCTCACTGAGAGTAGCAGCACAGAACAGGAGCATCAACGCAAAAAAGTGATCACGCGCAAAAAAAGCGCGCGCGAAGCTCTGCGCTAATCGATCTTGATCATCTTTCTGAACTGCTGATTCTCGTTGCAGACGAACTCGATCAGCTCTTCCTCGGGCCGGATTCGAAAATCGACACGCACCGTCCACGGCTTCGTGTACGACTTCGGATCGTCGATCGTCAGATCGACCTGCAGCTGTCCGTAGCTGAGACGACGGAAGCGCTCGGTGAACTTCGCTTCCCTGCTGTATGGGCTTCCATTGACGTCCATCCAGCCATCGCTCGGACCGTCCTCCGCGCCCCTCAGGTTGTTGGTCTCGACCACCAGGTCGTTGCCGTCCCAGCGTCCGACTGAGTAGCCGTACCAGAATGGCTGCGGCTCACCCTGCGGCGGCAGCTTGCGGCCGTCGAGATAAATGTGGCGCAGGCCGTAGTTCGCTTCGTACTCGATCAGGAGGACATGCGGCAGCTGATAGATCCGCCGCGGCTGCGGCTGTTGATGGAACTGGAGAAAACCCATCGGCAGACACATCGCGTCCGGGTTGTCGCGCGCGCCCAGGGCAAGCCGCTGCTTTCTCAGCTCCGCGGCCCAGGGCGTGTACGGCAGGCCGCCTTCCATGTTCTGTCCGGCCTCGAAGAACGCCGCGACCGGAGGACCCTTCGGGTCATAAGGGAATGCAGCCGTCGAGGGTTCGAGCGAAACCCCGCCCCGCCCGCCGCCGCCTGGCTGCGGACCGCCACCGGTCGTGGGACCCTGAGCGCCAGCAGCCGGAGCTGGTGCAGCCGCGCCGCCCTGAGCTGCTGCCGGCGCTTGACCGCCCTGACGGCCGGCCTGACCCTGCCGGCCGCCCGCCCCCTGCCCGCGCGGCGGCGCGCTGTTCGCACGCATCCACATGCCCGAGAAGTCCGGCTTACCGTCCGCGGTACGCGGAGCCGGCGCGTCGTAGCGGATCTGCCCCTTTGCGTCGCGTGGCACCGGCGTGGGTTCGGGTACTTTCCCCCACTGCGCGGCAACGGTTACCGAACTGGCGATGACCAGGCAGAACACGAACTGCTTCACGTCATGAACCTCCAGGCGGGCACAATACTAACCTGTGCTCGATGCGGCCGTCGTTAAGCGGCTCCACCAGAAAGCGGACGCCGGCAGATGGGGCGTGACGCTCGATCGCTTTGCCTCGACGCTGAACTCCAGCATCGCGCACGCCTTTCCCGACGGCACAACGGCACACGCCGCTGAACGGCACGCCGCTGCTCTGCACCTCGGCGACCTCGCCCTTGCCACGGCGTGCGCCGATGGAAACGAATCCGCGTGGGAACACTTCATCCGCGAGCAGCGGCCAATCCTCTATCGAGCCGCGGACGCCATCGACAGGACCGGCGCCGCCCGTGAAGCCGCCGACGCCCTCTACGCGGACCTCTTCGGAATGACCGAGCGGGACGGCCAGCGTCGCTCGCTCTTCCGCTACTTCCACGGCCGCAGCACGCTCGCAACATGGCTCCGCGCCGTGCTCGCACAGCGGTTCGTCGACAACCTGCGCCGCACGCGCCGTTTCGAGTCGATCGACGCAGGCGAAGAACCCGCTGGAACACTGCCCGGCCGCACGGAAAGCGTCCCGGCCGACCGGGCACGTTTCCTCGAGCTGGTGCGCCGGGCGCTGACCACAGCCATAGACCGTCTGGAGCCGCGGGACCGGCTGAGACTCGCCTGCTACCATGCCCAGGGGCTCACGCTTGCCCAGATCGGACGGACGCTGCGCGAGCACGAAGCCACCACCTCGCGTCACCTGACGCGGACGCGGCGGGCGATCCGCGAGGACGTCGAGCGCCAGTTGCGACACGACGAAGGCATGAACGAGTCGGAGGTGGCCGAGTGCCTCGCCTCCGTAATGGGCGACGCCGGGACGCTGGACCTCGCGGAGATTCTGCCGCCGGTGCGCAAGAATGCCGTGCAGGATCGTTCTACGTAGGGGCGCCATGTGACGAGCAACAACCACGTGCAGGCGGAAGCCCTGGCGGCCTGGGCGGAAGGACGGCTCGCGGCTGCCGAGGCGGTAACCGTCGAGGCTCACCTCGCGAGCTGCGCCCTGTGCCAGGAAACGCTGGCGGTGTTTGCGCGTACGGAGCCCGAAACCCGTCTCGATCCATCCGTTGTGTCGGGCTTCGGCTGGTTTCGCTGGCGATGGGCAGTCCCGGTAGCCGCCGCAGCCACCGCCGCCGCGATTTGGGTCGCGGTGCCGGACAACCCGAACCAGGATGAGTTCGAGCGAACTGTTGCTCCGGCGATCGAGGAGCGTTCCGTCGCGCCGGGGAGAGCGGCGTCAGCCGACGCCGAGGCGCCACCCGCGGAGCCGCAAGCAAAGCCGCTTTCTTCGCGCCGCGACGCGGTGATCGACCGGCTCGAGGATCGCGCGGAGAAGCAAGAGAGCCGAGCCGCAAACGCGGTGGAACAGGACCTGAAGGCCGAGGCGTCCCCGGCTGCACCGCCCGCGGCGGTGCGGGCACCCGAAGCGCCACCCGCGCCTGACCAAGGGCGTTTCCGCGCTGAAACACTGAGCGGCGTTCAGCGCCAGGCCGCGGCGGTAGCGGAGGTCATCTCGCCTGACCCGCTCGTTCGCTGGCGAATCGTCCCGCCCGGCCGGCTCGAGCGCTCGACCGACAGTGGCAAGACATGGGTGCCAGTGACATTGCCGCAGCCCGTCGACGTCATCGCCGTGCGCGCGCCCACCGCCACGAGCGCTATCGCTACCGCGGCCGATGGCCGGGAGTTCCGCACCGAGGATCAGGGCAAAACCTGGACGCCCTAACGAGGGGACGGAGGAAACGGCCTCACAGGAGAAACGAAGCAACGAAGGTAAACGGAGAGGGCCGTTCGATTGTCGGCGTGCAAAGCACGCCGACCGCCGCGATGTACGAGAACGCAAATACAAGCCGCCGACGGCGCCAGAGCGGTTTGTATTTGCGCTCTCGTACATCGCGGCAGGCCGCCTTCGGCGGCCAATCGAACGGCCTCCCAATTTCGTGGCCTTCGTGATCTTCGTGTCCTTCGTGGTTCCAAACTCCGTTCGCCTCCGTTCCTACGTTGCTCCTGTGAAACCGTGCCCTCCGTATCCTCCGCGACCTCCCTCTGCAAGAAATCCGGCCGCCCCCGTTCTAAGAACAGGAGGAGCACTTACATGGCCGTTCGTCTCTTGTTCACGGTCCCGGCGCTGGCACTGACTGGCGCGCTGGCCGCTCAAACGATTAATTCAGGTGCGCTCGCCCTGGGCGCCCAACCCCTGGCGGCGGCTGACGCACCGGCACCGCCCCAGGACGCCTCGACGCTCGACGATCAGACCGAGCTGGCGCTGACCGTCTACAACTCGGATCTCGCCCTCGTCCGCGACGTCCGCACACTGCGGCTGCCTCGCGGCGTCTCGGACCTTCGCTTCATGGACGTTGCGGCAACCGTCAATCCGGCGACCGTGCATTTCCGCTCGCTGACGGAGCCGGCGCGTCTCGGTGTGCTCGAGCAGAACTACGAGTACGACCTGCTCGAGCCGGAAAAGCTCCTGCGCAAGTACGTGGGGCGCGACGTCACGCTGGTACGCATGGGCAGCAAGGGGGAGGAGACAATCACCGCCCGTCTCCTCAGCTACAACAACGCGCCGGTGTGGCAGATCGGCAGCGAGATCGTCACCGGGATGCACGCCGACCACATTCGCTTTCCGGAGCTGCCGGGCAACCTGTTCGCGCGGCCGACGCTGATCTGGTCGCTGAACAACGAGGGCGGCACCAGCCATCGTGTCGAAGCGTCGTACCTGGCGACGAAGCTGTCGTGGAACGCCGACTACGTCCTCACCGTCGCCCGCGATGACAAGGCCGCCGACATCGACGGCTGGGTCACCGTCACCAACGGCAGCGGTACGTCATTCCGCAACGCCTCGCTGCAGCTGGTTGCCGGCGAGCTGAATCGCGTGCGCCGGATGTTCGACCGCATGGAGGCCGACGTTCAGCTCCGCGCGGCAGTCCCTGAATCCGCGGCTGCGATGAACCAGGAAGCGTTCTCGGACTATCACCTTTACACGCTGCCGCGGAAAACGACGGTCAACAACAACCAGACGAAGCAGGTCAGCATGCTCGGCGCCAGCGAATTCCCCGTCGTCAAGCGCTACGTCGTCAACGGCCAGGCGTTCTACTATCGCAACGCCCAGAATCCTGGCGCGCCGATCAAGGACGTCGTCCAGGTCTTCTATCAGTTCAAGAACGAAAAGGCGGCCGGACTCGGGATGCCGATGCCGGCAGGAACCGTGCGGGTCTATCAGGCCGATTCGAAGGGCGGCCTGCAGTTCGTCGGCGAGGACCACATCGGCCACACGCCGAAAGACGAGACGCTGAAGCTCAAGATCGGCAACGCCTTCGACGTCGTCGCCGAGCGCAAGCAGGTGGATTTCCAGCGGATTGCGCCGAATGTCTACGACGTCGAGTACGAGGTGGTTCTTCGCAACCACAAGACGACGCCGATCACGGTGGAGGTAAACGAGCCAATCGGCGGGACCTGGCGAATCCTGCGCTCGACACATCAGGCGACGAAAACCGATGCGTGGGCGGCACAGTTCAACGTGCCCGTGGCAGCCGACGGCGAAGTGAAGGTCAACTACAGGGTGCGGGTCACCTACTGACGGCGGTAAGATCAGCCGCATGAAGAGGAGATATGCGGCTGGTCTCGGTCTTGGGGTGCTCCTGATCGGTGGCGCGGCCGCCCTGACGGCCAGTCAGGCGCGGCCCGCTGTTGATGCCGCGCCGGCGCCGACGTTTTCACGCGACGTCGCGCCGATCCTCTACAACAACTGCGTCAGCTGTCATCGGCCTGGCGAGTCGGCGCCGATGTCGCTCCTCACGTATGCGGCGGCCCGGCCGTGGGCTCGGGCGATGACGCGGCGCGTTACCGACGGCACCATGCCGCCGTGGCACGCCGATGCCGCAACCGGAACATTCGAGAATGAGCGGCGGCTGACGACGGACGAGAAGGCCATCATCGCGCGGTGGGCCGATGCGGGCGCGCCGGAAGGCGATCCGAAAGATCTGCCCGCGGCTCCCACGTTCGCCGAGGGATGGAGCATCGGCACGCCGGACGCCGTCTTCCAGATGGCCGAGGACTACGCGGTGCCCGCGACGGGGACGATTCAGTACGAGTACTTCACCATCCCGACCAACTTCACGGAGGCGAAGTACGCGCAGGCGATCGAAGTGCGTCCCGGCAATCGCGCGCTCGTCCATCACGTGCTCGTCTACTACCAGGCGCCGCCGGATCCGACGCTTGCGGCAGCGGCGCAAGCGCTGGAGCTCAATCTGCAGCACATGCGGACTCCGCCGCCGACTCCCGGCAATCGGCCGCGGCAGCGGGCGATCGGCCAGCGCCGGCTGATCGCCACCTATGCCCCAGGCACGGCGCCACAGGTGTTCCGCCCGGGCACGGCAGTGCGACTGCCCGCGGGCGGAGTGATCGAGCTGCAGATGCACTACACCGCGAACGGCACGGCGGGCTCCGATCGATCCAGGGTGGGAATCGTTTTCGCGAAAGAGCCGCCCAAGAACGAGATCTTCGCGACGCAGTTCCTGAACGGACAGTTCACGATTCCGCCTGGCGCCGCCGATCACCAGGTCGACACCGACATCGGCTTCCGCCAGGACGTGACGCTGTGGGGCGTGTTTCCCCACACGCACGTGCGCGGCAAGCGCTGGAACTACGTCCTCGAGCTGCCGGACGGCACGAAAAAGCCGCTGCTCGCCGTGCCGAATTACGACTTCAACTGGCAGACGTACTACATGTTCAAGGAGCCGCTCGAGATTCCGAAAGGATCCCGGATCCATTCGTCGGCGTGGTACGACAACTCGGCCGCCAATCGCTCGAACCCGGACGCGACTGCCGCCGTAACGTGGGGCGATCAGACGTGGGAGGAGATGCAGTACACCGGGCTCCTCCTCAGCGTGAAGCCGCGCCCCTGATCCTACGAAAAGGTCGCAGCCGGATCGTTGACTCTACGAAGTTGTCCTTTATCAACGATGTGTCGACACGTCCGTAATGCGATGCAAGTGATTGCATGCTCGTGAGTTAATCGCAGAATCACGGTTAAGCTCAACCGGAACGGCGCTTGCGATCCGGCGGCCGTGCCCCAGACTGCGCCGACCGCTCCCCACACGCTTCAGACATTAATCGACGATCTCCATCAGAAGCACCGGAACAACAGCGAGGGAAATGTAGCGACCTACATTCCCGAACTAAGCAAGGTCTGTCCGGACAAATTTGGCGCATGCGTCGCGACGGCGAACGGCCAGGTGTTCGCGGCGGGCGACTGCGACCGCCCGTTCACGATCCAGTCGATTTCGAAGCCGTTCACCTATGGTCTGGCGATGGACGAATTCGGCGCGGACAAGGTGCTCGAGTTCGTCGGCGTGGAACCGAGCGGCGACGCCTTCAATTCCATCGAGCTCCACGGCCTCACCAACCGGCCGTTCAACCCGATGATCAACACCGGGGCGATTACGGTCACCGCGATGCTGCACGCCAAGCATGGCGACGGCACGTTCGACCACGTGCTCGAGTGCTTCAGCACCATCGCCGGCCGGAAGCTGTCGATCGACGAGGAGGTCTACGAGTCCGAGCGCCGGACGGGCCACCGGAATCGCGCTATCGCCCACCTCCTGCTGAACTTTGGGGTCGTCCACGACGAGGCCGAGGCGGCGCTCGACGTTTATTTCAAGCAGTGCGCGATTCAGGTCACCGCGCGCGACCTGGCGATGATGGGCGCCACGCTGGCCAACATGGGCTGCCACCCGATCACCGGCCGCAGCGCGTTCTCCATCCGCTACGTCAAGGACATCCTGTCGATCATGTTCACCTGCGGGATGTACGACTACTCGGGCCAGTGGGCCTACAAGGTCGGCGTCCCGGCGAAAAGCGGCGTGGCCGGCGGGCTGATGGCGGTCGTGAACCGGCAGCTCGGAATCGGCACCTATTCCCCACGGCTCGATCGCTACGGGAACAGCGTCCGCGGCACCGAGGTCTGCATCGACCTGGCCTCGCGGCTCGGGCTGCACGTCTTCGACTGCGTAAACGTCGGCTCGAACTTCCTCGACGCGATTCTCTAACAGGGTCCTCGTAGTGTCCGCCTTCAGGCGGACAAGGCTCTAACCTCATCAGTAACGACAAGTTCCCGTTGAAAAGGCGGGCGGGCGGCGATATGGTTCTCGCCGCTCACGCACGGGCTCTCCTGGGGGACATGATGAAAAGTGAATACGTCGCTGGCGGCGGAGGAACGCGTCTGCACGTCCTGGAGACCGGAAACCCCAACGGGCAGCCGATCCTGTTTATCCACGGCTTCTCGCAGTGCGCCCTGAGCTGGGGCCGTCAGCTCAACTCGGACCTGGCGGATGACCACCGGCTGGTGGCCATGGACCTGCGCGGTCACGGGCTCTCCGACAAACCGCGCGACGCGTACGCCGACTCGAGGCTGTGGGCGGACGATGTCAACGCCGTCGTGCAGTCGCTGGGCCTCGAGCAGCCAATCCTCGCCGGATGGTCGTACGGCCCGCTGGTCATCCTGGACTACATCCGCCATTACGGCGAGGGGGCAATAGGCGGCGTCCAGTTCGTCGGCGGCATCAGCAAGCTCGGAAGCGAGGCGGCGCTTTCCGTGCTGACACCCGAATTCCTGGCCATCGTGCCTGGACTGCTTTCCCCGGACGCCGAAGAAAGCACGCGCGCGCTGGAAGCCCTGCTCGACCTTGCGATCTCGTCAGACCTGACACCGCAGGAGCGGTATCTGATGATGGGATGGAACGTCAGCGTACCGCCATACGTTCGTCAGGCGCTGTTCGCCCGGGCGTTCGACAACGACGATCTGCTGCCCACGATTCGCAAGCCGGTGCTGATCACGCACAGCAGCTCGGAGACGATCGTCAGGCCGGCGGCAGTGGACGAACATCTCGCGGCAATGCCCGACGCACAGGTTCACTGGACCCGTGACGCCGGGCACGCGCCCTTCTTCGACGAGGCCGACGCCTTCAACCGGCGGCTGCGACAGTTTGCGGCGCACGTACGGACCAGCGCCGCGGTTGAAGCCGCCTTATAGGCCGGATTCGTCGCGGAGCCGCTGGAGCGCGGCGTCGCGGGATGGCGCGATGGTGAGGTTCGGAATGGCGCCGGCGAGGTCAAAGGCCACTTGAACGGGCGGCTGCAGGCCGCAGACGACCAGTTCGCCGCCGGACCCGTCCAGGCCGGCCGCCGCGGTCACGAACGCGCGGAGGCCGGCGCCGTTGACGTAATCCACACCGGTCAGATCGACAACGAGCTTCAGGGGACCGCCGGCACGCTGCCCGGTCAGCACCCTGGTCAGTTCGGCGGCCGTGGCGCTCCAGACGCGCCCTTCGACGACCATCAGTCGGACGGATCCGAGGTCTTGCTCGGACGTCCGCAGGTACCAGACAATGCCGTCGCCACCCGCCATCTACCACCCTTCATGGCACTTCCGGAGTTTCTTCCTGACCGGACCGGAGATAAGCTTACCGACTTTCCAACTTTCCCGGTCCAGCGGTGTATTTGATGGATGACACGGAAGATGCGGCGATCGTCGCGCGATGCCTGGCAGGCGAACACAACGCGTATGAGGCGATCGTTCATCGGTATCAGAAGGGGCTGTTCAACGTCGCGCTGCGGATGCTGGGCAACTATGAGGACGCGAGGGACGCCACGCAGACCGCGTTCATCAAAGCCTACGAGCATCTGGGCAGCTTCAATCCGGAGCAGCGGTTCTTCAACTGGCTGTATCGGATTCTGAGGAACGAATGCCTGAACGTTCTGCGGGGGCGACGACCTTCTGAACCCGTGTCACTGGATCTGCCGGCCGGAAGCGGGGCGGACCCGGTTGAAGTGAGAGAGCGTCACCAGGCCGTTCAGGCGGCGCTGCTGACGCTCTCGGTGGACTACCGGGAAGTCGTGGTCCTTCGACACTTTACGGACCTGTCGTACGACGAAATCGCGGCGACCCTCGGTATCCCGGCGAAAACAGTGAAATCGCGCCTCTACACGGCGCGTCAACAACTCGGCGACAGACTCGTCGGGTGGCACGTCGCACGATGAATACATTCAACGACGACCGGCGGGACGACAACGACGAGCTCTCGATGATGCTGAACGACCTGCCACAGGTCGATCCGCCCTCGTCGCTGACGCCGACCGTCATGTCCAGCATCGCGGATTACGCAAAGGCTCAAGTGACCCAACCCCAGGTCACTTTCATGAGGAGAGGCAGCACAATGGCGAAAAAGGTGCTTTGGAGTGTGGCGGCCGTGGCGGCCGTGGCGCTTGTCGCGTTGCGGGTGGCCGGCTACCCGCCGGTCGAGGAAGGCACGGAAGCCACGATCGGCGCGGCACAGCGGTACCAGGCACCGCAGATCGCCGCCGCCGACGTCAAGGTCGAGGACCAGCAGTTCCAGAGCTTCCTGCAGAGCGACCTGTTCCGGCAGCTCGTGAACGACAAGGCGGCCCAGGAAGCGCTGAAAAATCAGGATCTGCAGCGCGCCCTCGCCGACGCGAACGTGCGGACGGCGCTTTCCAACGACGTGATCCGGTGGGTCATTTCGAATAACGCGGTGGTCTGGGCCAAGTACACGGCGAACAACGGCGTGATCGCGAACCTTCGCCTCGACGCCAAGAACCTGGCGGTTCTGCAGGCGGCGCTGAATGCCAGCCCCGCGCTCGTCGCCGCGATCAGCAACGTGAACATCGCCAACGCCATCTCGAATTCGAACCTGGCGAAGGTGCTGGCCAACAGCGACGCGATGGTGGCGGTGAGAAACGACGCAGTGCTCGACGCGATGTTCAACGCCTCGTCGAACGTCCAAATCGACGCGGTCAACGATGCCGTGTCCAACGCCAAAGTGAACGTCATCAACAAGTAGGAAAACGTAGGGCCTTCGGCGGGGTATCCGGTTCGAAAACCGGATACCCTTCCCTCCACATGCGAAGCCGAGCCCTGGGGGTTGCCGTCGCGAGCCTGCTCGCGCTGGCGGCCGGAGCCACCGACAGCCACGCACAGCTGACGTCCACCGAAACCGGCAATCTGACGCTGGTCTACATCCACCCGACGCAAACCTTCATCGTCCCGCACGTCGGCCGCTCGTTCGAGAACGCATTCGCGTTCCACCGCAAGCTCTTCGACTTCAAGCCGCTCGAGAAGATCACGGTGCTGCTGACCGACTTCTCGGACGCTGGCAACGCGTCGGCCGACGCCGTGCCGCGCGACTTCGTCTCGCTGCGGATTGCGCCCATGAACTTCGCGTTCGAAACGTTCACGGCCAGCGAGCGGATGTCGTACCTGATGAACCACGAGCTCGTGCACGTCCTCACGATCGATCGTCCGTCGCCGCGCGATCGGGCGTTTCGGACGCTGTTCAGAGGAAAGGTGGCGCCGATCCCCGAGCATCCCGAGACCGTCGGCTACATGTATCTGACCACCCCGCGGCGCGCCTCGCCGCGCTGGTACCTCGAAGGTATCGCGGTGTTCCTCGATACATGGATGGCGGGTGGAATCGGCCGCGCGCAGGGCCCGTACGACGAGATGGTGTTCCGGTCGATGGTGCTCGACGGCAGCCGCTTCTACGATCCGCTCGGTTTGGCTGCGGAGCTGACGAAGACCGACTTTCAGGTGGAAGCCAATTCGTACCTCTACGGCACGAGGTTCATGAACTACCTGGCCTACACCTACGCGCCGGAAACCCTGATGCGGTGGGTCACGAGAACGAACGATTCCAAGGCGTATTACGCGTCGAGCTTCCGTCAGATCTACGGAATGCCGATCGAGAAGGCGTGGAGCGACTGGATCGGCTTCGAGCAGCAGTTCCAGAAGAAGAACATCGCCACGATCAAGCAGTACCCGACTACGCCATACAAGGACATCTCACGTGAGGCGCTCGGTTCGCTGTCGCGCGCGTTCGTGGACGAGGAACGGCGGACGATTTTCGCCGGCCTCAACTATCCGGGGACGGTGGCCTACATCGGGGCGATCGGAATGGCCGATGGCCGGGTCGAGCATCTGCAAGACATCAAGCTGCCGCGGATCTATACCGTCACATCGCTCGCCTACGACCCGGGCTCGAGAACGCTGTTCTATACCGCAGATAACACCGCCGAACGCGACGTCGTTGCGCTCGACACGACGACGAACAAGCAACGGACACTCTTGAAGGACGCACGCATCGGCGACCTCGCGTTCAGCCGCGCCGATCGTTCGCTGTGGGGCATCCGGACGTTCAACGGCATCTGCACGCTGGTCCGGATTCCGCATCCGTACAGCGACTGGAACGCGGTGCACTCGTGGCCGTATGGCGAAGTGGCCTACGACCTGGACGTGTCGCCCGATGGGCAGTACGTCTCTGTGTCCGTCGGCGAAATCGACGGGAAACAGACCGTCCGGGTAATGCGAACCGCCTCGCTCCTCGACAAGGATGCGACGCTGGTGAAGCAGTTCGATTTCGGCACCGCCATCCCGTCGAACTTCGTGTTCAGCGCCGACAGCCGCTACCTGTTTGGCAGCTCGTACTACACCGGCGTGTCGAACATCTTTCGATACGAGATCGCGACCGGCGAGCTGGAGGCGTTGACCAACGCTGAAACGGGCTTTTTCAGGCCCGTCCCGCTGAGCGATGGATCGATGCTGGTGTTCCGTTACACGGGTAACGGGTTCGTACCGTCGATCATTTCAGCGGCGCCCATCAAGGACATCAACGCGATCACGTTCTTCGGGCAGCAGCTCGTCGAGAAACATCCGATCGTGAAGCAGTGGGCGGCAGGCTCACCAGGCGCCGTGCCGATCGAAAAGCTGATCACCGGCACACGCGGCTATTCGCCACTGAAACGCCTCGGGATGGAGTCGCTGTTCCCAATCGTGCAGGGTTATAAAGACGACGTCGCGTATGGGATACACGCGCGGTTTTCGGATCCGCTGTCGTTCAACGGCGCGACCCTCACCGCTTCCTACTCTCCATCCGCCGACGTTCCCGCGGACGAGCGCCTGCACCTGCGCGCTGCGTACCGGCGCTACGACTGGACGGCGCACGCCGCCTGGAACAACGCTGATTTCTACGATCTGTTTGGCCCGACGAAGACCAGCCGACGCGGTTACGAATTCGGCGTCGGCCACACGGACCTGCTGATCTTCGACGAGCCGCGGCGCCTCACCCTGACGCTCGACGGCCGCGTTGCCGGCCGGCTCGATACGCTCCCCGAGTACCAGAACGTTGCCGTCCAGGTGGATCGCCTTTATTCGTTTGGCGGCAATCTCTCGTTCACGAACGTGCGATCGTCGCTTGGAAACGTGGACGAGGAGAAGGGTTTCCGCTGGTCACTGAACGCGCGCAATACCGTCGTCGCCGAATCGCTCTTCACCAGGGTGCATGCGACCTACGACCAGGGCGTCGCCCTGCCGATTCCGCATTCGTCGATCTGGTTTCGGACCGCGGCGGGCTTCTCGCCCTCGGATGCCGGCGAGCCGTTCGCGAACTTCTTCTTTGGCGGTTTCGGCAACAACTACGTGGACCATCTCACCGAGAAGCGCTACCGCGAGTACTACGCCATGCCTGGCGCCGAGCTCAACGAGATCGGCGGACGTAATTTCGCGAAATCAACGATCGAATGGAACCTGCCGCCGCTCCATTTCCGCCGTGTCGGCACGCCGGGCTTTTATCTGACATGGATGCGTCCGGCGGTTTTTGCCGGCGGCCTGATGACGAACGTCGACGCGGCGGGAATCCGCCGCACGGTCAGCAACGCCGGTGGTCAGCTCGACTTCCGCCTCAACATGCTGTCGTCGATGGACCTTACCGTGTCCGTCGGCGGCGCAATCGCGTTCGAGAAGAACGCGGCGCCGCGGCGCGAAGCCATGGTTTCGCTGAAGCTGTTCCGGTAGGACATGGCCGTCAATACGGTTCTCGCCTTCTTCCCCGTCATCCTGTTCCTGGGCGTCCTCGTCCTGATGGACAGCTTCAAGCTGGCGAAACCCTCCGCAATTGCCGCCGCCATCGGCTGGGGCGTCGTCGCCGCATTTCTCTGCGACGCGGTGTACTCGGCGCTCGCGCCGGTGCTTCCGTTCTCCGAGATGCGCTACAGCCAGTTC
>Ga0247825_10000434_pt1 | contig 26447 bp, 14 predicted proteins | sample 13C_Vanillin_Day_FD_194413 | JGI IMG/M metagenome (GOLD analysis project Ga0247825, IMG submission 194413) | Soil microbial communities from agricultural site in Penn Yan, New York, United States - 13C_Vanillin_Day48 | ecosystem: Environmental > Terrestrial > Soil > Agricultural land | place... | reverse complement strand
GTAACGGACGACCTGGGTGACCGTGCGGGTCTGCGTGGTGCTGGCGGTGCCAGTGCGCGTCGCGCTGCCCGCCATGATCCGGCCCGGCGTGCTCCCATCCACGCAGTGCTGCGCCGTCAGAATCCAGTTCTCGTTGAGCACCGAGCCGCCACAGAAGTGGGAGCCCGAGCTGCTCTGCAGGGACACCTGCCACGGGTTGGCCTCGATCGTCGTGTTGGTACCACCGACGATCTCCTGCTCGCTGGACTGCAGCAGCTCATGCGAGCTCATCTCATCCAGCGCCTCAGGACCACACCCGACCAGAACCGACATCGCGCCGGCAGCGGCCCAGCGGCGCACGAAATTGGCAGAAAACATTCTTTACCTCGGGGATTGGGGGATTGAACGGCGGGCGCACTGTGAGAGAAATCGGTATCGCGAGTCAATCCAGTGCTTTTAAATTTCCCTTATTCCCCTTTTCTAGCGGGATACCATTTAATTTCAGCTATTTCGGAATTATAGGTACAGGCTGCAAGACAAGGCGCCTGCCGGAGAAATGACAAGGTCTTGAGCGCGCGCTCCAGAGGGAAAGACATCCATTACCGTTTCGAAGCGCAAGCCCATGACAAAGCGGAAGGCGTCCGCGTCAGGTTGAGTTACAGCGACCGGGAGCGTGTCTCTCCTGAGCTGAAGTGGCTCCCCTAACCCGCTACCTGCTCAGCGCGTCCTCTTCCCCAAAGATCTGGCTCATGCTCAGGTCGAGCTGGCTGTCGAGGACGGCGAGGAAGCTCTGGAACTCACGGGCCGAGAGGCGCAGACGCTCCTGCAAGCGTCGCCTCGTCTCTTCGTAAACGGTCTGCCGCGCGCTCTTCAACCAGCGTGAGATGGTGGATTGGTTGACGCGGAACAGCTCGCCCAGCTCTGTGGTCGACAGCCGATCGGCGAAGTAGAGCCTGAGCAGGTGCCGATCGTCGGTCGAGAGCGCGGCGAAAGCTTCGCGTAAGGCTTGACGGAACTCGGTGCGGTGACGTTGCTTGATGAGGTCTAGCTCCGCACCAGCCTCCGCCGCAGGCAGGGATTCGAGAACCTCCGTCACGCTCTCATCGGAGGCGGGCTTGTCGGCAGCACTGCGCTTGAGGGCAATGCGCACGGCGATGACCCGCACCCAGCTCATCAGCGCGCCCCGGCCTGTATATTCGTTGATCCGAGGAGCGCCATCGGGCTTGTGGACCAGGATCTTCACGCGCGCCAACTGGCAGACGTCGTCGATGGCCGCGGCAGGCAGCCTCAGATGTCCCAGCAGGTCAGGCAGCCTCGTCAGATAGTGCTGCTCGAACGCCGCGATGGCCTCTGGAATGCCGCGCAGGCAAGCACATGCAAGGTAGAGCTCAGCGACAGAGAGCTGCTCGAAGAGCGGCTCTAGCGAGCTCTCCGGGGGGGCCTCGGAGAGCCGCTCGGCGAGGTGCCGTACGAACTCCGTGCCGGAGAGCTCTACCCCTGGCCACTGCGCACGAGCGGATTCCAAGCTGCGCTCCAGCAGCCTCCCAAGCACGGCCACGTCCGTCGGCGGCGCGAAGCGCCCCTTCGTCTGCTCAAGAAATGCTGCGACCAGTTCCGATGCCTGCGCCATTGCCAGCCTTATAGCACCTGGCGACCGCACCATGGCCCATCGTCCGGTTGAAATGGCTGAAGGATTGTTGAGAGACTCCCCTCCCCCGACTCTATGGATCTGTCAAAACCAACAGGCACGCCCAACTGCCTCTCCGACGAGATCCTGGTCGATTTGATCGATGGCCGGCTTCCTGGCGATCTCCTCGCTCGCGCTCATCAGCATGCCTCTGGGTGCGAGTCCTGCAGGGAACTCATGGTCGCGGTCTTTCGTGGCAACCCCGAAGCCAAAGAGCCCCTCCCCATTGCCCAAGGGGCCCGCCCAGGCGACGTCACCCAGACGTTGCCCGGCCCTGACCCGAAGGCTCCCCCAGCCCGCGCCGGGACGTCAGGGCCAGACAACTCCTGGACGCCGCCCGTTGAGTTCGACGAGTTCCGCATCGAGCGCATGATCGGCCGCGGCGGCATGGGGATTGTCTACCTCGCGCAGGACACCTCGCTGGGCCGCACCGTCGCGGTGAAGTTCATGGCATCGAAGCAGCCTGGGCCCCTGGCCCGTGCATACTTTGAGACGGAGGCGCGCGCCATTGCCCGCCTGCAGCATCCCAACGTCGTCAGTGTGTTCCGCGTCGGCGCGATCGAAGACCACCCCTATATCGTCTCCGAGTATGTCGTAGGCCGCAGCCTCGGGGAGCTGCCCCTGCCGCTCCCCTGGCGGCGCGTCCTCTCCCTGGGCCTGGGGCTTGCGCGCGGGCTCGCGGCCGCCCATCGCAAGGGAGTGCTCCACCGGGACATCAAGCCGTCGAACGCCCTCGTCACCGAGGAGGGCGAGGTGAAGCTGCTGGACTTTGGTCTGGCCGAGCGTTTCGACGCGAGCGAGTCCCTCCCGTCACCCGGTGCACCTTCGCTGGTAGGGACCCCGCGTTACATGGCGCCCGAGATCCTGCGAGGCCAGCCGGGGACCCCGCAGAGCGACCTGTATTCGCTCGGCCTGACCCTCTACGAGTTGCTCGCAGGCAGCCTCCCCCCTCGTGCGCTGCCAAAGGTGCTGCCTTTCGGCGCGCCCTCCCAGGCGGCCGCAAGTGCCATGGATGAGAAGGCGCCTACACTCGGGCTTGAGTCTGGCATTGATCCGGACTTCGCCGCGCTCATCACACGCTGCCTCGCGCCCGATCCGGTCGATCGCTTTGCTTCGGCGGAACTCTTCTGCGAGGCCCTGGAGCGTCTCGATCAACTCCACACCACCGCTCCACTGGCTGCTGACAATCCCTACCGCGGCCTGGCGCCCTTCGAGGCCGAGCACCGGTCGCTCTTTTTCGGACGCGACGCCGATATCCGCGCCGTACTCGATCGCCTCCGCCGCCAACCCCTGGTGCTCGTCGCCGGCGACTCGGGCGTTGGCAAGTCCTCGCTGTGCCGGGCCGGCGTGGTGCCCCGAGTGGCCGCCGGTGCCCTGGACGAGAGCCGGGAGATCACCACGGTCACGCTGTGGCCCGGCCACCGGCCGCTCGAGGCGCTCGCTGCCGCCCTGGCGCCGCTGCTCGGCAAGAAGGAGGCAGAGCTTGCCACCACCCTCGCGGAGACGCCGGGCTACCTTGGGCAAGCGCTGCGCGAGGCCTACCAGGGACGGCGCGGCCTGCTCCTCTTCATCGATCAGCTCGAGGAGCTCATCACGCTCGCCGAGCCGGACCAGGCCGCGCGCTTCGCCGCCATCCTTGGCGAGCTCGCGCTGCCCTCCACGGGCGTGCGCGTGCTTCTGGCGATCCGTGGCGACTTCCTGACGCGCGTGAGCGCGCTGCCGGGCCTGGGGGATGAAGCAGAGCGAGCGCTCTACATCCTCCGCCCGATGTCGCCCGAAGGGATCCGTGAGGCCATCATCGGCCCGGCGCGCAGCCGCGGTGTGAGCTTCGAGTCCGAAGCACTCATCGGGACGCTCGTCGCGTCCACGGCGCACAGCGCGGGCAGCCTGCCTCTGCTCCAGTTCGCACTCGCCGAGCTGTGGGAGCGGCGCACCCCGGCGCAGAGCCGCCTCACCCTGGCGGCGCTGGGCGAGATGGGCGGGGTGGCCGGAGCGCTGTCGCGGCATGCCGACGGGGTGCTCCAGCTCATGAGCCCCGTCGAGCAGCAGGCGGCACGGCGAATCCTCCTGCGGCTCGTGACTGCGGAAGGCATGCGCCTCCATCGGCGTGAAGAGGAGCTCGTCTCGGCCTCGGACCTCACCTCCCGCACGGCCCTTCATGTGCTCCTTGAAGGCCGCATCCTCTACGCGCGGACCGCGGGCGCCCAGGCCGAGTATGAGCTCGCCCATGACTCGCTCATGGTGAGCTGGGGCACCCTGCGCAACTGGCTCGATGACGATATTGGCCATCGCGCGGTGCGGCAGCGCGTCGAAGCGGCGAGCGCCGAGTGGGATCGTCTGGGGCACTCCAAAGAGGCCCTGTGGGGGCAGAGGCACCTGTACGAGACGCGCCCGCTCGACCCCACCACCTTGGGTCCCCGCGAGCGGGCCTTCCTCGCTGCCTCCCGCCGCGCTCTGAGGGTCCAGCGCTGGAGCCGCTACGCCATCGTACTCTCTGTGGCGCTCGCCCTGGCCTCTATCTATGGAGGGCTTCGACTCCAGGCCTACCTGGAGGACGCGCGGTTCGTCACCGAGCGGCTCGCCGCAGCCCAAGCTGCGCTCGACACGAGTCAGGCTCTTCGCGCACAGGCCCGTGAGTCCCGCCAGGAAGCGCTCAAGTTGTTCGATCCACCGTCAGAGCCATCTTCCAGCCCTGGAACATCGCCAGCCGCCCATGAGCTCTGGGAAGGTGCCAATCAGAAATGGAGAGAGACGCTCTCCCTGTATAGAGATGCGGACAAGGCCGCAGCCCACGCCACCCATTCACTCGGGCAGGCCATCGAGCGCGCACATGGCCACCGGGAAGCGCGTCGGCTCCTCACCGAGCTCACCTACGAGCGCTTGCTCCTGGCCGAGGAGTTCCAGCAGAAGCATGACCGTGACGAGCTCCTGGTGCGGCTGGAGGTAATGCTTGATGCCACGGAGGACGGTGCGAAGTGGCGGGAGCGGCTGTCGACCCCAGCCGAGTTCGAGCTGGTGACCGAGCCGCCTGGCGCGCGTGTCGAGATCGAGCGCTACGTCCCCAACCACCGCGGGGCGTGGCACCTCGAGCCTGTCCCGGAGTCCGGTCTGACGCCTCTCACCCGCACCCTCCCCGCGGGCTCCTACCGCCTCCGCATCACTCAGCCCGATCGCGCGCCAGTCGTCCTTCCCCTGCTCCTCACGCGCGGCAGTCGTGAGCCGATCCGCCTCGTGCTCCCCACCACCGTGCCCGAGGGCTATGTCTACATCCCGTCCGGCTGCTTCCTCCTGGGGAGCGATGATCCAGACGAGGTGCGGCGCTTCATGAGCAGCTCGCCCATCCATCGGAGCTGTATGAAGGAGGGGTATCTGATCGGCCGGACGGAGGTGACATTCGGGGACTGGCTGGATTACCTCAACTCCTTACCTCAGAATGCACCGGCGAGACGCATCCTCGAGCAACCGCGCTTCAGCGTGGGCTGGGCAGTCACTCTGCGGCACCAGCCCGGCACGGGCTGGATCTTCTCCTTCCATCGATCGAGCAGCGATGTCCTCACAGCAAGCGAGGGAGAGCCCTTCCACCACCTCGGCCGGACCCGGCGCGATACCTCGGACTGGCGCAAGTTCCCCTTGTCTGGTGTCTCCGCCGAGGATCTCGCGGGCTTCTTCTACTGGCTCGACCGCTCGGGGCGGCTGCCCGGAGCGCGGCTCTGCACCGAGCACGAGTGGGAGCGCGCGGCCCGAGGCGCTGATGAGCGCGCCTATCCGCATGGCGACCAGCTTCGGGTCGGCGAGGCGAACATCGACACCACCTATGATCGGCAGCCCACAGGTTTTGGCCCTGACATGGTTGGCTCCTACCCGGTCTCGACGAGTCCTTTCGGTCTGGTCGACATAGCCGGGAACGCGTTCGAGCTCACACGGGCCGTGACAGAGGATCGGGGGCGTATCGTCAATCGAGGTGGGGGCTGGTACTACGAATACTTCGGCGCACGCATTGTCAACCGCACTCCCAGTGAGCCTCAACACCGTGACGTCATGGTCGGTGCGCGCGTGTGCGCCTCCCTTCCCAATGCCGGGATAAAGGGCGAAGAAAGCCAGCGTTAAATCCTGTGCATAACCCGTTTCACCGGGGGGTCTTCATCGACGAAGGGCGCCCATTCCGGTCGCCCCGACACCCCGAGGTGCATCGATGAACGTGCCCCATAAGTCCCTGCTCCCCCTGATCTGCCTGCTGCTCACCTCCACCTCCTGGGCAGCTGATACGGCTTCCTCTACTGGTCCTGCCGGCCCGCTGTCCCAGGCCGAGCGTTACGCCCGCCGCTGCCAGAAACAGGCTCCCGAGCGCTATCAGTGGCCTCAGGGCCCCTACCTCTGGGGCTCCAAGCTGTCGTGGGATGACTCTCAGCCCCAGCACGACTCACGTCACAGTGTCCTTGTCTCCGTGGACACCCCTTCCCTGAGCAAGGACGCTGTTGGCTCCGTTCTCAGCGGTTCGGCCAGCGATGGCTCGCCCGTGGAGGTCTCCATCTGCGAAGCCGAGCCAGACCCCAGCGATCCTCAAATGGTCTGGTACCGCATCGAAGCCTGGAACCCGGTGGCTCAAGCCTGGGACAACCCCTGTATCCCCAGCGGCAGTGGTCCCAATCCTCGTGCCCTGGCCGTCAGCGGCGTGTGGGACTCCACCGGCGCTCACCAACAGGTGAAGGGCAAGCTCACCCTGGCCTGTGAGAACGGCGTCATCTCCAAGTGCATCACCTGGGGCTACAAGCCCTGGGCCTCTCGTAACGGCCAGCCCCTGGCCCCCCTTCACCAAGCCTGCACCCGCATGGCTCGCGCCGACTACTGCGGCAATGGCATCAGCCACACCCAGCCTGGTACCCCCATCGACATGTATGACTCGCTGGGCGTCCAAACGCCCACCACCCAGCCCTCTCAAGCCTGGAACCCGGCTCGCGCCTCCTTCGAGGCTGCTTGGGTTCCTGATGGGGCCACCTGCCTCTCTCGCACCCGGCTTGGAAAGGCACTGGAGACAATTCTTCAGGAGTGCCCGGGTCGCTTCCGCGCCAGCGCTTCAGTGGACCTGGGGCAGGGAGACGTCTGCACCTTGCAGCGCTCGGATGTGAACCCCTCCTCGGCTCTGCTCAAGAACCGCTCCTACTGAGACCACGAGGGCACCGCCATCCCAGCCGTGGGCCAGCAGGCCTTCGGTTGGGTGCGGTGCACAGGCCTGCAACGGACTTCTCTGGAGAACCAAGATGAGGCTGAGGCGAATGCTCAAGTGGATGATGGTGATCGTCCTGTGCTGTGCGACAAGTGTGGCGGCGGGGGAAGCACTGGCGGATCCGCGCTTGCAGGAGGCCCAGACGGCCTTTGACGAGGCGAGAAAACTCGAGAAGGAGGGCAAGCTCGCTGAAGCAATCACAAAAGGTGAACACGCACTCGCGCTGCGAGAGGCAGTGCTGGGTAGCACACACTTGGAGGTGGCTGCTTGCCTGAACCTGCTGGGAGGCCTCGAGCGGCAACAGAGAGCCCATGGCCGCGCAGAGACGCTGCTTCAGCGCGCGTTGACCATTCGGGAAGCCGCCCTCGGCAAAAACCATCCCGACGTCGCCGCCTCAGTCAGCAACCTCGCCCTCCTCTACAGAGACAAGGGTTTGTATGGCCAGGCTGAACCCCTGTTCCAACGCGCTCTGGCCATTCGAGAAGCGGCCTTCGGCAAACATCATCCTGAAGTTGCTTTCACGCTCAACCACCTCGGCTGGCTCTCCATGAACCAGGGTCTATATGGCCAAGCTGAACCCCTCCTCCAACGCGCTCTGGCCATCCGGGAAGCGGCCCTCGACAAAAACCATCCAGACCTCGCCACCTCGCTCCATAACCTCGCCGTCCTCTACTGGGCCCAGGGCTTGTACGACCGAGCCGAACCCCTCTATCAGCGCACACTGGCCATCGAGGAGGCGACTCGCGGCATGAACGATCTCGCTGTTGCCGGCACGCTCAACAACCTCGCCAGCCTCTACATGGCACAGGGATTGTATAACCAAGCCGAGCCCCTCTATCAGCGCGCGTTGGCCATTCGGGAACTGGTTCTCGGCCAGCACAATAACCTCGTCGCAGCCTCGCTCGCCAACCTCGCCCTCCTCTACGAGCACCAGGGTTTGTATGGCCAAGCCGAGCCCCTCTATCAGCGCGCTCTGGTTATTATCGAAGCAGTCCAAGGCAAGCACCATCGCAATGCCGCCCAATTGCTCAACCTCCTCGGCGGCCTTTACAGCAACCAGGGCTTGTATCGCCAAGCTGAGCCGCTCTTTCAGCGCGCTCTGGCCATTCGGGAAGCGGCCCTTGGCAAAAACCATCCCGACGTCGGCGAATCGCTCGCCAACCTTGCCACTCTCTATGGGAACCAGGGTTTGTATGGTCGAGCCGAGTTCCTCTTCCAACGCGCTCTGGCCATTTTGGAAGGAACTCTCGGCAAACACCATCCCCACGTCGCCAAATTGCTCAACGAGCTGGCTCAACTGCGCCTCGCTCAGCACCGCCTTACTTCAGCCCTGCCCCTCCTCTCTCGCGCTTTCACCATCTCCGAGCAGCGCCTGCGCAAGGAGGCCCTCGACTTCTCCGAGTCTCGCCTGGCCACTTTCCTTCAATTCCTTCGCTCCGACGAGGAACGTCTCTACGCCCTGCTTCGCCCCCACCCGGACAATGCCAGCGTTCGGCGGCTAGCCCTCTCCGCCGCGCTGCTGCGCAAGGGCCGCTCCGTTGAGGAAACCTCCAACACTTCCCGCACCATCTTCCGTAGCCTCGGCCCCGAGGACCGCGCCTCCTTCGAGCACCTGCGTGGCCTGCGCACTCAGCTTGCCCAACTGTCGCTCCAAGACCCTGGCTCTCTCTCCCCCGCCGACTACCAGCTGCGCCTGAAGAACTTGGCGGACCAGGGCGATGCGCTCGAAGCAGACCTCGCCAAGCGTTCGGCTCCTCTGCGTGCCCTGGCCGCTCTCCCCTCTTCCCAGGACATCGTCGACCGTGTCGCCTCCTCCCTCCCCAAGGACGGCGCTCTCATCGAGTTCATCGCCTACGCGGACCGGCCTCTTGTTCCAACGCCCGGGACTCCCAAGGCGAAGCACCCCTCCCAGTTGCGCTACTTGGCTCTGGTTCTCTTCCCAGATGGCCGCATCCGCGCCATCGATTTGGGTCCCGCTGCTCCCATTGACCAGGCCGCCTCCTCCCTTCGCAAGGCGTTGGCTCACCGTGATGCTGCCTTCTTGGCTCCTTCCCAGGCCCTCTACTCCCTGGCTTTCAAGCCCCTGCTGCCACTGCTGCGGGACTCCCGCCGCCTCTTCCTCTCCCCGGATGGCCAGCTCGCCCTCATCCCCTTCTCCGCTCTCCACGACGGCAAGTCCTTCCTCGTCGACTCCTTCGACTTCTCCTACCTCACCTCAGGTAAGGACCTGCTGCCTCGCCCGACGGACATTCCTTCCTCCGGCTCCGTCGTCGTCCTGGCCGATCCCGACTTCAGCTCCCCAGCGGCTCCGCCCTCCTCCTCTCAAACGCAGGCCTCTGCTCTGCCTCAGCGCTCCGCTGCCCTCGAGCGCTTCTTCTCCACTCTGCGCGCAGACGTCGCGGATCAGGCCTGGGCTCCTCTCCCCGGCACTCGCCAGGAAGCTCAAGCCATCCAACGTCTGATTCCCCAGGCTCAGCTCTTCCTCGGCCCTGCGGCCTCCAAACAGCAACTGCTCCAGCTGGCCGCTCCCGGCGTGCTCCACATCGCCACCCACGGCTTCTTCCTCGAAGACGCTGGTGCTCCCACCGGCTCCCGGGGTGTCGCCCACATCGGCTCGGGGGGCACTCCCGCTCAGCCTCCCCCGAACCCGTTGCTGCGCTCTGGCCTCGTCCTCTCCGGTGCCCGCGCCCCGGCCCCTGCCACTCCTGAATCCACGAAGGCTCAAGCCGATAGCACCCTGGTGACTGCTCTGGAGCTGGCGGGCCTGAACTTGTGGGGCACTCAGCTCGTCGTCCTGTCCGCCTGTGACACTGGCCGCGGTGACGTCAAGCTCGGTCAGGGTGTCTATGGCCTGCGCCGCGCCCTTGTCACAGCCGGCGCAGAGACCGTCGTCATGAGCCTGTGGAAGGTCAATGACGACACCACTCGCCTCCTCATGGAGCACTACTACCACAATCTGATGGCTGGCCTGGGACGTGCCGCGGCTCTCCAAAAGGCCATGCTCTCCCTTCGCCAGTCTCTTCCTCACCCCTACTTCTGGGCTCCTTTCATCGCTCTGGGCACCGACTCCCCTCTGCGCTCGCTCGCTCCCCTTCCCCTCCATCCGCCTCCTGTCTCCTCGGAAATCGCTGGGGCATACGAAGCGCTGGCCCTGTAGCAACCGAGCTTGCGCGCCTTCACACCCACCTATGAAGGCGCCACCTCATCCGCCGCCCCGGCTCATGGTTCAATGCACCGCCTTGAAGCCCATGAGAGGTGGAAATGCGGCAGGTGCTCGGGTGGGCAGCGCTCACCATTCTGTGCTGCGCAACAGGAGCGGTTGCAGAGGGAGTCAGGGCCGACGCGCGTCTGGTGGAGGCGCAGACTGCCTTTGAAGCGGGGGCGAAGCTCCAGGCTGCAGGCCAATACAACGAGGCTGTGCCGCTGGTTGAACGCGCGCTTGCCCTACGCGAGGCCGTGCTCGGGGGCACGCATCCGGACGTCGCCAGTTGCCTGAATGTCCTGGGCGAACTCCATTGGTGGCAGGGGAAGTATGCCCACGTGGAATCCCTCCTTCTGCGCGCGCTCGCCATCCGCGAAGCCGCCCTGGGCAACGGCCACCCCGGCGTTGCCTCCACACTCAACAACCTCGCCAACCACTACACGGACCTGGGGTTCTACCATCGCGCAGCGCCGCTCTATCAGCGCGCGCTCGCCATTCGCGAAGCAGCCCTGGGTAAGGGCCATCCCGACGTCGCCTCTTCGCTCAGCAACCTCGCCCACCTCTACCAGTTCCAGGGGCTCTACCGTCAAGCCGAGCCGCTCTACCAGCGCGCACTCGCCATTCGCGAGGCCGCCCTGGGCAAGAGCCATCCCGACGTTGCGGCATCACTCAACAGCCTCGCAGCCATCCACCAGCTCCAGGGGCGGTACAGCCGAGCCGAGCCCCTCTACAAGCGCGCGCTCGCTGTCTACGAAACAGCTCTTGGCAAGAAACATCTCCTGGTTGCGTATTCGCTCAGCAACCTCGCCTTCCTCTACCAGGATCAGGGGCTGTATGACCGGGCCGCACAGCTCTACGAACGCGCGCTCCCCGTCTACGAAGCGAGCCTGGGCAAGGAGCACCCTAAAGTCGCTGACTCGCTCTACACCCTCGCCCAGCTCTATGACAGTCAGGGGTTGTATGGCCAGAGCGGGCCACTCTACGAGCGCGTCACCGCCATTATCGAAGCGACTCTCAGCAAGGATGATGCCGAGGCGGCCGCCTTGCTCATCAATCTCTCCAGACGGATTGAGCCGCTCTATGAGCGCGCGCTCGCCATCAGCGAAGAGGCCGCACTCGGCAAGACCCGTCATCGCGTCTCCACCTCGCTCGGCAACCTGGCGCACCTCTACAACCAGGAGATGATGAGACAGGTGGAGTCGATCTACGAGCGCATGATCACTCTCCATGAAGTGACGATCGGCAAGCACCATCCCGACGTTGCCGCAATGCTCATCCGATTCGCCAACTTCTACCTGGATTACGTGGACCAGGGCTCGTACAGCCGAGCGGAGCCACTCGTTCAGCGCGCACTGGCCATCCAAGAGGCCACCTTCGGCCAGAATCATCCTCAGGTCGCCGAATCACTCGACACGCTCACCCTCATCTATCAGCGCCAAGGGCTGTACAGCCAGGCGGAGCCGCTCCAGAAGCGTGCGCTTGCCATCTGGGAAGCAGCCCTCGGCCCGAACCATCCTGACATCGCCTCCTCGCTCACAGAGTTCGCCAGGACCTACCAACACCAGGGGCAATACGACCGGGCGGAGCGACTCCAGAAGCGCGCGCTCGCCATTCGGGAGGCGGCTCTCGGCAAGAACCATCCCGACATTGCCAGCTCGCTCCACCACCTCGCTGGCCTGTATCAGGCGCAAGGGCTGTACGCTCGAGCGGCGCCACTCCTCCAGCGCGCGCTCATCATCCAGGAAGCGGCGCTCGGCAAGAACCATCCCGACGTCGCCTTCACGCTCAACACGCTCGCCCAGCTCCGGCTCGCCCAGCAGCGCCTCGCTGAGGCGCTGCCCCTCTTCACGCGCGCCTTCGAGATCTCCGAGCGGCTCCTCCGCCATGAGGTGTTGGACTTCTCCGAGTCGCACCTGGCGCGCTTCCTCCAGTTTCTCCGAGCGGATGAAGAGCGCCTCCATGCGTTGCTCCGCGAGCACCCAGGCGACGCCCGTGTACAGCGCCTGGCGCTCACGGCCGTGCTGCTCCGCAAGGGCCGCTCCACCGAGGAGACGGCCAGCATCTCTCGCATGGTCTACCGCAGCCTTGGCCCCCAGGACCGTGAGACCTTCGATCTCCTGCGCAGCTTGCGCACCCAGCTCGCCAAGCTGTCGCTCGATGGGCACAGCCACCTTGCCCCGTCTGGCTACCAGGAGCGGCTGAAGGACCTTGCAGAACAGGGCGATGCGCTCGAAGCAGCGCTTGCCAGACGCTCGGCGCCCTTGCGCGCCCTCTCCGATCTTCCTCCTCCCAACGAGATCGTCGACCGAGTCGCCGCAGCCCTCCCAAAGAATGGCGCGCTCGTCGAGTTCATCACCTACACAGACCGGCCTCTGGTGCCCAAGCCCGGCACACCCGAGTCTCAGCTCCCCACGCAGTTGCGCTATCTGGCCCTGGTCCTCTTCCCGGATTCACGCATCCGCTCCATTGACCTGGGCCCCGCGGCTCCCATCGACCAAGCGGCCTCCTCCCTGCGCAATGCCCTGGCTCGCCGGGACACCGCCTTCCAAGCCCCTGCCCAGGATCTCTACGCTCTGGCCTTCAAGCCTCTGTTGCCGCTCCTGGGGGATTCCCGCCGCCTCTTCCTCTCTCCGGATGGTCAGCTCGCCCTCGTTCCCTTCTCCGCCCTGCACGACGGCCACAGCTTCCTCATCGACTCCTTCGACTTCTCCTATGTCACCTCCGGTAAGGACCTGCTGCCCCGCCCTTCAGACATCCCTTCCTCAAGCTCTGTCATCGTCCTGGCCGATCCCGACTTCAGCTCCCCATTACCTCCGCCCTCCTCCTCTCAGATGCAGGCCGCCGCTCTGCCCCAGCGCTCCGCTGCCCTCGAGCACTTCTTCTCCACCCTCCGGGCAGACGTGGCGGAACAGGCCTGGGCCCCTCTTCCCGGCACTCGCCTGGAAGCTCAGTCCATCCAGCGCCTGCTTCCCCAAGCCCAGCTCTTCCTCGGCCCTGAGGCTTCCAAACAGCAACTGCTCCAGCTCGCGGCTCCCGGCGTGCTTCACATCGCCACCCACGGCTTCTTCCTCGAGGACGCCCATGTGCCCACTGGCTCTCGTGGCCTCGGCCACATTGGCTCTGGGGGGACTCCTGCTCAGCCTCCGCCTGACCCGCTGCTGCGCTCTGGCCTCGTCCTCTCAGGAGCCCACGCATCGGTACCTGCCACTCCTGAATCCACCAGGTCCCGAGCCGACAGCGCCCTGGTCACCGCCCTGGAGCTGGCGGGCCTGGATTTGTGGGGCACCCAGCTCGTCGTCCTGTCCGCCTGCGATACCGGCCGGGGCGACGTCACACCCGGTCAGGGCGTCTACGGTCTGCGTCGTGCCCTTGTCACCGCTGGCGCAGAGACCGTCGTCATGAGCCTATGGAAGGTCAACGACGACACCACCCGCCTCCTCATGGAGGCCTACTACCGATACCTACTGGAGGGCCAAGGCCGAGTTGCCGCATTGCGGCAAGCCATGCTCTCCCTTCGAGAAAAGCAGCCCCATCCCTACTTCTGGGCTCCCTTCATCTCGTTGGGCCGCGATGCTCCTCTGCGCGCTCTCACACCTGCTCCCAGGTAGTGGCTCCTCTCTGGACCAGCGGCGCAGGAACGAATTCGTGCATAGCTCGCCGGCTCAGGGGCTCATCTCCGCCACACGGCTGACACATGCCTGTCGCCCTGCTTCTCGGAGAAGTCAATCATGAACATCCGGTCATTCCCGCTCGCCCTGGCATGTCTTCTTCTCTCTGCATCATCTAGGGCCGACCGCCTGACCCAGGCTGAGCGGTACGCTCGCCGCTGTCAGAGCCACGCTACCGACCGCAACACCACACCCTCAGGTACGCTGCTGTGGGGCACCAAGCGCACCTGGGATGAATCCCAGCAGCGCACCGATGAGCGGCGCAGTGTCCTCGTCTCCATCGATATCTCCTCGCAGCGCATCCCCGATGCCCAGGTGCAGAGCCTGGAGCTGAGAAAGGGGCGCCTGATCGCCTCGCCTGTGCCTTCCGCCAGTCTCGTCGGTGCGGTGCTCCAGGGCTCCGCCAGCGACGGCAAGCCCGTGGAGGTGGCCCTCTGCGGCGCTGAGCCCGCCCCTGAGGACTCCGACATGGTCTGGTATCGCATCGAGGCCTGGAACCCAGTGGCTCAGGCATGGGAGAACCCGTGCGTGGCCACGGGACGCGTGCCCGATCCGCGAGCCATGCCAGTGAGTGGCGTATGGGACTCCACTGGCACGCACCAGCAGGTGAAGGGCAAGCTCACACTGGCGTGCGAGAACGGCGTCATCTCCAAGTGCATTCGCTGGGGCTACAAGCCCTGGGCCTCCCGCGATGGCCAGTCCCTAGCCGACCTGCACCAAGCCTGCACCCGTATGGCGCGCGCTGACTACTGCGGCAACGGCCGCAGCCATACCTCTCAGGACACCGTCATCGATATGTACGACCGGCTGGGCGTGCGCCTATCGACAACAACGGCCTCGGCGAGCTGGGACCCCGAGCGCGCCTCGTTTGAGGCAGCCTGGGCGACCGATGGCGCAACGTGCCTCTCGCACATGAGGGATGGGCGGGCGCTGGAGACGCTCCTGCGCGAGTGTCCCGGGCGCTTCCATATCGGCGCACCCGTGGACCTGGGCCATGGGGACCGTTGCACCGTGCAACGGGCAGACATGAGCCCCGAGTTGGCGCTTCTGAAGAACCGCTCCTATGGTCCCGGGAAGATCGTCACCACGTCATCCCAGGCCGCTGAGCCTGCTGGCCGAGTTCCTCTCCTCGGAGCTGTTCCGTAGAGTGCATGCAGCACTCCTCCCTTCGCCCAGGCCCCAGCGCATGGATTGCCCCGGAGGCTGGGTCCATCCTCGGCCCTGATGTTCTATGCTGTTCCCTTCGTGCGGTTTCCCAAGGAAGAGCTGAAGATCGGCAAGTACCAACTGCTGCAGCGACTCGCTAGCGGCGGGATGGGAGAGGTCTTCGTCGCGCTTCAAGAAGGACCCGCTGGATTCCGTCGAAAAGTTGTCATCAAGCGCATGCGCTCGCCCATTGGCGACAACCCGGCCTTCGTCGAGATGTTCCTCAACGAGGCCCGGTTGGCGGCGCTGCTCTCGCACCCGAATGTGGTGCACATCCTCGAGCTGGGTCAGGCAGATGACGGCACCTGGTTCATTGCCATGGAGCACATCGACGGGCGCACCCTGCGCGACGTGCTCAATGTCCGAGGCCGGCGCGGAACTCCTGGGCTGCCGTCCGAGCTGGCGGCGCGGGTGTGCGCCGACATCCTGCGCGGCCTGCATCACGCGCACGAGATGCGCGACGCCCAGGGGAAACGGCTGGAGATCATCCACCGCGACGTGAGCCCCGAGAACATCCTGGTGAGCTACTCGGGGACGGTGAAGATCGTGGACTTTGGTATCGCCAAGGCGGTGTCCGAGTCCTCGGTCGTCACGCACGTGAGCCAGCTCAAGGGCAAGGTGCCCTACCTGGCTCCAGAGCAGCTCCGCTTCGAGCGGTTGGATGCGCGCACGGACGTCTACGCCACAGGGTGCCTCCTCTACGAGGTGCTCTCCGGGCAGGGCGCGTTCCCCGTCCATTCAGAAGCGGACCTGATGGAGGAGGTGCTCACCCTCACGCCCATCCCCCTGAGCACCCGTAGCCCCCACGTCCCCAAGACGCTCGAGGCCATCACCCAGAAGGCCATGGCCAAGGTCCCCGCGGAGCGGTTCGCCAGCGCCCAGGAGATGGCCACAGCGCTCGAGGACTTCCTCGTGGAGAGCCAGGTCCGTGTGCCGCCCGAGCAGGTGAGCCGCTTCTTCTCCGAGCTCTTTGGGACAGCGGCGGCGGCCCCAGTTCCTGCCCCGGCTGCGTCCTTGCCGGCCTCCGCCGCATCGTTGCCAGCATCGCCAGCATCGCCAGCCGTGCCAGCCGCTGCCGTGAAGGTGCCGGACGGTGATGATCGGCCGACGGAGTTGATGGCTTCCGCCCTCACGCTCCCTCCACCCGAGTTCCCCACGCCCCTGGGGCGCACCAAGCAGCCCCTGAAGCAGGGCCGCGTGCCTGAGCCTCCCGCTCCGCGTCTCCTCGGTCCACCTCCTCCCGTCGAGCCGCGCCGCGCCGCCCTGGCCGCGCCTCCCCAGGGGGCGGAGGTTCGCAAGACCGCGCCCGTGGAAGTCCCCAGCGCAGAAGGCCGCAAGACCGCGCCTGTGGAAGTCCCCAGCGCAGAAGGCCGCAAGACCGCGCCTGTAGAAGTTCCCATCGCTGTGGAGGCACCGCCGGTGGCGGCGCCGAGCCTCCCGCCCGAGCCTGCTACTCAGCAGGTAGAGCCCCCGCGAGAAGCCCCAGCGCGTCCGCCAGCCCGGCGCTGGTTGCTGGTGGCTGGGGCAGTGGTTGCGTCAGGCCTGTTGATGGTGGCTGGCTTACAGGCCATACGGTCACGCCCAGAGTCATCGGCCAACGGTGTCTCGGATGCGCCTGAGCTGGCGGACCGGGCTCCCGCGGCTGCCCTGCCGGCACCTCCCCCGGCTGCAGAGGACTCCGCCGGGAAGCAGCAGGCGGAGTCAGAGCTGCCTCCCGCGGTCACAGCCCGCCCACTCACCAGCAAGGACAAGAAGGCACGGTCTTCTCGCAAGGGCCTGGTCATCCTGCAGGTGCAGCCCTCAGCCGAGGTCTTCAATGGCGCTCGGAAGCTGGGCGTAGCCACTTCTGCGGCCCCACTCGAGTTGGAGCTGCCAGTAGGGCAGTACACCCTTACCTTGAAGAACACGGAGCTTGGCGTCACGCGCCGCATCACGGTGAAGGTCGCTGCCAGAGGCAAGGCGGTCATCACCCAGGACCTGGGACGACCCACGCCCAAGCGCCGGTGATCGGAAGAGCCCCTTCACGCGGACAGAAGACTGGGCTGAGCCTGCCTGGAGGGCTCTCGGCCTGGCCCCATTTCCCCTCGCCATCACAACCAGCGCCCCCTCCTCTCCATTGAGCAGACCCCCGGTTTGGAAGCGGTGCCCCTGGTGGGGCAAGCGCAGCGAACCGACTGCCAAGGAGTGGCCCGTGAAGCAGCATGACCCCGTGACCGAACCCATCACTTTCGATCTGAGCGAAGAGGATCTGCAGTCCATCAGCGGTGGCGGCGTGGATGCAGCCGCGCTCGCCGTGAACCCGGCAGGTGGCTTCGCCATCCGCAACCACGCGCTCAACCTCAACGGTGGCTTCGCCATCCGCAACCACGCGCTCAACCTGGCGCGGTAGGCCCCACCCGGGACTCTCGGGCCCCGGACGGCGGCCGCACTCCGTCCGGGCGCTCGAGAGCTCCTCTTCCTCGCGCTCTCTTCAACCACGCGCGCGGCGGCCACCCGCGCGCTCCGCCCCGTTCCTGGACAGGTCTCCGTCATGAACAACGTCAGCGAACTCACCCTCCACTACCTGAAGTCCTACGGAACGCCCGCTCCCCCCACCTACACCGAGTTCATGAGAGAGGCGTGCGAGGCACACCCTCCCCCGCATGGCATGGCTTGGTACGGCAACATGTACCGGCAGCTCGCGCGCAAGGCCGAGTGGTTCGCCAATTCGCTCATCATCAACTCGGACAAGGAAGGCTGGGGAGCGCGGCAGCTCTGGAAGTTCTCCGTCCGCATGGAGGATCAGACGCTCGCCGAGGCGGTGCGGCGCCACTCCATGGACGAGTCCCGGCACGCGAGCATGTTCATCGGTGTGCTCGATCTGATCTTCCCCTCGGTGATGGAGGCTCCCTTCCGCGAGCGGCTCAAGGAGATGTCTCCCGGGTACACTGTGCGGACCCACCCGCCGACCAGCCCCGCGGACCCCTCCGAGGTCATGCCCTCGCACCGGGTGATGGAGGAGCTGATCCAGGGCAACTTCACGGAGATCCGGGCGCTCATCCTCCAGCTCCTGCTGCGCCCGGTGATGCAGGCCTATGCCCCGCCCGAGCACCGGGAGAAGCTGCTGCGGGTCTCGGACCGGCTCATCCACGACGAAACGAAGCACATCGAGTATGGAGCGCGCTTCATCGAGCAGTACGCCCAGCAGCACCGCGAGTGGGTGCGGGCGACGATGATCGACATGATGAAGCTGGTCAACGACGTCAGCCTGGCCGAGGTCTCCATCGAGGGCGTTCCCATCCCCATCTGAATTGTCTCCTGGAGCCCCCATGCCCCCAGACGGCTTCGACTTCTCTCGCATCCTCTCTCCGCTCGATCCCGAGGTCTTCTTCCAGGAGTACTGGGAGCAGCGCCCGTTGGTGCTCTCCCGGGAGGCCCCGGACTCCTTCGCCAGCCTCTTCTCACTGGAGGCGCTGGAGGCGCTGCTGTGGAGCTCGCGCCCTGGCTGGGGGGACGTCCAGCTCGCCAATCACCGCCGGGGCGAAGGGTGGGTGGACTACACGCGCCAGCCCCCGAGCCTCGACCGGCTCGCCCGCGCGCATGTGCAGGGGGACACGCTGATCCTCAATGATGTCCAGCTCCGCTCGCAGTCTGTCGCGAGGCTCTGCCGGAGCTTCGAGGCGGTGCTCAACTCCATGGTCAACGTGAACATGTACCTGACGCCGAAGGGAGCCCAAGGGCTGGCGCCCCACTTCGACACGCAGGAGGTGTTCGTGTTGCAGGTGCGCGGCTCCAAGCACTGGCGGCTCTACCCGCCCCTTGTGGAGCTGCCGGTGGAGGAGATGGCGGGAGAGCTGCCCGAGGGCTACGCGCGGGAGCCCATGATGACCGTCCACCTGCGCGCGGGTGACGTGCTCTACATGCCCCGAGGCGTGGTGCACGAGGCGCTCACGGGCTCGGAGGAGTCCCTCCACCTGACGGTGGGGGTCAACGTCCTCACGTGGAAGACGCTCCTGGAGGACGTGCTGCGGCTCGTGACCGAGAGTGATGTCGCGTTCCGTCGGTCCCTGCCTGTGGGCTTCGCCCGGAGGGACGATGCCCTGCCCGAGCTGCGCGCAGGGCTGGAGACACTGCTCGCCAGGCTGGCGTCCACGCCGTGGGGAGAGGAAGCGGTGGAGCGGCTCGCGCTGCGCTACCTGGCACAGGTGCAGCCCCTGCCAGATGCAGACCTGCGGCAGGCCGGGGAGGCACAGGAGCTTGGCTTGGACACGCGTGTCCGCAAGCGGGCAGGGATGTTCTGCCGCATCCGGACCTTCGGAGAGTCCGTCCGGATCGACTTCCCAGGCGGAGGCATCGGAGGCCCCAAACCGATCGAGCCCGCCCTGCGCTTCGCGGCTGGCACGGAGGAGTTCCAGGTCCGAGATCTCCCCGGAGGCCTGAGCGATCGGGCGAAGCTCCTCCTCGCGCGGCGGCTCCTCGCGGAGGGATTGCTGCGCCGCGAGTGAGCCCGCTCACTCGTGCTCGCCCGATCCTAGAAGAGCGGGTGATTCGGCTTGAGACTCAGCCTCACCCGCCCGGCATCCTCCAGCCACGACTGCGCCAGGACGATGTGTTGCGTGACGGCGTGGATGTCACGGTGAGCCCGCTCGAGGAGGCAATCGTTGTACAGCGCCGATGCTCCAGCCGCCTCGTACATGGACGTCACCACGGACTTGGCGGTGCGTGCGGTGTGGATGATGCTCCCCCACAGGCGGGCCCGCTGCAGCTCCGTTGCCTGTGCTCCGCGGTTGGCGGTGGCCCAGACATCGCCGAGCGCATCGCGCAGGAGCAGACGGGCCGCATCCAATGCCGTCGTCGAGGATGCGACCGTCGCCTGCACCGATGGCCGATCCCGGAGCCCCAGCCCTGGGTCCACCTGCACCTTGGTCGTCGCCAGCGACAGCAATGTCTCGGTGGCCGCCTGCGCAATCCCCAGACAGATCCCCGCGCACCAGGCTCCCAGGGTGCTCACCCAGGGCATCCGGTAGAGCGGCCTGTCGAGCTGGCAGGGGTCGAAGAAGGAGAACGTCCGCTCGGCTGGAACGAAGACGTCCTCCACCACGACATCATGGCTGCCGGTGCCCCGAAGCCCGCCGACGTGCCAGGTGTCCAGGATGCGATACGAGCCCTTGGGCACATACGCCATTCGCGTCTCCGGCACTCCCGGCGCCACCATTCTTGGCTCGGTGCCGTCGATGATCACGCTCATCACGGCAATCCAGTCGGCCAGCTCACAGCCTGACACCAGCGACCACCGGCCCGACACTCGGAATCCACCTTCCGTCACGACGCCCTTGCCCGAGGGGCGCGTCGAGTTGGCGAAGATCCGGCGGCCATCGCTGAAGAGCTCGGTCCTCACAGCGTCCGAGAGGTGGCGGCTCAAGAGGCCCGGCAGCGTGTTGTTCCACGCCACCCAGGCCACAGAGGCTTCGGCCGCAGCGAGCTCTTCGTAGACCTGGAGGGCGACCAATGGATCAGCCTCCAGTCCACCGAGGCTGGCTGGCAGCACCAGCTGGAACAAGCCGTTCTCGCTGAGCCCTTGAACGATGGGTGACGGCAGGCGCCGGGATTGCTCCGTCTCCTGGCGAAGATCTCGAATGGTAGTGCGAAGACCGCGCGCGACGCTCAAGGGATCACCCACTGCTGACATGTGCAACCTCCGATAGAGAGAGATGAGGCTATCGCTTCCCACACGTGCCCTGTAGCCTGCATCCCGCACTGCGCGTGCGGGACGAGCGTGGCGCGAAGTGCGAAACCCGAAGAGAGGAATCCTGACCATGACCTACCGCTCCGCCTCACGTGCCACTGCCTCGGCCATCCCCCTGGCCCTGATGCTGGGAGCCGCCTGCACCAAGCCCGCCGTCAAGGCCGACGACGTCTACGCCACCTACGGCGTGCACAACTCCTCGCACAAAGACGAGTGCGCCAACCTCAAGTGTGAATACACGCGAGGCCCCGGCGAGCCGACCGACCCCCAGTATCCGGAGTACTGGACCTCGAACTGGACGATGTACCGGGTCTACAAGCAGTACGCGGAGTATCCCCCGCCCTATGACGTCAAGCCGCCGCCCCCCCTGGTCGAGGGGCAGGACTACGAGGTCTCGTGGGGCACCACCTACTACGACAGCACGTGGAACGGCGGGAAGGGCGCGATGATGGAGCACTACGACAAGCGCTGCCTGCCGATCTTCCCCATCCCCAACAACTACACCTGCTCGTTCATCTCGCTGGGGGATACGGCCTTCTTCGTGACGTATGAGCCAGATCGGCCAGCGGGGATGCCGCCAGTCTGCCTGTTCTCGCCGCGCAACCATCCGCCCCTGCGCGACTTCATCAAGCACCTGCCCTACAGCAAGGGAGACAGCGAACGGCTCAATGGGACGATTCAGGGCTATTCCTTCTGGGTGGATCACGACACGGGCAAGCCCATCCAGACAGGCGTCAGCCCTGATCAGACCCAGAACGGAGCGGTCATGTTCGGCTACGCCTTCAACAGCCAGGCGACGCCCGACCGGGTGGACACGTCCGCGGCGCCCTATCGCCACCCGCAGTCGTTCTACTTCTCCGGCTATCCACTGCCGCCCGCGAACGCGCCGATCGTCACCCAGAACTACACCGACTTCGCCATGATCAGGCCCGACCCGGCCAAGACGTGGGCCCAGGTCAGCGGGCTCGATCCGAAGACGCTCCCCAAGTGCCAGCTCTTCAATCCTCCGTCGAGCGGGACGGAGACAATGCTGCTGGAGTCGGGCAAGCCCGCGCCGACCTGGGGCACCATCGGCCGCGGCCGCAAGCGCTGACCTAGCGGTTCGCTCCAACCACGCGGGACCACATGGTCAACAGATTGCGGACCACCGGTCCCTCGGGCACCTCCGCCGCTGGCGGCACGTCTACCAAGATGCCGTGCGCCGCCAGCCGGGTGAACGGGTTGGTGGCATCCTGCGTCTTGATCGGCACCACCGGATCCGCCGGCCGGAAGCCAAACATCAACGCCTGCTCCTGCACCGGCCGGCTCCGGAGATAAGCCAGCCACTGCCGCGCCGCCTCCTTCTGCTTCGGCGTCACCCACTCCGCCTGGAGCACCGCCGCTGGGTGATCGCTCCACAGCGTCAACGGTGGGTAGTACACCTTCAGGCTCCCCCAGCGCTCATGCGCATTCGCGATCTGCGAGATGGCCAGGTTCTCGTACACCACGGCGATGTCGTACTTGGAAGGCCCGAACCGGACCATGTCCGTCATGAACGTGCCCGTCGAGGTTTCAAACTTCGACACGCCCTTCTCCAACTGCTTGATCCACTCCTGATACTTGGGATCCAGCAGCTCCCCGACCGTCAGCCGTGAGCGCTTGTTGTAGTACTCGAGAGAGGCCAGCAGCATGGCCTGCAACCCCGAGTTCGAGCGCGTCGGATCCGTGTGCCCCAGCTTCACGAACCCCCAGTCCGCCTTCCCGCCGATCGCCGGCCACCCCTGATCACTCGCGACCGCCTTGTGGATCGCCTTCCACGAAACCGCCTTGCCGTCGTTGGCCTTCAGCAGCACGTTGGCCCGGTCCTCCCACACCACAAACACCAGCGGCGTGATGACGAGGGGCTGCGGCGCATCGTCCCCCGTGCTCGCGAACAGCGGCCCGCGCGTTGGCTCCGTGGCCCAGTCTGCCTCCAGCATCCGCAGCACGGCCGAGTCCGCTGGGCTCCACACCGTCGGCTTGTCCCGCCCGTCCAGAATGGACTGCGCAGCATCCAACGAGCCCTTGCCCACCAGGTTCACCTTGACGGACGGGTGCTCCTTCTGGAACGCCGCCGCAGCCGCCTCCACCCACTCCCTCTTCTCCGTGCTGTAGAGGAAGGAGATCTCCGTCACCTCAATGGGCGTGGCCGGATTGCTCGTGCTGACGCTCCCGGCTCCGCTGCTCTCCGGGCCGCCACCGCCCCGGGCCAGGTAGAGCACCCCGCCCGCCGCCGCGAGGAAGCCGAGGATGATCAGGACTCTGGGATTCATGCCGCTACCCGTACCTCTTGGAAGAACTTCGCGACTGATCCGTCCACCAGGACGAGACGGCGTGTCCAATGAGAGGCCATGGATGCTTCTTACCCCTTACGCTCACGGTCGAGCCAGGCGATCAGCCCCTGCGTGTTGAGCTCGAGATCCGTTCCGAGCACTTCGTCGATCCGCGCGCCGGGCAGCGTGCAGCCGTGACGGCGCAGCAGCTCCAGCCACAGCGAGCGCATGTCGGCGGAGATCGCGTCATGGCGGTTCTCATTGTCGCGGTGACTGCGGGCGATCGTCACGAACTGGCGGATCTGCAGCTTCAGCAACTCCGCGAGCCGGGGCACCTCGGTGACGCGGCTGTAGTGCGTGAGGTACAGCGCCTGCGGCTCGTAGCCGAGCAGACGATCCATCGAGGCGACGAGCTGCTCGGGGTCGAACTGCGTCGGAGTTGTCGTGGGAACGATGAACGCGCCGTTCTCCGTGTCGAGCTCGCGATAGGACAATCCGAACGTGTCACCGGTGAAGATGCTCCGGTGCGCCAGATCGACGATCGCATGGTGGTGGAGCGCATGCCCCGGCGTGTGCACGAACTGGAGCTCGCGGCCTGCCAGGCTCAGACGCTGGCCGTCCTGTGTTGTCACGATGCGATCGGCGGGGATTGGCACAAGCTCGCCATAGAGCTCGCGGTAGATGTCTTCGCCGTACACCGCCATGGAGCCGGCGATGAGCTTCGTCGGGTCGATCATGTGGGGGGCGCCGCGCGGATGGAGGACCGCGCGAGCCTGGGGCAGGGCTTGCATGAGCCGCCCGGCGCCGCCGGCGTGATCGAGATGCACGTGGGTGAGGATCACATAGTCGACCGCATCGCGCGCAATGCCGAGCTCGTCGAGCGCGGCGAGCAACCGCGGCACCGAGTGCGTGGTGCCGGTGTCGACGAATGCGGCGCGTCCTTCATGCGCGATGACGTGAGCCGCGGCGAGGCCGGGGTGCAGGTACTCCGTGTCGATGGCCGTGATGCCGTCGGGATGACGTTGCAAGCGAGGGTGTTCCATTGGATGTGTCCTGAGCTGGCCCTTCGGATTCAAGATGCGTAGGAACAGCGTTCTAGCACCTCTGGGGAGCAGCCCTCGCCTGCTCCCCACCCCTGCCGCTCAGAAAGGCGGACGCCTTCGAGTCCCAGCTGAAGAACGCCCTGCGCAACATCGGATAAGGCGCTCTCACACAGGGCTGGCGGCAGCATGGGGAGAGAAGGCCACGCTGCTATCTTCCCTGGGAGCTTGACCTTCCAGGCGCTGAACGCGACGCAGCTCCGCCTTGGCGCCAATGGCGGTGAAGATCTGACGGGCGCGAGCCAGCAGCTGAGAGCGCCGATGAGGAAGGGCCGCAGCCGCATCAAGGCAAGCCACCCCCAGCTCCCACCGGTTGGGCCCCTTCTCCAGGAGGGAGAGGGCCTGCAGGAACAGGGGCTCGGCCGCGGCACTGCCCTTGCGCACCCTCAACGCCCGCGCCGTCACCCTCAGCGCAGGCCCCTTCAGATACGTATAGATGCGTGACAGGGCCCTCGCCTTGAAGGTCCCCAGGCGGACAATGCGCAGCAGCTTCGAGCGCGGCACCGAGGTAGCCCCCTCCTCCAACGCGAAGAGCGCCGCCTCGGCCGCATCGACCAGGCCGATCTGCAGGAAGGGCACCAGCACCTGGTACTTCCACACCGTGTCAAAGGCGCGCACGGCCGTCTGAGCCGCCTCCTCCACCCGGCCCTCCCGGACGAAGACATTGGCCAGGTGGTTGAGCGCTGCGCACTGGTTGGCCAGATCACCCACCTGGATGGAGATCTGGACCCCCTGCTCCAGCTCGTCGCAGAGCTGCGCCACCTCACCCTCTCCCTGAAGGTAGCGGCACATGGGAGCCCATGCGTGCGCCCACCCCTGGTGCATCAGCGCGTTGAGCCGCTGCCCCAGTTCCCCCATCTCCCGGAAGACCTTCTCGGCTGTCTCGAAGCGTCCAGCGAGGAAGTGGCTGGTGGCCAGGATCATCGTGGAGGTCTGCACCTCCCACTGCTCTCCCACCTGCCGGAGCATGCCAATGGCCTCCTCCTCCTGCTTCACGGCGCGCTCCAGCTCATTGGCGAACAGGGCATGGGTGCCCAGACGGCTGAGGGCAATCCCCTCTGCCACCGGATCCCGCGCACGCCGGCCGAACTCCAGCGCTCGGGAGAGATACCGGTGCGCGCGATCGAGCAGCCCAGCGCCAATGAGCACGGTGCCGTAGTTCCCGTAGGCCAGGCTCATGCCGTACTCCGTGCGCGCGCGCTCCGCCATGTTGAGCGCCACCAGCGTGGACCATAGGAGCTTGGACAGATCCACGAAGTAGTAGATCCGGATCAGCGACATCAGCGTGTTGAGCTGCTTCATGAAGAGCGCCCGCTTGGGAGCAGGCACGGGCCGGAGGAGCCATGGGCAGACCTGGCTGAGCAGGTGGAAGCCGAAGTGAGCTGCCGTGCGCACCACCAGCCCGGCCCTGGTGCGCGGCGCGGCATGCCCCATGAGCTTGAGCACACGCTCCAGCTCCTGGATGGCCCGGCCCGACTCGCCCTTCTCCTGGAAGGCACGGCCCAGCCCCACGTGGATCTCCGCGCGCATGTCATCCGAGTGCTCGCCCTCGAGCCGCTGCTCGAACCTCTGGATGGCGTCCGTGTACTGGCCAGACTGAAGGAGCGTCTGCGCCAGCTCCAGAGTGACCTGGCGCATGTCCTCCACCACCGTCACGCGCGGAAGGTGCTTGGTAGTGGAGAGCACCTCCAGGGCGCGGTGGTAGTGGTGGATGGCCTCGTCGTTGGCGTACTGGCGCTTGGCGGCACGAGCGGCGAGGAGGGTGTACTCCAGTCCCTTGGCATCATCGTTGGCACCCAGGTAGTGGTAGGCAAGGAGGCCTGCCGGCTTGATCGGGCGCTCCTCCAGCGCCTGGGCGATGCGCTGGTGGTACTGCCGCCGCACGCTGCGGGGCAGGGATTGCAGGGCAGCCTCCTGAATGAGGGCATGGCGGAACTGATAGCCCGGCTCCTCCTCCTCGTCCCACGGCTGGAGCAACCCCGCGGCCACCAACCCCGCCAGATCCCGGCGCAGCGCGGTGCTGGCCAGGCCCGTGAGGATGGCGAGCAGCGCATGCGAGAAGCTGCGCCCCACCACCGCGCACAGCTGCGCGAGCTGCTTCTGCCGCGGCGGCAGCGTGTCCAGCCGGGCCAGCAGCAGCTCGTGCAGCGTCAATGGGATGGCAGCCGCGGCTCCACCCTTCAGGATCACCCGCGTCATCTCCTCCACGAAGAGGGGGATGCCGTCCGTGCGAGCCACCAACTGCATCACCACTGTGTCCGGCAGTTGCTGGCCGCGTGCCACCTCCTTCACCAGCTGCTCGGTGGACGCCGCCGACAATCGCTCCAGGGCCATCCTCTGGAAGTGGGGGTGCTGCCCCCAGGGC
>Ga0247825_10000433_pt1 | contig 26479 bp, 21 predicted proteins | sample 13C_Vanillin_Day_FD_194413 | JGI IMG/M metagenome (GOLD analysis project Ga0247825, IMG submission 194413) | Soil microbial communities from agricultural site in Penn Yan, New York, United States - 13C_Vanillin_Day48 | ecosystem: Environmental > Terrestrial > Soil > Agricultural land | place... | reverse complement strand
GACAGAGGTTCAGCAAAGCGGAAAGCTCAAAGGCGCGTTGAACGTCTCACGCGGCATGCTGGAGTTTCGGGCCGATCCCGAGAGCCAGTACCACAACCCGGCGTTTCAGAAGGACAAGACCATCCTCCTGCATTGTGCATCGGGTGGCCGTTCCGCATTGGCGGGAAAGACCCTCCAGGAGATGGGCTACACGACCGTATTCAACATCGGCGGCTTCAAAGATCTGGCTGCGTCCGGCCTCGCTACAGAGCCCGCCTGAGGGAGGTGTTCCTGCGCTCGGTGCACTCCAGCCAGTCCTCACTCCGTGAACCGGAGCCGGGTGGTCAGGTCGATGCCAAGAATACGCATCGTCCGAATATCGATGGCATAGGTGGTGATGAATGAGGGCCCGAAATACTTCTTCCCATCGATGATGTCAGGGGGACCGGGTGGTGGGCACAGCTCATCGTTCACATCGAAGCGGACCAGTGTGACTCCTTCACCTGCCGGGACAGCCGTCACATCGTAGGAAGAGAGCTGGGACACGCAGGGTGGCGCGGAGGAATCTCCAGGACCGTCGACCAGAAAGTCATCAGTCGCAAGCTGAATGGCAGCGGCCGTGTTGCCCTCCAAGCGTTGCAGGTTTTCACGAGGAAGTTGCTCAGGAAATTGGAAAGGTGGCCCTTCAGGGCGATGCGCAGGGTAGGAGATAGCCAGGACGCGCTCTTCCTGCATACTCACCGCGTAGGTGGCGCCCAAATCCAGCAGCGGCGAGCCACCCCATCGGCACCCTCCAGAGCTCAAGGCCAAACGGACGAGTATGACATTCCCGGCCCACGGCACCATCTCTACATCCCACGATTGACGCTGCAGTAGGCAGATGTCGACGGCATCTGCCTCCGCGGGAGGATCGACCTCCCATGGCAGGAAGTGCGCTGCGGCGACCCGCATAGCACCGGCCATAGAGCCTGGGATTGTCTGCCTCCCTGCCTCAGGGAGTGAGCGCTCGAACTTGAACCAGGCGGCTTCCGCCGGCGGAACATGGCGGCTCATCACGGGCTTCTTCACGCAGGCAGAAAGCACGAGGCAAACCAACACCAGCAGCCTGTAGATCATGCAACTCATCCTCTGTGAGAGCATAGAAACCACACAGCCCAGTCAATGGGCGATCGGAGTGACATTGCCAGCACTCTTGTCTTCGGAAAGAATATGTCCGACCAACTTCCAGCTCTTCCCCTGGCGCTCGTACAACTCGCCAGGGCGGTCGTCGCCTTCAAGATGATGGGGGATCAGTTTTTGAACGCGGCATCGGGTATCAAACTGGATCCGGAACATGTACAACTGGCGATCGTGCCCTCTATCCTCTGGGCTCATTGACGAAGGCCAGGGGTGGCCATGATAGTCACCATCCAGTCTCAGAGTTCCGCGAGGATCCTTGACAACTCTTGGCGTGAGGCAAGTCTTGCGTTTGCTCACGTGACTAACTGTGGGCCTTATCAAGGCAGAGGGCTTGCTCGCGTAGTACTGGTTTTCGCTCACGAGTTTATAGATAACACCACAGTATTCTCGACCATAGTCACCGTCGCGCGCACCTGGCAGGTCCATGACCGCAGGGCATAGCTGGTCGATGACTTCATCGATATCCTTGGAGGGCTCTATTTTCTCCCAGGGGCCATTGACCCATACCACTCGCTTGGACGTCCCCTCGAAGCCGTAGTCCACCCCCTCTCCAGTCTGTGGGCCGGTCGCACACGCAAGCGGGATCCAGCATGACAGGGCGAACAGCACTGTCAGAATCTTCACCAGATGCGATGCGGCCACTGTGGCCCCTCCATGGATCAAGTGTGTCCTCGGAGCGTTCACGCTAGTCGCCCTTCACCATGGCCCTCAAGGCGCGTCGGGGACTGTCTCCAGCAGGTGCTCCACCACGTCCTGCTTCTGCGGCTCGTCCGTGAGCTCCTGCTGCCGCGCCTCCAGGAGCTTCCGCTCCGCTCCCTCCAGACGCGCAGCCCAGGCCTCTTCCTCTCGCCTCGTTCCCGAGGGGAGAAGCCGCAATCCCTCGCGCACTGCTCGGGCAGCATCGCCGTAGTGGCGCAGTGACTCGTGCAGCCGCGCCACTGTGAAGTGCGCCTCCGGGGCTGGCACGAGCCGCGCCACCGTCTGGTAGCGCTCCAGCGCTCGCGCGAGCAATCCCTCCTGCTCGTAGCTTGCTCCCTCCAGTGACAGCAGCCGCGCCCGCTGCGGATAGTCCGAGACGAAGGGGCTGGCCTGCTGGAGCACCTCTCTGGCCCGCCGCGTCAGCCCCGCCTCCAGCATGTGGCTCGCCAGCACGAAGGACAGCTCCACCTTCCCCGGGAAGCGAGGCAGGGCCCGCTCGAGGAGCTGGACCACCTCCTCTCGCCGCCCCTGTGCCCGGAGTACCTCCGCACGCAGCACCACGGGCTCGAGCGCCTCGGGAGCCCTGCGCTCCAGCTCGGCGCACAGGGCTTCTGCCGCGCCCAGCTCACGCCGTGCCACACGCAACCGTGCCTCGTGATCCCACAGGGCATCCATGTCCCGGGCGTCGAAGCGAATGCGCGGTGCCTCGGGCGAGCGGTCGCTCCGCAGCGCCTCAAAGTGCTCGCGGGCCCAGGCAAACCAGGCCAGCGCCTGCTCCTGGCGCTCCGGGTAGGCCGCCAGCGACAGGGCCAACGTGGCCACCACCCGGGGAGCATTCGGGGACAGCGCCTGCAGCTCCTCCAGCGTCCTCGCCTGCTGCAGTGCCTCCCGCCCCAGCACCTCCGTGTCCCCAGACTCGTAGGCCAGCCGGTACTCCAGGAAGCCCTGGCTCCGGCGCCCCAGCGCCAGCAGCGCCCGCGCGGCGATCCGGTGCGAGGCGGCATCCATCGGCCGTAGGTAGAGCGCCCGGTTCACGAAGGCGAGCGCCTCTCCGGCTGTCGCCTTCCCACCCGTCGCGTACACAGAGCCGACCAGGCCATAGAGCAGATAGTCCGAGGGGTGCCTATCGATCAGCGTCAACGCCCGTGCCCGCACCTGCTCCAGCGGGGCACGGGCCTGGACGAGCCCCACCAGCTCCGCCTCCGCCTCCGCCATCGTGTGCCGCCCTGGCACGAGCGCCACCATCGCAAGGATCGCGAACACCGCGGAGATCCCCATCCCCTTCGCGGGGGACAATCTCCACGTCCCTGGGGGCGTCGCCGTGGAGTCCCGCTCCTCCGGCCTTGCCACCACCGCGAGCGCCACCCATGCACCCACCGCGCACGCGGACAGCTCCAGGCTGAAGTCGAAGAGGTTGTGCAGCCCCAGCGCCGCGACTCCCGAGAGCACCGCCACCTCCAAGCGCCCCAGCCGCTCCCGCCACACCAGCCGCAGGAAGCCCCACACCATCAGGCCCAGCACCACCAGCCCCGGCACTCCGAACTCCGCGCCGAGCTGCAGCACCGCGTTCTCCGGGTGCGTCAACGTGTTGGGGTTGGGCTCCGTCTGATAGCGCGTGAAGGCGGCCTCGAAGGCTCCGCGGCCCATGCCCAGCACCGGGAAGGCCCGCGTCGCGTCTGCCATCATCGGCCACAGATCCACCTTGCTGTGGCGCAGCTCCTCCACGCTGTCCGCGCTGGCGGCCTCCACCACCAGCTTCTCCCACGCCACATAGCCCCCCACCGCCACCGTGGCGCCGAGCACGAGCAGCACGACAGCTCCGCGGCTCCAGGCTGGCCTCCCCTGCTCCAGCCATTGCGCTCCCTGATGCTCGCGCAGCACCGCCACCGCGAGGAGCGCCTGGCCCAGCAGGAAGAAGAGGATCCCCGCACGCGAGAGGGAGAGGAACACGCCCCCACCTGAGACGAGCGCCACCGCCGCGAAGAGCGCTCCGCGCATGCGCCGCTCGCTGGTGAGCGCCAGCCCCAGCGCCACCGTGGAGGACAGCCCCAGGAAGCCCGCCAGATGGTTGGGATTGCCAAAGGTCGTCACCAGCGGCGGCTGCGCGTAGGCATAGGCCCGAACGCCGAAGAGGGCTGTCAGCCCCAGCAGCGCGTGCCCCCACCCGATCAGCGACACCCCCGCCCCCGTGAGGGACAGCGTGGCCAACAGCCTCCGCCGCGAGCGCGAGGAGCGGCACACCTCCACCGCCGCGACCAGCACCAGCGTGTACGCGAGGTAGGCCGCCAGCGCCCGCCAGGTGGCCGGCGGATCCAGGGAGACGGGGCGTAAGGACGAGAGCCCCAGCGGAACGAGCGCGAACTCACGCAGCGCCGCGGCCTCCGGGCTCGCCACCTCCAGCAGCCCGGAGGGGAGCGGGAGCAGTTGCACGAGGCAGAGCACCGCCCCCGCAACGAGCGGCACCGCGAGCAGGGGAACGTACAGCGCGTGGCTCTGGCGCCAGGCCCCTACCCCGGCCAGGAGGATCGCCAATGCAGCCAGTCCCACCAGGGGCCAGAGCACCCAGGTGGGAGCTCCCCCCAGCGCCAGAGGACAGAGGACAATGAGCCCCGCCAGCGCCGCTTCGGCGCCAAGGCTGTACCGCGAGGTTCGGCGGGACGCGGGAGACATGAGACGGCACGACTATGGCATGGGTAGGGGAGAAACCTCCTACCCCACCGGGCAAGTGACGCCGTGTCAGCGCCTCCCCGGAGAAAGGGCGGGCAGGCGGTTCCAGCCCCTTGGCCAACGCTTCGGGTGGGACGCGGCTTGCATCCCAAGGGGCATCTGGCATCTTCCGCCAGCCCATGCGCCGCTCCGCCGCCATCGCCGTGCTGTCGCTCGTCCTCCTCAGCCTCCCGGGCTGCAAGAGTGCCTGCCGTGAGCTGTCCGAGAAGCTGTGTGACTGCTCCATCACCTCCCTCGAACGGGAGGTGTGCATCCGCCGAGCCTCCAACGATGAGGCCGTCTTCGAGCCAACCGCCGAGGACGAGGCCGTCTGTGAGGAGAAGCTCCCCAACTGCGACTGCAAGAACATCCAGAACGCCAGCGATCCCGACGAGCTGCTGGAAGCCAAGCAGGCCTGCGGCCTGGCCCGCTGACCCGTCAGGCCCGGGGCACACCCGAGGGCACCCCCTCAGCGCTCCGCTGGCTGCGCTCCACCCAGGGCTGAAGCGCACCGCGCATCCACGCTCGCAGCGGCGCCTCCACGTACCGGTAGCAGAGCCACGACAGGCCGATCATCACCGGCAGGAACACGGCGAAGAGCGCTCGAGGCGAGCGCAGCTCCACCCATGGCTCCACGGTCACCACCAGCGCCCCGACCGCCAACCATACCGGGTACTGGAGGATGTAGAGCGAGTAGCTGGCCTCTCCGAGCCGGACCAGGGCGGGCCGGGACAGGAACCCTCCGAGCCACCCGCCCCCGCGCGCCAACCCGTACACCAGCAACGCGTACACAGGGGCCAGCAGCGCGTTGTGCATCAGCGGAAAGGGGATGTGCTGGCTGAGGGCAAAGGCTCCGAGCACGAGCACGGCCGCGCCCGGCGCCATCAGCGCGCCCGTGCGCTTGAGGCCCGGCGTCTCCAGGGCGAAGAGCCGGCCCAGCACCACACCCATAAGGAACTCGGGCAGGCGAAGCACTGGGTTGAACTTGAGCACCGCGAGCCAGGTGCCGCGCGCGTCCTGCGTCACCAGCCCTCCATCGGGCTCGAGCCCCAGGTACAGCAGAGACGGCAACAACCCCAGAGCCCACAGCCCGGCCAGCGCCCACACGAGCCGCTCACGCCGCAGCCGCCCCACCCAGCCCACGACAGCCGGGAACAGCGCGTAGAAGAACGCCTCGACGGCGACGGACCAGCCCGGAGGGTTCCAGTAGAGCGAAGCAGGCGGCAGCCACGCATGCACGAGCAGCAGCGCGCTCCCGCCTCCCACCGCCAGCTTGGCCGCGGCCACCGCCGCGCTGTTGGCCGCCAGCGAGCCGGCGATGACCTTCGGCGCCAGCAGCACCAGCGCGAGCGCGTACACCGGATAGACGCGTGCGGCCCGAGCGCTCCAGAAGGCCCGACGGCCCACCGTCATCCGCCCGTCCGGTGACAGGTAGTTGTAGGCGAGCACGAACCCGGAGAGCACGAAGAAGAGCCCGACGGAGGCATACCCGCACAGGGAGATGGCCTGCATCCACCCGGGCGCGAGCTCCATCCACGCGCCACCGAAGTGGAACACCACGACATGCAGCGCCGCCCAGAAGCGCAGCCCGGTGAGCGCCTCCCGTGTCTGGCCCTGGCTCACCTGCGGCCGACGCCCTGGTAGGTGAAGCCCAGCTCGCGCATCCGGACCGGATCGTAGATGTTGCGGCCGTCGAAGATGACTGGCGCCTTCATCAGCGCCTTCATCCGCTCGAAGTCCGGGTGGCGGAACTCGTTCCACTCGGTGACGATGAAGAGCGCGTCCACACCCTCCAGCGCCTCGTAGGGCAGCGCGGCATAGCGGATGCGCTCTCCGAAGTAGCGGCGCGCGCTGCGCTCGGCCACCGGATCATGCGCCACCACCTGGGCGCCCTTGCTCAGCAGCCCCTCGATCACCTCGATGGAGGGCGCCTCGCGCATGTCATCCGTCTTGGGCTTGAAGGCCAGCCCCCACACCCCGAAGGTGCACCCCGTCAGCGAGCCCCTGAAATGCTCGAGCGCCTTGCTCACCAGCAGCTTCTTCTGCCGCTCGTTGGTGCGCTCCACCGCACGCAGCAGCTCGAGCTCCAGGCCGTGCTCGCGGGCAGTGGACACCAACGCCTTCACGTCCTTGGGGAAGCACGAGCCGCCGTAGCCCACACCCGGGAAGAGGAACGGGTAGCCGATGCGCCGGTCCGCGCCCAGCGCCTTGCGCACGAAGTCCACGTCCGCGCCCACCTTCTCGCAGAGCGCGGCCATGTCGTTCATGAAGGAGATGCGCATGGCCAGCATCGCGTTGGCCGCGTACTTCGTCAGCTCGGCCGAGCGCGTGTCCATGTAGAGGATGGGGTTCTCTGTCCGGACGAAGGGCGCGTACAGCTCGCCCATGATGCGGCGGGCCCGCTCCGAGCTCCCTCCGATGACGACGCGGTCCGGCTTGAGGAAGTCCTCCAGCGCCGAGCCCTCCTTGAGGAACTCGGGGTTGGAGACCACGTCGAACTCCACCTTCGTCACCCGGGCGAGCGTCTCGCGCACCTTGTCCGCGGTGCCCACTGGCACGGTGCTCTTGTCCACCACCACCGTGTACTGGCGCAGGGCCCGGCCGATCTGCTCCGCCGCGGCCAGCACGTGCTGCAGATCGGCGTCACCTCTCTCGCCCTCGGGGGTGCCCACGGCGATGAACACCACCTGCGCCGGGCTGACCGCTGTGGCCAGCTCCGTGGTGAAGGACAGCCGCCGCTCCTTGACGTTCTTGCGGATGAGCTCCTCCAGGCCCGGCTCGTAGAGGGGGACCTCACCTGCCTGCAGCATGCGGACCTTCCGCTCGTCGATGTCCACACAGGTGACGTCGTTGCCCGAGTCCGCGAAGCAGGTGCCCGCGACAAGCCCGACGTAGCCCGTTCCGATGATAGCGATGCGCATGAGGCTCCCGTGGCGGCTGGTGCCGTCTGTCTCTTACGCCGGGAGCGGAGCCAGGGGAAGCAGGTGCATACCTCCCCGCTGCCTTACCGGGAGGCAGGCAAGGGCTCACTGCCCGGTGAGCAGGCGGCGGAGGCGATCCGCACCCCGGAGGACTCCTCGGCTGCCCGGCACGCTCACGGGCTCCACCACCAGCCGGTTCAGCAGCTCCCGGGTGGCGCGGCGCAGCGGCGGACGCGCGGACGCCACGGCGCTCGCGGCCTCCGGGAAGAGCCGCTCGATGATGGAGAGGGAGGTGTAGAGGGCGCGCTCCAGCCGCCACTCCCGGGCACGCTCCAAGAGCGCCGCCACCTCCACAGGCCTCGAGTAGACGCCGCCCATGGACGTGGCGCCCGTCACCAGCTCTCGGAGATCGATGAAGGAGAGCCACGGCACCTGATAGCCCTGACGGGCGTGCTCCAGGCACAGGAGCAGGATCGCATCCTCCGAGTCCGGCCGGAAGATCGACGGGCCGTACACCTTCCAGGGCTTGGCCCGCTCGAAGATGCCCTGGATCGCCTCGCGCCGCTTGGCTCCGAGCACGTCCGCGAAGAGGTAGATGGCCGTGCGGCCGTCGGAGAGCACGCGGGCCGCGCCGCTGTGGGTCTCGTCCTTCTCCGGCTTGAAGTGGTGCTGCGCGAGGTAGCCCGAGAAGCCCTCCACATCCACGCGCCGCAGGAGCACCTGGATGTCCAGCACCGGGCGGAAGCCTACATGCGGATAGACGGCCTCGGCGAAGGCGGCAGCCCCCATCACCAGCAGCTTGCGGCCCTCGAGCTCGTCCACGATCTGCTTGAAGTTGACGAGCTTCATCACGTTGTCGTTCACGGAGCCCTGGTAGACGGAGAGCAGCCGATCCCTCGCCCACTCCGGCGCGCCCGCTCCAGCCAGCCGGTACTCAAGGTTGTAGGCGGCCAGCGGTGCCAGCCCCTGGCCGATGGCCCAGTCCACGTACTGCTCCCATGGGGCCTCCCGCAGCGAGCCGCGCGGCGGATCAAAGGAGGACAGGATGCGGAACGTGTCGAGCAGGCTGGGAGCCATGGTGGCGCACCTTTAACGAGACATCGCCACTGGGCGCAATTGGGACGTATGGTTTCATCTGCCCGCCAACACCCCTCGCCGCTGGAGGTTTCTTGAGTTCATCCTCTGTCCAGGGCCCGGAGAGCCCCTCGGAGCTCCACGCGCGCACCGTCCCCGGACTGCATGACGAGGTGCTCAACGTCTTTCTCCGCCACCTGCCCCCGCCCGCACGCGTGGTGGACCTGGGTGCCGGCTCCGGAGCCTGGGCGGCCCGCCTCGTCTCGCAGGGCTACACCCTCACCGCCGTCGAGCGGGATGCCTCCTTCTATCGCTTCCCGGGTGCCTCACTGGTCGTCGCGGATCTCAATGAGCCCTTCAGCGCCTCGCTCCAGAGCCCCTTTGACGGGCTCACCGCCATCGAGGTCATCGAGCACCTGGAGAACCCCCGCGCCTTCCTGCGCGAGTGCCACAAGCTCCTGGCCCCCCAGGGAGTGATGGTCCTCACCACCCCCAACATCGAGAACGTGCCCGCGCGCCTGCAGTTCCTCGCCACCGGCAGCCTGCGGATGTTCGGCAGGGACCCTCGCTTCAACGATCCGACCCACATCACCCCCATCCACACGCTCATGCTCGAACGGATGCTGCGGGACACGGGCTTCCAGCTCGTCGAGCACACCTTCAACCAGGTCCGGCCTACGGTGACGCGCCCGCTCAACCGGTTCATCACCCGTCTGGTGGCCCCCTTGCTGCGAGGTCTCAAGGGTGGGGACTGCCACATCTTCGTCCTCAGACGGCAGTGAGGTGAGCCCTCACCGGCGCATCGTCCCCACCCGGGCCCGCACGGCCTCTCCCAGCCGCCAGAGGCCATAGCGCGCCATGGGCCCCGCCCGAGGTGCGAGCAGCAGCTTCGCGGCCACCCACTCGGCCTTGTGATGGACGAGCCGCGTCTCGAGCAACCGCTCCTCGGAGAAGAACCTGGAGGCCAGCAGCCGCTGCCATCGCGGCGGAGCCAGCCCCGCGAGCACCTCTTCCGGCACCTGGGCCCCCAGCAGCCGCTGCGCGGCCTCCAGCGCGTACCACGCCAGGTGGGGGAAGGCCGTCGCCCGCGCCACGTCCAGCACGCGCCCCCAGTGCAACCCCGGACGCGAGAGCATGAGCAGCTTCAAGTCCAACAGCCACGAGAGCCGCTGGAGCAGGTGGTTGCTCGCGTGGAGCGACAGGTACACCAGCTCCTCCTCGGCACGGAGGTAGCGCACGCGGCGTCCCTCGAGCTCGGCCTCCTCGGCGTGGGCGAGCAGCGGCTCGGCCTCCAGCGCCAGGCCGTACCCCACGAGCGCGCGGAAGTGCAGCTCCACGAGCCCAGCGGTCCCCTGGAACTCCCGATGATGGGTGTGCGCTCCGCCATGCCCTGGTTGCTCCGCCACCTGCTGGAGCCCCAGGCCCTCCAAGGCCCGCGAGGCCTGCTCCACCTGCTCACTGCCGACGAGCAGATCCACATCCGAGGTGGCGCGAAGAAACGGCTCCGGGTAGAGCCGCCGGGCCAGCGGCGTACCCTTGAGCAGCACGGGCACCACTCCCACCGCGGCGAGCGCATCCACCGAGCGCAGCAGGAGCGCATGGACCCGGACGGCACGCGCGGCGCTGCTCAGCGACTCCCGGCGCAGGGCCTCGCGGGCTGGCTCTGGCAGCGTCCACCCTGCCCGCTCCGCCGCATGCTGCGCGAACCCCGCCAGCCCGTGCCTCGCGGCGGCGCGGACGAAGGACTCCGCATCCACGGGGGGAGGCCTCGCGGGGAGCTCCGGCCAGGACCGCAGCAGCGCCAGGAAGGCCCGCGCGCCCACGTGCGTCACCGCCTCAGCGCGACGATGCGGCCCGGCTCGGCCTCGGCAAGGGCCATGAGGCCAGCAGCGCGCTCGGCCACGGCATCGGCGACGAGCTCCAGGGCCAGCTCCTCGTCACGGCTCAGCGCCGCGCGCCCGTCACGCCACGAGAGGCTGAGCCACCCAAGCGACACCTCGCCCTCTTTCACTTCGATGCGCATGTCCAGCGGCAGCGCGGAGCCAGCAGGGCGCTGGGTCTCGAAGACGACGCCATCGGTGAGCCCCTCCCGTTGGTGCTGAAGGCGCAGCTCCAGGCGAGCCACGTCGAGCGCCTCGGCGAGCGGACGCACGGCGTCCCACAGCGCCTGGAGGGACTGGGCGCCGCGGATGGCACGGGAGAGCTCCTTCACGAGCGAGCGCAGGCGGATGTTCTTGCGGCGGGCCTCACCCACGGCACTGGCCCGGTGAAGGTCCAGGTAGCCCAGCTTGTGCATGAGCACGAAGATGACGACGCCCATGCCCACCAGGAGCATGGCGGTCTGGGCGCTGTTCGCGAAGTTGAGGCCCAGGGCGGTGAGGGTGAACAGACCACATAGGCCGTAGAGCACGAGCACAGCCGAGCGATGACTGAGCACCATCCGGCTCATGAGGCGGTGGTGGATGTGCTCCTTGTCAGCGCTGAACATGGGCCGGCCGAGCATCGAGCGCCGGATCATGGCCAGCAGGGTGTCCATGATGGGCAGGCCCAGAGCCATGACGGGCACGAGCATGGCCACGGCGGTGCCGCTCTTGGTGGACGTCTTCAAGGAGACGGCGGCGAGCACGAAGCCGAGGAACATGCTCCCGGTGTCGCCCATGAAGATGGAGGCCGGGTTGAAGTTGAAGACAAGGAACCCAAGGATGGCGCCAGCCAGAGCCGCCATCAGCAGGCACATGATGACGTCGCCCCGCACCAGCGAGAGGATGAAGTTGGTGCCCACTCCGAAGAAGGCGACGCCGCCGGCCAGCCCGTCCAGCCCGTCGATGAGGTTCATCGCGTTGATGACGCCGACGATCCACAGCAGAGTGAATGGCAAGCTGAGCGCTCCCAGGGAGAGCTCCATCCCGAAGGGGTTGGCGATCAGCTCGACGCGGAAGCCCAGCAGGTAGAGGGCGATGGCCACGCCGAACTGCACGGTGAACTTGAGCCGGGCTCCGGCGCCTCGCAGGTCGTCATAGAGGCCCAGCAGAGCGATGGCCGTGCCACCACAGAACAGGCCCCAGACCAGCTCCTGGTGCCAGCGGAAGAGGTAGCCCACACCGGAGTCGGTGGCGAAGAGCGCGCACAGGGGCGCGAAGAAGCCGGCGACGATGGCGATGCCCCCCAGACGCGGAATGGGGCGGATGTGCACCTTGCGGCTGGAGTTGGCCTGATCGACCCAGCCCCACGCCAGCGCCCGGTTGCGCACGACGACCGTGAGCACCAGGGCGACCATCAGCGCGACAAGGAAGGTGACCAGGAAGGTGATCATTCAGGACCGACTCGCCGCCATGGTGACGGCGTGCAGCGTAGCGCGTCAATGTCGGGGACCGGAAAATCAGGCTGCCAGGTCCCGGCTGCTCGCCTGGTCCTCTCGCGGATTCCCCTCCGCTCACCCTACCTCACCGGGTCTGGAGCACGGACTCATAGAGGCGCAGCGTCCTCAGTGCCACGTCCCTCCATGTCATCCCTTGTACGGCACTCTGCGCCGCTCGCCGCAGCTCAAGCAGGCGACCTCGATCCTCGGCGAAGGCGCGCACAGCCGCAGTGAAGCCCGGCACATCGCCGATGGGGATCAGCCTTCCGGACTGGCCCTCGCGCACGACTTCAGGCGCTACGCCCACCGGAGTGGAGAGCGGCGCGAGCCCACACGCCATGGCCTCGATGAGCGCCATGCCGTAACCCTCGGCATGGCTCGGGAAGAGCAGCACCTCGTGCTCACGAAGCAGACCGGGCAGCTCCGCGTGGCGGTAGCGCGGCACCACGCGGACGCGCTCGCGGCCGGAAGCGGGGAAGGACTCCAGCACCTCGGCCTCTCCAGTGCCGGTCCCCAACAGGGAGAGCGAGAAGGCCACACCCTGCTCGCGCAGCTCACGTGCCACGGCGACGACATCCTCCCGGCCCTTGCGCTGAATCCATGTGCCCACGAAGGCGAGGCGCAGCGGGCCCTCGGCAAGCGGCTCGGGAGGAGGGAGCGCACGGAAGGGCTCGGGCAAGCCATGGGGAATGAGCGAGATGCGCTCGGCTGGCACGCCCAGGCGATCACGCGCGTAGTCGCGATCCATGGGGTTGAGGAGCACGACGTGGTCGGACACCAGGAGGCTCTGACGCACTTCCCAGAGCCGGAAGCCGCCATGGTAGAGCGGATACTTCCAGCTCAGGCGAGCCAGGCCAGCGCGGGCATCGGCACGGAGCTGCTCGGAGACGACCTGCTCCAGGCCATGGCTGCGGGTGATGAGCGCGTGGCGGCGCTTCGCCCCAGGGCGGCCAATGCGAGCCCACGGCCAGCAATCTCCGGTGGTGATGTCCAACACATCGAAGCGCCCGGCGTTGCGCGCGAGCCACCTGGAGAGCACCCAGGGAAAGCGGAGGGAGTGCCAGGCGGAGTACGAAGTCACGCCCGGGAAGGCCTCCCCGAAGCCAAAGTAGGAGACCTCGCAGCCGAGCTCCGTGAGCGCATGGCCCAAGGTGAGAGTGACGCCGGGGGCGCCGAGGTCCGGATCGAGCGGATGGTGGATGCCGAGGAGGACTCGCGGGCCAGACACGCTGCCCCCATGGAGAAGAGAGCCAGGATGTTGGATAGCATGGCGGCTGGCTCTTGGGCGGCTGGAGACGGTCCCACCGGCGAGGGGCTGACTCCCTGGACGCTTTGCGTGACAGAGGGTCCAGACGAGAATGCGCCGCGTCGCGCCCGCCTATGTCCTCTCTCCCCTCCCCCACCTTGGACTCCGGCTCGGCACCTCGGCCGGCCCTCCTGACACGGGTGGCACCCGAGCCTCTGCCCGAGGCTCCCGAGGCGCGCCAGGACGGGCTCGACATCCTGCGAGCGGTGGCGATCCTGCCGGTGCTGTTCTTCCATGCGCCCGAGAAGCTCTTCCTGGCACTGCCCCCGGCCCTGCAGCACGCCACGCGGTTCGGGTGGATGGGGGTGGACCTCTTCTTCGTGCTCTCGGGCTACCTCATCGGGCGGCAGGTGTTCTCCCCGAGGGCGGAGGCCCCACTGGGGACCCAGCTCCGGACCTTCTGGGTGAAGCGCTGGACACGCACCCTGCCGCTGTACTTCGTGGTGCTGGGTACGTACGCCATCATCAAGCCGTGGGTGTTCGGCGCTCCTTTCGTAGGAGGCGGCTGGCACTACGCGCTCTTCCTGCAGAACTACGGCCCACTGCGTGACTTCGTGCAGAGCTGGTCGCTGTGCGTCGAGGAGCACTTCTACCTGATGCTGCCGCTGCTGGCGTTCGGGCTGCGCGGGCGGAAGTGGCCCGCGTGGGCCTGGCTGGTACCCGCCGGATTGAGCCTGCTGGGGCGTGCGCTCGTCTCCCGGAACATCCCCTCGGACACGCCCGTGCTGGAGCTGGTCCCATTGCTCCAGTGGCCCACGCACCTTCACCTGGACGGACTCGGCGTGGGGGTCTTCCTGGCGCGCACGGCGCCGCGCTGGCAAGGCTGGCAGGCGCAGTGGAAGGTGATGAGCGCGGTGGTAGGGCTGGGAGTGCTGGCAGTGACGCTGGCGCTGTGCGGCGCCACGCTCCTGGGCCACGCGCGGCTCTGGGTCTTCACCGGGCTGAGCGTGGGCTTTGGGCTGCTGCTGGTGGGAATGGAGTCCGTGCGGCTGTCGCCCTGGGTGCGGCCAGCGGTGTACGCGGTGGCGGTAACCTCCTATGGGGCCTACCTCTGGCACGGGCTGGTGGTGCGAGTCCTCGAGCGGAGCGGCTTCACGCTGGGGGGGTGGGTGGTGGATCTCCTGGCCTACCTAGGAGCGGTTCTCCTGGTGTCAACGGTGACGTACCGGGTCGTGGAGAAACCGGGCCTGCGACTGAGGCGCTGGCTTCTGGGCTCGAAGTAATCGGCTCCTGCCTTCGTCAGGAGGGCGGCACCGGAGTCAGCAGCACCGCGCCACGGTCCTGCCCTACAGAGCTGGCCACCAGCAAACAACCCGAGGCCATGGGTGCTCCCCTGATGAACGCCTGCGAGGCAATCACCGCGGCTGTCGGGAGCGTGGCCGCGCCCAGATCGCCAAAGCGCAGCGGCAGGAAGTCCATCCGCACCTCATCTGCCGTGATGCGGTGGTACTCCCGGCCTCCGGAGTCCAGCCCGCCAGGGGCCACGGCCCGGGGCAGCGCCAGTTGGAGCTCCGTCGTCCGGTAGCTCTCATTGGTGAGGTCTCCGAGCAGCCACTCCAGCTGGTGTCCGCGAGCCGGGAGCTGAAGTGCGGCCGTGCGCATCACCTGTGCCAGCCCCGTGCCGGTGCATGGCGCCTCTGCGAGCAGCGAGCCCGGCTCATGGCCCGTCGCTGCCGCGTCCACGTACGCCAGCATGGGCAGCTGCGCTCGCTTCGCCATCCGAGAGCGCGTCAGCAGCAGAAAGGCCGCTCCCTCTCCTGGAATAAAGGAGTCCAGGTTCTCGCCATCGAACAGACGCTCCTGGGCGAGCAGCTCCTCCACCACTTCCGGCGCATGGTAGGTGTCCACCCCGCCGACGATGGCTACCTCCAGCCTGCCTGCGGTGAGTTCGGCGCAGGCCTCGATCAGCGCATGGGCGAGGGAGGCATGCCCCCTGGGCACGGAGATGACACTCCCTCCTCCTGCGTGCTCGCCACACCACGTCTTCAGGTGCTCCTCCAGGCGGCGCCGCTCCTTCGCATGGTTTGGCACCGCCCGCTCTCCGTACCGTTCCGGCAACCCAAGCCACAGCGCCAGGGGCGCTCCTGTCCGGAGCGCGGCAAGCCCTGGCAGGAGCTGCTCGAGCGCCCCATCGATGAGCGCCCTCATGCGCTCGGCCCCGTGGAGCCGCGGCGGAAGCGTGCGTGCGGAGACCATGGTGGCCCGCGTACCATTGGCGCAGCGAAATGGGCTCTCGGACATGCCGACGGCTTCCGCATGCCAGAAGGCCCATGTCTGATGGCTGTCGAAGGCCAGCCCGTTGAAGGCTCCCATCGCGCAGAGCCCGAGGTCCGGGCCCTTCCCGATCCAGGCAGAGGGCTCGCGCGCCATCAGAGCCACTCCTTCTCGAAGACGGTGATGGACGTCAGCTCCCGCGCGCGCTTGGGCACGGGGACACACGCGCGCCACGTCAGCTCGAAGCTACGCATGTTGGGCTCGAGCAGCACCGTGTCCAGCACCGGGCGGTGCTCCTGCTCTCCCTGAGCCGTCCAGCTGCCCACGTAGAAGGCCCACTTCGGCAGCTCGAACTGCAGCGGCCCTTCCTCGTGCAGGCCCACCAATTCCACGGGCTCACCGCCTCGCAAGTAGGAGGGGCAGATCAGCCCCGGCGCAGCCACCTGGTTGTGGCGCTCGTCGAAGTCCAGCGGTGGCAGCGGCATGCGCTCCTTCTGCCAGCGATCGTCATACGTCCCCGCGTACCGCAAGCGCGGCTCGAACTGAGGCCCGATGGCCCCCACCCCCGCAGGCGCTGGCCGTGCGCGCGAGCTGGAGATGAGATCCTCCGGATCCTCGATCTGAGGCCCCGGCTGGTGCTTCAAGGTGCTTGGATCCGCGGCGACGCCGCGCCCCAGCGGGTTGCGCGGCTCGTGGGCGGCGCGCTCGGGGTTGCTCGTGTCCATACCGCCGTAGGCGTACTCCCACCGCAGCGGCAGCTCCTGGAAGGGCTGGGCCGCCGACAGCGTCATCCCCAGCACGCCCGGATACCAGACGCGCGTGCCAAAGACCTTGAGCCGCTTACTCACCGGGCCCACGCGCACCCAGACATCCAGCTCCTTCACCGGCTTGCGGAGCGCCGAGATGGCGCTGCCGGCCACCACCACATCCGTGCTCGGCTTGCGCAGGCACAGATCCGTTGGCAGACGGATGCTGCTCCGCTCGGCCTCGGGCTCCCACGGCTCGTCCACCAGCCGCACCGTCGCTCCAGGCTGGGGGTGTACCTCCCCTTCGGGAGTGCAGGAGAACCGTTGCTTGATGACCACGATGATGCACGGAGCCCCGTTCAGCCCGAGGTGGGGCAGCAGCTGGACGGTCGCTTGCGTGCGGGTATTGAGCTCGGGAGGCGTCATCGTCAGCGCATGAAGGAAAGAGGCCAGGAGCCCACGGAGACTCGCCGCAGCTCCGGGGCCTGCCGCCACCGGGCGAGCGCGGCCTCCTGCCGTGCGACGAAGTCTCGGGGATCAAAAGGATGGACACCGCCGGTCCGGGCCACCAGCTCATGGTACGCGAGCCGGCGCTCGCGCATGGAGGACAGGGAGAACTCCATCTCCCAGAGGTTGTCCTGGGTGGACCACGCGTGCCCCCAGCGGTGGCGTTTGGCGTGCGAGGCCCGATTCTGGTGCTGCTTCCACCACGCGGACCACACCTCCACGTCCTTCGACAGCTCCAGCTCGACCGGAGGCGGCACGAAGCCGCGGACGAAGGGCTCCTCCCCCTTCGCGTACTCGGGCGCTGGCTCATCGTCCGTCAGCGAGGCGCCCGTGAGGCGCTGCAGCGCCCCCACCGCCTCCACGCGGTCCGCCCGGAGCTGCTCGAGCAGGAAGTCCACGAAGTGCAAGCTGCCGTACCACCCGAGCGCCTCCAGCACCGCCGGGGCCACCTCTCCCTTCAAGGCGGCCTCGAAGTCGGCCTGCACCTCCAAGCCGCCCCCAATGGCCACCCAGAGCGCCGCGCCCGCGAAGGCTCCCCGGCCCTCGGCCAACAGCGCGCGGGCATGCTGAATCCCCGCGGCCGAGCGGCGCAGCACCAGGGCCTCGATGGCGCTGGCCACCACCTCCTCCTGCTCGTGCCGCAAGAGCCGCGCGGTCTCCCTCAGGTCCAGCTCTCCCCGCACCCGGGGGAGCGCCTGGGCCGCCTCGATCACCAGCTCGGGAGACGCCTCCCGCGTCAGGGACAGGGCCTGCTGCGCATCGAGCGCGCCGCGACGGCCGAGCACCCGGACCGCCATGCGCTGCCATAGGCCGTCCTCCGTCCGCAACCACTCCCGCAGCAGCGCCTCCAGGCCGGGATGCGGGACAAACGCCAGCGCATCACACGCCGCGTCGAAGACCTCGGGCGTGCCCAGCCCAGCGGTGCGCAGCACGCGGTCGATCTGATGGAGCGCATCGTCGCCCGCGAGGCACCCATGGACGAAGAGCGCGCCCCAGACCAGCTCGGGGTCCGGCACGGGCCGATCATCCAGGAGCTCCACCAGCTCCGGCAGCACCCATGTCCCGCACGCGAGGATGCCGTCCAGGCGCGCCAGCAGCCGGGTCTCGACCGGGCGTAGCTCTCGCCACAGGTCGCCTTCATCCGGCTGGCGCATGAGGCTCATCATCGACAGGTCCTCGAAGAAGGACCGGGCCCTCGCGCGCTCCACCTCCTTGCGCTCGAGCCGCTCGCCGAACTGGGCCCGCTCCACCTCCTCGAGGGCCGGTGGGAGCGGCTTCTTCTCGCCGGTGGGGACAAGCGCCGGCTTCTTCTTCGTGGGATCCTCGCTCTCCTCCAGCTCTGCCTCGGCCTGGGCCAGCAGCGCATCGAGCTCTGAGAGCGTCACCGGCCGCGGCTCGGGCGGGGGCGCCTCCGCTGGCGCCTCCAGCTCCTCCACGCCCTCCTCCACGGGCAGCACGATGGCGGGCACCAGGGGCTCGCGCTCCAGCTCCACCAGGGAGGGCACGCCCTGCTGGGCCCGAGGCACGTGGTGATGGCCGGGGCGGGGGAGCCGGAGCGGCTCCGAGGGAGTCCGCCGGCTCAGCTGCGCCCAGCGCTCGACCACCACTCCCACGACGCGAGCGAGGGAGCGGACCACGGGATCCTTGCTCTGGGCGGACGTCAGCGCCGCGAGCGCGGCCTGGGACCGGCTGTGGGAGATCTGGGAGTGGTGCTGAAACACCTTCGGATCGCCAGGGGAGGCCAGGAGCTGGTACAGCGCCTCGAGCGAGGCCACGAGGTGGCGCTCCACGGAGCGCAGCGGCACCTTGGGATCCGTGACGGCCCGCAGCCCCACCAGCGCGCGGTCGAGGAGGAGCCGCGCCCGGGACAAGTCGAGGCTGGGGGCGGAGTCCTCCATGGTCACTCTGTCCACTCCAGGGAGTCCACCAACCGCCGGAACCAGCGCTTGGAGTCCTCGTTGCGAGTGAAGGCGCCACCGAACACGGGCGGCTCGGTGACGAAGGCGGGCTCGAGCCTCCGCGCGGCCGCCATGTAGGCCGTGGGCAGCTCCGTGCGGTTGAGATCGCCCACCGTGGCCTCCGGGCCCGCACGCACCAGCAAGCCATGAGTGAGGCGGGAGATCTCGACGCCATCCACCTCGCCCTCCTTGAGCGAGGGCGCCTGCGACCCGAGTGCATCCAGGAGCGGCCAGCCCACCAGGGTGAGCCAGTTGCTGCCGGGCAGCCCGCTCGGAGCCAGCCAGGACATGGCCTCGGCGTCCTGCACATCCAGCCCCCAGTAGCGCTGGCACCACTCGTGGATGCGATCGAAGGCCAGGACGTCGTGCTCCTCGTTCCACCGCGTCACATAGCCCCCCACCCCGCTGAAGAAGGCCCCGCACTCGGCCACCTCCCGCGCGAGCGTCAGCAGCACCTCGGAGGGTGTCTCCTGAGGCAGCGTCAGCTCGAGGACGCCCGCCCGGGAGGCGCGGGAGGGATCCACCTCGCGGTACACGAAGCCAGCGGAGGGCGCGCCCATGTCATCCACGAGCGCGAAGGACAGCAGGTGCCGCGGCTTGCCCTGCATGAACGGCGCGGAGAGGGACTCCCGTAGCAGCTCGTGGGTCTCCTCGGAGGCGTACTTCCACTCCGGGAGCTGGGAGGTGGTGTAGGCGATCAGCCAGTCCCGGGGCGCATGGCGCAGGAAGATCTCGAAGGCCCGCGCCGCGCCCCCCGTGGCCCAGGTCCTCAGGTCCGCCAGATACAACGTGAGCCCCAGCTCGGCCCGAGCCACGGTGGTATCGGGGTCCTGAGCCAGGACGATGCTGTCGATGGGAGGATTCGGAGGAGGCATGCGGGGCAGTCTCGGCCGGGAGCGGCTCAGTCCTCCCACATGGGGGGCTCGTTCTCGCGGAACTTCCGGAGGGCATCTCTCCCCACGCCCTTGAAGTTCGCCCCATCGTCCGTCTCGACGAGGATCTCATTGGTCGTGATGAGGAGCTTGTTGCGTGCATCGAAGGCCGTGGCCTCGACGTTGGGCTTGATGCACTCCAGCTTCTTGGTCTTGCCCTTGAGCTTCAGCAGGCCCTGCTCCCCGCCGGCGGCCCATACCTCGCCCTTGTACTTCGCCACGTCCCACAAGGAGTCCTCGGCCTCGGCCCGCTTGCTCCAGCCGTGGGAAGTGCCCTCCCACAGCTCCCCCGCCTCCGTGGTGGCATACATCTCATCCGGACCCGCGACGAACAGGCCGGTGAAGTGGCTCTTGGCGGCAATGCGCACGGACTTCCACGCCTGCCCATCCCAGCGCGCCATCGTCCCGTCCGGGCCCACGGCATAGAGCAGGTCTGGCGACAGGCCATGAAGCACGGACACGTCCTCCGGCGAGGGCATGGGGTTCCACTTCTTCCCATCGAAGCGGAACATCACGTGCTTGCCGCCCGCCTTTCCCCAGGTGAAGACGCATGTGTCCGACAGGCCCCAGATCCCGAAGAGCTGGGCCTCCAGCTGGACCTCCTTCCATGCCGCCTGACCCTTCTTCTTTTTGAAGTCCTTGCGAATGTGGACGATGCCCTCCGCGTTGGAGACGTAGACAGGCCCCTCCAGGGACCGCCACAGCCCGGTCAGCCAGCTCGTGTCGCCGTAATCGAAGACGGTGGAGACGTTGCCCTCCGTCGTCGCCGAGGGCTCGAACCGGATGATCCAGGACTCGAGCTCGGACGCCGAGAAGGGCGTGTCGATCCGGGACCGGTGGCCAATGACCATGCAGTCAAAGGCCGAGTTGCCACTGGCGCCGATGAACTCGTACTCGGTGAAATCTTCGTAGTCAGAATCAGCCATGGGACCTCACATTGTCTCGCTACCGGTGTCAGCCACCCGCGTCTCGTCGTAGACCGGCCGCTTGGACTCGGCGGACCTGCCGCCAGTCGAGGGAACACTGCCGCTCATCGGGGGCAGTGCGCCGCCATTCTTCTCCTGGAAATCTTTCAGCTTCTTGGCCTGCTCGTGCAGACACTTGGCGGACTCGTTCTTCGTCTTGGCGTCGCCATAGGCCGCTGACGCACGCCCATGCTCCCTGCGAGCGCGACGCAGATCCGGGAAGGTGATCTTGCCCTTCTTGAACTGCTTCTCGGCGTCCTCGCGCGCCTTCTTGGCCTGATCCATCCGGGCGCGAGCGTCATCCTGGGCCTTCTGAAGCTTCGCCTTGGACTTCTTGTAGGCCTCGTCCGTGCCGAACTCGCTGACCACCTTCGAGCGCATGGCATCCATGCCCGCTTCGGCGAAGGCGTCAATGCACTTGGCGGCCTTGTTCATGGCCTGGGTGCTGCTCTTCGGGCCGCCCGAACCGCCCGGCGCACCGGCCTGGGTCTTCTGCAGGGCCTTGGCCCTCTTCTCGCGCGCGTCCTTCTCCTCCTCGCGGCGCCGCTTGGCGGTGTCCTCCAGGCCTTCGACTTGCTTCTTGGTGACCTTGCCCGCCGTCAGCCCCCCGACATCGAGCCCGAGCTTCTTGATCTCCTCGGGCTTGATCTTGGTCCCCGGCTTCCCGAGGTTGCGCATCTCCGCCTCGCGCCGGCCCACGAGCCAGTGGGTGGAGCCACGCTTGCCCCTGCCAGCGCCCACGAAGTGCGGACCACACGGCGCCAAGTCCGAGTGATAGCCCGCGGCACCCGGGTACTTCGAGTTGAGCTTTCCGTCCTCGTTCTGGCAGAAGTTGCCGCGCTTGCGTTGGAAGAGCGCGTTCTGGCGGAGATGGCCTCCCTCGCAGCTGGCCAGGTAGCGATCGTGCGCGGTGGGCTTGGGGGGCAGCTTCGTCTTGTTCTTCTTCGCCTGGTCGTAGTCCCAGACCTTCTTCTTGGCGGCGCTGATGCGCGCCTTCACCTCGTCGTAGGTGCCAAAGTCGTCGGGAGAGAGCCCGCAGGCCGCCAGGGCCTTGACGCACTCGGGGCTGAAGCCGATGCCGCCACCCGCGCGGATGAACACCATCGGCGTCTGTGCGGGCTTGCCCATGCGCGCCCGCCTCTAGCTGTGGTTCCCGAAGCCGGTGCTGCCCATCATGATGAAGCTGCTGCCGCCGACCTGGCAGGTGGGGCACCCCACCATGGCGGAGGCGAACTTGGCGTTCTGGCTGGTGACGATGTCCTTCTTGGGCATCCCCGGCGGCAGCTGCCCGACACCGGGCTGGTTGCCCTTGATGCCGCTGAAGATCGAGTCCGTGTTGGGGACCTTGCCGCCCTTGTGCTTCACCTTGGGCACGGGCTTCGACTGGATGGTGCCCGTATTTGTGGTGATGGGGAACGGCACCGGAATGCCCTGTGGGCCCGCGGGGGGCGGAGGGGCAGGCACCAGACACACGTTGGGGCCCATTGGGGCGATGACGAGCTTCTGCTTGCAGGTCGCGGCATCCATGCCGACGGTCGTCAGGCTCATGGCGGCTCCTTCAGTTGAGGTTGATCATCCGCGCGAGGATCTTCGCCACCTCGCGGGCCCGGGTGAGGATGCGCGTGCCGTAGAGCTCCACCTCGGCGTCCTTCACGCGCATGAAGGCCGAGGCGGTCCGCAGGGTGGCGCTCTCGTTGGCGTGGACCTGGAAGCGCTCCACCGTCGCGTCCACCCGGCCCTGGCGGTTCACTCGCAGGGCGCGGGATGTCTGCACCACACCGGCCAGGACCGGCGAGGGGCCTGCCTCCACGAGCACTCGGGCCCCTTCGGCGAGCGCCTCCCGCACCAGCTCCGGATCCACCGAGGCGTCGAGCGGCACGGTCTGCTCCTGGGTGCCGATGCGCACGCGCCACCCAGTGGCCTCCTCGGCCACGAGGGTGGCCAGCAGCACCGTGCCCGCGGGCAGCGGGTGCGCCTGGGGAGCCTGAGCGGAAGGCTTCCGCTTGGCGGGTGAGTGTCTCGCGCGCTGCCGGGCGGGTTTCATGGGAGGACTCCCTTCGATGCATGAGGTGCGGAGAACGAGTTCATGATCCCAGGGCTCCCTCGTCCAGTTCGATCTTGGAACCTTCGATGGTGAGCGAGGCGGCACCCTCCACGAGGACTCCGCTGGAGGTCACTACCACTTTGGAGGGCCCACAGGTGAGGGTGATGGTGCCATTGCCCTTCATCGACAGGCGGGAGGCGTTCACCAGCACGGGGCCGTCCGCGCTCAGGCTGTGGCTGCCGGAGATCTTCTGCGTCTGTGAGCCGGCCAGGGTGAGCGCGATGGCGGCCTTGGCATCCACGGCGAACGTCTCCTTGGCGTCCACCATGTAGACGCCCACCGTCTCGACCTTGGCCGCGCCCGTCGTCTCGGACTTGCCGCCGCGGATGAGCTCCACGCGCGCTGCTCCCACGGTCTCTGTCGCGGTACCACCCACCGCGAAGGCCACCCGCTTCAGCGAGTTGATGGCGGCCACACCGCCCACGGTCTCCGTCACCGAGCCCCCCACCACCGTTCCCCAGATGCCACTGCCACCGCTCGTCGCGCCCTCGGCTTCCACGGGGGCGGCATCTCCTCCCCCACCGCCAGCGCCTCCTCCAGCGCCTCCACCTGCCCCCAGCGAGGCAATTCCCCCGGAGGCGATCATGTGCGCGACCCCCGCGGCGATGTCACCCGATGACGCGGCGCCCTCCGCGTTCGACAGCTTGCCCGCGGCCTGCGCGAAGGCGGCAATCTGCGGATTGCCTCCCGCGAGCAGCGCGGCACCAGGGCCCGCGAACTGCGCCGCCTGCCCCACCGCCTCGCGCGCCTGCTGGAGCGCGGGGAGGATGGGGCCCAACAGCGCGGCCTCGGCCCGGCTGGCCGCGGCGGCCGCCGCACCCACGGCCGCTTCCACGGCGGCCTCCTTGATGACCTCCAGCACCGCCGCCGCGGGGCTGCCCACCTGCACCATCTCCATGCCACCCACGGACAGGGAGAAGGCGCCGCCCACCTCCTCGGTGGCGCTGCCCGTCACCTTCACGTCGCGCATGGCGCCCACGGAGACGGAGTGGTCGCCGCTCACGCTGACGCTCTCGTTGGCCTTGACGGCGCGCTGCTCATTGCCGCCGACGCTGGCGGCGCGCTTGCCGCTGACGACGTGGCTGGCGTCATGCCCCACGTTGTAGAGCTTGTTGTTCGCCGCCTTCACGAGGATGTCGTGCTGGCCGTGGACGGTGACGCGCTCGTTGCCCGCGGTGTCATCGAACATCACCTCGTTCGCGCCTCCACCGCCGGGCGAGGAGATGGAGCTATGCCCCGTCACCGTCTTGCCGTCGGGCAGCTGCACGGGCGGCGGGAAGAACGGGTTCCACACCTTGCCCAGGCAGATGGGACGGTCCGGATCGCCGTCCTCGAACTCGACGAGCACCTCCCAGCCCACGCGGGGGATCATGATCGAGCCGGTGGTGTGGGCCTGCGTCACCCGCACCCAGCAGGAGGTGCGCTCATTGAGCTGCCCCTCGCGATCCCAGGGGAACTGCAGCTTCACCCGGCCGTAGGCGTCGCAGTGGATCTCCTGCCCCGAGGGGCCTGTCACCCGGGCGGACTGGAGTCCCGTCACCCGGGGCCTGGGCGTCCGCCGGGCGGGACGGAACTTCTGCGCCGAGGGGATGGCCTCGAAGTCCACCTCGTACCGCCAGGCCCCCGCATCCACCAGGGGCCGGCCTTGCACCTTCTCCTCCTCGAGGCGGAGCTGGAAGCTCACGGCGGTAAGGAAGAGCTCTCCGTCCGCCATGGGGTGATTGGCGAGCATGAAGCGGCGGCCCGCCTCCGCGTAGAGCGCGTCCGTGCGTCCCCGGGCCATCACGCGCGGCGTGCGCAGCTCGTCCAGCCGCACCTGGGCCCGGCGCTTGCCCTCGGCCGGAGCCCGGTACCCTCCGGGGTACTCGTACCACTCGCGGGCCACGGCCTCCTGGGCCTGGGCGCTGGCCAGCAGCGCGCTGCCTGGCCGCAGCATGTCGTAGTCATTCACCGTCGCCTTCGAGGGCCGCAGGCGCGTCTCGTTCCGGAAGTCCCAGACTCGGGCGGTGGGGGCGTCCTCGTGGGGAAAGAAGGTGAAGTCCAGCTGCTCGGGCGACAGCATGTCCACGTCGCTGCTCGAGTCCGCGAAGCACATGCGGGCCCCCTCCGGCGTGTGGTGGAAGGCGAAGAAGATCCCCTCGTCCTCCAGCAGCCGGCAGATGAAGTCCCACTCGGTCTCGCCGTACTGCACGCAGTAGTCCCGCTTCGGATAGGTGCCGCTGACGCCACCCCAGTCGAAGAGCTCGGCCTTCAGCTCCGCGTCCTGGCACACCTGGCGGATGATCTCGGGCGTGGACTTCTCCTGGAAGATGCGGAACCCGTGCCGATGGGAGAGTACCAGGTAGGGCTCGGGGACGAGGACGGCGCGGTAGCGGCTCTGAGCCTCCTCGCTCGCATCATCCGAGGCGGCGATGCTGAGCTCCTCCACCACCCCGCCCAGGTAGCGCTCGCCGCCCCGGGGTGACTCCAGGCGCAAGGCCACGCGGGCGCCGGGGGCCGCGTCCACATCCACATCCTGCCCCGAGAAGTCCACCTCGAAGCGGTAGGGCCGGGACACCTCCTCGCGGCCCCGCAGCGCATGCACGGTCAGCGCGCCCTCATGCGCGCCGAGGAAGAAGTCTGCCTTGAGCCGTTGATTGTCCGCCATGCAGCCCTCGCCTCAGTTGCTCTTGTGCATCGCCTTCGAGCCCAGCTTCTTCACGCCCTTGAGATCGATCTTCGACGACTTGATCGTCACCCCCGCGGGAGTCACCTCCACCACGGAGCCGCCCACCCGCAGCACCACCTTGGTCTGGCCGGTGATGTTGATGTTGTCCGCCTTGACGCTCAGGCCGCCTCCGGCGGTGATCGCCAGCGCGGCGCCGGCCTTGTCCACCCGGTTGCCGCCGCACTTCACCTTCTCCGCGGCGGCCGTCATGGCGTAGGCCGCGCCGCACGAGACACCCACCGTCTTGGCCTTCACCATCTTCAAGGCGCCCACGGTCTCGAACCTCGCGGTGCCGCACGTGGTCATCCGGCTGGCCGCGCAGACCTCCAGCCAGGCGGCCCCCACGCTCGTCTTCACGCTGCCCACCACCTTGCGCTCGTAGCCTGCGATCCCCGTGACGGACTGCAGGCCTCCCACGGTGCGCGACAGCGAGCCGTCCGTGGTCTCCGAGAGATCTCCGCCGACAGTGAGCTTGCGGGCCCCGCCGATCGACAGTTGGGAGCCGCCCCCCACCCCATCCGAGAGATCGCCCCCGACGTTGAGGTTCTGGTTGGCGCCCACATTCAGCGTGCGGCTACCGCCCACCATGAGGGAGCTATTCGCGCCCACGCTGACGGTCCGGTTGCTCCCCACCTCCGTGGACTCATCCACGCTCACCCGGAAGTGGCTGTCGTGCTCCACGGACACGGTGAGATCGTGCGAGGCGTTGAGGAAGATCTCCTCCCCTCCCGAGCCATCCTCGAAGCGCAGCTCGTTGGCGCCGGGCCCGCCACCCGTGGTGGCGGTCTGGATCGAGCTCATGGTGGCGTGGTCCGGCAGCGGATAGGGCGGCTGGGCCTCGCCGTTGTACAGGTGCCCTGTCACGAGCGGCCGGTCGCGATCGCCCTTCTCGTGATCCACCAGCACCTCGAAGCCCACGCGGGGGATGATCATGGAGCCCCCGAGCGCCAGCTGGCCCACGCGCAGCCAGGGTGAGCTGCGATCGTCGGTGAGGCCGGAGCGATCCCACGGGAAGCGCACCTTCACCTCGCCGCGCTCGCTGCCGTGCAGCTCCTGCCCGGCGGCACCGGTGACGAAGGCGATCTCCACGCCCACGGAGGGGTGATGGGCGGGGGCCTCGGGCC
>Ga0247825_10000432_pt1 | contig 26567 bp, 23 predicted proteins | sample 13C_Vanillin_Day_FD_194413 | JGI IMG/M metagenome (GOLD analysis project Ga0247825, IMG submission 194413) | Soil microbial communities from agricultural site in Penn Yan, New York, United States - 13C_Vanillin_Day48 | ecosystem: Environmental > Terrestrial > Soil > Agricultural land | place... | reverse complement strand
GCGCAGCATCTTCTCGTGCGGCGCGCGGATCGCGGCGATTTTCGCGGCCATTTCGGGGACCGGTGCAATCGCGTCGGAGAAGATCGGGATGAGCTTGTAGCGGTAGTCCTTCACTTCGCCGCCGCGCACGTCGAGGTCGAGACGGGAGACGAACTTGCCGTGGCTGCCCGACGCGACCAGCAGCGTCCTGCCGACCTTGACCACGTCCGGCAGCGCGTCGTGAGTGTGCCCGGTGAGGATCACGTCGATGCCGCGGACGCGGCCGGCGAGCTTGCGGTCCACGTCGAAGCCGTTGTGCGACAGCAGCACCACGAGCTGCGCACCGTCGCGGCGCGCCTTCTCGACGTTGCCCTGCAGATCCTCCTCGCGGATACCGAACGACCAAGTCGGGATCATCCAGCGCGGATTGGCGATCGGCGTGTAGGGGAACGCCTGGCCGATCACGGCGATCTTGACGCCGCCGCGCTCGATCATGGTCATCGCGTCGAACGCGGGCTCATTCCATTCGGTGTCGCGGACGTTCTGCGCCAGGAAGGGAAAGCCGAGCTTCTCCGCGATCTCCTTCACGCGCTCTGCGCCCAGCGTGAACTCCCAATGCCCGACCATGGCATCGGGCTTGAGCAGCGCCATGCAGTCGACCATGTCCTGGCCCTTGGTCTGCATCGACGTGAAGCTGTTCTGCCAAGTGTCGCCGCCGTCGAGGAACACCGTGCGGTCCGGCCGTTCGGTGCGGATCGCTTTCACGACCGTCGCGATCCGGTCGAGACCGCCGAGCCGGCCGTAGCTTTTCGCAAGTGCCGTGAAATCCTCCGGGGTCAGCGCATAGGCCTGCGCGCTTCCGGCCGGAATTTTATAGAGATCGAGAAAATCGCGGCCGGTGATGTGCGGCACCTTGCCGCGCGCCTCGCCAACGCCGATGTTGATCAACGGTTCGCGGAACAGCACCGGCATCAACTGCGCGTGGATGTCGGTGAGGTGGACCAGCGTGACGTTTCCGACCGGCTCGAAGCGCAGCAGGTCGGCCTGGGTGAGGCGCTGCTGCGCAAAGCTTCGGCTCCAGCCCACGGGCGCGATTGTCGCCGCAGCGGCTGCAACTTGAAGGAGTTCGCGCCGTGAGATCATTCGGGCTTCCGTGTCGCGGAAAATATCTCCGCGGTCATTCCGGGGCGCGGGCCATAAGCGCGTTCACGCGCGTCTTCGACACGCTTTGGCCCGCGAGTTTGGAATCCAAGGCTGCACGCAGCTGAATCCTCGGCTCTGGATTCCGGGTTCGCGCCTGTCGGCACGCCCCGGAATGACGCCGCGTGTTTAGCTGACCTTGATCGACTCTTCGCCGACGATGGTCGAGCCGTCGTCGTCGGTCCAGGTCAGCACCACCGGACCCGATTCTTCGGCGCGGAACTTGAACTGGATGTACGGGTTCGCCGAGATCGCCGGCTCGAAGTCGGCGGCGAACACCTGCTTGCCGTTCACCGTGCAGACGAACTTGTTGAGGATCTTGCGCGGAACCGTGTTGCCGGCGTTGTCCCGGCGCTGGCCCGATTCCATCACGTGCGACACGAGCGCCTTCACCTCGACGATGTCGCCCTTCTTGGCTTCCTTCTTGTCGAGCTTGATGCGGGGTTTGACGGCCATTGCTGTCTCCTGAAATCCGGGTGCGAGGGGCGGGGCGCCTGGTCAGCCGCCGCAGCCGCCGATCGTGACCTTGACCTGCTTGCTCGCCATGTAGAACGAGCCGTCGTTCATCTTCGCGACCGCAATCACGTCCTGCGTCGAAGCGAGCCGGATACGGGTGTTGGCCTCGGCCACGCCGCTGGCGGGCGAGAAGTGGAACGTCGCGATCCCGGAGCGCGGGTTTTCGCTCGCCAGCACCAGCACGTCGGTGACGTGCGACTGCGCGGTCATCGGGCTCTCCACCGTCACCGTCATCGGCACGGTGTTGCCGTTCTCGGCGATCTCGGGAAGTTCGAGCTTGATCTTGCCCTGCGCGGGTGTCTTGCCGCCGGTGAATTTCCTGATCGCCTCCTCGGAGTCGTTCTTGGCCAGCGTCTGCGGCGCGCCGAGCGCCATCGCGCCCACGGCTCCCGCGCCGAGCGCCAGGGCCTGGCGGCGATTGAAGATCAGCGTCATTGCCACTCCTTCACGTGTCGCGTTCGCTTGTCTCGAATTCGTCTGGCCTTCGTCGAGTGCCTTCATAGCGCAACGCGGGCGGCGTTGGGAACGGCTTTTGCGCCGATCCGAAACCTCCCGATGCCGTCCGCTTGGGCCACGAACGATGGGCCACGAACCATGGGCTGCGGAACATATTCAATTTCACGCAAGTATGTAGTCGATCACGGCGGCGTTTGCAACGGCTTTCCGCCGCTGCGACAATCGTATTCCATGGATCAGTCGGTGCGAGCTTTTCCATGCCACCAAGCGCATGTATTCTGGCAGGAATTCGCCGCCGTTCCGGACATGCTTGACTCAGGACGCGCGGCCAACAATGTCACCGGCGATCGAAGCGCCGGATCGACGGCAGCCGGAGGAAACGGTGAGAAGAACGACAACCATCATGGCGGCAGCGTGCCTGGCGCTCCTCGTTGCAGGGCCGGCTCAGGCGCAGGACGAGACCGAGAAGGCCGTCGAGAAATACCGGCAGATGCTGAAGGAAGATCCGTGGAGCAATCCCGCGCTGCTCGACGCCGACCGGGGCGAGGCGCTGTGGAAGACCGCCGCCGGTCCGAGCCGGGCGACACTGGAGAAGTGCGATCTCGGCAAGGGGCCCGGCGTGGTCGACGGCGCATTCGCCGAGCTGCCGCGCTATTTCGCCGACGCCGGAAAGGTGATGGACCTCGAAACGCGGCTGCTCTGGTGCATGGAGAAACTGCAAGGGATGAACCGCGCCGATCTGGTGAAGCGGCCGCATCCGGCGGGCGGCCAGCCGGTGAAAGACCTCGGCGCGATCGCGACTTATGTTGCGAGCAAGTCGAACGGTCTCAAATATTCCGCGAAGCTCGATGCGCCGCAGGAGAAGGCCGTGGTCGAACTCGGCCAGGCGGTGTTCTTCCGGCGCCAGGGGCCGCACGATTTCGCCTGCGCCACCTGTCATGCCGACTCCGGCAAACGCATCCGCCTGCAGGGATTGCCCTATCTGTCCCAGAAGGAGGAGGCGAAGCAGGTCATCGGCCAGTGGCCGGCATACCGCGTATCGACCACGCATGTCATGACCATGCAGCACCGGCTGTACGACTGTTATTGGCAGATGCGAATGCCCGAACTGGAAATGGGGTCGGACGTGAGCGTTGCGCTGATTGCCTATCTGACCAAGGTGGCCGAGGGCGGCGAAATCGCCGCTCCGGGCCTCAAGCGCTGAGCGGGGAAAAGCCATGACACGGGCCATGAAGATTCTCGCTCTCGCCGCCGCCGCGTTCGTGCTCGCCGGGACGCCTTCGCTCGCCCAGCAGAACGCTGCCGCCGACGCGTCCAAGGCCGATGCCGCGATCGCCGCCGCGTTCCCCACCGCGCCGGCGGAATGGCGTCCGCGCTTCGATCAGGACGAGACGATGAAGCAGTGCTCGCTGCATCGGAATCTGCCGCCGAAGAACATCGCCGACGAGATCCAGAAGCGCGAAAAGGCCCGGATCGAATACCCGGCCGACGGCAAGCTCATGGGCGACTGGAAGGCGGGTGAGCGGGTCGCGCAGTCGGGCTACGGCCTGCGCTTCTCCGACTATCCGCCGCGTCAGGCCAATGGCGGCAACTGCTATGCCTGCCATCAGCTGACCAAGGCCGAGGTGAGCTACGGCACCATCGGGCCGAGCCTTCTGAACTACGGCAAGGTCCGCAACTTCAGCGAGGCCGACACCAAGGCGGTGTACGAGAAGATCTACAACGCACAGGCCGCTTATCCGTGCTCGAACATGCCGCGGCTCGGGTTGAACAAGGTTCTCACCATCGAGCAGATCAAGGATCTCGTGGCGCTCGTGATGAGCCGCGAGAGCCCGGTCAACCAGTGAGCGCCTCGCTATAAGGGTAAGGCTTTGCCTATCTCAAGGTCGGCTAGTGGGTCCATGAAGGCGATCGTCATTCACGAATTCGGCAACCCGAGTGTCCTCAAGCTGGAGGATGTTCCGCAGCCAACGCCTGAGGCAGGCGAAATCGTCATCAAGGTTCACGCCGCAACCGTGAACCAGACCCTGGACGTCGCCTTGCGCGCCGGGACATACGCCAGGCGGCCGCCGTTGCCACATGTGCCGGGATCCGATGCGGCCGGCGAGGTCACGGCGGTGGGGCCGGATGTGAAAAATCTGAAAGCCGGCGATCGCGTCGTCTGTCATCCGATTGTCGGCCGCCAGCCGAACGGCGGTCCCAAATTGCTCGGTGTCGACACCTGGGGGACTTACGCGGAATTTGTGAAGGTCCCCGCGACCACGGTGCAGATCGTTCCAGACGCGCTCGATTTCATCACGGCCGCGGTGGTCGGGCGGCATGGCCCGCTGGCCTTCACGCAATTGCGGGATCGCGCCCAAGTCAAAGCCGGCGAGTGGGTCCTGGTCATGGGGGCTGCCGGCGGCCTGGGGAGCGCCCTGGTGCAAGCAGGGAAATATCTCGGCGCGCGCGTCATCGCGGCCGCAGGCACCGATGCGCGCGTCAAGGCTGCCCTCGATCTCGGAGCGGATGAAGGAATCAACTACCGGAGCAAGGATCTGACGGCCGAGGCGCGGCGCATCACCGGTGGGGCCGGAGTCAATGTCGTGGCAGACAATATCGGCGATCCGGCCACGTTTCCGAAAGCGCTCGCGTCGCTCGGCTTTCAAGGCCGGCTCGTCACTGCGGGCGGTCACGGCGGCGGCAACGTTCCGCTGGATGTGAAGTATCTTTACCTCAACGTCATCACGATTTTCGGAAACCCGATCGATACGCCCGACAACTTCAGACTTGCACTCAAGGTGGCCTCCGAAGGCAAGTTGAAGGTGCTGATACACAAGGTTCTTCCGCTCGGGGAAGCCGGACTTGCGCACGAAATCGTCGAGCAGCGGGCAGGGATCGGCAAGGTCGTGCTTACGCCGTAGCCTGGCGATGATGGCGGCGCGAGCCCAGATTTAGCTGTTCGCCTTCAGATACTCCGGCAGGCTGCCCTTCTCGTAGGCGCGCTCGGTGACATAGCGGAACATCGCCAGAAACTGCGGCGGCTGCATGTAGCCCTGCGCGCGGGCGACCTCTCGCTCGCGCGGCTTGCGTTCGGCGAGCGACGCGGCGCCATCGGGAAAAAACTGGAAGGTCGGCGTGTAGCGCACGTTGTATTTCTGGGCGAGCCGCTTCTCGGACAGCTTCTCGCCGTCGAAATCGACGACCTCGCGCGAGCCGATCAAATTCAGTTGAAGCACTTCGAAGTGCTGCTGGATGAAGGCCGAGATTTCCGGCTTTGCGAAATTGACCAGGTGGGTTTCCTTGCAGTACGGGCAGCCGCGCAGCTCCCACATGATGGCAAGGCGCTTCTTCTTCTCGCTGGACGCCGCAAGATCGTCCGCGAGCTCGAGCAGGCTTTCGAGAAACCACGGCTGACGGTAGATGCCGTCCTCGGTGAGGATCGCCTCGGCGCGCGCGCGGCGTGGCAGCACCTGGCCCGGCAACGCGACCAGCCCCGACGCGGCGGAGCCGGTGAGCAGCAGGCGGCGCGAGATCATCGATCACACCTTATATTCGAGATTGCGCAACTGTATATCGAAGCATTGCGGCGGAAAACAAGGGCTCTGGACTTATCGGAAATGCGTACTAGAAAGACGGAATCGATGCCCTCCGCACGCGCCACGGGAATTACCATCCGCGCCTTCTCGGCGCTATGCGCGATTGTGGTTCTGATCCGCTCAGCCGATGCGGCCGAGCTTGTGATGTACCGCCGCGACGGCTGCCCCTATTGCGCCCGATGGGATCGCGAGATCGGCCCGATTTATCCCAGGACCGAGATCAGCCGTCGTGCGCCGATCCGCATGATCAATCTCGATCGGGACCGCGATCTGCCGATCAAGCACGGCCCGATCATTTTCACGCCGACATTCGTGCTGGTGGAAAACGGCCATGAGGTCGGCCGCATGGAGGGCTACACCGGCGACGAATTCTTCTGGGTTCGGCTGGCCAATCTGCTTGCGATGCTGCCGCAGCCGACGCCGAAGGGCGCGTCGGTGCGGGGCGAGTCCGTCACGATCGCGGAGCGGGCACAATGAAGTCCCGCGCCCAGGCATCAGGCAAACGCGCTGCGTCGAAGGCGGCACCCAAAGCCATGAACCCGGCGGGCCTCGATTTCGACATGCTGCTGGCGAATGCGCGGCAGGCGAGCGAACTGCTGAAGGCGCTGTCGCACGAGGTGCGGCTGCTGATCCTCTGCTTCCTCATCGAAGGAGAAAAGTCGGTGGGCGAGATCGAGAAGATGCTCGACCTGCGCCAGCCGGCGGTGTCGCAGCAACTCGCCCGCCTGCGCGCCGATGGCCTCGTCGAGACACGGCGCAACGGCAAGAGCATCTATTATTCGCTGGCGCGCAGTGAAGTGCGCGACGTGATCGGCGTCCTGCACGACGCCTTCTGCAAGCCCCGCAAGACGCGCTGACCCGAGCATGGCCGGACTCCTCGCAGGCGTCCGCGTCCTCGACCTCACCAACGTGCTGGCCGGTCCGTTCTGCTGTTATCAGCTGGCGCAGCTCGGCGCCGATGTGATCAAGGTCGAAACGCCGGAAACCGGCGACCTCGCGCGACAGCTTGGCGCCGATCCGGACTTGAACCGTCGCCTGATGGGCGCGTCCTTTCTGGCGCAGAATGCCGGCAAGCGTTCGATCACGCTCAACCTCAAGCACGTGAAGGCGCGCGAGGCGTTCCTGAAGCTCGTCGCGACCGCCGACGTGGTGGTCGAGAACTTCCGGCCGGGCGTGATGGATCGGCTTGGGCTCGGCTATGGCATGCTGAAAGCCGTGAAGCCCGATCTGATTTATTGCGCGATTTCGGGTTTCGGGCAGGACGGGCCGCTGCGGCTCAACCCAGCCTACGACCAGATCATCCAGGGCCTCTCCGGCGTGATGAGCGTGACGGGCGACGCGCAGTCGGCGCCGCTGCGCGTCGGCTATCCGGTGGCCGACACCATGGGCGGCATCACGGCAGCCTATGCGATTTCCGCCGCACTGTTCAGCCGTGAGCGGAGCGGCGAGGGCGAGCTGATCGACGTGTCGATGCTGGAGTCGACGCTGGTGGCAATGGGCTGGGTGGTGTCGAACTGGCTGATCGCCGGCGTCCGGCCACAGCCGTTCGGCAACGAAAACATGACGGCGAGCCCCTCCGGCGCGTTCCGCACCGGGTCAGGACTTCTCAATATTGCCGCCAACCAGCAGCAGCAGTTCGAGGTCTTGTGCGAGCTGATCGGACGGCCTGAACTGCTGAGCGATCCGCGCTTTGCAAAGCGCGAGGACCGGAAGACGAATCGTTTTGCGCTGAATGCCGAGATCGAAGGCGCGCTGGCGGGGCGTCCGGCGGCCGAATGGTCGAAGCTGATGAACGACCGCGGCGTGCCCGCCGGAGAGGTCCTGGACGTGCCCTCGATCCTGGAGCATCCGCAGATCGTCGAGCGCCGGCTGCTCAGCACGTTCGACAACGTGCCGAACGTCGATGCCGGTGTCAGCGTGGTGCGCTCCGGCTTTCGCCTCGCCAGCGGCGATCCGGCGCCGGCCTCGCCGCCGCCGGCGCTCGGGGCCGACACGGCGGGCGTGCTCAACGAGCTGGGTTATTCGCCGGCGGAGATCGAAGCGCTTTCGCGCGACAAGGCCATTTAGTTGGCGAACTTGAGCTGCGCCTTTTCGATCACGGCCTTCCAGACTTTCATCTCGGCATCGATGTGCCGCGCGGTTTCGGCGGGTGTCTTGGCGACCGGCACGGTGAACATCCCGCGCAGCTTGTCCTTCACTTCCGTTCTCAGAACGATGTCGCGCAACTCCCGGGTCAAACGGTCGGACACCAGCTCGGGAGTGCCGGAGGGCACGAAGAAGCCGTTCCAGTTGGCGATGTCGATATCGAGGCCAAGCTCCTTCATGCTTGGCGTATCGGGCAGGTCAGGCGAGCGGGCCGCGGTGGTGACGGCGAGCGCGCGAAGCTTGCCCTCCTTCACCAGATTGACGATGCCCGGCGGCGTAAACGTCGCCCACGAGGCCGCGCCGTTCATCAGCGCGATCGCACCCTCCGCGGCGCTCTTGTAGTAGATCGCCACTCCGGGCGCGCCGGTCTGCAGCTTGAACAGCTCGGCGGGCAGTGTGAAGCCCGGCGCGGTGGTTGCGTAGTTCGATTTGTCGGGATTGGCCTTGGCCCAGGCGACGAGCTCGGTCGCGGTCTTCGCGGGATGATCCGGCGATGCCACGAGGATCAGCGGCATCTCGATCGCGATGGTCAGCGGCACGAAGCTCGTCAGCGGCGAATAGTTGGTCTTGTAGATGAGCGGGCTGATGCTGAGCTCGCTGCCGCCGCCGATCAGGATCGTGTAGCCGTCGGGGTGCTGCGTCGCCACGTAGTCGACGGCGATGCGCGCGCCGCCGCCGGGCCTGTTCTCGATGATGACCGGCTGGCCGAGCCGCTCCGCGAGCTTCTCGCCGATCACACGGGCGACCACGTCGGTGCCGCCGCCCGCGGCATAGCCGACGATGATCCGCACCGGTTTGTTGGGGTAGCCGGCCTGCGCGACCGCGCTTTCGCCGGATGAGATCGCGGCAGCCGCCGCCGTCAGAAACAGAACGAACGCCCGACCGCAGCCCCGTTGCCGCATCGCATCCTCCCGTCGAATACGGCGTCTGGCGCGCCTTTCATTCGATGGTGGTCCGATGCCTGGCCCTTGTCCAGAGGCCAAGGGCCACCGCCGGTTCAGTGCGCGTCGCGCTCGTCGGTGTACCAGGACGGCTTCTCGGGATAGTGCGGGCCGTCATAGACCTCGATCACCACGGTGTCCTCGTGGGCGATCGCCGGGCCGTGCACGTTGCCTTTGGGATTGCAGTAGAACGAGCCCGCGGTCAGCACCACGCCGGTCGAGGTGTATTCGTATTTGCCGCTCAGGCAGATCATGAACTGGTTGGACGAATGAAAGTGCGGCTGGGGGATGCCGGAGCCCTTGGCGAACCGGATCAGCGCGATCGACGCTCCGGTCTCCTCGTTGCGCCACAGCATCTTTTCCGAGATGCCCTTCAGGGATTTCTCCCGCCACGGCATCTTGTCGGTGTCGATCAGGATTTCGTCGAGCCCGGGGGCACCTTCGGGCAGCTTCACCATGAGAACCTCGTTCCGCTTTCGGCGAACGCTATACCGGCAACCGCTGGAAGTCAGTCGAGAACGAATGCATCCGGCGCGCACCGGTGTCGGTGATCTCGATCGTCTCGGCGAACACGCAGCCGGTCTTGCCGTCCTTCCACTTCGGATCGAACAGGTCGATGTTGAATGCGAACACCATTCCGGCTTCGAAGCGGTCACCCACCACCTTGATCGCCTCGCGGTCGGCGGAGATGGCATGATGGCGGTAGCGCGGATATTCCAGCGAAGCGAGGCCGTGGCCATGGATGCCGGCTTCGCAGATGGCAAGGCCGCGCGAAACAATCTCGTCTTTTACCGCTTCCATCGCGGTCGAGATGGTCTTGCCGGGACCGAATCCCTCAAGCCCTTTGTGGTAGGCGGCCACGCATCCTTCATAGATTTCGAGCTGCTTCGGCTCCGGCTCGCCCAGACAGAATGTCCGCTCGACATGGGTGAAGTAGCCGCCGGTCTTCGGATGCATCTCGCAGATAATGAGGTCGCCGCGCTCGATCGGCCGGACGGTCGGCACGCGGAACGGATGCGGATACGGGTAACGGTCGCAGGCCCAGAGAAACAGCGTCGGCTCTTCGCCGCCGTTCGCGAGCATCGCATGCATCATGCCGGCATAGACCTCGCATTCCTTGACGCCGGGCCGCGCGATGTCCCGGCATGCGGTCAGCATGAGATCGCCGAGCTTCGCGGCCTCCCGGAGCGCATCGAGTTCCTCGGCGCTCTTGATGGTGCGGATCTTCTCCAGCATGTCGGCGAGATTGACGATCTGGGCCTTCGGCATCAGCTCCGTCATGCGAAGGTGAACGTCGTGCGGCACCCAGCCGTCCGGATCGAGCGGCCCGGCATAGCCGTCCATGCCGATACGGCCGCCGTCGAGCTTCAGTTCCTTCAGGCGGCCCGCGACCGAGTCGGCCCAGGTCCTGGTGCGTGGCCGCACATCCGAGACCCAGTTCTGCGCCGAACGCCAGCCCTCGAGAAACGTCGGCATCTGCACGATCGAGGTCGGCTCTCCCACCGCGGGGAAGATCAGGATGTTGAACTCGGCGTTGCCGCCGATCGGGCAGAGATAGCGGGCGTTGGCGGTGTAGAAGTCCCACATCGTCGGCCAGCCCCACAGCACGATGACATCGAGGTTGCGCGCCGCCATCTCCTTGCGCACCGCCGCCCAGCGCCGGTCGCGCTCCTTGAGCGAAAGCCTGGGCAGTTCGAGCGTGGGGCGCATGGCGGTTCCTCTCAGACGCCGAGCTGCTTCAGCGCCGCCAGATAGTCGGCGATGCCGCGCTCGAGGTCGTATTCCGGCTGGTAGCCCAGTTCGTCTCGCGCCCGCGAAATGTCGTAGACGCCGGTCGCGGGATAGGGGAAGCCGTAGAAGTTCAGGCCGCCGCCGATCTCCATTTGCGCATTCGGAATGTGCTTCTTGATCACGCGCTCGAAGTCGCGCAGCGTCACGCCCGTGCCGGTTCCGATGTTGTAGACGCGGCTCTTCACCTTGTCGGCGACGGTGGCGAGATAGATGCCGAGCGCGGAGTCCTTGTTGTAGATGAAGTCGTCCTTGTCGTCGCCGCCCTTTTCGAGCTTGAACGGCAGGCCATGCGCCGGGTTCTCGACGATCCGGCTCATCACCGCCATCGGGCCGTGGCGCGCGGTCTTGCCCGGGCCGTAGGTAGAGGCAAAGCGCAGCGACACCGTCTCGACGCCCATGTTGTCGTGGTAATAGGTGCAGACGTTCTCGCCCATGAACTTGGCGGAGTCGTAGATGCGCTTGGGCCTGGCCGGCAGGTCCTCCGACATCGGTTTCCAGGTCGGCGAGCCGTATTCGCCGGTCACCGGCCCATAGACGCCCTTGGCGCTGGTGAACACGACGCGCCTGACGTCGAGCGCCCGCGCCGCCTCCAGCACGTTGACGAGGCCCAGCACGTTGACCTGGATGCTCAGCGCCGGGTTTCCCGCCGACACCGCGCCGACAAAGGCTGCCGCGTGCACCACATGCGTCGCCTTGTGCTTCTTGATCGCCTGCAGGATGCGCGGCATGTCGAGCACGTCGCCCTGCTCGAAGTCGATCCTGTCGGCGATGTCGCCGATCAGGCTGTCGTCGCGATGGCGCGCGAAGACGACGGGCCGGTGGCCTTCCTTGACGAACTTGCGGCTGGTCTCGGCGCCGATGACGCCCATGCCGCCGGTGATCAGCACCTTCACGCCAGCGCCCCTGCCGGGCTGCGTTGCTGCTTGGTAAAGTTCCGATAATTTTCCGGCGTGTCGAGATCGAGAGCCAGTCCAGGCCGGCGCAGGATGCGGACTGCGAGTTTCCTCGCCCGCGCCGCCTCAAGGTGCGCCTGGAAGCTGTCCGGGCCGAACCTGAAGAAGTCCGGCGCAGGCGGCGTGAGCGCGAGCGCGTTGGTGCCCTGTTCCTGCTCGTCGGGCGCGATGGTGCAGGCCGGCGTGTCGCCGACAGAGGCGCGAAGGGCGGCAACGTCACCCGCCGTGACATTCGGCAGATCGCTCGACAGCGCCACGATGGAACGCGCGCCATGCTCCGCGGCGTGCCGACAGCCGAGTGCCAGTGCGGGGTTGAGGCCGCACTGGGTGTCCTCCAGCACATGCAGGCCCTGGCCTTGCATCAATGCCAGCAGAAGCGGGTCCTTGGTGACCACCAGAATCCGGTCGGACGGGAACGTGCCGAGGGCGGCGTCCAGCACCCGTCCAAACAGCCGGCGGTTCAGGGCTGCTCTTTCATCGACGCCCAGAAGCGCTGCCAGGCGCGATTTGCCGGCACGAAACGGCTTGGCGGGAATAATGGCCCAGCAATCCATACTCAACTGACCTGTACGGCAGACAATTCCAGAACGAGTTCCAGCGCATCCTGCGCCAAGGCGCGCTTGTCGTCGAGGGTGTGCATCATGGTATTGCAGACGCGGACTTGATGGCCAAGCCTTTCGATGGCCGGCACGAGGCCGATATCCACGTTGTCCACGATCCATCCATCGACCAGCGGACCGTAGTGTTGCGCCACGCTCAGAGCGGTCGGTTCATGCCCCAGTTCGCGCAGCATGTTCGCAAGCGGCCCCTTGACCGCATGGCCGCCGACGATCGGCGACACGGCGACGACCGGCCGTCCCGGCCGCCGCAGCGCCTCGCGCACGCCCGGCAGGGCCAGGATCGGGTCGATGCTGACGAACGGATTGGAGGGTGTGAGGACGACGGCGTCCGCTTCGTCGAGGGCTTCGCGGAACGCCGCTGACGGCCGCGCGTCTGCCGCGCCTTGGAACGTCACACCGCGAAAGGCAGGTTTGCATTGCCGCCGGACGAACCAGTCCTGGAAATCCAGCGGGCCTTCGTCGGTTTCGACAATGCTGCGGACCGGATCGTCGCTCATCGGCATAACGCGATGGGCGATCCCGAGCCGCCGTGCAATGATCGCGCAGACGTCCGAGAGGGATTTGCCGGTCTTCAGCTCTTGGGTGCGCAGCACGTGCGTCGCCAGATCGCGGTCCCCGAGGCGGAACCAGGTCTCGCCTTTGAGCCGCTCCATCGCGGCCATAAAACTCCAGGTTTCGCCGGCGAGACCCCAGCCGCGCTCGGGATCGTTGAGATCGGCGAGTGCGTAGAGTACCGAGTCGATGTCCGGACAGATGTGAAGGCCGAGATGAACGAAATCGTCGGCCGTGTTGACGACCAGCGTCAGCTCGTCCGCTGGCAGCACGGCCGCGAGGCCGCGCGCGAGCTTGCCGCCGCCGACGCCGCCGGCCAGCGCCAGAATGCGCCGGCCTTTCACCGCACGATCTCCGCGATCGGGCGCCGTCCGCGGCTTCGGCCGGCCGACCCAGGATGGCCGAGCGTGATCAGCGCTTGGGGATGCCATTCGAACGGCAGCTCGAGCGCGAGCTTCACCGTGTTCGGGCAGAACAGCGGCGCGCACATCCAGCACGCGCCCAGTCCCTCGGCATGGGCGAGAAGCAGCAGGTTCTGCGCAGCCATGGCGGTGCTTTGCACGGCCATCAGCCGTTCGGCCTCGGCGCGCCGCGCGTCCGGATAGCGGTCCATGTCGGCAAGCGTAAAGCAGACGGCAATGACTGTGGGCGCGGAAACGATCCGCGCGCGCGAGTTCGCGACGTCCTGGTCGATCGCCTGCGGATCGTCGCCGTCGGCGAGGCGATCCGCGCGCAGGCGATCCCCCATCGCATCGGCGAGCCGCGCCTTTTCCTCGGCGCCTTGCAGGACGACAAACCGCCACGGCTGCCGGTTGTGCGCGGACGGTGCAAAGCGCGCGGCATCGATCAGGCGTTCGATCGTTCCTTCGGGCAACGGATCGGCCCGATAGCGCCGGATCGATCGCCGCTCGCCGATCCATGCTTTCAGCGTATCGGGGGCGGCAGCTTCCAGCAGTGTCGGCATGACAATCCCCTAGCGGAACAGATCCTGTTCGGGTGCGCGGTGCAGGTCGGACGCCGGCCCGTCGCCATCCGGAAGCTGCAGTCCGCGCAACAGGACCACGGGCGTTCCTTCGTCGGCTTGCCCCATCAGCATCGACGCCGCGGCGGCGATCTCGTCGGCGATGCCCACGTGCGTGGTGCGCAGCGCGCGGCCGAACAGATCGGGCGCGCCGCGAAGATCGAGCAGTGGCGGCAGGCCCGCCGTGCCGAGCGCCGCGCCCACCGTGCCGTTGCGCCAGGCGCGGCCCAGGCTGTCGATGACAATCACGCCGGTCTGAATGCCGGTCCGCTCCGCTATCCGGGCGCGGATGTCCCGGCAGGACCGGTCGCAATCCTGCGGCAGCAACAGCACGTGATGGTCGTCGCCGGCGACGTTCGACGCATCGATGCCGGCATTGGCGAGCACGGTGCCGTTGCGGTGAGCGACCACCAGAACGCCTTTCCGGTGCCGCACGACCTCGGTCGACTCGCGCAGGATCAGCTCGACGAGCCGCGGGTCCTTGTCGACCGTGGCGGCCAGCTCCGACGCACGCCGCGAAGGCGTCACCTCGCGCAAGTCGACGATCCGGCCTTCCGCCTTCGATACGATCTTCTGCGCAATCACAATGATGTCGCCGCGCCGCAACGACAAACCGGAATGGGCGAGACCCTGAAGGACAATGTCCGCGATGTCGTCGCCGGGGTGCACGTGCGGAATTCCCGACAGCGCCGCAGCGCTGAGCTCCGCCGCGGGCCGCGGGCTGATTTTTTCCGCCGGGCTAGACATTCGATGGATCCTCCGGAAGGCCGGTGATCGCGATGCCGGAATGCTTCACCTTGTATTGGCGATTGATCGTGATCAGCACGGAGGTCAGCGCCTCGGCCACGGCCGAATTGGCGAGCGGGCCGGCGTGGAACGCGCGCATCCCGGCATCGTTGGCCAGCGCGATGACATCGGCGCGGGCGTCGCGGTTGTCGCCGCAGACCAGCACGTCGCAATCGACCGGCTTGCCGATCTCGCCCAGGAGCTCGGCCGATACGTTCTGAAAGGCGGAAACCACGCGCACCTGCTCGCCGAGCATGGCCTGCGCCTTGACCACCGCGGAGCCGCCGTCGGGGAGTTGCACACGGCCGACCTGCGGCGGCACCAGCGGAACCGTGACGTCGACCAGGATCTTTCCGGCAAGCGCGGCCGACACCTCCTGCAAGGTCGCAAGCTGCGCCGCATAGGGCACGGCCAGCACGACGATCTCGCCGGACTGTGCCGCCACGAGGTTGTCGGAGCCTTCCGCCCGCGATGTTCCGATCCGCGTGTTGATCGATGCCGCGGTGTTGCGCGCGCGTTCGGCCGAGCGCGAGCCGATGAGCACGCGATGCCCGGCATGCGCCCATCGCAGCGCGAGGCCGGAGCCTTCCTTGCCGGTGCCGCCGAGGACGGCGATGGTCTTTTGCGACGCCATGGCGCTCAGTCTGCCAAAGCCATACGCGGCGACACGACGCGACTGGGGGAATCGAGCGGCGTCAGCCTGGGTGCGCCGTAGGAAGCCAACCGGCGCTCCGCCGGAACATCCTTGTAGAGCGTCGTGCGCTGCCGCGGGGTGCGGCCGAGGGAGGCGATCAGCGCATCCATCTGCTCGGGTGAAAACTCCTGACCGTGCTCGGTGCCTGCCGCCCGCGATATGCTTTCGTTCATCAAGGTGCCGCCGAGATCATTGGCGCCGGCATCGAGGCAGGCGGCCGCCGTGTCAGGTCCAAGCTTGACCCAGGAGACCTGGATATTGGGGATCAGGGGATGCAGCGCGAGCCGCGCCACCGCATGCATCAGGATCGTCTCGCGCCGGGTCGGTCCCTTGCGAGCGCGGCCCTTGAGATACAGCGGCGCCTCCATATGCACGAACGGCAAGGGGACGAATTCGGTGAACCCGCGGGTTCGCTCCTGCAGGTCGCGGATGTGCAGCAGGTGGCGCGCCCAGTGTTCGGGCCTGTCGATGTGCCCGAACATGATGGTCGCCGTGGTCCGCAATCCCCGCCGGTGCGCGGCCTCGACGGTGTCGAGCCATTGCTGCGTCGTCAGCTTGTCCGGGCAGAGCACCGCGCGAACGCCGTCGTCGAGAATCTCCGCCGCGGTTCCGGGCAGGCTGCCGAGCCCCGCCTCAATCAGGCGGTCGAGATAGTCGCCGACGCCGAGCCCGAGGCTTGCCGCGCCATGCCGCACTTCGAGCGGCGAAAAGGCGTGCACATGCATGCGGCTTTCCGCGCGTTTCACGGCGTCGAGAATTCCGAGATAGGTCGCGCCGGTGTAGCGGGGATGGATGCCGCCTTGCATGCAGACTTCTGTCGCGCCGCGATCCCACGCTTCGCGCACCCGTCGCATGATTTCCTCGTGGTCGAGGTCGTAGGCCGGGCCGCGCAGGGTGTCGCCGAGCTTGCCCTTGGAGAAGGCGCAGAAGCGGCAGCCGTGATGGCAGATGTTGGTGTAGTTGATGTTGCGGTTGACGGCGTAACTGACGGTCTCCCCGTTGACACTCCGTCTCAGCGCGTCGGCGGCAGCGCAGACCGCATCGAATTCCGCCCCGCGCGCCTTGAACAGCGAGACGATCTGTTGGTGATCGAGCCGCCGTCCCGCGGACGCATACGCCAACGCCTGATCGATCTCGCCGTGGGATTCCGCTGAAGTGGCGCGCTTCGCAAATACTGAAGCCGTCTCCCGCAGTCCCGGCGCCCAGGCGGTCGCGCGGGCGAGGCCGTGGGCGTCGGTGGCGCGCAGCACCGGGGTATGCAATTCGGGATCGAGCCATTGTTTCGGATCGTGCGCGAAATCCGGGTATATGGCGAGCCGCTCAGCCAGGCACTTGCCGGCCGCCGCGGTTTCCGCGCGCAGCCGCTTGACCGCCGGCCACGGCGCTTCCGGATTGACGTGATCGGGCGTGACCGGGGACACGCCGCCCCAGTCGTTGATGCCGGCTGCGATCAAGTCGGCGGTCATTCCGGGATTGAGATTGGGCGGCGCCTGAATGTTCATCCGCAGCCCGAGCACGATGCGCGCCATCGCGACGGTCCACAGCAGGTCTTCCGCGTCCGGCTCCTTGGCCGTCGCCATGCCGGTGCCGTCCTTGGCGCGGAAGTTCTGGACGATGACCTCCTGGATGTGCCCATGGCGGCGATGCGTATCGCGGATCGCCAGAAGCGCGTCGATCCGCTCGGCGCGCGTTTCGCCGATGCCGATCAGGATGCCGGTGGTCAACGGGACTTTCGCCTGCCCCGCCGCTTCGATGGTTGCGAGCCGCACCTGCGGCCGTTTGTCCGGCGATCCGTAATGTGGCCCGCCCCGCTCGCAAAGCCGCGGCGACGTGCTTTCCAGCATGATGCCTTGCGACACGGAGACCCGGCGGAGCGTGGCAATCTCGGCCTCGGTCATCACGCCGGGATTGACGTGCGGCAGCAGTCCGGTCTCGCGCAGGACCAGCGCGCACATGGCGGCGAGATAGCCGATGGTCGTCGCATGGCCGAGGTGCGCGAGCGCGTGCCGTGCCGTCTCGTATTTCAGTTCCGGCTTGTCGCCGAGCGTGAACAGCGCCTCGCCGCAGCCGGCGGCTTTGCCGGCCCGGGCGATCGCCAGCACGTCGTCCGGTGTGAGGTAAGCCTGCGACGCGCCGTGCGGGCCGCGCACGAAGGTGCAATAGCGGCAGGTGTCGCGGCACAGCCGCGTGAGCGGGATGAACACCTTGCGCGAATAGGTGACGATATTGCCGTGACCGAGATCGCGAAGCCGGGCGGCCTCCGGCATCAGTTCATCGAGCGGTGCGGTGGCCCAGGGGCCGGACTCACCGCGACGCACATCGGAGGTCAGCACAGCCCGTGCTCCAGGCACTCAATCGAGATACGTCACGTTCGCCCGGCGACCGGAACCATTGCGCCGCGGTCGGGCCGGCGCGGAGCCCAAACGTAAACACGCCCCGGACCGAGGCGCAATTGGATCGGCCGATGGCGTGCATGCGAACAACGCATCGGGACGCCGCGACCCGAAAGGATCAGGCTCGCAACGCGGACCCGTCAGGAGGGAAGGCGCTATCCAGCGGCAGGCAATACGCGGATCGCCGGGTCGCGTGAGCAGCGCGCGACCGGTCGGCGGTGCCCGCGTACCGGACACGGTCAAATTTCACAGATCAGCTTGTGTACTTGTCGCGAATTTGATGGATTTGATCGGTCATTAACCAAGCATCAACCATAAATCGTAAGCAATTTTTAACCTTCGGAAGTAAATGGCGTTTAAGGAGTCCTGCCGATTTGTTAAATTAACTTTTGAGAAAATGTGAAAACCGCCAATTCAACGGTGGTTTTACGTGGAATACCAGCGGGGGAACCCGGATCGGCCTGAACGCCGCGAGGCGCTCGGCTTTCGGATTTCTCCGGCCTGGTTCTTGGACTGCGCAGGGGCGAGGCAATCCATTGATGGCCACGAGAAGTTGTGTGGAGTACGGGGCCAGCCGCGCACTGAGCAGAGCATCCGTTTTTGGAGCGTTGGCGCTCCTGTTGCTGGGGACCGGGCAGGCCTTCGCCATTCCGTCGCCCGAACTGGTCGTCGGCTCACTCGTCAGCATTTCGCAACTGTTCGCGCTGGGGTCGGCCGTCCTCGGCGGCGGCGCAGCCTATGCCACCATGCGGGCGCATCGGAACGGCAGCGCCCGGACGTCGCGGGCGCTCCTCTACACAACGGCAGGCCTCGCCGCCGTTCTCGTCGCATCGATCAGCGCCAACGTCTATCAGTATGTGGCCGAGGCCAATGCGAAGCAGGAGCGGCTTGAGGCGACGCTGACGCGGCCCGTGGCGAAAGTTGCGGGAAGAGCCGCCGACCCCGCTCTCCGAGAAGTCTCGTACGGTGAGCAACTTCGTCATCCGCGCGGCATCAGCACCGGCAATTTCGAACGGTTGCTCGAGGCGAAAGCCCGCGGCGAGCACTCCAATACGTTCCTGCTCGATGTCCGCGAGGCGGCCGAGACCGGGATGGGCACGATGTCCGGCGCCCGCGCGGTGCGCCTTCCCGACATCAAGACATCCGGCATCGACTTCACCGGCAAGACAGTCGTTCTGCTTTGTGACGACGGCAACCGCGGCACGGAGGCGTGTCAGGTGCTGGCGGGGCTTGGCGTCGATTGCCGTTTCCTCGTCGGGGGGCTGGAAAAATGGCTGGTCGAGCGCCGTTCGCCGACGGGCCTGAACGCCCGCACGCCTGCCGAGCTTCGCGCGATGCCGCGACATCGCAATCAAGCCGTGTTGCTCGACACGCCGCAGGTGCGCGATCTCGTTGAATTCGAAGAAGCCCTGTTCGTCGATCCGCGTCGTCCTGCCGAGTTTGCCGCCGGCCATCTGCCCGGCGCGGTGAACCTGCCGTTGCAAAGCACATCGACGGCAGAATTGAGCCGGGCGTTATCGGATCTGCCGAAAACGCCGATCATCGTGCCGTGCTACGATCGCCGGAGCTGCGCGTTTGGCGAAGTCCTCGGCGTGGAGCTTTCGCGCGCCGGCCATGACTTTCGCGGGCGCTACACCTTGCCGTGGGAGCTCTTCACCAGCGAGCCCAGGCCGTACGTCCTGCAGTATCTCGAGCAGGCCAAAAAAGGCTGGTTCCAGAAATCCACCGAGGCGCTGGCGTCGCTGCTTTCGCCGATGGCTGGCCATATCGGCCTGATCCTGACGATCATTCTGCTCGCCGGCCTGTCGCGGTTCCTGGTCCTGCCGTTCGCGGTGAAGGCCGAGCGCGATCAGATCCGCGCGCGCGAAGCGTCGGGCGAAATGGACGACATCAGGCAGCGCCTCAGCGGCAATCCGCCCGCCCGGGCGCGCGCCATCCGCGCTTTCTACAAGCGGCACAACATCACGCCGGGACGCAATCTCATCGCGCTCCTGTTCCTGCCGATCATGGCCGTCGCTCTTGCGGCCGTGCAGCACCTGGCGACCGGCAGCCCGGTCTCGCTCGGCTGGATCGGCAGCATCGGCGATCGCGATCCCTGGCTGATCCTGCCGCTTGCGTTCGGCGTCCTGATCACGGCCTATATCGACCTCGCATTTGCGACGACGCGCAACCGGCGAATTGCGATCTGGGCACTGGCCTTGCCGGCCCTCACCGCCACCGGCGCGCTGCTCAGCGCGGCGGCCGATATCTACCTGATCACCAGCGCGGTGCTTCTGATCGCGCAGCGGCTGTGGGTCGTGGGCTTCTACGAGACGATGCTGCGACGCTGGCAGCGCAGCCGCATGCCGGAGGGCGTCGTCGCGCTTGCGGATGCGGCGCGTCTGCAAGGATGCGGCAACAAAGCCTATCGCCTCGCGCTGCTGCGGGCGGCGGCACTGCCGGTGCCCGACGGGCTCGTGCTGACGTCCGGTTTCCTGACCCGGTTTGCCGCCGCATCCGCCGATGCGCGACAACGTGAAATCGAATGGATCTGGAACCGGCTTGGCCGCGTGAGCCTTGCGGTGCGCAGCTCAGGCGCGGGCGAAGACGGCGAGAATCACAGCTTTGCCGGCGTGTTCGAGTCGATCCTCCACGTCGGACGCGAGGATCTCGAAACGGCGATCGGTCGTGTTCACGAGTCGTTCGAGGCGTCACGCGTGTCGAGCTATCGCCTCTCGGCCGGCGCGGGCAACGTGCTGATCCAGCGCATGGTGGATGCGGAATATTCCGGCGTGCTGTTCACGCGCGATCCGTCGGCGAGCGGCCTTGCGATGATCGAGATGGTCAGCGGCACCGCGGAAAACCTGGTGTCCGGAAATGTGCGCCCGCAGAGCTTCCGGTTCGGCCGCGTGACCCGGAAGCCGTTCGGCAAAGGCAATACGCCGATCGATCTTGGTCCGCTGCTCGCGCTCGGCGACCGGGCCGAGCAATTGTTCGGCCGGCCGCAGGACATCGAATGGACCTGGCGCGACGGCGGTTTTTATCTCGTGCAGAGCCGCGATATCACGCGGCAGGTCGCCGGCGATGCCGACGCAGCGGCGGTGCAGGACGACCTCGCCCGCGCGCTTGAGCTGGCCAAAGGCGCGCAGCCGGACGAAATCGTCTTTGCCAAGAACGAGCTCGCCGAGATGCTGCCGCGGCCGACGCCGCTGTCGCTCTCGCTGATGGAAGCGCTCTGGGCCGCGGGTGGCAGCGTCGACCGCGCCGCGCGGGAGCTTGGTCTCACCTATCGCATCGACCAGGGGCAGCCTTATCTCGCGACGATTCTCGGCCGGCTCTACGTCAACAAGCGCGAGGAGCGCGCCCGCGCACTTGTCGTCGGCCCCATGGCTACGCGTCGTCTGCTGCGCAGCGCGGATCGGATCGAGCGCGATTTCCGCGAAGTCTTCCTGCCGCAGTTCTTCGAAGAAACCCGCATCGCCAACGTGGCCGATTTCGAGCAGTTGCCGACGGCCGAACTGGTCACGGAAATCAGACGGCTGCATGACCGCTTTGTGTACGACACTCATGTCGCGGTGGATGTGGTGAACATCTCGGCCGGATTCTATCTCGATCGCGCCCGCAAGGTGCTTTCGGCCGATGCGATCGAACCATCCGCAATTCTCGGCCACATCCCGGAGACATGCGAGCACCGCGCCATCGACGAAACCGCGGCTGCTCCGGCCAAGAGCCGGCGCTGGCTGCTGCTCAAGCACTTCGGCCACCGCGCCGTGCTCGACTATGAACTCGCCGAACCGCGCTTTGCCGAGGACATCAATACGCTCAGCCGCATGATTGCCAGCCGCGGCCATGCGGGGCGCCCGACGACCGATCAGGAGACGCCCGCGCTCGGAAAATCGCAGGCCAGGCTGGTCGACATCGCGCGGCGTTTCCAGACGCTGAAGGAGGACGCCAAGCACCATTCGCTGGGCGAACTCGCGGTGCTGCGACGCGCAATTCTCACGCTCGACCGCCGCTTCGGTCAAAAAGGGAGCATCTTCTATCTTCGCTTTGACGAGTTGCTGACGATCGACGAGTCGAATGTGGCGGAGCTTCGCGAACTTGCCCAGGAACGCGAGATGAAAGCTGCATCGCTTCGCAGGTCGCATTCGCTGGGGTCGTCGCTCACGGCGCAGGACCTGGAAGCGGCTTCCGCCGGCGACCTGCACGATGCGCATGCGGAGCCCGGCGCCATTCGCGGCACGCGGGTCTCCGGCAGCCGAGTGATGGAAGGCCGCGCCCGGGTGATTTCCGAGGAAGATGCCGAGACCGGCAACCCGATGGAAGACTTCCGCGACGGCGACATCATCGTTGCGACGATGATCAATCCCGCATGGCTGCCCTACTTCTCGCGCGCCGGGGGATTTGTCAGCGAGGTCGGCGGCTGGCTCAGCCATCCGGCCATTCTGGCACGCGAATACGATGTGCCGATGATTGTGGGCACGCAAGGCATCGGTGGCATTGCCGACGGCAGCGTGCTGCGGCTGCATCTCGACGGACGGATCGAGATCGTCACGCCGGGCGTCGCGGCAAAAGACGTGGCCGCCGCGTAAGCGACGAAACCGGACGGGCTAGCGCCTGCTATTTGAAAATGTGCGTGGCGGCGGCAACCTGCAGCCGTCGGCCGGCTGCGGGCAGACCTCGGTCATGGCGACAACCGTGATCGGAGCCGGATGCGGCGACCGGCCGGCCAACATCGAAAGCGCCGGAACGGCGGCCAAAGCCAGAATCGGGACGATGTTCGGCCAGCCGAGCCGAACCAGATTGAAGTTCATTGCCGTCATCCACGTTGCGTCGGTCCGAATTGCTACCGGGCGTGGATGACAGAACGATAACAGCAATGCCTGCAATTTTAGCGAACGGCGACTTTTCCCGCCTGTAAAGAAAAAATTCACCAAGATTGGAGGAGGAAGCGCTCCGGGCGCGGGCTTAAGCCTCGGGGTAACGGCAATCCGCTATCAGCAGAGGTTATGGGGAACGGGGCTGGAGTTTCGGACGGAAACGTCCGCAACGACGGATGGGTGTGGACATGAAGACCGAACAAGTCCGGCCGGGGCATGGGGCTGGAAAGTTGGCGGTGATTGCGATGCTTGCAGTCGTGACGGCTGCCACCATGACGCAGGCTGCTGCGGAAACCCTGATCATCCAGGGTTCGACCACATTTTACCGGCGGCTGATCGAGCCGAACAAAGCCGCCCTGGAGAACGAATCCAAGCACGAATTGACGATCATACCCAACAAGTCGCTACCGGGCCTGATGGCTTTGATCGAGGGCCGCGCGCACATGGGCATGATCTCGGCATCGCTCGTCAGCGAAGTCGACCAGCTCAAGAAATCGATGCCCGGCATCTCCTACGACCGCCTGCAGGCGCATCCGGTTTTGAACACGCGCATCTCCATCGCCACGCACACCTCCAACACGGTTCGCAAGCTATCGCTGAACCAGATCCGCAAGATGCTGCTCGGGCAGATACACAACTGGTCCGAGATCGGCGGCAAGGACCTGCCGATCCGGGTCGTGCTCGTCGGCGGTGGCGGCGGCGTCACCACGGTGGTCGAAGCCGAGCTTCTCAACGGAAAAGTTCCGGACGGCCCGCATATCATCTGGGTGAAAACCCCCGTGCAGCTCGTGCAGGTCATCGAGCAGGAGCCCGGCGCGATCGGCTTCGCACAACTGGCGCTGGTCAAGCAGCGGGGACTGATCGAGGTCACGACCGAGGCCCCGCTCGAGCAGACGCTGAGCCTCGTAACCTTCGGCGATCCCACGCCAGCGATGAAAGCGGTCATCGATGCGGCGCGGAAGATCGCGGAAAAATCGATGTAGCGGCTGATGCGTGTGCGTTTGCGAAATCTTCTGGCAGCCCTGCGCGGTTTCGGCGTCGGAATTTCCACGAAGGTATACTGCTTTGCCTTTCTGTCGCTGCTCGCGGTGGGCACGCTGTCGATCGCCTCGATCTACTTTTCGAGAGCCACGGAGAGCGCCGCGCAGCGCCTCTATGGCGTCAGCTTTATCGGCATCCTGGACTCGGCCCGGCTTGAGCTTCTCCTGGCCAATCACCGGCGCATCATCGAAAGCATGCCGCATGAGGTCGATCGCGACCGGCTTCAGTCCGAGCGTATCGAGCTTGCCCAGATCGAGAGCAGACTCACCGCGCTGGTGAAGGAGATCGGCGAGAAGCAGCCGGTCGATTCAAGCTCGCTGGAGATTCGCATCGGCGAAAGCCTGCCGTCGCTGTTCGAGGCGGCGCGCCAGGTCGCGTTCTACGCCAACGAATTCGCGCAGGACAAGGCGGTCGAACAGGCCGGCGACTACTCCCATGTCGCCAACGGCATCGAGCGGCTCATCAAGGAATACCGCGGCACGCGCTTGCAGCAGGCGCAGGACGCCATCGCCTTTGTCAGCGCCGCGGCGAAATCGCTGGCGGTTTGGGTCCTGTTTTGCGCCTTCGCGGCCATCGTCCTGATCGGCCCGATCGGGCTCGCCACGATGCATCGCGTGCTGTCGCGGCTCGGACGCATCACCCAGGCGATGATCCGCCTTTCGCGCAATGACACGACAACCGTCATTCCGTCGCAGCACGATCGCGACGAGGTCGGCGCGATAGCCCGCGCCGCCGAGGTGTTCAAGGACAACGCCATCCAGCTTATCGCACGCGAGGTCGAGCTCAAGCAGCTCAACCGGCGCATCGACATTGCGCTCAACAACATGACGCACGGCCTCTGCATGTTCGATGTGGAGCAGAAGCTGATCGTCTGCAACAAGACCTATGTGCAGATGTACGCGCTGCCGCCGGAGCTGGCGGGGCCGGGTACGTCGCTCCAGGCCATCGACGTCTACCGCGCCAGGATCGGCAACGGCGCGCTGGCAAACCCCGAGCAGATGGCCGCCGCGAACGCGATCGCGACACGCGAAGCGTCGGCTTTCACGCAGGAACTGATGGACGGCCGGATCGTCGCGATTTCGCAGCGCCCGATGCAGGACGGCGGCTTTGTCGCGGTGCACGAGGACATCACCGAGCGGCGGCGAGCCGAGGCGAAGATCGCGCACCTGGCCCGCCACGACATGCTGACGAACCTGCCCAATCGCGTGCTGTTCCGCGAGCATCTGGAAAGCGAGTTCGGCCGCATCCAGCCGGGCCGCGGCTTCGCCGTGCATTGCCTCGACCTCGATCACTTCAAGACGGTCAACGATACGCTGGGGCATCCGATCGGCGATGATCTCCTGAAGCTCGTCGCCGCGCGCCTGATCAAGGCGGTGCAGTCCACTGACTTCATCGCCCGCATCGGCGGCGATGAATTCGCCGTCGTGCAGGCCAATGTGTCGCGGCCAGAACAATGCAGCCAGCTTGCGGCGAGCATCGTCGAACTGGTCAGCGAGCCCTACGACATCGACGGCCGCCACATCGTCATCGGCGCAAGCATCGGCATTGCGATCGCACCAAGCGACGGCGCCAACCCGGACACGCTGCTGAAGAACGCCGACATGGCGCTTTATCTCGCCAAGGGGGACGGGCGGGGCACCCACCGCTTCTTCGAGCGCGAGATGGACAAGCGCCTGCAGTTGCGGCGGGCGCTGGAGCTCGACCTGCGCAAGGCGCTCGCGGAAGGCCAGTTCGAGGTCTACTACCAGCCGATCATCGACCTGCAGGGCGGCCGGGCCGCGGGGCTCGAGGCGCTGCTGCGCTGGAACCACCCCGAGCGCGGGCAGATTTCGCCGGCCGAGTTCATTCCGCTCGCGGAGGAGACCGGCCTGATCCTGCCGCTCGGCGAGTGGGTGCTGCGGACCGCGTGCCTGCATGCTTCGAAATGGCCGAAGGACGTGAGCGTCGCCGTCAACCTGTCGCCCCTGCAGTTCAAGGGCCGCAATATCGTGCAACTGACGATGAGCGCACTGGCGGCGTCGGGCCTGCCCGCGGCGCGCCTCGAGCTCGAGATCACCGAGTCGGTGCTGCTGCAGGACGAGGCCAATACGCTGGCGATCCTGCATCAGCTTCGCGCCATCGGCGTGCAGATTTCGATGGACGATTTCGGCACCGGCTATTCGTCGCTGGCTTACCTGCGGAACTTCCCGTTCGATCGGATCAAGATCGACCGCTCCTTCGTCCGCGACATGCTGGTGCGCCAGGACTGCAGGGCCATCGTCCGGGCGGTGATCGGGCTCGCCAAGAGCCTCGACATCACCACCATCATCGAGGGCATCGAAACCCGCGACCAGTTGGAGGCCGCGAAGGCCGAGGGCTGCGATCTCGGGCAGGGCTACCTGTTCAGCAAGCCGATGCCCGAGCCCAACATCGCGGCGTTCCTCGCCAAACGCGACCACACCGCCGCCGCAGCATAAAGCCTCGTTCGAAAACCGCCCTCACTTCGGAACGTAGTAGTGCGTTTCGAGCAGCAGGCAGCCGTTCTTCGAGGTGAACGGCCCGTGATGGACGCCCGGCGGGCGCACGCAGTAGGTCGGTCCGGTGAAAGACTCGCCGCCCTTGCCCTGCGCGTCGCTGCCGCACACCAGATCGCCCGACACCAGGAACACCTCCTCCCAGTATTCGTGCACGAACGGGACGGTGGAGAAGGCGCCCGGCTCGATCTTCAGGATGCGGGTGCGGTTGCCGACCTTGTTCTTTTCGTCGAGCGAGCCTGCCAGGATCTTCTCGGAGAAGCCCCACGGATAGCCCGGCACGGTATGAAAGCCCTCTTTCATATCGACCCCGTGAAATTCCTTGTGACCCTTGTCGTAACCCATGACGGACTCCTTGAGCTGAATTTTTCGCGGCCAACATACCAACCGCGCGGCTTGAACAAAAGTCGGTGCTAGCAGGTTGCTGAAAAATCCTCCGCGGTCATTCCGGGACGCCGCGAAGCGGCGGACCCGGAATCCAGAAAAGCAGGAAATCCCGATGTTCTGGATTCCGGGTTCGCGCCTTCGG
>Ga0247825_10000431_pt1 | contig 26587 bp, 16 predicted proteins | sample 13C_Vanillin_Day_FD_194413 | JGI IMG/M metagenome (GOLD analysis project Ga0247825, IMG submission 194413) | Soil microbial communities from agricultural site in Penn Yan, New York, United States - 13C_Vanillin_Day48 | ecosystem: Environmental > Terrestrial > Soil > Agricultural land | place... | reverse complement strand
CCGCGAGGGGGTGGGGTGATCCACCTTCCGGAGAGCATTGGACTCTCGGAGGCGGCGATGGCGGAGACCCAGAAGGCGGCGAAGCGGGGGACGGCGGGGAAGCGCAAGGCGGGAGGAGCGAAGCGGAGCACTGGACGCATCCAGGTGCGCCGGGACACCGCGGAGTACCGGGCCGCTGCGCAGGAGCAGGCCGCGCGGGTCCGTGAGGAGATCGACACCGCCCTGGCGGACGCGCGGAGGATCCGCGAGGAGATCGAGGCGCGCATCGAGACGCAGTGGCACAACCGGCCCGCACCCAAGGCCACGGAGGCCAAGGGTGGCGGGCGGCGGCGGCGCGCGAAGGCCTGAGCACTCGGGCCCAGGCGAGAGAGGTCCAGACAACCCATGGACCTCTCCGCGCCAGCATCCTAGTTGCGCCGCGCCTCCACGGTCTTACGGAGCGCCTCTTCCTGCTTCCTCAGCTCGCCCGTCGGATCGCTCGCAGCGAAGTCCTCCGTCTCAGCGACCAGGCGGAGCTCCACCTCGCCCTCCTTGAAGGGGGCGCGCTTGAGCCACTCGATCGCCTCCTGCTTCGACTTCACCTGCCACAGCCAGAAGCCGGCGACGAGCTCCTTCGTCTCGCTGAAGGGGCCGTCGATCACGGTCCGCTTTGCCCCGTCGAACCGGACGCGTGCGCCCTTCGAGCTGTCATGGAGCCCCTCGCCCGCCAGCATCACGCCCGCCTTCACCAGCTCCTCGTTGTACTTCCCCATCTCGGCGAACTCCTGCTCGCTCGGAAGAACGCCCGACTCAGACTCCTTGTTCGCCTTCACAATCACCATGAAACGCATTGTCGTGGTCCTTTCTGGTTGGCAGCCAGGCCTCCGGGCCCTCTTGGCCGGTGCTGAACCCTGGCTTCACAGATGCGTCGAACCAGCGTGCGCGAGATCGACACGCCCCGAATCTTTTTTTCGCGAGCCTGATAAGTACTGGAAATTACAGGGCGGTGCTGGTCCATACTGATGAGCGGGGCGCAGGAACAAGCGCCGGGAACTCACGCCGAGCCAGACTGGATGGCCGTCTGTTCCTCGAGCGCGGCGGCGATCTGCGAGCGGCGGGTCCGCTCCCTCGGTGGGACGGCCTTGCCGCAGATGCGGCTGACCGCTTCGGCCAGGCGGAGGAAGCCCACGAGCTCCATGTGCAGACGCTCGGCCATCCGAGACTCCGCCAGCTCGCCGCTCTTCGTGAAGGCGGTGTTGGCGTGCGGCAGGGCGAACATGTCCGGGAAGACGAGCGCCCCACAGCCCTCGAAGGGGATGCGCGTCTGCCACAGCCCCCGGATGCCTCCCATGGGAGAGGGAGAGGCGGACATCAGGTAGACGCTCTTGCCGCGCCATGGCATCGGGCGGGCGCGAGACACCCAGTCGAAGGCGTTCTTCAGCGGCCCGGCGATAGAGAAGTTGTACTCAGGGGTGGAGATGATGAGCGCGTCAGCCCACTCGACGCGTTGCTTCAGCTCGAGGGCACCCTCCGGCAGGCCCTGCTCCTCCTCCAGGTCGCCGTCATAGATGGGCATGGAGAAGTCCCGGAAGTCCGCGAGGTCCACCTCCGACTGCTCCTCGCGAGCAATCCTCGCCGCGAGCGCGATGAGCTTTCGGTTGAATGAGCCGCGCCGTACGGAGGCAGCGAACGCCAACACCTTCATCTTCATCCTCTCTCTGTGAGAGGCCGGGATCAGGCCTGCTGCACAGAGAGAAGTTAGGGCCTGGCCCTGAGGACGGCAGGCCACGGCCGCTCGGCAGCTCGCCAGGTCAGATAAGCGAGCCGTACCAGAGGACCACGTTCCCGTTGCTGAACTCTTCCTCCAGATATCCTGAGCTCGTGTTGAGCCTAGATCATGGCTGTTCCGAGGTGGGCTGGCGGGGTTCGTCGTAGGAGGGGTAGTGGCAACGATCTCCGTAATCGAACATCGTCACGCTCCATGGCTCAGCGATAGGAGGAAGCGGCGCCGGTTCACTTCCTCGGTTGCGCAGCAGCTCGGAGCCCGCGAGCACAAGGAGCCACGCAACCACGGCTGCACTGACCGAGGAAAGCCAAGTGAGGAAGGCGGCACTGGAAGATCGATTCCTCGGTGCAGCCGAGGAACGCGGCCGGCTGGGCTGGCTGGACCTGCTTGAGCGCGAGGAGAAGCGTGGCGCCCCTTTCTCCGTTGGGACAGCGCGCTGGGCCAGGAACACCACGCCGTAGCTGCCGGAATCGACGCGTTGGAGGAGGGGCCACGGGCACGCGGTTCCAGGAGGTCTAATGTCGAAGCCAGGCTGCTACGGTGCAGGCCATGTCCTCGGAAGTGCCTGCCGCCCCCCTTCTGCCGTGCACGCCCTGGGTGCTGCCAGCGCTCGCGTTGGGCACGGTGGTCTTCCACCTGCTCTTCGCCGGGCGCTACGGCTACTTCCGCGACGAGCTGTACTTCATCGCTTGTGGCCAGCACCTTGCCTGGGGATACGTGGACCAGCCTCCCCTCATCGCCGTGCTGGCCCGGCTCGCCACTGCCATCTTCGGCGAGTCTCTCGTGGGCCTGCGCGTGTTGCCCGCGCTCGCCGCGGGTGGGTTGGTGGCGCTCACCGGATGGCTCTCGCGCCGGCTCGGCGGTGGCACCTATGCCATGGCGCTCTCGGGTACGGCCGTGGCGCTCACGCCCTTCTTCCTCTTCACCGGGCACACGCTGACGATGAACGCCTTCGAGCCCCTCTTCTGGATGGGCTGCGCGGGCCTCCTCGTGGAGCTGATCCGCACCGATGACCGGCGGCTGTGGCTCGGCGTGGGAGCACTCGTCGGCGTGGGCGTGCTCAACAAGCACTCCATGGGCTTCTTCGCCGTGTGCCTCGCGCTCGGACTGCTGCTCACGCCCCAGCGCCAGCTCATGCGCAGCCGGTGGCTCGTGCTCGGTGGGGTGCTCGCCACGGCGCTCGTGCTCCCCCACCTGCTGTGGCAGCTGCGCCACGGCTGGCCCATGTTCGAGCTGCTCCGCAACGGGCAGCTCTACAAGAACGCGCCCTTCGCCCTGGGTGAGTTCCTCTCCGGGCAGGTGCTTCACCTCCACCCGCTCTTTGCTCCGCTGTGGCTCGCCGGGCTTGGCTCCCTGCTCTTCGCGTGCTCAGGGCGTGCCTACCGAGCACTGGCGCTCGGCTTCGTGCTCCTGCTTGGGCTCTACATCGTCCTGAAGGCCAAGGCGTATTACATGGCGCCTGCCTACCCCATGCTGCTCGCCGCGGGCGCAGGCGTCATCGAGCGAGCCCTGCGCCGTGCGCTCCCTCGGCTGGCCGTGCTCACGGTGACGGCAGCTGGAGGCGCGGCACTCGCACCCATGTCCCTCCCGGTGCTTCCGGAGGAGCAGTTCATCGCATACCAGCGAATGCTGGGCCTGGAGCCTCCCCGCACGGAGCGCCACCGGATGGGCGCCCTGCCCCAGCACTTCGCGGATCAGCACGGTTGGCGGGAGCTCGTGAAGGCAGTGGCAGAGATCTACCGGCGGCTGCCTCCCGAGGAACAGGCTCGGACGCTGATCTTCGCGCAGAACTACGGCGAGGCGGGCGCGATCGACTGGCTGGGGCGCAGCGAAGGGCTGCCGCCGGCCCGCTCTGGGCACAACAACTACTTCCTGTGGGGTCCCGGCGACACGGAGCCAGAGGTGCTGATCATCATTGGCGGCACAGCCGAGGACCACGCCCAGGCGTGCTCACAGGTCGAGCTCGTCACGCGCGTGGAGCCCAATCCCTACGTCATGCCGTATGAGGACCAACTGCCGCTCTATGTCTGCCGAGGGCTCAAGGCCCCCATGGCCGCGATCTGGCCGCGCGTGAAGCACTACCAGTGAACGGGCCCCAGCGGTTGAAACCCCATTCCGCCGCATGATAGGACCATGGGGGCCGCTAGCTCCCCACCGAACATCATGGAATCACCCGGAGCTGGACGACCACGTCGGCGGTTGGCTCGAATCATCGCAGGCGTACTCCTGGGTCTCGTCGCGATCTTCGCGCTCGTGCTGCTCACAGCGGTGGTTGCCCTGCACAACCTCGGCCACCCCTGGCTGAAGCAGCGCATCGTCTCCAGAGTGGAAGCGGACACTGGCCTGCAGCTGGACTACCAGACAGCCCAGATCGCCATGCTCTCGGGGCTGCGACTGGATGGGCTGGTGGTGCGTACCCCACCGCCGTTTCAGAGCGTCGCTCCCGAGCTGCTGCGCGTCGGCACTCTGGAGGTGCAATGGTCGCCCCGCGCTCTGCTGAGCGAGACCGCCCGGGTTGAGCGGGTGGCGGTGCGGGACGTGGCCTTTGCCCTGGTGGCAGATGAGGCAGGGCCCACTTCTCTCACGGCATTGACGAGGCCGAGAGCCCCTGAGCCACCGCCCGTTGAACCGCCACTCGGAGCCTCTCAGCAGATGGCTGCCCTCCTGGCGTCAGCGCCTCCCTTCGGGTCGGTCGAGGTGTCGGGTGTGTCGTTCAGCTACGTCCGCGTTCGGAACGGTGAGGTGATCGAGCGCTGGTCTTTGCGTGGGCTCGCAGCCACGGTCGAAGCGAAGCAGCAGGACGGTGGCTGGAAGATCTTCGCGCATACAGGCCAGACCGGTACGCCGCTTCCACTGGAGGTGAGCCGTGAAGGCGCGGCCATCCCGTCGGCCATGGCTGAGCTGGAGCTGGCCCTCTCCGCTGAGGCAGGGGCGGCGGCTGCCCGAGTGCGGGTGGACCTCGATGTCGCGCGGCAGACCTTCGATCCGCGGTTCACGATCCGCACACTGCTGCACGGCACGGCCTTGGCGAAGTTCGATGGCGAGAAGCGGCACATCGCCGTCGAGCTGGACCGCACCCAGTTGACCGACAGCGCCGAGGTGCAAGCCCAGTTCGTGCTTCCGGATGCGGCGGATGTTCCACCCGTCGTGACGCGGGCCTTGGCGGAGCTGGATCTCGGACGGCTGCTCCAGTGGGTCCCCGCCGAGTGGCGGCCGTTCTCCATCGAGCGCGGCAATGTGCATCTGGACGCCCAGGACGTCACGCTCAGCGCCATGCCGCAGCTGGGTGCCCAGGGCAGACTCGGGCTGGACGCCGACATCGCGGCGCTCCAGCTTGTTCAAGACGATCTTCGGGTGACACTCGGTGGTGGGAAGGTCTCCTTGGTGGCGACCCCTGATCCTCAAAAGGGGCTGAACGCTCAGCTCGCCTTTGCGCTCCAGGGGCTCGATGTCAGGGGACCCACCTCGGTCCTTGTTCCAAAGGCCTCTGGAGAGCTGAAGGGTCAGCAGCTGCGGCCAGATCTCTCGTCGCCCATCAAGGTTGCCGGGGATGCTGCTCTGTCCGGAACGATGGATGCAATGGACGTCCGCGCATCCGGGCTCCGTGCGACTGCTGAGCGTCTGGGATTTCGCCTCCAAGCCCCCCTGGCGGGCGAGCCGCCCTTCGCGCTGAGCGCGGACATGCCCGTGGGAGCGCTCCGGGTGGTTACGGCGGATGGGCACGAGGTGCTGAAGGGCCCCGTACACGTGAAGCTCAGCACGTCGGGGGTGTTCCCTCGGTTGGACGATCCGCGGCTGAGCCGGGCCCGCGCCCGTCTGGAGCTCGAAGTTGGCACGATGCACGCGTCGCTGGATGCCACCAAGGAGAGGGATGAGGTGGCGTACACCTTGGCGGTCCAGACCCCAGACCTCGTGGCCGCTCGTCCCTTCATCCCCGAGCCGGTCGCTGCACGTGTTCCCTGGAAGCACCTGGCCGTGAGCCTGACCTCCACGGGAAGGCTCGCGGCGCTCTTCTCCCCCTCGCCGCGGCTGGAGCACCGAACGGAGCTTCGCCTGCAGCGGCCAGGATGGGACGACGTGTCGGCCAGCACCATCGCCGCCGTGATGCGCTCGCAAGGAGATGCCTGGCGGCACAAGGGCGAGCTGGACCTTCAGATCGAAGGGCTGCGCATCGGTGAGAACGACGCGGGTCCTCAGCACCAGACACTGACGCTGGACCTCGATCGTCGCGCGCCGTCGCTTCGGCTGGGGCTCACCAGCCATGCAGGGCTGAAGATCTCGCTCGATGCCGCGCTGGCGTTCGACCGAAAGGCCCGCGCCCTGCGCTGTGATGTGAAGGGGGATATTCCCCCTATCGGTGAGCTGTCACCTCTCCTGGCCAAGGCACAGCTGCCCGCGGAGCTGGATCCCTCGCGGCTCGCGCTGAACGTCGAGCTGCATGGCACGCTGCTCGGTGTGATCACGGACATCGCCGCCGACGGGACCCTGAGCTTGGCTCCCACCCCTCTGCGTACCGCCAGCTTCGATGGAAAAGCAGTGGTGGACGCACGCGGCATTCGCTGGAGACAGGAGGGCCGGTCGATCAACCTCCCCTCTCTGCGTTGGCAGGTCGAGTCGCAAGTCGACGGGCCACGGCGAGTCGTCCACAGCAACCTGACGGTGGAGAGGCTCACCGTGGGCATGAGCGATAGTCGGCTGTCATTCGCCGACATGTCCAGCGACACCACCGCCACCTTCACGGAGAAGCTGGAGGCGGATGAGATCGAGCTGAAACAACTCATGAAGGTCCGCTCTCTCGAGCAGAGGCCAGCGCTGCCCTATCCGGTGCAGGACCTGGAATGGTCGTTCTCCGCGCGCCGCAAGCCCCATGGCGTCATTCACATCCCCGACCTGAAGCTGTCCAATGCGGCGACAAGGACCCAGCTGAGCGCCAGAGGCCGGCTCGATCTCAGCGACAACCGGCGCCTCCTGGCAGTCCGGGGTGAGCTGGAGCAGGACTTGTCCGGGCTTGCGCGGCCCGGTCTTCTCGAGAGCAGCGGCAAGGCCACCGTCGACTTCCAGGTGGCTTCGCCCGACCTGGTGGTCTTCCGAACCCTCTCCAACATCCTCCTCCAGAACGTGAACCTGCGGATGCCTGAGTCGGGGATCACGATCGAGGCGCTCGATGGCAACGTGCCGATGACCGAGAACGTGGAGCTCACCGAAGGCCAGGTGCAGCTGCTGAACGACAGCCGCGGGAACCCGTACCCGATGCTCCGTTTCGCCGACCAACACCCCTTGCTCTCGCGCAGCGGATTCATGTCCGCGCGCAGCATCACCACGCCGTTCATCTCCATCGCACCCCTGGCTGGAAACCTGTCCATCCACCAGAACGTGTTCTCCATCAGCCAGCTGGAGATGGGCGTCCGCGGTGGACACGTCACCGGGCAGTGCGTGCTGGACTGGCAAGGGAAGGACTCCACCCTGGAGGCCCATGTGCGGGCGACCGGCGTGCAATCGTCCCGGGGCGAGCCCTTTGACGGCAATGCCGCTGTGGTCATCTCCGGCAAGGATCGCAGCGTCAACGGACGCGCGGAGATCCTGCGCATTGGCAACCGCCACCTGCTCGACTTGCTGGATCTCGCGGATCCGCGGCACACCGATCCCGCCACCAACCGCGTCCGCTACGCGTTGAGGGTGGGCTACCCAGAGAACGTACGGGTGAGCTTCAACCACGGCTTCGGCCGCCTGCGCATCACCATGGGCGGCCTGGCCAGGCTGCTCAGCATCGACGAGATTCGGGGCATCCCCATGGGCCCCATCGCCGACCGTGTCATCAGCTCCTTGTCCCCTCAGGAGGCCACGCCATGAACCACCGTGGGTTGCTGATTCTTGCCGCCCTCGCCTCTGCCGGGTGCATCCGCGCCCCGGAGATCGTCATGGTCGATCGCGCGACAGCGCTCGAGGAACAGGCTGCGGGCTCGTTCAAAGACGTGGAACAGCGTCTCGCCCGCGCGGCCATGAACCCGACGCCGGTGCCGCTCACGCCCAACCAGCTGGAGGAGCTGGGCCTGCAACCCACGCCGTTGGTGGAGAACATGGGCAAGACGCAGGCGGACCGCATCGACGAGCTGCTGCGGCGCCACTGTGTGGGCGAAGGGCGGGACGGGCTGCTGGTGGACACCCGGCGCCGCTGCCAGGCAGGGCGCTTGACGGCCGATGATGTGGCCCTGATGGAACGGGTGAACCGGGCCCGGATGCAGCTGTGGCAGTGGATGCGGACGGTCCGCCCCGGGGTGCCCGAAGAGCAGCTGCGCCGGAGCTGGCAACAGGTGCACGCGCAGGGTGTGGTCTGCGGTGGCTGGGTGGAGGCCGATGATGGCACCTGGGGAGAGAAGAAGTGCTGACGCCTCGTGGCCCGCTCCTCATGGCCCTGGTGGGTCTCATCGCGGGCAGCGCCTGGGCCCAGGACGATGAGAACGACGGAGGCTTGCGCACGCCCTCACGGCTCACCGTGGGCGTGGGAGATCAGTTCCTGGGGCAGCTGCAGCCCGATGGGAAGGCGCTGATCTTCGTGTCCAACCGCAACATCGGGCGCGAGATCTACATTCAGGATCTGGAGGGGGGCCGCGAGCGCCGCCTCTTCGATGATGGCGCCGACGTGACCTGGCCTCGGGTCAGTCCCGGCGGCAAGCACCTGCTCTACATCTCGTTCCGGGATCAGGCCAGCGGCCAGCTGTGTGTACGGGATCTGCCAGGTGCGGAAGGACGCCGGTGCCTCGGAGAAGGATCGAGCGCGCTGCAGGCGGAGTGGATCGATGATTCGCATATCGCGCTGGTGAACCGTACGAGCATCCAAGGCGATCTGCGATTGTCTCGGGTCACAGTGGAGCGCGAGCTGAGCGCGAGCCCCCTGCTCGAGCGCAACCTGACCAGCCCCACCGTTTCACCCGATGGGCGCTGGCTGGTGTACGTCCCGGTCCAACGCTCCGTGCAGCAGGTAGGCCCCGGATTCGCGGCGCGCGCCGCGCCCCATCTGGAGGCACTTCGGCTGGACCGCCCTGGCGCTGCCGCCATACCGCTGACGCTCGCGCTTCCAGGGCAGACCGGGCAGCCGGTGTTCTCGCGCGATGGGCGCTTCCTGTACGTGGTGCAGTTCTTCACCGACTCCAATGCGGACGGGGTGATCGATGCCAGCGACAGCGGGGTGCTGTTCCGGGTGCCCTTCGCTGCCGAGCGCGAGGACGCTCCCGAGCTGGCTGCCGCCTCCAGCCCGGACCAGCTCTCCAGTGTGTCCTGGAACTGCGAGTACCCGGCGCCCGCGGCCGCGTCACTCATCGCGACCTGCTCGCGCAATCAGTCGCTGGATGTGTATCAGCTGCCGCTGGATGGCCAGGTTCCCAGCCACTGGGACGTTGCTCGCCTCAACGAGGAGCTGGACATGGCCGGCAGGCGGGCGGATCAACTCCTGCTCTATCGCCAACGCCTGCTGCGCGAGACCCGGCCCAAAGCCCGCCGGCTGCTGCAGATGCGCCTGAGCCGGCTCCACCTGGCTTTCGAGGACTTCGAGGCGGCGGAGTTCTACGCCCGCGGCATGCCCTCGGTGAACGATCCCGCCACCGCGGGGCTGGCGGAGCCGCTGCTGATCCTCATCGGCCACCGGCGCGACATGAAGGAGCGCGAGCACGGTCGCATGATGGACGAGCTGAGCGAGACCGAGCGGCAACGCATGGCCGCGCTGGATCCCTCCGCCGCTCCCAGCCCGCCCTCCGCCGTCTTTCAACACCTGGTGCGCAGTGAGCTGGCGGAGGACGCCGGTGACTTCACGCGGGCGCGTCAGGAGCTGGAGGCCGCCCAGGTGACCGAGACCACTCCGCGCGGCGTGCTGGAGGCCTATTTCGAACGAGCGGACGCGCTGTACCGCAAGCTCGACGATCGGGAGGCTCTGATCGAAGCCGGCCGCCAGCTGTCCATGAACAAGGCCTTCCATGAGGATGATCAGCTCAACTTCGCTCGCGCCGCCGTCCGCGCCCTGTACCGGGGACGCCCCTACGACGAGGCGGATGCCGCCATGGCCCAAGCTCTCGTAACAGCGCCCGCCGGATCGGCCTATGCCTTCGCCTTGGAGCTGGGACGGCGCGTCAACGCGTTGCATGAGGAGCGTCCTCCCCGGCCTGTCAGGGACGCCTTGATCGCGTTCTACCGTGAGCAGAAGGATCCCCTTCGCCGACGCGCATTGGTGCAGGACGCCGTCGAGCGCGCGGCAGGCCTCGGCGCCGACGGCGTGCTGGAGGCGCTGGCAACGGCCTACATCGACGACGCCCTCCCCAACACCGAGGAGTACCGCCGGGCCGAGCGGTTGTTCCGCCGCGCGATCATGGGCCGCGCCTACCGCCGCCTGGCGAGGGATCGCCGGGATGAAGCCCGAGCTGACTTCGACCTCGTGACTCAACGGACCGGCTCACTGGAGAGCGCCGTCGAGTCCATGAACCTGCGTTTGCGTGCCGACGTCAGCCCCGAGGTGGTGGAGAAGGAGGTCACCACCACCTCCGCGAAGATGGCCAAACCGCTCGCGCACTTCGTGAAGGCCTACCTCATCACGCGCCAGCTATCCAAGGTGGATGACCAGGCCCATGCTCAGGGAGTGCAAGCGGCCGTGAAGGAGCTGCGCGCGTCGTGGCAGGAGCTCAAGAGCCAGCGCGCGGCGCATGCCCTCTATGGTGCCATTCACCACGAGGACTTCCTCCGCGGCCGTGATCCCGCCGCCGCCGAGCGCGCCAACCGGCACTACATGATCGCCCTGGATCTGGTGCGCAACAACGTGCGCTACAAGGCGATGATCCTCGGAGCGCTGGGGATGCTGCACACCCAGGTGGGCAACTTCCACATCGCCTTGGGCTACCTCGAACAACGGGACAAGTTCCCCTACGCGGACAACTGGGCGGGGCTGGCGGTGGCCCTGACCCGCGCCAAGGCGCTCCTGCACGTCGGCCGCGAAGAGGAGGCCGCCAAGGCTGCGGATCAGGCCCTGGCCATGGTGGATGCCAAGCCGAGGCTGGCCAGGTTCGCCACCCTGGCACTGGATCGCGCGGCGCTCTACAACCTCGCCGCAGGCCGGTTCGAGCGTGCGTTGGCGCTCTATGATCGCGAGCTCCCCATCGTGGAAGCGAGCCCCGGCGACGCGGAGGGTCTGCGCAACCGGCTGGTGGTGCGGCTGGCTCGCTGCGCCGCGGCGTTGGGGGCGGATCAGCCCCAGCGTGCACTGGAGGACCTGGAGAGAGTGGATCGCGACTTGGCAACGCCGGCCGTGCAAGCCACGCTGAACTGGGCGCGCTCCACCCCCGAACACGTACAGCGCTCCTATCGCATCATCGCCGCGGGACTGCGTGCCAATGCGGAGACCCGGCTTGGGCACCTGGACGCCGCCGCCCGCTCACTCGAGCTGCGGCGCACGCTGTTCCTGGAGCGGTTCGCCGAGTCGGATCGCGATGAGGACATCGGCGCGGTGACGCTGGCGGAGATGCGGCTGGCGGAGAATGCCGTGGATCGCCAGGACTTGGCGCAGGCGGCCCGCTGGTTGGGTGAGGCGATCTCGCACGCCGATACCCTGATCAATCGCACCCATGCACCGGTCGATCCCGGTCAGCTGGCTGTGCTCTGGTTCGCGGCGCACCTGCACTCGGATGGGAACACGCAGGTGCCTTTGCCTTTCGACGTACCCCAGCGTCTGGGCCAGGCGCATCGCTCCCTCATCGATCAGCGGAATCCGTCCTGGCGCACATATCTGGCGTGGTTCGAGATCTACCTGGCCCTCGGCGCACACCCGCAAGCAGAGGAGCGTGAAGCCCTGCTGCTGCCCGCACAGCCATAGTCCGGCAGCAGGGGCGTCTTCAAGACGACCGATGGGGGCGAGCCCGCGAGTCTGCCCTTCCTCACGACTGTGCAGGTGCTGGCCATGAAGCCGGGAGATCCTCGGACGATCCTCGCTGGCACCTGGGGCCGGGGGATCTAATCAGCTCGAGACGCGCGTGGCGGCAGGCTGAGACGCTTGTTCCGCCTCGGGCGCTGGAGGGTTCTCCTCGCCCAGGGACGCGAGCCGCTTGGCCAGCTGCGCCGCCTGTGCGCCCTTCGCGCTGGCCTCGGTGCCCGCCGCACCCACCAGGGACACTCGCGCTCGCTCCAGGAGCGCGACCTGGGCGTGGAGCTGGGCCAGCAGCCGCTCGCGCTTGCGCGACAGCGTGTCCAGCCGGTTGAGCTCCTCCCCCAGCGAGGAGGCCGCCAGCTCAAGCTGCCGCCGCGCGACCGCGTCCTCGGTGGCCGCCGCGCGAGCGCGCAGATCCTTCACCTGCGCGTCCACGTCTCCCTGGGCCACGGACTTCAGCTGCGCTTCCAGGCCGGAATGGGACTCGGCCAGATTGAAGGCCTCGCGCGCCATCTTGCGCAGCACCTCCACCAGCTCGTTGCGCCCAGCGCCCGCCGGCATCTTCATCGTCACCCCGCGGCACTGCCGGTACAGCGTGAGCGTGCGGCCCACCAGGTCCTTTGCCTCGCCGCTCAGGGTGTTCTCCAGCGCCCCGCCGCGGGACTCCACGGGATCCACATGAAACGTCAGGTGCGAAGCCAGCGTGCCCACGCTCCAGAACAGGGCCACGGCGGTGAAGCCCACCAGCGAGCCCAGCAGTCCGCCATTGGGGAAGAAGCGCGCGTCCAGCACCTGCTGCACGTACATGCCCAGCGGCACCAGAGCGCCCGCAGCCACCGCGCCCGCGGCCACCTCGGAGCTCTTGCCCAACCGCTCCCCGTTCTGCCCCGCCAGAGCCACCAGCGCCGCAGCGATGGCGCCGGAGAAGGCCTGGGGCACCGGGCTCACGGCATCGAAGAAGTAGGGGAGCGCCGGTAGCACCGCCAGCGACAGCCGCAGCGCCGCGCTGTAGCCAGGCATCGGCCGGGCCGCCGCGAGCGCCGCCGCCGCCACCGCGAAGCCGGGATCCAACGTGACGCCGAAGCGCTGGGCCAGGGCCGCCAGAATGCCCACGGCTCCTCCTCCCGCCAGCGCGCGCAGGGTGCGCCCCTCGAAGTCCTCGCGGTGGAGCAGTTGCAGGGAGAAGGCCATGGCAATCACTTCCTACGTCAGTACGCGTTGTTGTAGCCGAAGTTCTTCATCGTCTTCTTCTGGAGCTGCCGCGCCTCATTGCGCTGCGCGGCCTCGTCCTGGGCGCTCTCATAGGCTGCCTTGGTCTTGTCCAGCTCCGCAATATCCCCTGCCAGCGCAGCGGCGGAAGTGCCAAACAGTTGGCGCGCGTTGCCCAGGAAGTTGAGCGCCGCCGAACGGTTGCCCTTCTTCATCTCCTCGGCCGCCGCGCGCATCTGCTGCGTACCCAGCGCCCGCACCGCATGCACGCGCACATCCTTGTCCAGGTTGGAGCGCACCACCACCGCATCCTCGGTGGAGCGCGCGGCCAGCGCCACGCGGGCCTCCGCGGGCCGATCCTGCTCCACATCCATATAGGTGGCCTTGGCGATCAGCAGCTCCATCGGCTGCTCGGTCGGCTGCGTCTCCAGCGACAGCTTCACCACCAGCCGGGCCGACTGGCCACCGGCCATATCGTATAGCGGCACGCGCAGCGTCTGGCCCTCACGGAAGGCCTGAGTGCCCATGACCTCGGCGCTCTTCACCTGCGAGGGCAGCTCCAGCTTCAGCTCCACGGCGCGCGCCACGGTGCCGGTGGCCTGCTCCAGCTCCCGGGTGAACACCTCGGCGAGCTGGGAGGAGTTGAGGAAGCCCGAGAAGCCACCGCCCTGATCGGCGATGCCCTGCATGAGGTTCTCGTTGAAGTCGTCCCCCACGCCCAGGGCGCTCACGGCGATGCCCTGGGCGCGCAGCTGGCGAGCAAGCCTTGTCAGCTCCTCCTCGCGCACCAGCCCCGCGGTGGGCTGCCCATCGCTCAGGAGGATGGCGCGGCTGACCCGGAACTGGCTGACTCCTGGGCGCAGCTCCTGTGCCGCCGCCTCCAGGCCACCGCTGATGTTGGTGGAGCCCTCATCCTCGATGCCATCCACGAAGGCTAGCATCCGCGCCCGGGCCTCTTCCGTCACCAGCGTGCTGGGGAAGGTCGTGACGTCCGTGCCGTAGTGGACCAGCGCCAGCCGATCCACCTCCGTCATCCGCTGCACGAACTCGCGCGCGGCACGCTTCGCATCGTCCAGCTTCTGCCCACGCATGGAGCCGGAGCGGTCGATGACGAGCGCCACATTCACAGGCACCCGGTGGTTCGTCTTCGGCTGGCGGGCCTTCAGCTCCAGGACGGCGAAGGCCTCGCTGGGCCCGGCCTGCACGTAGGCGCCGGACAGCTTGCCCTCCAGTGTCAGCGCGCCATCGCCCGAGGTGACCAGGGGCAGCGTCAGCGTGGGCTCCTGCTCGCCGGGCTGCGCCAGCGTGTGGGTGGTATCCGTGACGGGGGGAGGCTTGGGCAGTCCCAGCGCCAGGGCGACGAGCGCCAGCAGTCCGGCGGTGGCGAGCAGCAGGGTGGTGCGGTTCATACGAGGCACACCTCGAAGACGGAGAGTGAAGGCAGGTTACGAGCTTTCCCGCCCTCACGGCATCGGACAGCGGGAGGAGGGTATGGGTTCCACCCCCCTCGCCGCATCGGTCATCGGGAGGACGCTCACCGCGTAGAGGTCGGCCCCCGGCTCACCAGCTCCTGGACGATCGCCCGCAGCGCGGGCTCGTTGAAGGGCTTCTCCAGCTTGGGATTGGGGATCGTCTCCAGGAACTCGCGCGCGTTGGTGGTGAAGGCCCCACCGGACACGAAGATGAAGCGCCGCTCCAGCCCCGAGTGCGTGCGGCGCACCGCCTCGTAGAGGTCCTTGCCTCCGAGGTCCGGCATCATCACGTCACACAGCACCGCATCGAAGAGATCCGGCTCCTGCTGCAGCCGCTCCAGCGCCTGCCGGCCGCCAGCGGCCACCTCCACCTCGTGCTCCTTGAGGATGCGCCGCAGCACCTTGCCCACGCCGGGCTCGTCGTCCACCACCAGCACGCGCCCCCGGCGGGCCGCGATGTGCATCGGCGTCGGGATGCCCGAGGGCCTTGGCCGCGTGCGCGGCTCCAGCGACGGCAGCACCACCTTGAAGGTGGTGCCCTTGCCCATCTCGCTCTCGACGGAGATCTCCCCGCCCAGGTTGGTGATGATGCCGTGGCAGATGGAGAGGCCCAGGCCCGTGCCCTCGCCCACCCTGCGGGTGGTGAAGAACGGATCGAAGATGCGGCCCAGGGACTCGGGGGGAATGCCCGAGCCCGTGTCCTGCACCTCGATCTGGACGCGCCCCATATCCAGCCGCCGGGTGACGAGCCGGATGATGTTCTGGTGTGCCTGGCCCTCGGGGATGGCCTGCGCGGCGTTCACCACCAGGTGGAGGAACACCTGGGACAGCTTGCCCTCGTTGGCCATCACCATGGGCACCGCGCCGAAGTCCTTGTGCAGCTGCGCGCGGTGGCGGATCTCGTTGGCGGCCATCATCACCACCGACTCCAGCACCTGGTGCACGTCCACCGGCGACAGGCGCTCCTCGTCCGGCCGGGAGAACATCTTCAGCTGACGGACGATCTGCCGCACGCGCTCGGCGCCCTCGTAGGCCTCGCTGAGCACCTCCTGCCACTCCACGAGCTCCGTCTCCGCGCGGGTGCGCTGCCGCGGCGTCCCGGGCGGGTGCGGACCGCTGGCGCTGCTGGCCTCCAGGGAGAGCTGGCCGCGGCGCATCTCCTCGGACAGGAAGCTCAGGTTGGAGATGACGAAGGCCAGCGGGTTGTTGATCTCGTGGGCGATGCCCGCCGCCAGCGTGCCCACCGAGGCCAGCCGGTCCGTGAGCCGCAGCCGCTGCTGGAACTGGCGCTGCTCCGTTACATCCCGGGCGATGGAGACCACCGCGGGTGCGCCGTCGAAGAGCAGCGGCAGGGAGACGAGCTCCGCCACGCGCGTCTTGCCGTCGCGCCGCACCAGCCGCCGCTCGCCGGTGATCATCCCCTTGATGCCGCTGGGGTCCGGCGGCGGGCCGGGGACCTCCTCCATGTCGTCCTCGATGAACTGTGCCATCGCGCGCCCGACGAGCTGATCCGGCCGGTCGAAGCCCAGCGCGGACACCAGCGCCATGTTGGCGTAGACGATGCGCCCGTCGCGCTGGATGGCCGCCGCGTCCGGCACGCCCTCCAGGAGGATGCGGAAGCTGGCCTCGGACATCTTCAGCTGCTCTTCCACCTCGCGCCGCTCGGTGATGTCCCGGGCAATGCCCTCCACCACCACCGGGCGTCCGGAGGCATCGAGCACGGGGGCCACGGTGTGCTCCATCCACCGCGTCCGGCCCTTCTTGGAGGTGAAGCGCAGCACCACCGGCTTGTTGCCGAGCTGGTGCGGCGCCTCCAGCAGCTGGGTGAGCACGGGCAGATCCCCGGGGTGCACCAGCTGACGCCACAGCTCGGGGTTCGCGTAGTGCTCCTCGGGGGTGTATCCCAGCCGGTCCACCACCACGCGGCTGACGTAGAGGAACGCGCGCGGGTTCTCCAGCCGGTAGCGGTACTGCACGTCCGAGGCGTTCTCCGCCAGCTGCCGGTAGCGTGTCTCGCGCTCGAGCAGCGCGCTCTCCGACTGCCGGTGCTCCAGCTCCAGCGAGATGGCGCCTGCCGCCGCCGACAGCAGATCCACCTCCAGCTGATCGTACTCCCGCTCCTCCACGCAGTTGTCGAAGCCGATGAAGCCCGCCCACGTGTCGTTGATGCGCAGCGGCAGCACCAGCATGGACTTGATGCCCTGCGGCTCGAGGATCTCCCGCTCGATCGCGGGGAAGTCCTTCAGCCGTCCCGACACCACCTCGCCGCGCGACAGCAGCTCGCCCCAGCGCTTGAACTCTGGCTCCACCAGCACTGGCTGCGTCCGCGCGTTGCCGGCGACGGGCTTCACCCCGGGGGCGCACCACTCGGCGCGCAGGCTCATGAGCTGCTGCCCGGCCGCGCCCCGGATGATCTCGAAGAAGTACACGCGGCTGGCGCTCGCGGCCCGGCCGATGGGCTCCAGCACATTCTTGTAGAGCTCGGCCTCCTGCTGCGCCGCCAGCAGCCGATGCTGCATCTCCACCAGGGCGCTCAGGTAGCGCTCGCGCCGGGAGAGGATGCCGCTCGTGCGCCGCCGCTCCGTCACATCGGTCAGCGTCCCACCCAGGCCCTGCACGCCACCTTGCTCGTCCAGCAGTGGCCGTGTGAACACCTCCATCCAGAGCGAGGTGCCATCACGCTTGAGCCAGCGCACCTCCTGGCGCGAGTGCTCCGTCTTGCGCTCGGTCAGCGGCTGGAGTGACTCCTGGAAGCGCTGCCGGTCCTCCGGGTGGACGAACTCCAGCGCGACGCGGCCCAGGCTCTCATTGAGCGGGTAACCTGTCAGCTCGGCCCAGGCCGGGTTGAGGAAGCTCCAGCGTCCTTGCGGATCCGTCTGGAAGATTACTTCCTTGAGGCCGTCGATGAGCTGCCGGTAGAGACGCTCGCTGGGACTGGACGCGGGTGGGGCCGGAGACATGGCTCTAGAAGCCTCGGGGATCAGACCCCCATTATCTCACGGCTGCGGGGCTGATGCCGGTGGGTGGACATTCGCGGATCGTCGAGGCAGAACGTCCCCGAAAAACCGATGTACGACAATGGGTCAAGGAGCACCCGGAGCACCCGTCCGCCCGCCGGCCGAGGAGCCAGCTAAAGCCCTCCTTCATGTCGGCCCGGGTGGGTGCCAGGCCTGCATTTTATGCAGCAGCCAGGGGGGGGGTGGCTTCCGGAACCGGTGGTCCGTCGAGCAAGATGGAGAACCCCTTGGGGGATTGCAGGAATGGCATCGGATCGCGCTGCGGCGGCCACCTTGGAACCCGAAGCACCTGAGACGGAAGGAGCCCCCGGTGCGCAGGTGCCGCGTGCCAGGCGTAGCCGTGCCCAGGAGGGCCAGGTGCTGCGGCAGCTGTTGCGGGTGCCGCTGCCGGCGCTGCTCGTCACCGATCCGGAGGGCCGGCTGCTGGATGCGAATGATGCCTTCCTGCGGCTGACGGGGCTGGGGCGCGAGGAGGTGGAGGCGGGCCGGGTCCGCTGGGACGCCCTGTCGGCGCCGGAGACGCCCTCCGCGGGAGCGCAGGCGGTGGACGCCCTGCGCCGGCTGGGCACCGCCGGTCCCCTGGAGACGGAGTACGTGCGGACGGATGGGTCGCGCGTGCCGGTGCTCATCGCGGCGCTGGGGCTGGAGGCGCCCGAGCGCATCCTGGTGCTGGTGCAGGATCTGACGCCGCGCCGCCGGGTCGAGGAGGCGCTGCGCTTCCTGTCGGACGCCAGCCGCGAGCTGGCCGAGGTGCGGGCCGAGCCCGATGCCATCCTGGCGGGGGTGGCGCACCTGGCGGCCAGCTCGGTGGCGACGTGGTGTCTGGTGGACGTGCTGGAGGAGGACGGCACCTTCCGGCGGGTCGCCGCGGCGCACCGGGATCCGGACCGAGAGGAGCTCTTGCGTGAGGCTCCGCGCTACCCCGCGACGACGGAGGTGGGCAGCGCGCTCTTCCAGGCGCTGGCGCGGGGCGAGTCCCGCCTCTACCCGGACTTCCTCCCGGAGCACCGCAAGCAGATGACGCGCACCCCCGAGCACCTGGCCCAGCTGGAGGGGCTGAAGGCGCTCTCGGTGATGCTCGTCCCCATGCGCTCGCGGGGGCAGGCGGTGGGGCTGTTCACCTTCGCCTCGTGTGATCCGGGCCGGCGCTATGGGCCCGAGGATCTGGAGATGGTGGAGGAGCTGTCGCGCCGGGTGGTGGCCGCGGTGGACAACGCCCGGCTCTACCATGAGGCGCAGAACGCGGTGCGCCTGCGGGACGAGTTCCTCGGCATCGCCAGCCACGAGCTAAAGACGCCGCTGACGCCGCTGACGCTGAAGCTGCAGGCGCTCCAGCGCCAGGCCATCGAGTCGATGATGAGCGGCACCCCGCTGCAGCCCGGCCGTGTCTCCGACTCGCTGGACGTGGCGCTGCGCCAGGTGCGCAAGCTGACGGACCTGGTGGACAACCTGCTGGATGTGGCGCGCATCAGCGCGGGGCGGCTGCGGCTGGAGCTGGAGGAGGTGGATCTGTCGTCCGTGGTGGCGGAGCTCCTCTCGCGCTTCGCGCCCTCGGCGGAGAAGCTGGGCTGCGCGCTGGAGCTGCACGCCCCGGAGCCGGTGTTCGGGCGGTGGGATCGGCTGCGGGTGGAGCAGGTGGTGACGAACCTGCTGTCCAACGCGCTCAAGTACGGCGCGGGCCGGCCGGTGGAGGTGCGGGTGGAGGAGGACGGGGAGCGGGCGCGGCTGACGGTGACGGACCACGGCATCGGCATCGCCGAGGAGGACCTGGGGCGCATCTTCGAGCGCTTCGAGCGCGCGGTGAGCGATAGGCACTACGGCGGCCTGGGGTTGGGGCTCTACATCACCCGGCAGATCGTCGAGGCATTTGGCGGCACGGTGCGGGTGACCAGCAGCCCTGGGCAAGGCTCCACCTTCACCCTGGAGCTGCCGCGCGGACAGCTCCCGATCATCCCTTCTTTCGGCTGAGGCGCTCCCACCTCAGGCGGCATGGGACGAGGACACCCGCGGTGGAGAGGCCGTCCCCGTCGGTGGAGGCGAGGCCTGGGGCGCGGTGCGAGGCAGCCGGACATGGAAGCAGCTGCCCTTGTGCGGGCCTGGGCTCTCGGCCCAGATGGTGCCGCCGTGGCGTTCGACGATCTCCCGGCAGATGAACAGGCCGAGCCCCAGCCCGCCAAAGTGGCGCGAGGTGGCGTTGGAGGCCCGCGAGAAGGGGTGGAACAGCCGCCCCAGGCTCTCGGGTGGGATGCCGATGCCCTCGTCACGCACCCGCAGCTCCACGTGCGAGGGGCTCACCGCGAACGAGATGTGAACCGTGCCGCCCTGGGGTGAGTAGCGCACGGCGTTGCTCAGCAGGTTGGTGATGACCTGGTCCAGCCGCGTCGCATCCCAGACGCCCTCCAGCGGGCCGGGGGGCGGCTCCAGGTGGAAGCGCAGCCCCGCGCCGCCGCGGATCTCGAAGCGCTCGAGCACCTCGCTCACCACGGGCAGCAGGTCCACCGGCCTGCACGTCAGGTCGAACCGCCCGGACTGGATGCGCGCGGTGTCCAGCAGATCATCCACCAGCCGTGCCAAGCGCTCTGTCTGCCGGGACATGGAGCGCATCGCCTTGAGCAGCCATTCCCGATCGGGCTGGGCCTCGGTCTGCTCCAGGCGCTGGAGGGTGAGGCTGGCAAAGCCCTTAAGGGGGGTGAGCGGCGTGCGCAGCTCATGGCTGGCCACGCTGAGGAACTCCTCGCGGGCGCGCACCGCTTCACGCAGCTCCGCCTGGGCCGCGCCGGTGCGAGCCGCCATTTCGTTGAAGCCACGGGTCAGCTCGCCCAGCTCGTCGTCCTCCTCCACCTCCACACGCTTCTCCAGGTCTCCAGCGGCCAGGGCCGCCGTGGCCTCGCGCAGCGCCGTGAGCCGGCGGATGACGTCCCGCGCGACGAACTGGGAGAGCGCCAGCGCCAGCAGCACGCCGAACACCAGCATCCCCACCACCGCCGCGCTCATGCGAGTGATGGCGGCGTAGGCCACGCCCAGCTCCTGGGTGACGACGACGCTCCAGGAGGTGCCGGGGACCGGGGCCTCGGCGCCCAGGATGCGCCGGTCCGCCGCGTCGAAGTCCTCGACCACCGCCGGGCCCTGGCTCACGACCGCCTGGCGCACGGCCTCCGGCAACAGGGCGGGACTCAGTGGCAGGGTGCTGGACACGGTGTCGCGGATCACCCGCAGCTCGTGCTGATCCACCACCTGCACCCGGAAGCGGCGCGCGGCGGGGGTGGAGGCCGCGGACAGCTGCTCCAGCGACAGCAGGCCCACCAGCATTCCCCGGCGCCGGCCACCCTCTTCGAAGGGGAGGAGCATGGCCACTCGGGGACGTGGGCCCGAGGTGATGAAGGGCGTGGGAGCAGCCTCCAGGAGCGGCGGCAGTGGGCCGAGCCCCTCCACGCTCGCGAAGGAGGCCCGGATCACACCCTCGGCTCCCACGGCCAGGACGGCGTCGAACGGCCCCTGGTGCGCGGTGAGGTTGTACAGGTAGGGCTCGAGCCGGTACGCGTCCCCGTCCGCCAGGGCCCCACGGAAGCCCGGAGAGTCCAGCAGCATGTGCAGAGACTCACGGGCATCCTCCACGTAGCGCCGTAGGAAGTCCGCCTCGACGGCCGCCGTGCGGACCGTGTCCTCGCGCACCTGCTCCTCGATGGCGCGCTGGGCGAGGAATGAGGCCACGGCCCCCAGCGCCAGCAGCGGCACCAGCCCCGCGAAGGCCAGCCCACGCAGCAGCTTCCAGCCCACGGTGCGCGGCGCGCGAGGGCGCCATGCCAGCGCCTCCACCACGCACCCCAGGGTGATGATGGCGTAGACCGACATGCCCATCCAGAACTCGCCGCGGCCCAGCGCCCAGGACAGCATCGCGTACGGTACGGCCATCACGCCCATGACCCTGCGGGGCAGCCGTGGCCGCCAGCGGCCCAGCGGTAGCAGCAGCGCCAGGCCCGCGGCGGTGAAGAGCAGGCCTGTCAGCCGCAGCACCCCGGACAGGTGGGCGTAGACGGCAGGGGGGAAGCGCTCGGGCGCCCCCACCATCGCCACACCGAACCCCACGCCAATGAGGGCAACGAAGACGCGGAACAGGGGGTGGCGGCGGAAGGAGGGGAAGGCCTCCAGCGCCAACCCGATGAAGAGCAGTGGGTACAGGAGGATGCCCGTGTAGCTTCCGCTGAGGACGTTGAGCACCCACCAATAGGCGATGGTGGTGAGGATGAAGCCCGCGCGGCCCAGCACATCCAGCCAGCGCGGCGCGTGGGGGTACAGCAGGGCTCCCATCATCGCCAGACTGCTGGCCAGGTAGGTGATGCCCATCTCCCGCACGTAGGGATACAGCGGCCGGAACGACGCGATGCGGAACTCGTAGGGCACGTACGTCATCAGCACCCCGAAGACGAGGCCGATGAGCGCCACGGGCCAGGTGAGCACCAGAGGAGGTGTCAACGCAGGGCCGGTGGGCGTGCTCGGTGAGGAGGTCCGTGCCATTCGGTCGAATTCACGCGCGCTCGGTGAGTAGGATTCCACTGCCCTGCGGGCGATCGTTGGGGCTCAGACAAGCCAGGCGCCTGAGATGTGCAGATCACGCCAGCACGCTCCCATCCATGCGCACACATGCCGACCGCGAGTGTCAACTGGGAGATATTCTCCCGGGCTGCTCTCGGGCGAGGCCCGCGCGCTCAGGAGCACGCGTCGGCGCCGGGTTCTGGTCTACAGTCCCCGCGCCATGACACCGAAAGAGCTCTCAGAGAAGGCCCGGCAGCTCGTCGCCGAAGGAGCGGTGCTGCTGGACGTGCGTACGCCGGAGGAGTTCCATCAGGGACACCCCGAGCCGGCACGGAACATCCCCGTGCAGGAGTTGCCGCAGCGGCTGGCCGAGGTGGGGCCACCGGGGACGAAGGTGGTGGTGTACTGCGCCGCCGGAGGCCGCAGCGCGATGGCCGTGGGACTGCTGGCCCGCAGCGGCTACCCGGACGTGTTTGATCTGAAGTCCGTCTCGTACTGGTAGCGCACGTCAGCGATCGCCCGGCCGCAGCTTGCCTTGGCGGCGCAACTCCCGCGCGAGGAATGGTGCCCGTCTCTCCAGCAGTTGGAGGCTGATGTGCCCCTCGAAGTAGTCATGGTAGTAATGACCGAGCGCTTCAGCGTAGTCGCTGCCGTCGAGACCGAGGCGCTGGATGGTGGCCTCCACCTCGCTCTCCCTGGCACCCGCGCCGGGCCCTGGAACCGCCTTGAGCCTCACCAGATCGAGCGCGAACAACCCCTCCTCGACCTCGAACGGATCGATGACGTCGCCGAAAGTGCTCTTTCGCGTGTTCATGAGGGAGCAGGAGAGCCGATAATTGTCCCACTCGTAGACTCGCTCCCAGCTCGTCGACTTCGGCGCCCAATGGTCCACCGTCGCTGAGCCGGTGATGTGATCAATATAGAGGCACGCATAGGCACAGATTCGGCCATACGCAATGAGCAGGCTGCCTGTCATCTCACGCCACAACGGCGGAAAATCTTCCGGCTTCAGATTCTCTCGGCGCTCGGCGGCCACTTTTCGCCGTGGCCCCGGACGCGCGACGGTGACAGGTCCACCCACAAGCTCTGCGATCGCGCGAAGTCCCGGCTGACGGACCCGCTCATCGAAATCCGGAGGTTCTGGAGCCTGATGAACGCGGATCATGTGGGCCTCATGAGATCATCTACGGCCCCGCTCCACCGGATCCAGAATCGGTCCACATCCGGAAGAGTCGCTCGCAAGGCCCTATCCACTGCTTCGACTTCTTCCCGGGCGAGCAAGGCACCCTTGCGCCGTCGTTCGAGGAGTGCTTCTGCATCCGAGATCGCGCGCTCCGCCTCGACAGAGCGGCCTTCTGTGGCGAGATCAAACGCTTGGCTTGTCAACCAGCGGCCAGCTGTACCTCTGCGGACAAAGTGCCGTTTCTCCAGCATGACCCGCCGCTCTTCGCGGACAAGATCGAGATCGAACCACGCGTCCTTGTTGGGATCGAAGATCGGCTCTAGCGACGCGAGCACCAGCGGCGCGTGTGTGGTGAGCATCAGCTGAAGGGCCAATGTGGGATCCAGCGCTTCCCCAACCGCCAGCAGCGCTGGCACGATGTATCGCTGCCACCTGGGGTGAAGGTGCGCCTCTGCCTCATCGATCAAGAGAACAAGCTCTGGGACATGGGGGACGTTCTGCAACTGGGCGGCGCGCGTGTGCTCCCGCCAGGCCCAGACCAGGATGTAGGCCAGTGCTAGGACGTGCTTCATCCCGGCGGAAGCATGGACCAGGGGCACGGTTCCATAGGACGTTTCAAGGAGCGGGGAGTCCCGGGTCTCATCCATCACCACGGGAACGTGCTCGTGCGAGAGTCCTATGGGCTCGTTCGCGGAGAGGAGCTTCACGACACGCTTGAGCAGGTCAAAGGCTCCATTGCCCGCGAGCTGCCACAAGGACCAGTCACGCCACATGCCCTCGCACAGCCGGCGTGGAGGGTCCGTGCGCAGTGTGAGCCCCTCCCATACGTCCGTGGCGGAGAACTGAAACGCCGAGGAGATCCCCCAGGCCAGCTGCCCAAAGGGTAGCCGGTACGGCTCTCCCTTGCGAAGCGGATCCCACACCGAAAAGCCACCATCGACTCGTGCGAAAATCACCAACCTGGGTCTCTTCGCCGAATCTTCTGTAGGGTAGTTGGGTTCCCAGCGCTGGGTCTCAGGGTTGAACGGTGCAACGAGGTCGAGGGTTTGGTCACCGCGCCGCTCACGCCAGGAGATGGAGGGTTTGCTGCCGGGGGACCTGTTTGGAACTGCGCCATGCCCCGGCCAGGTGGTAGGCCAGGTCTGGGTGTGGACCCACCATGCGACATCGAGCAGGAAGCTCTTCCCCAAGCCATTGTCGCCTGTGATGAGGTTGAGCCTCGGAGCGAGCTCCAGCTCCATCTCAGGTGCCGGCCCTACATCTTTCAGGTACAGGTGCTCCAGCATGGGCTTCACCTTTCCGGGTTCATGTCCTCTATGCGAGGGGCAAGCGTGGTGACCCCTCCCCGTATTGGGGCCTCTTTCTCGGGCGGGACTCGCTCCAGTGAGTATTCGCGAGCACGGCGTGTCGTGGCTGGAATACGGCGTCCGACGCTACCGCCCAGCGCCCCGGACGTGAAGCAGTCCCGTGAACGGGGCGCGGATGAAGCGGCCTATCACCCCTTCACCCGGACGGCGGTGAGCTCTTCGGCCAGCCCGTCGAGGAGCTGCACGCGGTGGGTGACCTCGAAGCCAGCGGTCTGGACCAGCGAGAAGGTGTCGCGGTTGAGCCGGCACCCACCGGCCATCCAGCACCAGGCGGGGGTGAGCCGGTCCTGAAGGCGGGCCAGCCTGGGAGAGGGGGAGCGCACGTGCTCGAGCATGCGCAGCTCGCCGCCAGAGTCGAGCACGCGGTGGATCTCCGCGAGCCCACGGGCCGGGTCGTCCACGCTGCAGAAGACGAGGCTGGAGATAACGAAGTCAAAGGACCTGTCGCCGAAGGGGAGCTCCTGCACGTTGGCCATGACAAGCTGGACGCCCGGGCGGCGCTCGCGGGCGCGCGAGAGGGCTTCAGGGTCGATGTCGATGGCGGTAATGGAGTCCACGCCCTGGGGGTAACCCGGGAGGGCGAGCCCGGTGCCGGTGCCCACCTCGAGCACGCGCCCGTGGACGCCAGCCACGAGCCGCTTACGGGCCTCGGTGAGGCCCATCCACCCGAGGGGCGCCATCAGCGCGTCATAGATGACCGCCTTCACGAGGCCCCCTTGGCCAGGAGCTACCGTGCGGGCTTGGCCGATCCCGAGCCTGTCGAGGCGGCCGTGGTGCCGGGCTGGGGAGCGCGCTTCGTCACGAGCCCCCAGATGCCGTAGACGACGAGCAGGATGCAGCCATACTGGGCAGGGGTGAGGCCGAAGTAGCGCGCGTCGACGTAGTTGAGATCCGTGGCGCGCAGGGTGTCGAAGAAGAAGCGGCCCGGGGCGTAGAGCAGCGCGAGCAGGTGCAGCAATCGGTTCTGCAGCATGCCCCGGTTGCGCAGGGCGAAGAGCACGCCGGCGATGGCGAACAGGAGAATGGCGTCGTACATCCCCAGGTCATGCCGGGGCCCGCCGTAGGGGGTGACAGGGAAGTCCACGGCCAGGAAGAAGTCGGTGCGGACGCCGGGGTGATCGTGCGCGACGAAGCACCCGATTCGGGCCACACCCCACCCGGGTGCTACGCCCAGCGCAAAGGCATCGGCGTACTTGGCGAAGCTCACGCCTCGGACTCGGAAGTAGATGATCGCGGCGATGACGCCACCGAGCAGGCCGCCAAAGGAGGACAGGCCATCCCACACCTTGAGGATCTGGAACGTGCTCTTGCCAAGCTCCTCCGGGTGGTAGAAGAACAGGTGGACGAGGTGGCCTGACACGACGCCGGCACCCACGCCCCACGGCGCGTAGTCATGGATCGGGTTTGGATCGAGCCCCTGCTTGGCCGATTGCTTCACCACGATGCGCGCGGCCAGGAAGATGCCCAGCGCGACGAAGATGCCGAAGGGCTCAATGGGGCCGATCTTCAGCGAGTGCGGGTTGACGTAAGGGATCAATGAAGGGTCTCCTGCGGGCGTCTGTCGGCTACGCTTACTCGCCTAGCGCCTCCCTGGCGAACAAGTATGCATGAGCGAAGGTTCCTCTGCATTCACTCTCAGGTCGGTCGGGCGCGCTCCAAGTTGAGCAGGCGCTCTTGGACGATCTCTTCGAGTGCGTGGACTTCTTCGTCCGTCAGGCGTGCAAAGTGGGAGGTTCGCTTTGTCGCCGAAAGCCGCCCCCCGTTCTGGAGGCAAAGTTGGATGAAGAGGTTCAGCATCGCGTCCGGGAGTTCGATGACGCGCTCCATCTCTTGCCGGGCCTGACGAAAGCGGACGATGAACTCCAGCTCGTTTCGGAACTCCGTGCGGATGGTCTCCTGCGTCCACTCGTAAAGGGCTTCAGCCATCGGAGTGAAGTCGATGTACCGGTAAAAGAGATGCGTTGCGTTGTTCACGCTCACCCGCCAGTCGTTATCGACCTCGTAATCCACCAACTGCATCAAGGGCGCCGAGAAGGTTTCGAGGCACGCATCGTACTCGGCACGTTTCTGCAGCATGACTGCGGAAATGGGAAAAATAAGCCCCCGAGGAGTAAAGCCGGATCTCGCCAGGATGTAGTGG